>Ga0247815_10003016_pt1 | contig 12257 bp, 8 predicted proteins | sample UWRJL194509B1_FD_181014 | JGI IMG/M metagenome (GOLD analysis project Ga0247815, IMG submission 181014) | Plant litter microbial communities from Arlington Agricultural Research Station in Wisconsin, United States - UWRJ-L194-509B-1 | ecosystem: Environmental > Terrestrial > Plant litter >... | reverse complement strand
CATTCCCTAGATTAACTCTTCTTGGCTTTTTCTCATTTGCATCGCCTTTGATTTTCTCTGGTGCTAAAATCAAATACTCTAAATGACTTTTAAAATCTGCTTCTATTAAATCTGAAATTTCACAGTATATATTATGGTATCGTCTAAGCTCCTGAGCCTCTATTTCAAGTACTTTAGCTACACTTTCGAGCGTATCTCCTTTTCTTATTTTATAAGTTAAGTGTTTACTGCGTGCCGGAACCTCAGATTCATTTACATAATACATGGATACAGCTAATTTAAAGATTGACTTATTAATTCATTTCTGCTTTTGTTCCGTATACAAAATCCGGATCTTTTACTTTGTCTTTTTTATTTAACTCAACCTTTTTTTCTTTCTGTCTTTTACAAATAATTACCGAATTTTCAGTTATCCCATTCATCCCTAAAGTATATTTGGCATCAACATATCTGGCTGGCTGATACCATTTTGGCTGTAGAAAAAATACCCAGTTACAATTTTCTCCATTCTGTTTTAAATCGATCTTACTTTCAGCATTGTGAGCGTTATATCCTGAAACAGTATGGTAAAATAATGCTCCAAAATCAATTCTTACCGGTCCTTTTGATCTAAGAGAAGTGTACGTATCGCTATCTACTTTCTTTTCAATTAATAAAGTAATCAGTAATAGATCTTTCATTTCGACATCTTCAACAACCGGAAAAGGATTTTCTCTTTCGGGTATTCTCCAGGTAACATATTCTTTTGGAGGTATCTGAAGCATATAGTTAAACACGGCATAAACTCCTGTAGGAACTATAAATACAAGAAAATGGGAACACATTAAAAAAGTCAATCCAAGCCCATTTAATGCGGTATAGATAATTATAAATAACACAGATGAATAAAGCGTAATTAAAAAGGAGAACAGCAATTCATTGGTAATTAATTTTTGATTGAATTCATCAAAATATACCCTGTATAAATAAACATGAAGCGTTCCGAACAATAAGGAAGCAATCTGATAAAAAAGAAACTCATCTGATATTTCAGTAAATAATTTATTATAGCCTAAAAAAGCAACTAAGGCATAAATAAGTACAAATGAAAAGATATAGATATAAAATTTCTTTTTGTGTGTTACTGCAAAATCTTTTATTTTATCACTAAATACCATTGTAAGAATGACGCTAAGTGCAATAATTACAACTAAAAATACAATGAGCCTGACATCAATAAGTGCTCCTAAATGCTTTTTTACCATTTCTAAATTCGCGTTGTATAGCCCAACACAGGCTGTTTATTAAAATTAAACTCTTCAGTTTCCTGATTTATCAATACCATTATTTTGACCTCAACTTCCATTGGAAAAAAATGTTCGCAAAAACAATCTATAAAAATTTTTATATCTCCCTCATTTATATACTTATAAAAAGGCTTATTAATTATGGGTCCTATTTCTATGGTCAAATTCATTGAATAATCCATGTAATTTTTTCCACTAATAAAATCTACTCCCAATCTGTTTTCTCCTAATCTGATCTGTTCACTTTCGTCACTGTATTCTTTAGAAGTTGTGGTTTCATAATGTACTTTTTCTTCTATAATACTTGACAAACACCTGCAAGCCAAATCAATATCTCCAACTATTTTATAAGCGTATGGCAAAAGCTGAATAAATTTTGACACCAAAACTGCCGGATAGACACGGGGCAAACCCCAAAAATCATAAAAGAAATCTAATGGCTTGCTTGCATTAAGTTTGTATAAAAAATCTCTTTCAACACCCTCAATTTTCGTTTTGTAATTAAAAATTTCATTCTCAAAAGGAGCAAAAAAATTACGTGCCTCATTTTCCTGTTTCTTCTGATGCTTATGCTCTCTAATCATCTGTTTTACAGATTTATCAGCATTATTTTCTTTTAAGCTATGGATAAATCCTTCCGGAAGCGAATCATAAATACTATCCCTAGATAATAATATGTTCAGAAATTCCTTTCTGTCGTAATTGTCATCAGAAACAGCTGCTCCCAAAATATCACTTCTATATGCTCTTGAGAATTGCCCCTGATTAGAAATTGATATTTCATCATGAAAAATACTTTCACTTTGAAGAAGTTCATTGGCAACAACTTCAGCTCTTATATCATCAGAAATATTTTCAATTTCCTCAGCAAGATCGGTAAGACTTCTATTATTTTTTCTTTGTGTCTTCATTGATTCTTCCTGCTCCTATGTATCGTAACTGAAAATATTCGTCATTAAAATTATATATAGCCAAACCTTTATTTGTACAGGCCAAAATTCTGTCATTATGCAAGTACAAACCAACATCAGAAATGGGATGATCCTTATCATATCTAAAGAAAACCAAATCACCTTCAGCTAAAAAACTCCGTCCCGTAAAAATCTGTATTGACTTCGATTTCCACATTCCTGCAGGGTCTTTAGGAAGTGTGACTTTATATACATCGCTGTATAAAGACTGTAAAAAATAAGAACAATCTATTCCTTTATTGGAAAAACTCTTTTCCTGATACGGTGTGTTCATCCAGGGATCTATGTATGAATATAATTTGTAATTCGTAATCTTATTTGGCATTACTCCCAGAACTATTGAATATTTTTCTTTTAATGCTAAAACAGCATCACTTAAATTTTCTGAATTATCATTTATAACTGTTTGATCATTTAAAACTATTTCTTCCATCTTAGCCTGCTTTTTCAATGTTTCCAAAGAATAATCATATTTAAAAGGGACTTGAGAAATATATTTCTGACTATTGCAGTCAATACTCAACTGCATCATTAGCATTAATAAAAACATTCTCTTCATAAAAATATTTATTGTTTTATGCCATTACACAAATAGCAAATAGATTACGATTATCCATCGGACAATTTAATAACATCTCGAAACTAACTTTTGTGGTATTTATAGCCAGAGATTTTTATTATGAAAATTTTTACTTTCACAAATATTTAGGTCGCAAACGTAAGAAATTATTTTGTAAGAATCCTAATAAATTTTATAAATTTTTATAGTAAATATTTTACATTTATAAAATAATAAAAGCTATTTTTGCCAGCATGTTTATAAAAAATATCTTACTTAATCATTAAAAGAAAAATGAATAAAAAAAATATTGACATCAGGGTTATATTTTTCTTTGTAATCGTATTATTAATTGGAATTATTTATTTTTTGATTCAATTTTTTAATCATGTTGACTGCGAAGATGTAAAATTTTATGTTTTCTCAGAACATTCACAAACCGAGGAATCTATTGAATTTTATGATAAAACACCTAACACAAAATCATGGAAATGGGATTTCGGAGATGGCACTGAACCAGATATAAGAAAGCATACTTTTCATGTTTACAAAAATCCCGGAAAATATCTAGTAACCTTAACTATAAATGGCGACTGCATTCATAATAAAGAAATCGTAATTAGTGATAAGTATGGAACGGATAAATCAGGATCTCCTAAAATTATCACCTCAAAAATTATCACAGTAGGTCAGCCTACCTATTTCAATTCCATATCTGACGAAGCAAAAACCTGGGAATGGGCTTTTGGTGAAAACAAAGGGATCGATGATACCTCATCCAATCCTGTTTATACTTTTTCAACTCCCGGAGAAAAAACTATTACACTTGTTGTAAACGGTAACTTTAGTAAGGTTGCAAAGATGGTAATCTATGTTCATCCAAGAGTCATAAAAAAGACAAATCCTCTTGATATAACTTCTTATGAATATGAAAAAAAATCAGAAGCTTTTTCATTACCAAGAGGCTCTGCAAAAAAAGATCCTTTAGAAGATATGCTGCAATATGTTCCGGTCGCCCCTAAAACCAAAACACAAAAAGACAGTATAATTCCAATTAAAAAGGCTCCAAAAATATCTGAAGATCAATTTGAAATTTTACTGAATAAGGTTGCTGAAGGAAGCAAAGTGAAAGATGATTTTTCAGATTATTTATGCGATGATCTGGATATTCCTATTGTAAAAAATGATAGTGATTTATTGACTTTTTCTGAACTATGTGCGGCTATCAAGGGTAAAAAAATAAAGATTGAATCAATACGTCTTAATAAAGACAAACAAAATAATTGTATTAAAGGATTTAATATTAGCTATAAAGTTAAAAAATACTTGATCTGGTCTAAAGATTAAAAAAGTATGGAAGAAGAAAAAAACATTTTCAGTGCTGAATTACTCAGCGCATTAGAAATTGCAAAAAAAATTGCAAAAAACAACTCAAACAAATTTTACTCTGCATCGCATTTACTAAAAGCAATTTTAAACAGGGATTTATCCCTTTTAAAACGCCTTGAAGCAATGGGCAAAGACGTTTATTATCTTGATGAATGGGCTGAAGTTCGTATGGAAGAGGAGCCAAAGACAACAAATATTCTTGATGCTGAACCCAGTGATTTGATTGATGAAATTATAAAAGAAGCAGAATCGGTTCGAATAGTTTTAAATGAAGGCGAAATTAGTCTTTATTCGATTGCCGTAGCATTAAGTTCTCCGGGAGTTGGTTTTAATTTTGACCAAATGAAAACCTATCCGATTTCGCGAAACGAATTACTGGAAGATCAGATAGCTATTCCACAAAATGAGAATATTGGAAAGCAAGAAGTAAAAAAAGGCTTTTTAGGTAAATATTGCATTCATAAAAATCTTGAAAAGAAGAGCAAAAGGATACTGGCTATCGGACGCGAAACCGAATTAAACACCATAAAAGAAATTCTGTGCCGGTTTTCTAAACCCAATGTATTATTGATTGGTGATCGCGGTATTGGAAAATCGATATTAATTGATACACTGGTTCAAAATGTAATTGCCAATCAGGTCCCTGATGTTTTAAATAAAGTACAACTTTTTGAATTGGATTTATCTTCCTTAATCGCCGGCGCTTCTTACAAAGGCGAGATTGAAGATCGTTTAAAAAATTGTATTCAGGAATTAAGACAATTTCCTAAAGCCATTCTTATCATTGAAGAAATCCATACTTTATTAGATAAAAATGGTGGAGATTCCGGCGTATCGAATGTTTTAAAAGGTGAATTATCCAAAGGGTTGAATATTATTGCAACTTCTACAATTGATGAATACTCCAAAAGAATTGAAAAGGAACAGGGACTTTCGGGGATGTTTGAAATTGTAAAGTTAGAAGAATCAAACGATGAAACTTTATTCCGAATGATTCGGGAATCTATTAAAACGTATCAGGAACATCATAAAATACAAATAGATGATGAGACAATTAGTGAATCTATACGATTATCCAGAAGATACTTAAAAGAAAAAAGCTTACCTGAATCTGCAATCAACCTGATTGATCATACTATGTCAGTTTTGAAAACTTCAGGTGAAACTTTTTTAAAAGAAAAAAAATCTATTCTGGATAAATTATTTCTTTTAAAACAAAATGACAACAACTTATCCGAAGAACAACTCATAAAAGAGAGCAATTGGTTTCTAACGGATTTAATCAATAAAACCACATTTTTAATGCTGGTGGATGATCAAAACGAGACAAAAGTTTTAGAAACTTCTGAAGCTGTCATTAAACATATTGAGAATCTGATAACGATTCTTGAAGAAACAGCATTAGACAAACGTATTCATATTGAGCCTTTTGATTTATCGCTTATAATTGCCCAAAAGACAGGGATTCCGGCGGGAAAATTAAAGGAAGAAGAAAAACAAAAGCTAAATAACATTGAGGAAGTTTTAAGCCGCAGAGTTATTGGTCAGGATCATTGCATCGCAACGGTTTCAGGTTCCATTTTAGAATCCAGATCAGGACTAAGTAAGGCAGGACAGCCTATTGCTTCATTCTTTTTTTTAGGACCAACAGGAACCGGAAAAACAGAATTAGCCAAAAGCTTGGCTGAATTTCTTTTTCAGGATGAAAATGCCATTATTCGATTCGATATGTCCGAATTTAAAGAAGAGCATTCCGCAGCATTACTTTACGGAGCGCCTCCTGGTTATGTAGGTTACGAAGAAGGTGGCTTACTTGTAAACAAAATAAGGCAGAAGCCCTACTCTATTGTATTATTTGATGAAATAGAAAAAGCTCATGCCTCAGTTTATGATGTATTTCTTCAAATTATGGACGAAGGAAAATTACATGACAGATTAGGAAAAGAGGGCGATTTCTCTAATGCCATTATTCTTTTTACCTCAAATATTGGCTCAGATCATATTGTTGAAACATTCAATAATGGGCAAATTCCTAGTTCATCTTCTTTGATGGAGATTATGGCAAATTACTTTAGGCCAGAGTTTTTAGGACGATTAACTGAAATTATACCTTTTGCGCCTATCAGTAAAGAAAATGCCTTGAAAATATTTGAAATCCATCTTAAAAAAGAATTTATGGATTTACTTAAAAACATTAATATCGAAGTTGAGATTCCTATAGAAGCCAAACTTTATCTTGCGGAGAATGGATACAATGCAAAATATGGAGCCAGACCTATCAAAAGTATTATTAGAAGTCATTTGAGAAGACCACTTGCGAAGAAAATAATTTCAGGAGAAGTCCAAGATGGCGACAAAATGATAGTAGTTATTGAAAATGAAGAGGTAAAATGGATAAAGGAGGCCGTTTTAATATCATGATGATATTTTATTAATCAGAAATACACATAGAAGCCTTTTACTTATTTCTCAGGAGCATAAGATTAATTTGCCAAGACATAAAATGATTTCATAATATTCAATAAAAAATGGCTTTAGTTATATAAACTAAAGCCATTTTTATTGGTTGTTTGACTATTTTATTTTACAATCATTTTTTTTGAATATACTACTTCATCTTTCATTTTTAATCGATACACGTAAATTCCTTTTTGTAAATCGTTACGATCTACTTTTACTTCGCCCTGACTGTTTCCTGTAATGTCAATTGTTCTCAATAACTTTCCCTGAGCATTAAAAATTTCTATTACCTTTTTTGCATCACTATCTACAGGGAACGTTATTGTAGTAGTACCAGAAAACGGATTTGGATAGGCATAAAAATCATTTTTGTTTATATTTGCAACCTCTGACCTGTTGACTGCCGATACCGGATACAATTTCCATTTTTGGCTATTACCACTATCGAATGTGCGGCTTGCGGCTTTGTCAACACCATCCAGTAACTCAATATCCAGCCTTTTCCCCAGTGCATTTTGAGGTTCAAAACGGTACAATCCCGGTTCTTCAGCAATTGGATACGCTTTCCATTTTTGATTCAATTGATTGTTGTTTTGATATATATTGATCAAAGCGTTATTGGCTGTGCTATTTCCTGCTACATCCAGGCGTTTTCCAATGGCGTTTTGAGGTTCAATAAGATAGACTCCCTCTCCCGCGCTGATGAATTTCCATTTTTGGTTTGCATTTCCATTTCTCGTATACATATTTACCGGTGCACTATTTGCTGATGAGGCACCGCTTACATCTAAGCGCTTACCAAGGGCATGCTGTGGTTCCATTTCATAAATTGCACCATTTATAATTCCTCCCTGCTGTTGTGTAAAGGTGGCCGTATAGGTTACTCCGTTATCCGGAGTCGCAATAGTATGCGACTGTGCCCCATTATCTGACCAGGAAGTAAAGACATACGTATTGCCATTTAGTGTTTGTGGAGAAGGCGCTTCAATAGCCCTGTTAATTCCTTTAGCCCCATTAAAAGAATACGGAGCAGTGACCTGGCTTCCATCTAATTTTAATTTTAATCCGGGAGGATTTGTTGCCAGATTTACAGTTGAAATAATAGGAACAATATCTGTACTGACCGTTTTCGTTGCTCCATTAGAGTCCTTAACGGTTAAAAAAATGCGAAACAGGACATTGGGTGACGTTTCCATATCTGTAGGTATCGTAAAAGTAACGGTTTTGATTCCGGATGTGGCATCTAATGCCGGATGTGAATGCTGTGGATCATCAAAATGATACAAATCGATTTTCCATGTAAAGGCACTCGCAGGGAGTGTACCATCCTCAGTATCTGTAGCATTTCCTGTAAATGTGATCACATTTCCTCCACTGTATTGGGTGCCAGTTGCCGGTGTAGTGATTACCGGAACCGGTGACTGATTGTTGATTACTGTTAATGTAGCCGGATTACTGGTTGCAGACCCCGCTGTATTGGTTACTTTTACCCTATATTGTGCGCCATTGTCTGCCAATACAGGATTTGCCACCGTATAGCTGCTTTGAGTAGCACCGGAAATATCAACATTATTACGCTGCCATTGAAAAGCCGGTGTCGGGTTTCCAGAAGCTACAATCTGAAACGTAGTACTCTGACCAATGGAAACGGTTCTGTCTGTAGGCTGTACCGCAATTACGGGAATTCCGTTTCCTGTGTAGTTTACTTTCCAAAGCACTCCTTCATTACTGGACGTATTGGCATCATTAGACCCGCCGGGTATTCCGCCTCTTGCTATAAAATATAAAACGCCTTCATTGCTGACCGCTACATCAAGAGGCCTGTCGATGCCAGTTGCGAAATTAGCCACTGTGCCGTTTGCATCAATCGTTTTTAACCATCCGGCACAATAGTCCCCATAAAAATATTTTCCTATGTAGGCTGTTGGAAATACCGCTACAGCAGGATTGTAGAATGCTCCTGCTGTAATACTGCAGGCACCATTACTATGATCATACGCATAAAACGGATCTTTGTAGTTTGCCGGAGCTATCTGATTGGTTCTTTTGCCTTCAATACCCGGCCAACCATAATTTTTTCCTTTTTCTATTTCATTGATTTCTTCCCATGTTCCTGCTCCTACATCATTACACCATATCTTCCCTGTTCCGTTTTGTACCGATAATTTGAAAGGATTTCTAAAACCTAATGCCCAAATAGCTCTGTAGGCTCCGGTTGCTGTAGTATAGAACGGATTGTCGGTTGGTATCGTACCATCTGTATTAATTCTTAAAATTTTACCTTTTAGAGTGGTTAATGACTGTGAATTTGAAGCCACCGTACTTTCTCCTGTCGCAATGTAAATCTGATTATTTTTAATTGCTAATCCACCGCCATTGTGGTAACCCGTATTTCCGTCAACCGGATCAATATTAATCAACACCAATTCACTTGCCGGAGCAGCAAGATCACCTGAAACAGTAAATCTGCTGACCCTGTTATTGATTATATTGTTTGCTTTATGGGTGTAGTAAGCATAGATATAGCCATTCGATGAAAAATTTTCATCTACTACGACTTTCATTAAACCTCTTTCACTAAAATTATCCACTGTTGGAATTGTGATTAAAGGTGTAGGCAAAAGAGCGCCATTTTTTATTATTCTTATTTTGCCGACTTTTTCTGTTAAAAAGACCCTGCCATCGGGAACTACATCCATGCCTACTGGATCTAGACCTTTTGCCAGCTGCACACCTGCAAAATTTGTTGGGAATGTTTGTGCAAAACCACTGTTCCAAATCAATAGAAGAAGAAGAAGTATCCATAAGTTACTTTCTTTGAGCCTGCGTTTTAAGTTAAAGTTTTTCATATCATTTAATTTAGGGTTATCCCATAAATGTACGAATATTATTTAGCTTTTTTCATAGTTAATATATTGTATTACAACAACTTATAAACAATTTAAAACTTTATAATTATAACTATTACCTTTTACTATACAAATCACTTCCTGCAATTTTATAAAAAAGCGGCCTATTATGCCGCCAGTTGAATTACTATTTCAGCTCAAAAGATGTTACTATGATTTATCGAAGATAATTATGAGAATTACTACTAAAATATAATTCCATAATTGAATTATAGCTGCCTACTCTCTATCATCATCTATTACATTAGTACTTTATTTCAATATTTAATTGCCTGCCTTCTTCCAATGCTTTTTTGTCCATCTTTGAACCTACCAAAGCTCCGATCGCCATACCAATAGGTAAACCTACTCCAAGTAACCCCATATTACCGATACTTGCTCCAAAAGCCACTCCGATTGGCAAGCCAAATACAGACATTCCTAACGCCAGCCACATATTACGGTAATAATTCTTTGGTACCACTTTAAGGTCTTTCTCCAGTAGTTTTATGATTTTGTTTTGTTTTTGTTTTACCAATTTGCGAAAATCATTGCCTATAAGCGATGCGGCATTTACCACTTCTATATCCTGATTAACAGAATCAATTATGTTTTCAGGTAAATTCCTTTTGCGTAATTGGTTTAGCAGTTCTCCTAACTGGATATAAATTCTATTTGTTTTAGTATCAGCTGAAAAGTTTTGTCTTTCTTTTAGTTCGATAATGTTCATGGTGCTTTGTTTTTACAACTGGACGAATTTAACAAATCTTTTTATAAATTACAGAAGTATTATCATTAAACTAAACATTATGATGTCTTTTCTTTCTCTAAGAAGCCCCTAAAAGTGTTTAACTTTTTAGGACAGTTTAAAAAGATATTTACCGCCGTTTGTATTTGAACTTTTCAGTATATAGTACTGTAACTATTATATTGCATAAAAAGAATAATAATATATTGGACCCAGATTTCTTTGTGGGCACCAGCCAGATGATAATTTTATAAACCAATCGATAATAACCCGTAAGTATAATCTAAAAAGTCATACTTTTTTATTGTGATCATCGATCTAATACAACATTTATTTCTGACATAACTATTATGTGAACTAGTTTGGATTGCACCTGGAAAAAAGACAGTTGTTAAACTGCTTTTTCTATCCAATTATGCAACGCACTACATGTTCTATTTTAAGACCAGTATATTCGCAAAACTCCTCAATTGAAATGAGATGATGATCTTCTTTGTTCAGATGCTTTTTAATCTTCAACAAATATAATCGCGCCTGCGCATATTCTTTTCCCATAATGCATTGCACATCTTTAGGATAAATGCATACCCTTGTGCCTCTTGCAATCACCCTTATTATAAATATTTATTCATACACTACTTATACTTTATCTATGCTTTAAGTATGCATCTGCTATACATCGCAACACTATTAACAATTGTACAAATTTAAAGTATTTAAAGATTAATCCTACATATTAAAATAGTCGATTTTGTATGTTTTTGTTTGGTTTTTAACTATGACGGTTTGAAATAAGGATTTAATAATGAAACCTTTGCGCAAATCATTCGGGATTTAGTTGCAACGATTATCGAGATGAATTTAAATTATTCGAGTAATTATTAACAGCAAAAAATTAAGTATTATGGCAAAACAGAAAGGAATAATTAAATTAAAAGGTACTATCGGAGATATTACTTTTTACAAGTCAAAAGATGGATACATCGCAAGAGAAAAAGGCGGAATAGATGCTTCAAGAATAGCGACAGATCCTGCGTTTCAGAGAACACGGGAAAATGGATCGGAATTTGGAAGAGCAGGTAAAGCCGGAAAGGTTTTGAGAATGGCTTTACGTTCTGTATTACTTAATTCTGCGGATAGTAAAATGGTTAGCCGTCTCACCACTCAGATGCTTAAAGTAATCCAAGCAGATCTGACAAGCGTAAGAGGTATGCGTAATGTTATTGACGGCGAAGCTGAATTACTTTCCGGATTTGATTTTAATATCAATGGTAAACTTGGAACAATTTTATTTGCACCCTACATTCCGCTTATTAATCGGGCTACAGGTGACCTGACTATCACAATTGATCCTTTCATCCCCATTAATATGATTGCAGCACCAAGTGGCACAACACATTATAAAATTATATCAGCTGGCGCAGAAATTGATTTTGAACGTGAGACTTTTATAGGAACAAATTCGGAAACAGCTATGTTGCCATGGGATGGAATACTCACAACAGCACTGGTTCATACTAATACGGTTACGCCTACCACTACAAAGCCGCTATTTTTAGCATTGGGAATTGAATTTTATCAGGAAATAAACAATCAGATGTATTCCTTAAAAAGTGGTGCGAGCAATCCACTTGCTATTGTTCAAGTAAGCGGTACATAAGATGGTTTTGATTTTATCCCGAAATTATTTTCCTGATGGAACTAACGGAATACTTGAATATCAAGGTAAATTAATTTGTCATACAATTGAATTACCATGGAAAGATAACAAACCTAAGATTTCATGTATTCCTGAAGGTGAATATTTTATCGCAAAGCGTTACAGCAAAAAATTTGGATGGCATTTAGAAGTGCTGCAGGTATCAAACAGAAGTTTAATCCTATTTCATCCAGCTAATTATGCAGTGAGGGAACTTCAAGGCTGTATTGCGCCCGTAACAAAACTATCGGGACCAG
>Ga0247815_10003015_pt1 | contig 12258 bp, 18 predicted proteins | sample UWRJL194509B1_FD_181014 | JGI IMG/M metagenome (GOLD analysis project Ga0247815, IMG submission 181014) | Plant litter microbial communities from Arlington Agricultural Research Station in Wisconsin, United States - UWRJ-L194-509B-1 | ecosystem: Environmental > Terrestrial > Plant litter >... | reverse complement strand
CGGAGAGGGAGGAGGTGAACGGTAGAAGGGGAAGAGATGAATGAATGACGTAGGGAAGGGAAGGGGGGGGGTGGCGAGTCGAGGAGATGAGGTGCGTTTGGGCAGAGGGTGTGCTCGAGATGACGAGGACGAGTCAGAGTAAGTGCATGGGCGCAGGGACGTAGAGTGATGAGAACACGAGTAGAATTCGAATACGACATCAAGCCAACAAGAGAAACCCACGAGCCACGACCCAGTCACTCACCGCAGAGCAGAAGTCCAAGCATCAGGTGAGGCGAGGTGAGGCGAAGGCGGGATAGTAGGGTAGGTGTATCGAGAGTGAGGAACGGCGGACACGATGCGCCGCAGAGCGCGCGGATGCGGGTGACGAGGTACTTTTTCGCAGGTGCGGCACGGTGTACCATCCATGAGCGCAGGGCATGACGAGGTATGTTAGGTTCAGTCGAAGTGGCGGAAGTTTGAACAGACGAAACAATACGAGACAAAATAATCAAAACAGTAAGCGATCCGTTCTTTCAAGCTGAATGCAATCACGCACGTAGTGAGAGCATGGACGTGAGTCGAGTGCGCGGCGGCGGGGCGGGTCGACGGCAGAGAGGTATCGTTGAAGTTCCTGCGTATGCGGTTAGCATCGGTTGATCGAACGCGTAATAGCAGACGAGATGGCGGGCAAGGGCGGGGCGGCATGGTGGGGAGAGACAGCGCGCCGACAGCGAATGAATTCGCGAAGCTGAGCCGCGTCTAGTTTGCGTGCGCAGAGATAAAGTAGAAACCAGATTATGACGCAAACACAGCTTTGATTTTGTACGGGTGCATGAGACCCGCTAAAGTAGAAAGCGGGCAGAACGGACGACGCAGGTGCGGAAACGTACCAGCTTACATTTATATCAAGCCACTAACAAAGTAGATCGCTACGCCACCAAACGCCGACGAAATAAGCTTGCAGTCATCTCAAGGCGCAGATGCGGTGAACGAGAACAAACGGGAGGTCGAGGTAGGTCAAGCGCTGAGCGCTCGATCCGGAGCCGACCGATGTCGACACACCTGATAATCATCTGCACGACAGACAAACTTCCGGTCCATATCAAAGTCCGAACTACATACACGTGGCACATATGGTCGAATTTACAACGATGCGTACAGAATAGTTCATGTGAATCCTGCTCAAGACTTGGAATCGCGCCATTTGTGCATCTTGAACTCCTGCAAGATATCTTGGCTATCCTCGAGTTCCGTCAGCCAGGCTTCTGATGTTCCGGTCAAGACAGGCTGCTGCTGGAGCAGTTTGGCAACAGCATAACCATCAAGACTGCTCGCCCATGTTGAACGCAGAAGAACTGCGCTCAGCCCGAACATCCCGACGAACCAGACTCCAAGAAGCATGCATAAGGTGATAAAGTAAGGTGTATCTCGTCTGATGCCCGAAGTAGGAAGATCGATAGTACCGGTCCGGTTTACCGGCCTCAACGTTGACTGCGCGACCCCCATGGCTCCGCTAACTATACCATCCCATGCTACCTCTGCAATCCCAGTCCAAGACTCGCCAAGTTCGTTGATATGGCTGGTGAAACCATGCCTCAAACTCTTGGAATGACCCGATTCCACGAACGCGTGGCTCTCCGCCTGTAGGAAGTAAGCAAGAGGATCGAGAAATCCGGAACCCGATAAATTGAAGGCGATGTACGTGAAATTGCTGAATGTCATGGTACGGCCATTCACGGAAGCCACACCAACCCCCACGGTGACATTGCAACCGACGATGATCTCAGTATCTGTTAGTTTTGTCGGTAGATTTAGGGTACTCTGGAAAATCACCGACGCATTCGAATGCGGCTTGCGCCCAAACTCTGCGTCGAGTGGGATATTGTAACAACCGCTCGAAGGGCTCTCATCTTCATGCAAAGCTCTCAACGGAATCGACGAAATGTTGCGCACTGTGATCCAAAATGTCGATGTCAACACGCGAGACGGAAAGTCCAGCCAACCAACAGCTCACCAGTTGAGTTCGACCCATCGCCGAAAGTGGCTGTACACTGGTCCTGTAGAGTCATGCCATCCTGCAAAATCCGCTCGCAGCCACCTTCAACGCGAATTCCAATGAGAGGCACGGTGGCTTTGTCAGTCCATCCGGTAATAAACCATGCACCACTAGTGGACGATGCCTGAACTCCTGGCTCAGCGTACATGTTGTCTGGAAACTGTAGCGCTGGTGCGAAGCCCCTAACCCAAATCGATCTCCCTAGCATGCCGGCGTGGTCTCCGGCTACCTTCCCCCTCCAGCTTGTCGTCATCTCCGATGTCTGAATGGTCGGAGTTTCAAGCTTGGTTAGACCCATCGTCACGTGATACGCACGCGACAGCGTGACGGGAGTAACAAGTGTTACGATGCTGAGCATGGTTAAGAGCCAGAAGCCGAGTGAAACGTGTGGCCCACGGAGCTTACGCCGCTTGCGAGAAATGAGAGTCTTCAAGGTCATCCACAGACCAAACGGGCCTGCCCAGCGCCTGTCAGAAAGCCAGAAGACCTCCATCCAGGTGTTGGCTGAGGTCCACGAAATATCTAGCGACCCTACGGCGAGTCGTGCGAGATGCATCGCCGTGATTGTACCATGGCCTTGGTCAAATATAGTGCGCAGTATGCTGGGGAGCACGCTGAAGGCCCACGGAAGAGCCTCATTATTGGCGACACGAGAATAATCCCATGTAGCACGATGAGTCAACTCCAGCGTTATCAGTGTCGCGGTGATGAAAATACTCCACGCGACAACTGTGACGGTGCTGAAGAGATGATAGCTGAGTGACAGGCGGGGATGTGACGCTAATGAAGGTCCTGAAGTCGTACTCATCGGTAGGAGCCGAGTGAGGGTACGAGCCAGAGGGGGGCATAAGCGGGACATTCTAACATCGATAGAGCTTAAGAATCAGAGACGTCTTGATACGGGCAACCTCGAGCCACCAGAATCCACTCTGGTAAGCCTGTGCAATGTTGTATTGTTTGCCTCGCCAGCACCGGCGAGGCGCGGTTGACACACCACGCCCTCTGCGAACACTTGCCTTTATGGATATGTTTCTCAGAACGTTGTAGCCTGACGGCCAGAACGCTGCTTCTATTTGGAAAGCTGTACTAGCTGTGCCATGAGCGGGAGAGAGGGTTAGTTCTGAAACAGTTCGACGACTGTGATCGTAGAAGACCCAAGGATGCCAGTAGTCTCAAGAAACAGAACCGCAGAGGGTACATGGTCAGTTCGGGCAGGGTAGTGGGGCTGTCGACCAGGACAGATTGCTTCCGAATGGCTCCGTGCTGCCACCCCCTCCACCCGCTCCCTATCGATAGCACACCTGTGGTGATCTGCTACACACTCCTTGCCACAAAATCTAACATAAGTCTCGAATCGTACTTTTGCTCCCTCCTTTTGCTCTATAGGCATCCATTTCATTATGATCCTCCATCGCAACAACTTGACTATCATGAATAGATGGAGGTGTCGTGTCTGTTTGTGAGCAACGGTGCGCACGAAGCAAACAGTGCGGGAATGTCGGGGGAGAACGAGTGATACGTTTGAGTCAGGACATTCAGCAGCGGGATTCGCAGGCCGGAGACGTGAGAAGTCGCATTGTGGCTGAGCGTGTACCGCCGAAGAACGTCTGGGTCGTGAACAAAGTCGGGAATACAAGTGCGCGGACAGGAACAGATGAGACATATCGTGACTGAATGAGGTTATGTGAGTGTGTACATACACAGCGCACAGAGAGGAGCAGAGCGGTAAGGCAACAGTGCAGAACTGAGCATCAGTAGCACATGAGGATCAGCATGGAAGGGGAAAGCATACAGGGGTCATTTACAGAGCACTTTCAGATCACATCCGATCCAAGACAAGGAGCGCGGCACGAGAGAGATGTGGGGGTGTGGGAGCATGAAAGGGTTGTGGGCTGCGCAGGATGTGATGAAGACATGCAAGACACATGAAGAATGTGCACCAAATGACGTAGTAAATGAGGGAGGAGCCTGGAAGGATATGTACGGGTTGAGTGCGAAGTGCATTTAAGGAGTCATTACAGCTGATCTCGAGATGTCTTGCAGGGATGTTGTCTAACGGAGTGCATTGGTTTGCCGTTTCGAATAACAGGAGAATACATGTTATGTGCTGTATGGCAATCTTCATGGTCGTAAATGTGTGCTGCAGGCTCAGCGTGCGAATCGCAAATCCCAAGCGGACATTGAACACAGCTAAGATGCCCGGTTGCCACGCACGCCAGAGTCGACACTCCTGGGAAGAACCATAACAGTGAGGAAATACGGTTGTCGAGTTCAAGGGCCACTCGTAATGGATACGAACCTGCGAAAAGCTCACCTGGTCATTTCTGAAGGCAGCAATGTGAACGGACAAATACGAAGGTGGCCCGCAAGGGCTGGCGCAGATCCGCCCGGTGTTATCACAATGTGCCTTTCATTCCCTTTTCAACTGATCGTCTTGTTCCTGCTCTCGTTCGTGCGGGTAAAGAAGTACTTTCAATGTGCAACAAGACACAAACCACCAGTCTAAGTTGCGGAATCGTTCGCATCATTGTACAATGACTACAGCCTATGAGCTCAGTAGTACCGGGCCTCCCCGGTATAGACTGGACACAGAAACAGTCTGATTATTTGTGGCTTGTAATATAAATGTACCATGGTGTCCAAGTTTCATTGGCCACCACCGTACTATACCCATACCAGAAGCGGCCACTTTTGCACTGAGTTATACCCTCTGCATTTGAACAAAAATAAATCTTACCAGGAGAATCTCATGAGGATGAGATGATTAATCTGAAAGTAGTTTATGTGTCTGAGGGGAATTGCGGGTACAGGGCAGTGGCCGAGATTCAAGGTCTGAACAGGGAAGCGGCCACTTTGTCCGAGACGTGAGTAGCCTTGATTGTACTCATATTTGAGCACATTTCACAATGTTCTTGGTGATTTATAATGGTCTGTTAGTATTTTATGTGCCCAGTGAGCCGCCTATGGCATTCGAACGTGCTCAAGGAGAAATGCGGTCATAAGGTGGAAACGGTTGAATCCGTGTACCAGATAGGTGGCCGCTTCTCGATCTCGCTTACTTCAGCTCCAATCCCTCGCGGAGAAATGCTAGGCAGGTTTAAAGCAATGTCAGCGATATTGTGAATGATACGCCACATTCATGCACTCTCTATATGAGTCGAAAACCCGAAGGGAATGGGTCGAGTTGGCAACTTGCCATCTTGCACACCCAATTGTCAGGCTTGAAGTGCGGCGGCCATTCTTCATTTGGTTCCAGATTACGCTAGATGCCTCCGGGTCTTTTTCACATCGATATTGTGGGTTCCTCATGCATATTTGACCACCAAAGATGCCATCAGTGCAGACTGGCCGCTTCCCTGCAGTGGCCGCTTCCCGTCAGAGTATAGTAATAGGAATTTCCGCAAGCTACTGCATTGTCTGGATCTCGTCGTTACACTGACTAGCATTTGAGAAAAAAACTTTCAAAAGACGTGCTCCGCAACTTCTAAATGAAGCCATTCTTCATTCTCTTCAAAGCCATCCATTGCATTGCGTTCGTTCATCGTATCTACTAAATAGTGACGGGAGTAGATCTGGGCGTAGTGTTTCCTTACGCGCGACAGCGCGCACGAAGGAGAGAGAGGTGGTAATGTCGGGGGGATAGGACGAGTGACACGTTTGAGTCAGGACATTCAGTAGCAGAAATCGTAGGACGGGAAACGTGAAAAGTCGGATCGAGGCAGCGCATGCGCCGCCGAAGAGGCATCAGGAACGGGACCGGAAAAGGAAACGCGCAGGCAGGACCAGAGGAGACGTATCGAAATGAAACGAGGTGAGGCGAGGCGAGCATGTATGTACAGCACGGAAAGACGAGACGATCAGAGCAGGAACAGAACAGAACCGGAGAGAACAGAGCGAAAAATAACATACGAGTATCGCGGGGGATGTGCAGCTGTAATCTACAGAGCACATTCAGATCACGTTTCAGATCCTTGACGAGGAACGCAGCGCGGGAGAGAGGTGGGATACGGGAGGGATGATAGGGATGAGGGTTGTGCGGGTCATGATGGTGATGTGCGGGATGGAAGAATGTGTGCTGAAGGATGCCGTCCGTAGTAGCGGCGTGTGGAGAGAACCGGCAGGGCATGGCAGCATGTGCCTTTGAGGAGCCGTTGTATATGGGATCACGAGAAGCCGTGCGAGCATGATGTTTCGCGGAGCTGAGTCGGGTCGCCGAATCGAAAGACGGGAAGAATCTTCGTGCATGGCGTTGTAATCGTAGACGTAGACGTAGTCGTAGATTTGTGCTGCGAACGCAGCGTTGGGGAAAGCGCAAAGTCCACTCGGACAATGCGCACCCCTAAGGTGCCGGGTCGTTGCGCACGCCAGAGCCCACGCTCCGCGCGAGCGCCGTGACGGTAAGGAACTGCAACCCAGAACTCATCAGTAACTCGTTCCTCGTCCCATAACCATTATGCCTACCTGCAACCAGCTGGTCATCTCATCCCTATCCCTCTCCGCAAACACCACCTCCGTCCTATCTGTCCATCCCCTCCACATTGCCGTCGCGCACTGATACCTCTCCTGCACGACCCTCGGCTCATCACTATGGCTCGCCATCGTCGTCGCGCTCGACGCAGTAGAAGCCAACGACGTCGTACTCGACGCGGCAGTTCTCGAGGATCCCAACGAACTGCTCGACGTCGATCCGCGCGGATGCGATGACGGGGCGGCGGATGTAGATGATGCAGAAGAAGCGACGGTGTATGGCTTCAACCCACTTGTTGGAGCCGAAGCCGAGGTTGAGGATGTTGTAGTTGGACCTTGACCAGCGAAGACTCGGGTACCAGATGAACTAGCCGGATAGCTGCCTGATCCCGAGCCCGCACCATGCGAGCTCGCATGGCTCGGATGCTGCAACACAGCAGGCATGCTCCCCGTCCCACGGGACAACGGCGGAGGACTTATCCCAGGTCGCGCCCCATTGACATGCGAATGTGAGGTCGGCGTATACGCCCTCGTTGTCGGAGTCGCCGTGCTCGCCGAGCTAGTACTCGACGAAAAGCTACTGTTGCTTGCCGAACTGCTGGCACTCGACAGTCCCGGTCGATATGCTCCTCCCGCAAAGCTTGTGCTGGCGCTTGGCGCGTGTCTCAAGCCGGTAGCCATAGGTGCGCTACTTGTCCTTGTGAGCCCCATGATTCGTCCCATGGTCGTCTGTGTCGCAGTCGGAGCGGGACCTTCGTGTCCGTTGGGACCTGCGCCGCCCATAAGTCGGCCACTTGAAAGAGGGGCGAGGCGGGCAGGTGGGACGCGTTCGTCGACTACTGAACCGGAGGGACCGGCGCCGGCCATGACTCTAGAGGAACCCGCGCTCGCGCTACGCCAGCTGCGGGGATCGGGGTCGGTCGGGCGACCGCGTACGTCGAGAACATCGGCAGTTCCGGAGGCCGCGGCGGGTTGTTGCGCGCGGACGGAGGGCGAGACGCCAATGTCGGTCGTGAACAGACGGAACTCCCAGCTGGTTTCAAGGAATAGCGTCAGCCACCATCCCCTCTCAATACCCAGAAACAACTCACCCATAGACTGGCTGCTTGTCGACACTCATCGTACTACGTCCACCGGGGTTGATAACGACCGCTATCCTCGACAAATCAAAGCCATGTGGCTGACCCAACGCCTTGAGATAGGCCTCCTTGACGGCCAACATGATACACAGCCTGCTCAGCTTCTTCTCAACCGGCAACGCCGGGACGATCTGCGACAACTCCTCCGGCGCGAGCTACCACCAACTATCAGCCCCTGCCCCCTTCCCACAACGAACGGACAACACACCTTGTGCATCAAACTCCCGATAAACGTCTCCGCCTCCTCATTATCTACATGGTCCGGTATCCTCACGATATCCATGCCGACGTTGACGACTTGCTGCTTGTACCCCTGCGCGAACGCCATCCCGATCACGCTATCGCGTTCGGCAAGACCGAAGCCCATGACCTTGGACACAGTGCGGCCCGATGCAGTAGGCGGAGAGTCCTGTGAGCATAGCGTCAGTGTCTAGTTGAATGAGGAGGGAGATGAGGGAGAGGACGCAGACGCACGATGAACCATTTCCCAGCACTATTCCTTGCGAAACGCCAGCCGGCGTTGGGAATACGTTGGCGCGTCATGAGCATCCTCGGGAGAAGGTCTGCGACGATTTTGCCTGTTGGATCGCGAACGTGGCGGTATCGTTGTAGTTGAAAGGGGCCGATAAGGAGCACGTAAAAAACGAACGCAGGATCAAACAACGGCACGACCGGAGACGCGCGACCGTTCGAAGTGGAAGTGGAAGCCGGAGTTGCAGAAGGCAGCGAGCGTCAGGAATGTCAACACGGCGAAGATAGACACCCGGCGCGAACGGACACGGCGAGAAGGACGATCCGAGAGCGCGGGTGTGGCAATGTCAGCACACAGGACGAGTACCCATGTCAGCGCATAGGGGTATCGGGACCAGTCATCCGTTCGGCATCGACAAGCGCGCAAGCGGGCGAACCCATCCGGCGACACAATAGCCCACCGGGAAGTGTCCGGTGTATGTGTGTATCGGCAGCATTTAGAAGCGGGCAATGACACGCAGGCAAAAGGAACGGCAGCGGAGGGAGAATAGAACGCGCACGGCGAACGGCGAGATGAAGGGTAGGGCACGGGGGGTGGCAAGCCGAGGAGATGAGGTGCGGTTGGTGCGAGGACGAGTCAGAGGTAGTGCAGGGACGAAGGGACGCAGAGTCATGGCCACCCGCAGAGATACGGTGACGGGATTATGCAACGACGAAAGAACGAAAACACGACGCAGTCGTTCGCCGCAGAGCAGAAGGTCAAGCATCAGGTGAGGTGAAGCGAGGCGAGGCGAAGGCGGGGTAGTAGGGTAGCCGTTGGAATCGAGGAGGGAAGGCGGACACGAGGCACCGCAGAGCGCGCGGATGCGGGCGACGAGGTACGTTTTCGCAGGTGCGGCACAGTGTATCATCCATGAGCGCAGGGCGTGATGAGGTGGTGTGGCGAGTTGTGTGTTGAGGTGGCGGACGATTGAAGACACAAAACAACACGAAACGAAACAAAACAATCGAGACAGTAAGCGATCTATCCCTTCAAGAGAGTGAACAAATGAATACAATCACGCACGTAGTGTGCCGAGACCGCGAGCGCGGGAGGCAAGTTGAGGACCTGCGCCGAGGCTGGCCTCGAGTGCGCGGCGAAGGGACGGGTCGACCGCAGAGAGGTATCGTTGGAATTCCTGCGTCGGGCGTTAGCATCGGTCGATCGATGATATACCAGAAGACGAGATGGCGGGACAAGGGCGGGGTGGCATGGCGGGGGAGAGATGGCGCGCGACAAGCAATGGATATCCAAAGTTGGGACAGAGGTTGGGTATGCGTTGGGTAGATACGAGGAAGGAGAAGTGGATAGAGTGGGAGTGTAAGGTTTAGCGGGAGGTGGAGGCGGGGTGGGCAGGGTAGAGGCTTGGAGGATGGCGGGCGGTGAGGCGCAGTCAGCCGCGGACTCGCTCTCTCCGCCATTCCTCGGTCCCGCCAACCTCAGTACCGCCGTTCATCCACCTCCAAGCACAACTACGAAGCAAACGCAGCGAGTAATAGAAGAACAGCGACAAAGCCGACGCCCGCAAAGAGAACCACGACCTCTCGAACTCTCACGTACCTCGTTTGTGACGTCCCTGTTGATGGTGACGACCCAGACATACAGCTGCGGCTCTCTCCTGTCGCGCCTTCCATCGTCCGGAGACGTCACCCTGCTCGCGACCTGCGGTTTCGCAAGTGATGTCGGCTGGCTCGCTGCAGCCGCTGCAGCCGAGGCCGAAGTCGAAGCCTGCGCCTGTTGCTGCTGACTACTAGACGTCGAAGTGACAGGCATGATGTGTGTTCTCAAAAGAGAATTATTGGAGGGTGAGAGTGGAAAGACAAGAGGTGCCGCGCGGGGTCTGTGCGGTTTGACTTGATGCGAAAAGCAACCTCTCGAGTCACTCGGTTGCGCGCGCAACACTATTCAGGTACCCGAAAGTACGAGAATGTGCTAGTACGTGCAGCGCAAATGAGAGAGTGAATGCGGTGCGGGTGTGTGTGTGTGTGTGGGATAGCCAGAGGTCGACCGCTGCCTCTCGATCGGACGACGCCGCGTGCCCCTGACACCCGGTCAGTCAGTCCTCGCCCAAAAACCTCTCCATCCTTCTACACACCTACAAAACCTCCAAAATCTCTTCGAAAACGAAAGGCAAGACGTATGTAGCTACGCGCGAAATACGGGCGCGGGCGCAGGCGAGTGCAGTGCAAGAGGAGAGGACAGAAGACAGAGGACAGAGCTGACAGCGACACGCCGAGTCGCGGCAGTTCGCCGTACCCATAACGGGCGCCTCCTCACCCCCGCTTTCCGCTTCCGTTTCCCGCGAACCGACGCCTCGATCGGTTCCGGCACGTGAGACCTTTTACTGGCAGCCTCGTGTCTCAACACGTACTCTAATACTTGCACCCACCTCACCGTCGACCACCTATATCGTGGCTGGGCCTCTCATCGTTCTCACACCCGAATGCGGTCACAAGCTATGCCACGCTGTACTGCGCCTCGACCGCCAATATCACAATCATATCAGCGATCCGCCTCGTCTTTCCGTTCTCCTGTCTCCTTCTCCTCTTACACCTCCTCGTCCTCATATAAATGCAATGACGCCACCGCCTTCCTTCTCCCGTCCTGTCTGCGTCACTCACCTCTCATACACGTCGTCAGACATCCGACATCCATTCGAAATCAGACCCAAGATCAATTGGCTATGACCCTGCACCCCTCCCCCGCACGGACTCCTCGATCCTCGGACCCTCTGACCTCACACACACGTTCCTCCGCTCCACCTTCCCCCTTCCCCTCGCCTCGTTTCCTCAACTTGCATTCGTATCGGGGTTCCTGCACCTTTCGGCCGACCCCCTATTTCTCGCATTCATCCCATCGCGTTCAATCGAACCCGGATTCTCGGCGTCCCCTTTCGTCTCTTTCACCTTCGACCGCGTAACGGTCAAGGTTGGATCATGACTTCTGCTCGACGCCTATCTCGCGCAATGTCCGTCGCTTCGAGATCGCCGCGCGAGGCATGACTGTCACTGTCACTGTCAGTGTGCTCAGTGAGGAGGAAGAAAACTGCCGAACTTTATGCAAGCCTGTCAATCGTACGACCTGCGAGGCACCGATCATCGACCGTCAACTCGCAACATGGTCAACCAGACGAGAAAGAGCGTTGTTGCCCCCCCCCCGTTCTCCCTTCACACCATCCGCAAAACCGTCGATCCTCGCTCCAACCAAAAAAGCCAATCTAGCACGTGTCGCATCGCGTCGCGCCACGTCCGTCCGTCGCGTGCATTTCGTGAAGTGCAAGTTAAGCAGCGGTGTGACAACCCAGACCGGCGCCACACCCGGTGGCGCCGCATTGAACACTCGGCTCCTCGGCTACATCCACTCCACCCCACTTCTCGTCGCTTCGGCAACGTCCTTCGTATCTCTTCACCAATCCCTTCGCATTGAAGTTCGGCAGGAAGAACCCGCGTTCATCCGGCCCGCGAGTATCTCAGGCCACTATCTCCACCTCGATGCCGATGCCGTGATCACCCCTCAGACCCTTCACCCCGCATCCCGCTCCGTTCCAGAAGCACCCGCCAAACCCAACCGCTTATTCCGGTCCCTTGGCCTGCTTCTCGCCCCTCGGGGTTCCCCATATCGAAGCCTTGTCGGCTAGAACACTCAGACTTGGGGTTATCATGGGTGCCGGTTGATAGTATCTTATCATCCGTTCGCTCGCTCGCTCTTCACGTGTCGGACGTCGCGCCTGCGACGCTTAGTTTTACTCATGATCGAGGCGTCGCATCATGTGTCAGAGCCGTCCCTGTGGCGCTGAATGCTCGCGTCGGAGCGGGACGTCGGCGCGGTGATTGGCGCGGCGCAAATGGTGGCTCTAGACTCGTACTCGTACTCAAGTCCTCCTATTCTGATAGCGCGACTCGGAAACAATGGTGCTATACCCACGCAGAGAGAACTCTTTCACTCGCCTGACCTCAACGCTTTCTGATATCACCTTGCCAGCGTCCGACCCCGCTCCTCGGCGACCGAGGGACACTCCATCCTCACCCTTCACTTCAAGCCTAACTTCAGACGCGGATCCACCAGACCACGCCATTACGGACAACTCAAAGCCAATCTCGCGT
>Ga0247815_10003014_pt1 | contig 12262 bp, 15 predicted proteins | sample UWRJL194509B1_FD_181014 | JGI IMG/M metagenome (GOLD analysis project Ga0247815, IMG submission 181014) | Plant litter microbial communities from Arlington Agricultural Research Station in Wisconsin, United States - UWRJ-L194-509B-1 | ecosystem: Environmental > Terrestrial > Plant litter >... | reverse complement strand
CGTATCCTTCTGCAATATTACTAGGTATCGAAATAGAGCATCTTCTGATTTGTGAAGTTATACCATAAATTTCTTCTTTTGGAAATGAATTTGTTAACTGGTATATTTCAGTTACAAGACTCATTGATTTTTGCCAGATTAGAAGATCTCGAAAAGTATTCATAAATTTTATATTTTAAAGCAAATACAAAAGTAAGAATATTAATACTTTTAATTAGAAAATCTAAAAAGAAAAATCTTTGCTACTTTGTAGCTCTGAAACTTTGATCCTTTTCTCTAATTCCAATTCTCCTCAAACCCAAAATCCTCAAAGCTGTCGTCTCCTTCAAACATATCCAGGTCTTCTTCGTCAAGGTCATCTTCAAATTCCCCGTAGATATCATCATGCATATCGGCTTCAAAACTTTTTTCGCCAGAATCTTGAGGCATTTCTCCGTGTGAAAATAAAGTTTCGGGATAAGGAGCTCCGGCAATCTGATCTTCAATAGCAGCCAATTCAACCAGGAATGTCCACATATTGATAAAATCATAAACATAAATAATTTTGGTATTTTCTTTATCTAAAATAGAAGATAACGGGTAGTCGCTCATAGTGCGCTGTTCGCCGGGAACGTCTCCGGTATCAAAAAGCGGAATTTCATCTTCCTGATTCCAGGTTTCATCGCAGGTGTAAAACGAAGCAACTTCCATTCCGTCAAAGCCAAAAGCATTGAAGATGGCATTATGTAAATCCTCAAGAGTATCGTCTTCAAGTATTGCAATGTCTCTAAAAATATCTTCTTCGGCGTCCAGAATTACTCTAAATTTATAAACCATATTCTTTGTATTTATTGAAAAGCCAAAGGTAAAATATAAATTATGATTTATGAATTAGGAATTACGATTTGTTGAAAAGATTTTAAATGACACGATGAACCCGGAATATATTTATTTCCCAGTCAGTCTTTTTTTGATTTTATGGTAATGTTTGTGGTAACTATTATGATTTGGATAACTTCTGCTTGAAGTCATATTGTTAAAAACCAAAGCTGTCAGAAGTAAAATCAAAACTCCGAGCAGCACTGGTGATATTACATACATGTAGCCCAAATCCTTTATTTTATCCGAACCAATGATAGCAATAAGAGCAGTTGCGCCTCCTGGGGGATGCAAAGTTTTGGTAATCTGCATTAGAATAATAGCAAGTGAAACAGCCAGAGGAGCGGCAATCCAGATAATATCCGGAGCGAATTTATGAACCGTAACGCCAATGAAGGCAGAAACCAAATGACCGCCCACTAAATTACGGGGCTGAGAAAAAGGACTTTGGATAATGCCATAAACTAGTACGCTTGATGCTCCAAAAGAACCAATTAAATAAACAGCATCATTCCCTGAGAAATGAATTGACTGGATGTAAGCCAGAATTCCGATTCCGACAAAAGATCCTAAAAATGACCAAAATTGTTCTTTGTAATCAATTAAAGTTTCCTTATAAAGAATATAACGTGTTTTTCGATATCCTCTTTTTATTTTTTGAACAGGCATGATTTTCTATTTTAGCAAACTTGGCGAATAACTATAAACTGTAAAAGGATAAATCATTTTTGCCGTGTATTTAGAGATAAGGCAAACCACCATTATGGGTAAAAATAATGTATAATCATTTGTTAATCCGCAAACCAGAAATATTGCTGTAAAGGGAGCATGGATACTGGCACTCAATACTGCAGCCATTCCGATAATCATAAAGTTCACCGGAATTACATCTACCTGAAAAAAAGTATTTAATATTGAAGCCAATAACAATCCTAAAAATGCACCGATGAAAAGACTTGGAGCAAAAACACCGCCATCACCTCCGGATGCTAATGTTATGGATGTTACGATCGGTTTTAGAATTAAGATTCCAACAAAGGTCAAAGCTAAAGTAACAGTCAAAGGAATTTCAGCTGGATTTCCGAAAATTACTTTTATGGCATGATATCCTTCTCCGTACAATTGCGGAAAAATAAATAGGGAAATACTCAAAACAGCAGATCCTAATATGATTTTATAATAATGTTTTCCGATTTTTCCAAATTGAGATTTAAAGAACAATACACATCGCGTTAAGTAAACAGAATTCATTCCGGCCAAAATTCCCAAAAGAATAAAATACGGAATTGCTTTTAAATGCCAGGTTGTAATGGAAACAGTAAATAAAGGTTCTTCTTTTAAGATGGAAAGCAAACCGAAAGCTATTGAAACGGCTATTACATTTGAAATGATAAAAGCTCGGGTTACTTTTCTTGAAATTACTTCAAGAGCAAATAAAACTCCTGCAATCGGGCTGCTAAACAAAGCCGTAACTCCAGCTGCAACTCCCGCACAAATCAGTTCGGTTTTGTATTTACGAAATACATTTTCTTTTTGTTGGGCTACAGAACCAATTGTCGCTGTGGCAACAACGGTAGAAACTTCAATTCCGGTTGAACCACCAAAAATAACGGTCAATATTCCGTTTATGAAATGAGATGGAATTTTATAGGAAGGCAGATTTTTTGTTTTTGACTGAGTACTTTCAAAAACTTCCTTGATGCCTTTGTTTTCTTTTTTCCTGAAGAGATATTGTCTCAGGAAATAAATAACCGACAATCCAAAAACCGGAAATAAGATGTAATAAAGAGGATTGACATTTACTTCATAAAAGAAGATTTCCTCATAATATTCTGTAATTTTTTTTAGTGAAATTCCTAAAAAGGCAGAAAGAAAGCCGATTAAAATAGAAACGATAACTAATTTTTGAAGTACAATAAATTGATGATTTTTTTTGATTTTCGCCGTTTTGTTCATCAGAATTGAAATTTTAAAATCGTAGAGTTTTTACGATTTCACAAAATTAAAGAATCAAATTGGTTTTTTAATAATATTTGCTCTACATAAAATGTTAAATTTGTCAAAATAAGAAAAATCTTTCAGTGTGTTTTTGTTAGCACAGCGAATTGATTTTATTGTTTTAAAGAAATCATTTTTCGTAAAATTCTATAGGCAATAAATCGGGATCGGCAATGAAGCTAAAACGTTTTTGAGTTGTTTCGTCAATTCGTATAGATTCGGATTCAATGTTTTTTGAATTTAAAAAATCAATAGTTTCTTCTAAATTAGTAACCTCAAAAGCCAAATGACGTAAACCGGCAGCTTCTGGTCTCGAAGGACGTTTTGGCGGATTGGGAAACGAAAATAATTCGACTATGTAAATTCCGTTTAAAGCTAAATCCAATTTATACGACTGGCGTTCTTCGCGATAGATTTCCCTGATAATAGTCAATCCTAAAATTTCGGTATAAAAAACTTTGGATTTTTGATAATCAGAACATAAAATGGCAATATGATGAACTTTATTTAAGGTAAGCATTATGATTTTGTTTCCGTTTCCTGATTTAATTTCCGAATAACTTTTGCCGGATTTCCAACTGCTAATGAATTGTCCGGAATATTTTTGGTAACAACTGATCCTGCACCAATAACACAGCCTTTTCCTATTGTTACACCGGGACAAATTACCGAGTTCCCGCCAATCCAGCAATCATCTCCGATAGTGACCGGATAAGCATTTTCCAAGGTTTTTCTTAATTCAGCATCCAGCGGATGTGATGCCGTGTAAATCTGAACATTTGGTGCAATAAAAACATTTGATCCAATTCTTACAGGCGCACAATCCAGTACGACACAATTGACATTAAAATAAACATTATCGCCAGCCTTAATATTGTAGCCATAATCGCAATGAAACGGAGGTTCTATATAAAAGCCTTCACCTGCATTTGGCATCAATTCCTTTAAAATCTCTTTGGCTTTTTTGGTTAAGCGGTATTCGGTTACATTTAAGCGATGTAACAGGTTTTTTGCTTTTCGGCGCTCTTTTACTAAAACCGGATCCATAGCCAGATAATATTCTCCGGTAATCATTTTTTCTTTTTCTGTTTTCATGCAGCAATCTCACATTTTATTTAGTAAGCATTTTGTTTTTTATTAATTCAATATTTTTAATTGAATTCACAGGTGTTATTTTTATAGCCTTATTACCTTTTGCCAAATAAAAATAATACACACTATTTGAATTTATTATAAATATATCTTCAGATTCACCACTATTGTAATTAAGTCTGTATTCATATTTTAACTCATTTTTTTTTATTTTTTTGGAAAGAAAATAGCCCCCGCCAAATCCAAAACCAAGAAAAAGAGAGATTAAAACAGAACAGAGAGTTCTTATTGAAATGAGTATATATTCATTTTTTATTTCATCTTGGGGTATTAAATTAGGCTCATTAATGTTTTTCAATTCAAAAACTTTCTGAACCCACTTTTTATGATTGTATTTTAGTAAAAATTGTGGTAATTTATAATGTATCGCAAAAACTAATATAATACTTATCATAAATACAGGATGTGAAGTAATTGTCGCTATCGGACTAATTAAAATATCCATGATTGATGAATATGGAATAATATTTATACCTAATTGATAATAGTATAAACTTTCCTTGATTATTCCTAAAATCACAAGAAAAATATAACCTAAAGGAAGTAAAGTCTGTAGTTTTTCAATGTTTTTCATCGTCTTTATTATTTAAAGCAGCTTTTTCAAAATAACAATCTGCCCTAAATGATAAACGTCATGCTGAACAATTCCGTGAATATGTTCATAATACGTATGGTTATTTTTGGCGTAGGTTTTTTCAAAATCAGCATCATCAAAACTTTCAAAAAAAGAATTCCATGCATCCTGAGATTTTGAAAGACTTTGAAGTGATTGTTCCCAGGCAGCTTCAGACGGATCTAAAACCGGTACAAAATAATTATGATCAGGAGTTGTCAGTACTTCTCCCTGAACACGCTGTAAAATATTTCTTCTCCATTGGATCAGATGATTGACAATTTCCCAAATCGTATTCAGATTGGGATTTGCTTTCCTGTAAGCCTGTTCTGCAGTTATATCCTTTAGAGTTTTGGCTAAAGTGACTTCCAGCCAGGGATTACCATTGTAAATGGATTGATATAAATTTGAAATTCTTTTGCTTTCTGACATAATTGAGAGTTTTTAAAATCACAAAAGCTAAGATACAAATAAGTATTTTACAACTCATCCCCTAAATTCTACAATTGGGTTATTATATATTTTTTAACAAGAATCATTAAAATACATTTGCTTCATCAAAATCAAACAATATAAACCAACAGGTATGAAAACCAAATTACTTTTTACAATCACCTTTTTATTTCTTACGATTTTCTCTTTTGCACAAATTACCATTTCAGGAAAGGTATTGGATCAAAAAGGGAAACCTGTACCGGGTGCTAATATTTATATAGATGGAACTTATGATGGCGCAACAAGTTCAGATACAGGAGAATTTTCTTTTGAAACCACTTCCACAGGAAATCAGTTTATAGTGGTGAGCTTTTTACTTTATGAAACGTTCAAAAAAGAGATTGATGTTACCAATTTTAAAGATCAGATAGTTAAACTAAGAGAAAATGTAAATGCTCTTGACGCTGTAGTTATTACCGCCGGAACATTAGAATCCGGAGATAAAGCCAGAGTTTCAGTTTTAAAGCCATTAGATATAGTTACGACAGCAGGTTCTGCCGGAAATATCATTGCCGCTTTACAGACTTTGCCTGGAACACAAACAGTTGGTGAAGACGGACGCTTATTTGTCCGTGGTGGGGAAGCCAGCGAAACACAAACGTTTGTAGATGGAGTTCGTGTGGCTCAGCCTTATGGAGCTACAACCAATAATTTGCCGACAAGAGGCCGTTTTTCTCCTTTTTTATTCAGCGGAATTGCTTTTTCAACTGGTGGTTATTCTGCTGAATATGGTGAAGCTTTATCCAGCGTTTTACTATTGAATACACAAGATGAACCAGATATGAACAAAACAGATATTTCTTTAATGACTGTTGGTTTGGGCGTGGGAAATACGCAGAAATGGAAAAAAAGCTCCTTTAGCATTAACACAGCCTACATTAATTTAGCGCCTTATCAGGCGATTGTTCCACAAAATGTAGATTGGAATAAACCGTATCAGTCTTTATCCGGAGAAACGGTTTATCGTTATCATTTCACCAATGGAATTTTTAAGTTATATGCTGCATTTGATGCTTCCAAATTTGATCTGAATCAGAAAAATATCAATTTCGAGGATAAAATAAGAACCGATTTAAACAACAATAATTTATATTTAAATGCTTCTTACAAAGGAACTTTTGGAACGGGATGGCAATTGACGTCAGGAATGAGTTATGGCTACAGCAATAATAAAATCAAATTTAATGTGAGCGATATTAATAATGATGAAAATGCTGCTCAGTTAAAATTGAAGTTGAGAAAAAATGTATCGGATTATTTCAAACTATCTTTTGGTGCCGATTATTTTATTACGAAATTCAATGAAAATTTTGATGACAATGTTTCGGTTCAATCTGCAACAGGTTATGATTCCAATATTGCTGCTTTTTATACTGAAGGCGATATTTTGTTTTCGAAAAATCTGGCTGTAAAAGTAGGTTTTCGACTTTCTAATAACAGTCTGTTAGACGAAACCAATATTGCGCCAAGGGCTTCTATTGCATACAAAGTTTCAAAAAGCAGTCAGTTTTCTTTTGCTTATGGAGATTTTACTCAGACTCCTATGGTGGATTACATCAAATATTCAAAATTCCATCAATTTGAAAGTGAAAAAGCAAGTCATTATATACTGAATTATCAGTTTACAAAACCTGGGCAAACTTTCAGAGCTGAAGCCTATTATAAAGAGTATCGTAATCTCGTTCAGTATGATACACAGGATGTTCAGTATAATTCGGTTTTCAATAACAACGGATCAGGTTATGCAAAAGGATTGGATTTATTTTGGAGAGACAGTAATTTATATAAAAACCTGGAGTACTGGATTTCTTATTCTTATATCGATTCAGAAAGACAATACAAGAATTTTCCGAACATGGCGACACCTAATTTTATTGCCAATCACAGTTTATCCATCGTAACCAAATATTTTATCACCGACTGGAAATCACAGATAGGTTTTACGAACAGTTACAGTTCTGGGCGTCCTTATAATGACCCAAACCAAACACAATTTATGAACGGAAAAACAAAATCATACAATATGTTGAGTTTTAACTGGGCATATTTATTGACTACTCAAAAAATCCTGTATTTCTCTGTTTCGAATATACTAGGAAGTCAGAATGTCTTTGGGTACGATTATGCAAGAACACCAGATGCAAACGGAGTTTACAACAGACAAGCTGTTTTGCCTACTGCAGACCGATTTTTCTTCGTAGGTTTCTTTTGGACGATCAGTAAGAATAAGAATGAGAATCAGTTGAAGAATCTTTAGAGGAAGTGGCTAAGTAACAAAGGTTGCTTTCCACTTTTAACAGATCCAAAATTCGCAGAATTTAGAAAAAACCTTTGAAACTTTGCAACTCTGAATCTTTGTCCCTCATAAAAAAACAATTCAGTAGCAAAATTCAACAACTCAGTATCATTTAATTTTAAAAAAGTAAAATGAGACATACTTTTGAAGTATAATTATAAATAACAATAACAGGAGAGTTTTAATCATCAATAAAAACTTAGAATCTCAGAACCTTAGCAACTTTAAAAAAAAGAAATCATGACCAAAATTATTACAGCCATTACATTATTTATTTGCGGATTACTATCAGCGCAAACACAATTTGAACAAGGAATGGGAAAAGCCATGGGGCTTTGGAAAGAAGGAAAAACTACTGAGGCTTCTGCTATGTTTGAAAGAATCGCAGCAGCTGAAAAAACAAGTTATTTACCTAATTATTATGTAGCGCTAATCAATACGACATCATCATTCACAGAAAAGGACAAAACTAAAGTGGATTTGTTATTGACAAAAGCACAAGACGCTTTAGATGTTGAATTAATAAAAGATCAAAACAATGCCGAGTTACATGTATTGCAGGCGTTGATTTACACTGCCTGGGTGGTAGTGGATCCAATGACAAACGGAATGAAATATTCTGCCAAAGTAATGGAATCGTATGCCAAAGCCAAAGCGATAGATCCAAACAATCCGAGAGCTGTTTTTGGGGAAGCGGATTACCAGTTAGGAGGAGCAAAATGGACAGGTGTTGACACCAAACCACTTTGTGTGCAGGTTGATAAAGCTATCGAACTTTTTGCTACTTTTAAACCGGAAACTCAATTTTCTCCAAAATGGGGATTGGAAAGAGCTGTTGAAGCGCAAAAAAACTGTAAAAAATAAAACTAATTTACGCTGATTATAATGACAAAATACAGAAATTCTTTTGCGGATTTGAAAAGTGGAACATTAATATGTTTCAAGATTTCTATGGTTTTTGCAATTATATTTTCAGCTTTTTTAGGCGATGATTTAAATGTTAGAAATGTTATCGTTACCTTTTTTGTAAGTTGTTTATATTCTTTCGGATTAGGTTTTGGTAACGGATTCATCAATGTCTTTCTGGATAAAAAATGGGATTGGCTCGAGCAAACAAACCTTAGGGTTTATTATGGGATTCTGGCAACTATTTTATATACTATTCCTGTAGTTTTAGCGATAAACTATTTCATTTTTGTTGTTTTGCAAGATGTAACTTTGGAAGTTTTTTTTGGAGCAAGAATGCTTTGGGTACATTTATTTTATATCATTCTGTCATTAGGAGTTTCTACTTTTTTGCAGGCCAGAAGTTTTATGGTGCAGTGGAAAAAAGCATCCAAATTTGAAATCACACAACAAAAGATTATCGCTGGAACGGCAAATGCAAAATTTGAAAGTTTAAAAAATCAAATCGATCCCCATTTTCTTTTTAACAGCCTGAATGTATTAAGTTCTTTGATTGAAGAAAATCCGGATAATGCACAGCGATTCACAACTTCCTTATCTAAAATTTATCGCTACGTTTTAGAACAAAAGGATAAGGAACTGGTATCTGTTGAAGATGAATTATCATTTGCAAAAACTTATATGAACCTGCTGAAAATGCGTTTTGAGAACAGCTTGTTTTATGAATTGCCAACAGAAAATATCAACCCGGAAGCCAAAGTGGTTCCGTTATCGTTACAACTTTTACTTGAAAATACGGTAAAGCATAATGTGGTAAGCGAACAGAAACCATTGCATATCCGAATTTTTATTGATGGGGACTGCTTAGCAATTCAGAACGATTTTCAGAAGAAAGAAGTGTTGCAGGACAGACAGGGAGTTGGGTTACAGAATATCGTAAACCGATACGCAATTGTTACGAACAGAAAAGTGGTGATAGAACAAAACGAAGAAAATTTCACAGTTAAGATTCCGATTTTAACCAAACAAATAGCAGTTATGGAAACAAGTGCAGACTATAGTGATGAAAATAAAGCCTATTTCAGGGCTAAAAAGAGAGTAGAAGAATTGAAAGGATTTTATGGAAACCTAATTTCATACTGTTGTGTGATTCCGTTTCTGGTTTTTATAAATTTATGGGTTTCGCCAGGTTTTCATTGGTTTTGGTTTTCTGTTTTCGGTTGGGGATTTGGGGTTGTAATGCATGCTTTTAAAGTGTATGGGTACAGCTCAAACTGGGAAGAACGCAAAATAAGAGAGATTCTGGAAAAAGAAAATAACAAACAAACCTGGAAATAATATGGAACTAAATTATACAGAAGCGGAACGCTATTATCAGGCGCAAAAGAGAGTGAAAGAAATTAGGGAATTTTATGAACATTTGACGGTTTATTTGCTGTGTAATCCAATTGTAATTGTTGTTAACCTAATGACTTCGCCTGGATATTTGTGGTTTATTTGGTGTGTAGCAGGATGGGGATTTGCAATTGTGATGCACGGGCTAAAAGTATTTAGGGTTTCGCCCATTTTTAATAAGGATTGGGAAGAACGAAAAATTAAAGAGATTTTAGAAAAAGAAACAAAAAAACAAAAATGGGAGTAATCATGGAAATCAATTATAACGAAGAGGATAAATATTATATTGCAAAAAAGAAAGTAGAGGAGTTAAAAGGATTTTACGGAAATTTAACCGCCTATATTATTGTAAACATTGTGTTGATTTTTATCAACTTGTACACATCACCCAATAATTTATGGTTCTATTGGCCTTTATTATGGTGGGGAATTGGAGTTGTTTTTCATGGTTTTAAGGTTTTTAATATGTATCCGGTTTTAGGAAAGGACTGGGAAGAAAGAAAAATAAAAGAAATCATGGAGAAGGAAAAAGCGAACAAAAATAAATGGCAATAATTTTTAATTAGTAATAAAATGGGAGAATTTAGAAAACGAATGTATGAAGAACATGCACATAAATTTAGTAACGATGAGCAATACAACATTGCGTACAAAAAGGTAAAAAGAATTAAAGGATTTTATTCTCATCTAAAAATATATTTAATTATCAATGTCCTAATTATTATTTCAAATTTAAACAGAAACTTTTTTGGAAGTTCGTTTAATGAAAATGGATTATTTGAATGGCATATCTACTCAACAGCCATCTTTTGGGGAATCGGTTTATTGGCACACGGTTTATCTGTTTTTGGAAGAGATATATTCTTTGGTGATGACTGGGAAGAGAAAAAGATTCAGGAATATATGGATAAAAACACCAATCAAAACAAATGGAAATAATTTTACATTAAGCTTTTAAATTTTTTGAATTTTAGTACATGACCACATTAATTATAGAAGACGAAAAACCGGCAGCAAGACTATTACAGCGAAAATTGGAAAAACTGGAAATAGCCGTAGAAACTATGTTGCATTCTGTAGAAGAGTCTATTCATTGGTTTCAAAATAATAAACATCCGGATTTAATATTTTTGGATATTCAGCTGTCTGATGGATTGTCATTTGAAATTTTTGAAAAAATAGACATTAAAAGCGCCATTATTTTCACAACGGCTTATGATGAATATGCGTTAAAAGCTTTTAAATTAAACAGCATTGATTATCTTTTAAAGCCTATTGACGAAGATGATCTTGAAATTGCTGTTACTAAATTCAAAGAAAGAATTCCAAAAACAGATACAGGAAATCAAAACCTTCAGCTTGATTTTGAACAGATACGTCAAATGCTATCCAATCCTTTTGAGAAGAGTTATAAAAAACGATTTACAGTCAAAATCGGACAGCATTTAAAAGTCATTACTACAGAGGAAATAGAATGTTTTTTCAGCGAAAACAAAGGAACTTACATTCATACTTCCGATAATAGAAATTACCTGATTGATACCACTTTAGAAATTCTGGAGCAGGAATTAGACATGAAGGCTTTCTTCCGTGTGAGCAGAAAATTCATTGTTCCGCTTCAGGCAATTAAAGAAATTCAGGTCTATACCAATTCACGCTTAAAAGTTATTTTACCCACTTACAAAGAAGATGAGGTAATTGTAAGCCGGGAAAAAGTTCAGGATTTTAAGAATTGGCTGGGGTAGGTTTTTTTGCTTCCAAAATCATATAAAACTGAATTCCGAACAGAATAGAGGCCAATACCAAATGTATCGCCTGACTTCCAACAGGAAAATCAAAATAAGCCATGGCCAAACCGGTGATAATCTCAAATCCGATTAGAGTAAGTACCCATTTTGCTTTTGAAAATCCTAATCCAAGTTTTGTATTTCGAACATACAAATAAAGGTTTACCAGTAAAACCAATATAGAAAAAGATCGGTGAACGTAAAAAGTAACTGATGGATTTTGTAGCCAAAGAATACTTTCTGTCAAACCGTTTTTTACCTGCTCGTCTACAAATTGACGAACTTGTGTTCCGATTGCAATTTGGATTAAAGTCAGAAAAAGTGAAAATAACAATACGTTTTTGAAGTTTGTATTATATCGTACTGCGGCTAATTTTGGTCTTGCCAACTGAATGATGTACAAAATTACGGCAACAATCACTAAAGCCATAATCATGTGAACGGTTATCTTGATCGGATTCAATACAGAATAAACCACTTTTGCTCCCAACCACGCCTGAAATCCCATCATGACAACAACCAGCCACGAAAGAAGTGTGATTTTTTTATTTTCTTTCCAAAATTTAAATGAAGCAATTGCCATTATAAAACAAGCAATTCCAGCCAGCGCACCAAACAATCTGTTGATATACTCAATCCAGGTATGTAACGGATTAAATATGGCGTAATCATGTTTGGTATATTTTTGCCAGTGAGATGCATCAAAAGTGGTTTGGGTTGTAAAGTTATCTTTGGCAACCAAAAGCGTTTCATCTTTGATGA
>Ga0247815_10003013_pt1 | contig 12265 bp, 12 predicted proteins | sample UWRJL194509B1_FD_181014 | JGI IMG/M metagenome (GOLD analysis project Ga0247815, IMG submission 181014) | Plant litter microbial communities from Arlington Agricultural Research Station in Wisconsin, United States - UWRJ-L194-509B-1 | ecosystem: Environmental > Terrestrial > Plant litter >... | reverse complement strand
GAACTTATCCGTAAAAGCGATTGTTGCCCTGGGTGGTTATGGCATAATGGCGACTATGCTGGGCGAAAAAGCAACCGGCGACAAATATACCGCGATGGCGAAGGACATGGCCAAAAAATGGATGGAGCTGGCAGATGCGGGTGACCATTACGCGCTGACCTTTGACAATAAAAATACCTGGAGCCAGAAGTACAATATGGTGTGGGACAAAGTGCTGAGCCTGGACCTGTTTCCAAAGGAAGTATACCGCAAAGAAATTAAGTTTTACCTGGGCAAGCAACTGAAATACGGATTGCCGCTGGATAGCCGCAAGACCTATACCAAGTCAGACTGGATTACCTGGACAGCAACACTGGCTGAGGAGTCTGCGGATTTTAAAGCCTTGATTGCGCCTGTATACAAATATGCCGTGGAAACCCCCGACCGGGTACCATTGAGCGACTGGCATGAGACGACCGATGCGAGACGCCAGAATTTTACAGCCAGGAGTGTAGTTGGCGGATTTTTTATCAAAATGCTGGATGACAAACTGAAAGCCAGATAGGTATTTATACCCATCATTATTGGTAGACTTGCTCATTGCGCTGTAGTCCGCATATCCTGAATTTTGGAGTATAAAATTAAACTCCATGAAACTACATTTATCAAAAACATTAACGATGCTGTTCCTGCTGATAGGAACGGCATTATTTTCTTGTAAGAAAGACAGCCCTACTGAGCAAAACCCTGAAAGCCCGGTGCCTTCCATCAGTAGCATTCAACCGAAGAACCCCAAGCCAGGTGATGTGGTGACGATTAGCGGAACTGGCTTTGGCACAGTTGCCACTGACGTAAAAGTAACGATAGGAACCACAGTGATCGGCATTACTTCAGTTACCGATACGGAAATCAAGTTTACCGTTCCGACTACGATCAGTTCAGGAGACCTGGCACTGGTGATCAAGAACATTGCAGCGGCTAATAAGGACCCGCAGGGTGCGACGATTACTGTACCAACCACATCGAGCACACCGACCTTTACCGCCATGTCGCCCAGCAGTGCCAAAACAGGAACTACTGTGACGCTGACCGGAACAAATTTCAGTACCCGGATCAGCGACAATAAGGTCTTCTTTGCGACTAAAACAGGAGGGACGGTCGTACTGGCAACGATAAAAACAGCCACAGCCACTACCCTGACTGTTGAAGTGCCACAGAGTGCAATCACCGGCGGCATTCTGATCGATGTAAACGGAACCAATGCAGTACCCGCTGCGGGATTTAGCACAACATTCACTGTACTGGCAGACGCTGGCGGCACAGGAAGTACCACGGTAGATTATATCGACGTGAAATCCGGTGCATTGAAATTCAGTAAGGTTACCTCGGCTACCTCTGATATCGGTGCGATGCACCTGGATAAGGTGAAAAACATGATTTATTTCTCTGATTATACATTGTTAAAGTACAACAATACCAGCAGGGTGTATAAAGTTGATCCGGCAGGAGGCTCCGAACCTGTATTGCTCACAAATGATGAGCGTATCAATATGATAACGCACATTACCACTGATGCAGAAGGAAATGTCTATGTGCTGAAATATGAAAGCGGACTGAACTATTCAATCTATAAAATTTCACCAGATGGTTTGACTGTGAGTCAGTTCGCCAAGGAATTTGAACTGTTTGCCGGCAGGACACATTTCTTCGTGGATGCCAATCACCAGGTCCACCTGCGCGCTTACCTGAAATTCAAAGCAGATGGCACCAAGATCACCGAAGGGCCAAACAACATATTGGGTCTCCAGAAAGACAATGGTGCATTTTTCTCTGGTAATTTCGCTTATTTCAGTCAGGAGACAGAAAACGGGCAGACCGCCAACAATTGCCGCTTCATTAAATATGACCTGAGCAAGGATACATTTGTACCGACAGATATTACCCTGAAGAGCTTGTATGGTACAGATGATCCGGAGCTTTTTGCCAAGTCCAACAACATTCCATGGTTGAAGTATGCACTTGATGCAGATGAAAACTTTTACACCATTATGGACCACTCTTATGTAGCAGGCTCCATAGGTAAGACCTGGATGATCCGGAAAACGAAGAACGGAAGTGGAACCTCCACATCGCTGGGTACTTTCATTATCAAATTTCCTTCAATTGACTTGAATGACTATAGTTCATCAATCGAGTTTGTAAGTGACGCGAGGGGCAACCTGTTCTTCAAAGCCAACAGCAAGGATATCGTTAAGATTACCCAATAATATTTGTTCGCTCCGGAAAAGCCTGCCGACATGGCAGGCTTTTTTTATTTGAAACCTATGCGGTGCTGAGTTGTTGTATGGATATAATCCACTAAAAAAAATTTAGTCATGGAAAATCAAGAGAACAATACAACGGAAACACAGTTTGAAAACCCGAATGTGGACCCTGGCTTTGAGCAAAGTCAGGAAGACAAAACCCTGAAAGGACGGGAGGATAAAAGGGAAAATAATATTGATGCCAACCTAAGTCTGAAAGAGATGGCGGAAGCCAAAGAATCAGCAGAAAATAACGATGCGCTGAACTATAAAAATGACCGGGAGCACGGAGCCTTTAATCCGAAAAATATCTAGGTAAATGATGTTCAGTATCCTCGTAATCAACCTGATACGGTTATTTTAAAATAAATTTGGTTTATAACTTTAAACCTGTATTTTTGTTGTTACAATAGGGATGATTGTTTGAGGGGAGGAAGATTTATATTGACCTCCCTTCATAATTTAAGACTTTTTCTTACCTTCTTTTTTGGAGGTTTTCTTAGCCGCTTTTTCTGCTTCAAAGTTTTTACGCTGGCTCTCATTTAACACCGCACTGATTTTCTGGTCTCTTTCTGCTTTTGCCGCTTTAATGGCCGCTTTGTCTTTTTTGCCGTCTTTGACTTTCTCTGTCTTTGTTTTGCTGAAGCCGGTCAGGTTGATGGCGTAAATCTTTGACTTCTGCTCTGGCGTAAGGGAAAGCTTTTTGTTCAGTTCGTCAGTTGCCTGCTGGGCTTTTTCCTGAGGTGTTTTTTTAGCTTTTGCTTCCTTTTTTTGCGCAAAGCTGGCACTGAAGAGTCCTGCGCAGAGGAAAATGGTTAAAATGATTCGTTTCATATGTGTGGTTTATTTATAAGATAGAGTGGTAATCTGCAGGATGGTTTAAAAGTCTTTGTTTAATAATTTTTCCAATTCCCCAAAAGACACATTCATCCTGACCCGGCCTTGTTTGGCATAAGCAATTTCGCCGGTTTCTTCTGAGATAATAACCGCTACGGCATCAGTAGCCTCAGATACCCCGATGCCTGCCCGGTGGCGCAATCCAAATTGCGGGGGTAGTTTGTCGTTGTCGGTAAGCGGAAGAATACAACTGGCACTTCTGATCTTGTTTTCCGACATGACAACCGCACCGTCATGAAGCGGACTGTATTTCTGAAAGATGCTTTCCAGTAAGCGTTTGGAGATTTTGGCATCCATCACTTCACAGCTGTTGGCAAATAGCTGATCGTCGTAAAATTTAACAAAGACCATCAATGCGCCTGTTCTCGATTTCTTCATGCTTTTGCAGGCATCAATGATCGGCTTGATGCGGACGAGGTTGTCGCGCTCAATATTTTTAGAACCAAACAGGTAGCCCCACCAGGCTTTGTTCTGCTGCATAAAAGTATTCTTGCCGATTAGCAGCAAGAACCTGCGGATCTCAGGTTGAAAAATAACGATGAGCGCAATGATGCCTACGCTCATGAATGAATCGATGATGCTGGACAGCAATTTCATTTTGAGCAGCAGGACCACCCGGTAGAGAAAAAAGATGATCACCATGCCGAGGAAAAGATTGACCGCTACGGTGTTTTTGATCAGGTTGTAAATGTAATAGATCAGGAGTGCGACCAGGATGATGTCCACCGAATCTGTAATCGTTAAATGCAGAAAATCAAAATTCCAGTCCAGTGTTTTCATCTTATGTAATAATTAGGTGTTCTTAATTTTGCTGCAGTTTTTCAATCAATGCTATGCACTCTGATGCTGCTTTGACATCGTGCACCCTCAGGATACTTGCGCCTTTCAGTAGCGCAATGGTGTTCAGTACAGTAGTTCCGTTTAAGGCCTCCCCAGCAGAAATGCCTAGCTGTTTATAGATCATCGATTTCCTGGAGATTCCGGCCAGAATGGGCAGGCCGAACAATTGCAGGTCCTGCAACCTGGACATCAGTTCGTAGTTGTGGTCCAGCGTCTTGGCAAACCCAAATCCGGGATCTATGATCACGTCATGAACGCCGAGTTTTTTCAATGCTGCAATCTTTGCGGCGAAATAGTCAATGACTTCGAGGACAAGGTTCTGGTAACTGGCTTCCTGCTGCATGGTTTCCGGGCTGCCTTTCATGTGCATGATGACATAGGGTACCTGCAGGTCTGCAATGGTCTGGAACATCTGTTCGTCCATACCACCACCGGAGATGTCATTGATCAGGTGTGCACCCGCGTTAACGCTTTCCAGGGCTACTTTGGCCCGGAAAGTATCGATAGAAAGTAAAGCTTCCGGTAACTTTTTTGTGATGGCCTCTACAATTGGAATCAGCCTTTTGAGTTCCTCATCGGTGCTGACTTCAGCGGCACCCGGACGAGAAGAATAGGCGCCAAGGTCGATAAATGCAGCGCCCTCATTCATAAAGGCTTCTGCCCTGCGCAGTGCATCATCTACGGTACTGATCCTGCTGTCTTTGTAAAAAGAATCCGGAGTGATATTGAGGATACCCATGACGCGCGGAACGGCCAGGTCAACCAGCCTGCCCCTGACGTTAAGTGTGCGCTTTGCGTTTAAAAATGTATCTTTAGCCATCGTTTGAATACAAACTTAACTAAAATTGGCAACAAACACTTCGCAAGAATACGATTCAGTAATGGCGGTTTGCAGATCGCTGTTTTTAAAGAAAACCAAGGACTACGGAACGGCCTGGCGCATCCTGAGGCCTTCGTCTATTACCGACCAGATCTTTATTAAAGCACAGCGCATCCGCACGCTGGAAGAGAAAAAAGTTTCTAAAGTGGGAGAGGATGTCACTTCGGAATATATTGGGATTGTCAACTACTGCGTGATTGCGATGATGCAACTGGAGCTGGGTGCTGATGAGCCAAATGAGCTGGAGCCTTCCAGGGTGGAAGCTTTGTTTGACGCCTATGTGAGCGCGACCAAAGAACTGATGTTTGCCAAGAACCATGACTATGGTGAGGCCTGGCGGGACATGCGGATCAGTTCGCTGACCGACCTGATCCTGATGAAGATTTTCAGGGTAAAGCAGATTGAAGATAATCTGGGTAAAACACTGGCATCCGAAGGGGTTAGTGCCAACTACCAGGACATGCTGAACTATTCGGTTTTTGCGTTGATTAAATTGGGGGTAAAATAAAGCATGAAGAAGTTTTTATTGAATTTTTGCAGGGTATTTGTGGGTGTCCTGTTTATATTTTCGGGCTTGATCAAGGCCAATGACCCGCTGGGCTTTGGTTATAAACTGGAAGAATACTTTGAGGTGTTCCACATGCCTTTTTTCAGCAGCATGGCCACTGGAATTGCAATTCTGCTCTGTGTATTTGAAATTGTGCTGGGCGCGCTGTTGTTGCTGGGGGCCTGGCGCAAGCAGGTCACTTCCGGACTTCTGGTGGTGATCATCTTCTTTACGATCCTGACTTTTGCTTCTGCATTTTTTAAAGTAGTTACTTCCTGCGGATGTTTTGGTGATGCCATTCCGCTGACGCCATGGCAATCGTTTTCTAAAGACATTTTGCTGCTGATTATGATCGTATACCTGTTCGTCCACAAAGCGATGATCCAGCCGCTGGTCAATTCTGCGGGAATGCAAAAGGCCATATTTGGATTGGTGCTTGTTGCCTCTGTTTTGTTTAGCCTCTATACTTACAGCCGCTTGCCGATCATTGATTTCCTGCCTTATAAAGTGGGTGCAAATATCCCTGAACTGATGACCATTCCGCTGGGGGCAAAGCCAGATGAGTACTCGGTCATGTATGATTTGAAAAACAAGGCTACAGGGGAGACCAAGGTGATGAATGACAAGGATTATCTGAAAACGGAAATCTGGAAAGACGACAACTGGGAGATTGTAGGTACGCCGGAAAGCAAGCTGGTGAAAAAGGGATATGAGCCTAAAATTAAAGACCTGGTGATCTCGGATGCTTCCGGCACAGACTATACCAAGGAACTGATCGAAAATCCATACTACAACATTTTGGTCGTTTCCTACAACCTGCATGAGGTGAACGAAGCAGGAATGGCCAAACTGAATGCCTTATCGCTGAATGCTGCGGAACAGTTCAACATCAGGACGGTGCTGTTGACCTCTAGTACTGCCCAGGATGCGGATGCCTTTAGTAAAAAGATGAAGCTGTTTATGGAAGTGTTTTATGCCGATGCAGTGCCGCTGAAAAGTATGGTGCGGGCGAGCCCGGGTGTGTTGTTGCTGCGCAATGGGGTAATCGTCGACAAATGGCATTACAGTGCAGTCCCTTCGTTTGAGGAACTTTCAAAATTATATTTTGCTAAATAGTTAACCTACATGCTCTACTACGCCATCAAGAAGTTTTGGTATGGATTTGCCGTCATGGCGGGTGTGGTAGGGGTGGTGTTCGTGCTTTTCAACATTCTGCCCGGTGATCCGGCAAGGATGACTATGGGACAGCGCTCTGATGTGCAATCGCTCGAAGCTGTCCGCAAGGAGTTTGGCCTGGACCGCTCAAAACCGGTGCAGTTCATGTTGTACTTCAACGACCTTTGTCCTTTAAGCATTCACGAAAATACCATTGAATCGGCTGAGAAGTACAAGTATGTGAGACTCATTTCTTTTGGACAGGATGTGCTGGTACTGAAATGGCCTTATCTGCGGCGCTCTTACCAGACCAGGCGGGATGTGACGGAGATCCTTTCTGAAACCGTACCCAATACTTTTGTGCTGGCAGTCACATCAATGCTATTCGCTACTTTAATTGGCATATTCTTAGGTGTCTTATCGGCCATGAACAAAGATACCTGGATCGACAAAACAGCAAATGCTTTTGCGATACTGGGTATTTCGGCCCCCTCTTTTTTTGCGGGAATTATCATTGCCTGGCTATTTGGTTTTGTACTGAGCGACTATACCGGACTGAACATGTCAGGCAGTCTGTACAGCTACGATCCCTTTAAAGGAGAAATCATGACCTGGAAGAACTTATGGTTGCCCATGATTACACTGGGGCTGAGACCACTGGCTATTGTGGTACAGCTGACCAGAAGTACGATGCTGGATGTGCTCTCACAGGATTACATCCGGACGGCCAGGGCAAAAGGCCTGGGCAGGAATGCCATCATTTACAAACATGCCCTCAGGAACGCATTAAATCCCGTCATTACCGCCATTTCCAGCTGGTTTGCTTCACTCCTTGCCGGGTCCTTTTTTGTGGAATACATCTTCGGCTACAATGGCTTGGGCAGGACCACTGTCAATGCATTGGAAATGTCAGATTTTCCGGTGGTAATGGGGGCGATCTTGTTCATTGCCCTTATCTTTGTGGTCATTAACATTTTAGTAGATATCTTATATACCCTGGTTGATCCGAGGGTTAAACTGGCATAAATGAAAGTATTTCTGATTGGATTTATGGGCTGCGGAAAAAGCACAATAGGCATGAGACTAGCCTCAAAAATAGGCAGTTCTTTTGTAGACCTGGATCATGAAGTGGAGCAGCAGGCTGGCAGCACCATTAGCGCGTTTTTTTCTGCCCATGGTGAGGAGGCTTTCAGGCAACTGGAAAGCAAGGTGCTGAAAGAATTTCCTTATCCGGAACACAGTGTTATCGCAACTGGAGGGGGTGCACCCTGTTATGGCGACAACATGCAGTGGATGAATGCCAATGGTACCACAGTTTACATCGATATGTCACCCCCGGCACTGGCCAGTCGCCTGGAAAAAGGCAGGGAAAAACGGCCCCTGCTCAAAAACCTCAATGACGCTGAACTGTTTGCCTTCATTGAAGGAAAACTGGCAGAACGGCGCAGCTTTTACCAGCAGGCACAACTGATCGTTGACGGTGTCGGTCTGACGGCAGAGCGGCTGAACGCCTTGCTGCAAAGCTAGTCTTCCTATCTGTAAACCCGTTGTTTTTTCTTCATGCTTTCATCTACTGAATAAGGGCCTGAGCCGACTACCCAGAACAGGACCAACAGGAATAGAACGATGATCGACAACCAGAGTTCATCATTCAAAGGCGAAAGCCCCTGAGACAGGTTGACAAAGAACACGGCGCAGAGCAGAATCGGAATCTGGATAACCACTGCAAACCTGGTGACCAGTCCGATGGTGATGAGTATACCACCCACAAGGTGCACAAAGCCCACAATATGAATGGCTATACTGGCCATTACCCCCGTAAAGCCAAATACATTATTTTGAAGCAACATGTTTTGCAAAATGGCCGTATTGCTGACAATCGCAATTCCTTTGGAGAAGATGAGAATGCCCAGTACGATGCGGATGAGGTCGAGCCATTTGGCATGGTGAAGATCGCCCCAATGCTCAATTTTTTGGATAACAGTCATAATTTATGCCCTCCTATGTTTATTTTGGTATATTAAATCTACATACAATAAATGAGATTGTCAAGATCAAAATATTCGTTATCAGCCAATTATAAACGGGGCGGCGAAGTCTGTACGCGGAGGAAGGTTGAGGTAAGGATAAGTGACTTTGGAGAGGTACAGTCCCTGGGGATGCGCAGGTGTAATCAGTTCAGGTGTGGTATTGGTGACCAGGTAATTCTCAAACTCATCGACACTGAGTACCCCGCGGCCGATCTTGAGCAATTGTCCCATGATGATCCGGATCATTTTGCCGAGGAAGCGATTGGAAGAGATCTGGAAGCGTAACTTATCGCCGCTGGGGTCTACCAGCAGGCGGGCTGACATCACATTACAGATGGTGTGTTCGTATTTATCCGGACTGGTGCAAAAGGCGCGGTAATCCTTATAATTTGGCAGCACCGCAGCAGCCTGTTTCATTTTATCAAAATCAAGCTCGTTGAGCAGGTAAAAAGAACTGAGTCCGTGAAGAAAAGGATCCTTATAGGTATGCAGAAAATAGTCGTAGGACCGCAACACCGCATCGAAGCGGGCATGGCGGTGGCTTTCTACAGGAATGATGTCAAATATGGCGATGTTGTGCGGCAAAAGCTTATTTAAGCGAAAGAGCAGGTCAAAGTCCCAAGCCTGTTCGATGTCCATGTGAAAGAAAAACTGGCTCGCGTGAACATGTGCGTCCGTGCGTCCGCAGCCGATGATCGCTACAGGTGTTTTGAGGATTTGGCTGAGCGCCAGTTCCAGAACACCCTGTACATTCATTACGCCGGGCTGCCTTTGCCAGCCGTTGTACCTGAGGCCATTGTAGCCGATGTGTACGAAATACCTCAAGACCTATTTTTTTCCAGCCCTTTTGTTCAGTTCTTCAACCGGCATGACCATCATGCGGCCTACCGGCTCTTTGCCCTTGTAGCTAATGACTTTTAGCACTGCGGCATCCTTAGGTACAGTGAGCTGGCCGGTATATTTTGGATAAAAACGATCGGGAAAAGAATTGTCGAAACTGTAATATAAGTCAAGACCCTCTACCTCCGTGCTGAGACCGACCATCAGCTGCTTGTCGGCCGACCGGCTGACAGCAAAAATGGGATCATAAACACTTGGTGCGTATTTTGTTTCGGCGATGTCCAATCGCTTAAAATGCTGCTCCACCTTGGCGAAAAAGCTGGGCCAGTGTTTCTTTTCTGCAGGCGACCAAACCGATTCTGCGATGGCCATACCCCTTGGCCAGGTCATATATTCCGCCTGGCGTATGTTGTAGACCTGCTCGGTCCAGAGGTTGGCCTGTCCGCCTTTCACATATTTAGGATCGACACCCGCAGGCAGCGGATCAAATTCATAAGACTTGCTCAACCGCAAAGAAGCATATACTTTAGGTTCTGTAATGGCATCGGCCTGCATGTAGTCGAGATAAGCAAAGGTAGTCGGACTCATCACCACTTCATGTTTCTTCTTTGCGGCCTCAATTCCGTAAGACATTCCCCTCCAGCTCATGACCCCGGCGCTTGGCGACATGTTGCCATCCAGGATCTCGTCCCAGCCCATAAACTTTTTACCTTTGGACTCTACGATCTTTTGCACGCGTTTTTCAAAATATCCCTGGACATCGTGCATGTTTTTTAATCCCTCTTTTTTCATGAGGGCTTTAATGGATTCGTTCTTTTCCCAGAAATTGAAAGGCGCTTCATCACCGCCCATGTGGATGTATTCAAAAGGAAAGAGTTCTGCAATCTGTGTGATCACCGTATCCAGAAAACCATAAACGCGCTCATTGGCCGGACAAAGTGTGTTGTCGATCAGGGCGATAGGAGGTGCCCCGCGCGACCAGTCCATGATCCGCTCACCGGAGCGTACACGGTAAGTTTCTGCACCCGGCGTGCAGGAAAGTTCAGGGTAAGAAGCGATTACGGCCAGACTGTGTCCGGGTACGTCGATTTCCGGCATGATGTTGACGAAACGTTCTTTCGCGTACTGCACCAGTTCTTTGATGTCTTCCTGGGTATAAAAACCACCGTAGTTGCGCGGTTCATCCGCCGCAGGCGGGATAAAATTGCCAAACTCGCCGGTCTTTTCCACGCGCCATGCACCTACCTCAGTGAGTTTAGGCAGCCCTTTGATCTCAATTCTCCAGCCCTCGTCATCTGCCAGGTGGAGGTGCAAAAGGTTGTATTTATAGCGGACCATGGCATCGATATATTGTTTTACCTCGGCCTTCGTAAAGAAATGGCGGGACACATCAAACATCAGTCCCCTCCAGCCTACGCGGGGATAATCGGTGACTTCAACGCAAGGTGCCTTCCAGTCCACACCACTGATCAGTTCTTTGCTTTCAATCTCTTTCGGGAACAACTGGATGAGGCTTTGCGCACCGTAAAATAATCCAGCAGGTTTATTGGCCTTAATGGTGATGAAATTAGGCGTGATTGATAATTGATAACCCTCATCGCCCAGGAGGTGATGCGCTTTATCGTTGAGGATCAGTTTAATATTGGCGGTAGGTGTAGCCGTGCTGACATTGGAAACGAAGCTGCCTGTAGGTATTGAAAATCTTTCCTGTAAAAAAGCGACCACCTGTTTCAGTTCGGGTAAGGCTGGCGATTGGATCACTACATTTTCAGGCAGTACAAAATGGCCTTCACCTTTTGTAAGGGATACAGGTTCCGGAATGATGGCAATTTCAGGTGCCATATTTGATCTCGTTAGCGCAGTTTGACCAGCGGCAGCTGATTCAGAGATGTTGGTTTGACTGTAAGCAGTATAATTTATCAGGCCAAGGATCAATAATGCGGATAATCTCTTCATAAAAAATGGGTTGCTGATGATAAAATGGTAATGACTGCAATTTATCAATTTGTTTGGGCTTATTTCAATGCATCCAGAACTTTAAAAAGCTTTTTGCTGATTCCGTTGCCTGAATAATTGTTAATGTTGATCACGATAATGTACTTACGGCCCGAGGAGTCGGTATAATATCCTGCGTAAGAGGAGACATCGTTGATGGTGCCGCTTTTGAGTTTCATGCCATTGTTTTCCGGAAAGGAATCGTAATAGGCGGGAAACCAGCTTTCCTTTTGCGACTGGTACAATACGCTGGCCATTGCTGTTGCAGTAACCCTGGTACCTGGTGAAAGTCCGCTGCCATCAATGATATTGAGTGCATTTCTGTCCAGGCCCCTTTCTGCCCAGTAGTTGATCACTGTCGCAGCACCATTTTTTGTAGTTCCTTCTTTTCCGGCTTTCCAGGCCAGTGTCTTCAGCAGATGCTCTCCGTATAAATTCACACTTTTCTTTTGGAACCAATACACCATCTGGCTGAGCGTAGGGGAACTGATTGTGCTGATCTTTTGACTGATCAAAGGCAATGCCTGCTGATCTGCCTTGAGTTGCCTTGTGGTACTGACCGGTAAGGAAGCCGGGATGCCGATGCGCTTCAAAGTATCCTGCAACCTGAAGGCTGCGTCAAAAGCGGGGTCTGGTAATGCTGCAGAAATCCCGGTTTTGGAGATCCCAAGCGCCCAGGTGCCCCTCAAATAAGCTGTCGTAGCCAGTGGGGGCAGATAAGCGTATACCCTGTCGCCCGTACCTTCTTCCCCTGCTTTTAGTTCGTTTACGATCTTCAAATAAGGCATTTGCGGAACGG
>Ga0247815_10003011_pt1 | contig 12273 bp, 8 predicted proteins | sample UWRJL194509B1_FD_181014 | JGI IMG/M metagenome (GOLD analysis project Ga0247815, IMG submission 181014) | Plant litter microbial communities from Arlington Agricultural Research Station in Wisconsin, United States - UWRJ-L194-509B-1 | ecosystem: Environmental > Terrestrial > Plant litter >... | reverse complement strand
CGACGTGCTCGGCCCCCGCGGCGTGCTGGTCTGCGTCGGCCACGGCGAGAGGCTGAGTCTCGACGTCTCTAGCGATCTCATCGCGCCCGAGCACGGCATCCTGGGCAGCGAGTACTTCCGCTTCGACGAACTCGACGAGAACCTGCGTCTGCTGCGCGAGAACCAGCACTACGTGAGCCGCGTGATCACGCACCGGGTTCCGGTCGACCACATCGCTGACGCCTTCGACCTGTTTCTCGGGGGCGAGACCGGAAAGGTCGTCGTCGTGCAGGAGGGCGCGCCGTGATCAGAGTCGCCGTCGTCGGGGCGGGCGGATGGGGCGAGCAGCACGCGCGAGTGTTCTCAGATCGCGCAGACACCGAGCTGGTCGCCGTGCTGGGGCGCACAGCAGAGAAGACAGCGGCGCGCGCGGCCCGATACGGCGCGACCGCGTACACGGACCTCGACCGGATGCTGCGGGCCGAGCATCCCGACCTGGTCGCCGTCTGTCTGCCCAACGAACAGCACTTCGCCACGACCCTGCGGCTGATCGAGGCCGGGGTTCCGCTCCTGGTCGAAAAGCCACTGGTCTTCGACCTGGACGAGGCGGATGCACTGCTCGCCGCGGCCGCGCAGCGTGACCTGTTCTTCGCCCTCAACTTCAATCATCGCTATGCGGAGCCCGTGCAGCGGGCCCGCACCGCCATCGACGCGGGCGCCCTGGGGGAGGTGGTGTTCGCCACCTGGCGGTTCGGCGGGGAGGGCAGCCTTCCCGGCACGCCGCACGCCAACCTGATCGAGACGCAGTGTCACGGGTTCGACCTGCTCGAGCATCTCGTCGGGCCGATCGCCTCGGTGGCAGCGCAGATGACCGCGACGACCGGCACCGTCGCGCTCGCCCTCGAGTTCGGCAACGGGGCCGTCGGCACGATGCTCGGTAGTTACGAGTCGTCGTACGCCTACCCGGACAGTCAGCTGATCGAGGTCAACGGAACGGCCGGGCGGGCGGTCATCCGCGACACGGTTCGCGAACTCGAGCTCTCGACCGCGGGGTCCGCGATCACCGAGGTCTGGCGGGCCGGCTACTTCGACGACGAGAGCCGCAGCTTCGCCGGCACCGTCGATCGGCATGTCGATGCGCTCCTCGCGGCGCTGCGCAGCGGCGGCCAGCCGCCCGTGCACGCGCGGGCGGGGAGGCGCGCGCTGGAGCTCGCACAGGCCGCCATCCGTTCGCAGGAGAGCGGAACCCGGGTGCGGGTCGGCCCGCCTTCGGGGGAGATCGCCTGATCAGGGCACCCTCCTAAACTGGGCAGACCCGAACGGAGAGGCTCACTATGGCGGTCAGCATGGGGGATGTCGCGCGTCACGCCGGCGTCTCGCAGCGCACCGTCTCGAATGTCGTCAACAACTACGTGCACGTGGCGCCCGCCACTCGGGCGAAGGTGGAGGCGAGCCTGGCCGAGCTCGGCTACCGTCCCAATGCCGCGGCCCGTCAGCTGCGCAGCGGCAGGACGGGCAGCATCACCCTGGCCGTCCCGAGCCTCGCCGAACGCTATTTCGCCGATTTCGCCGACGCCGTCATCCGCAATGCGGCGGATGCCGGCATCCGGGTGCTCATCGAGACGACCGACGGTGACCACGACGCCGAGCTTGCGCTCATCCGGGGCGGCAGCGGTCTGCTCACCGACGGGTTGATCATGGCGGCGATCAACGTCGGGGCAGACGACCACCGGAATCCGCGTGCCGACTACCCGATCGTGTTGGTCGGCGACCGCGAGACGGTCGGCTGGGTCGACCATGTGGGCCTGCCGAACCGCAAGGCGGTGCGAGCCGCCGTGCAACATCTCATCGACCTCGGGCGGCGACGCATCGCCCTGGTCGGGGCCGGGTCCTCGGGCGCGACGCCGACGACGGAACTGCGGCTGCGCGGGTACCTCGATGCGCTGGAGGCCGCGGGCATCGAGGTGGACCCGGCACTGATCATCCCGACCGACTGGACGCGTGACGGCGCGGAGCAGGTGACGAACGCGCTGCTCGACTCCGGCGACCCGCTACCCGACGCCATCTTCGCCATGAACGACTCCGCCGCGCACGGGGTGCTCCGGGCATTCCGCCGTCGGGGCATCGACGTGCCCGGGCAGGTGGCCGTGATCGGCTTCGACAACATCGCCGAGTCGCGCTACTCCACCCCGACCCTCAGCAGCATCGCGCCGTCGCTGGATCAGATCGCGACGAACGCGCTGGAGATGATCGCCGACCAGCTCGCCGACACCGACGGCACACGATCTCCGCAGCAGCGACACACCGACTTCGAGATCGTCGTGCGCGAGAGCACGGCGGGCTAGCCGAGCCTCACGCCCCGGCGATTCCCGTCGTCGAGATGCCGCGGATGATGTGGCGCTGGAAGAAGATGAACACGATGATCAGCGGCGCGGCCGCCAATACCGCCTGAGCCATGCGCAGTGCGAAGATCACCGAATAACCCGGGGTCACCGTCTGCAGACCCACCGGCAGCGTCATCAGGTTCGGGTCGTTCGTGACGATGAACGGCCAGAGGAAGTTGTTCCACGCCCCGATGAACACGAAGATCGCCACCGCCGCGAGAATGGTGCGCGAGAGCGGCAGGACGATGCTGATGAACACGCGGAACCGTGTGGCCCCGTCGACTCGTGCGGCGTCTTCGAGCTCCTGCGGGATGTCGTCGAAGAAGCGCTTCAGCACGAAGATCATCACCGGCGCGATGGTCTGCGGCAGGATGATGCCCCAGTAGGTGTCGACCAGGTTGAGGGCGAGTAGCTCGTCGAACAGCGGCACGACGAAGATCTGGGTCGGCACCATGATCGAGCCGATGGTCAGCGCATAGAAGACCTTCTTGCCGGGGAAATCGAGCCGTGAGAAAGCGTAGGCGGCGAGGGTCGAGACGACCAGGGTGAGCGCGGTGACCGCGATCGCGATGAACGCGCTGTTGGCCATCCACAGGGGCACGCTGCCGGCGCGGAAGATCTGCGCCCAGGTGTCGAGGGTGTAGCCGTGAGCGGGAAAGAACGTGACCGGGCTGGCCGAGGCATCCGTCTCCGACTTGAACGAGGTGTTGATCGCCCAGAGGAAGGGGGCGAGCCAGAGCAGCGAGAGGATGCCGAGGGCGGCGTACGCGACGACCGTTGAGGGGCGTGCGCGCGGTCGGCTGCGCGTGCTCTCGCTGGTGCCGACCGCGGCGCGACGACGGGGGATCGAGACGGAGGTGGAGGTCATCGGCCTGCCTTCCTGGAGAAGATGCGGAGCTGCACGAGGGAGAGGATGATCACGACAAGGAAGAAGATGTACGAGATCGCCGAGGCGTACCCGAGGCGGTAGTTGCTGAAGCCGGCGTCGTAGACGTACTCGAGGATGGTGCGCGTCGAGTCCGCCGGGCCGCCGGAGGTCATCTGGTAGATCTGGTCGAAGACCTTGATCGATGCCAGCACCTGCAGGGCGACGACCAGCGCCGTGGTGCGTCCGAGCAGCGGGAGCGTGATCGAGAACAGCTGACGCCAGCCGCTCGCGCCGTCGACCGACGCGGCCTCATAGACCTGCTCCGGGATGTTCTGCATGCCCGAGATGTAGAGCAGGAAGTTGAAGCCGACCGTCCACCACACGGTGGCGATGATGACGGCCGCCATCGCCGTCTGTGGATCCTGCAACCACGCAGGACCCTGGATGCCGACGGCACCCAGCACCGCGTTCACCGCACCCAGGTCGGGGTTGAACAGCCAGATCCAGATCAGGCTCACCACGGTGGAGGCGAGCAGATACGGCATGAAGAACGACAGCCGCCAGAGCCACTGCCCCTTCAGTTTGAGGTTGACCAGCAGCGCGAGGGCGAGTGCCACGATCACCAGCGGAATCGTGCTGCCGACGGTGAACAGGACGGTGTTGCCGAGGGTGCGCCACATCAGCGAGTCGCCGAAGGCTTCGACGTAGTTGGCGAAGCCGACGAGCTGGGCGGCGGCCGAGCCCGCGAGATTGCGGTCGGTGAAGCTGAGATACAGGCCATAGACGGTAGGCCAGGCCAGGAAGAAGCCGAACAACACGAAGAACGGCGCGATGTAGAGCAGGCCGCTGAGCGAGCGTCGCGGCCGCCGAGTCTGGGGCGTGCGGGGTGTGAGCGGAGAAGTGGTCATCGTTGAGCCTTCCGAGACAGGTGCGGTCAGACCGCGTGCTGGGCGTAGGAGGAGGTGATCCGCTCGAACGAGCTCATCGCTTCCCTGGCGGTCTCCGTGCCGAGAAGAGCGCCCTGGATCGCCTGGCCGAAGGAGTTCTGCCAGTTCGATCCCGAGCCGGCGAACGGCAGCGCGGGGTCGTACTGGAGGTACCCCGCGGTCTCGGCGTAGTGGGCGTTCGGCAGCAGCGTGGTGAAGCGCTCCTCTTCGACGATCGGCTGATATGCCGGGGTGTGGCCCGCCCCGGCCCACGGGAATGACGCCTTGAGGATGAGGGAGATCGCCTCGTAGGCCTTCTCCCGGCGGCTCTCGTCGGGGTCTGACTGGTGCGGAAGCACGAAGGCGTGGGAATCGCCCCACGCAGCCTGGTTCTTCGTGCCGAACAGGTTCGGGATGGGCGAGGCATCGAGCGGGATCTTCGACCCCTGCAGGCCGGTGAGTTCCCACACGCCGCCCAGCATCTCGCCGGTCTGTCCGCTCGTGAACGCGGAGAAGCCGAATCCGCCGTCGGATCGGCGGTTGACGGCCTTGCTCGACAGGATCTTCTGCATGCTCTCTACCGCGGTGATGAAGGGGTCCTTGTCGAAGCGGAAGTCGCGCCCCGTCATGCTCATCGCGCCGCCGAGCTGGGTGTAGAAGGTCCAGAACAAGCGCCACATCGTGGATCCGTCGCCGAGCCAGCCGTAGGAGAGGCCGAGTTTGCCCGTCGCGCCGCGGAGCGCTTCCGCCTGTTCGATGAACTCGTCGATCGTCGTGGTGGGTAGCAGCCTGCCGTCTGGCCCGAGCACGCCCGCCTTGTCGGCGATCTCGGGATTGAAGAAGCGCACGAAGGCGTGCGAGTCCAGCGCGATTGCGAAGGTGTCGCCGTCGAACCGCATGCGATCCCAGGTCGGGCCGGTGAAGCTGTCTTTGCTCACGCCGTAGCGCCCCATGCGGTCGAAGTCCCAGGCGTCGAGGAGACCGCCCGGCGCGTAGCCGGCAAGGCGGGACAGGTGCATGATGCCGAGGTCGGGTGCCCGGCCGCCCGCGGATGCCATCGCGAGTTTCGTGTAGTACGGCGACCCCCAGGCCAGCACGGTCTGGTCGACACGGGCCCCCGTCAGCTGCCGATTGACCCGGTTCACGATGGTGTTCATGCGCTCGCCGTCACCGCCGGTCATCAGATGCCAGAAGGTGATGTCTGTGCTTGCGGCGGCGGGCGATGCGCACCCTGCGAGGGCGGCGATTCCGAGCCCGGCGGCACCGAGCGCTCCCGCTCGCAAGAGGGTCCGCCGGCTCAGGGCCGGGGGTGCGGGATTTGCTGGGCGCGGTATTCCCATGACGTCCACTCCTTCGTGGTGTTAGTGACTCTTGGTCGATATGCTACGTAGCAAGAACGGCCGTGCTCATGCAAACATGCATCGGCGTCCGGCGCAAGCACCGCGCACCACGACAGGCCGTACCGCCCCGAATCACGACAGAGAGGTCGACGTGACCGAGCTAGTACCCGACACCATCCCCCGCCCGGAATACCCGCGCCCGCAGCTCGTGCGTCCGCGCTGGCTGAACCTCAACGGCACGTGGGAATTCGAGATCGACCGCGGTGACAGCGGTCTCGAGCGCGGACTGCGCGAGCGTCAGCTCGACAGCAGCATCCTGGTTCCCTTCGCCCCTGAGTCGACCGCCAGCGGCATCGGCGACGTCGATTACCTGCATGCCGTCTGGTATCGACGTTCCGTGCGAATCCCCGCGGACTGGGCGGATGACGACGTGCTGCTGCACTTCGGAGCCGTCGACCACGACACCACCGTGTGGGTGAACGGCACCGAGGTCGCCCGGCACCGGGGCGGTTTCACCAGCTTCACCGCAGACCTGCGCGGCGTTGCGCGAGCGGGCGAGGAGATCAGCATCGTCGTGCGCGCTCGCGACACCCCGCGCGAGCCGCAGGCCCGCGGCAAGCAGGCGACCTGGTACGACAACACCGGCTGCAACTACACCCGCACCACCGGCATCTGGCAGACAGTCTGGCTCGAGCCGGTTCCCCGTGTACGAGTGCGCAATCTCCGCATCACGCCCGATGTGGCCGGATCGGCCTTCGCGGTCTCGACCGCACTCACCGACAGCATCGAGGGGTCGACCGTGCGGGTCACCGTCTCCGATGCGGATGGCGTGGTCGCCACGAGCGAGGTCGATGCATCATTCGACCTCGCCCCGGCCGTCAACGTCGTCATCCCGCACGACCGCGTGCGACTCTGGGGACCCGGCGACCCGCAGCTCTACGACGTCGTCGTCGAACTGCTCGATGGCGACCGGGTGGTCGACCGGGTCGAGTCGTACGCGGGACTCCGCTCGGTGACGATCCGCGGACACCAGGTGCTCATCAACGGGCTGCCCGTCTTCCAGCGACTGGTGCTCGATCAGGGCTACTGGCCCGACACGCTCATGACGGCCCCGAGCGACGCAGACCTGGTGCGCGACATCCAGCTCTCCCTCGATGCGGGCTTCAACGGCGCGCGCCTGCACCAGAAGGTCTTCGAGGAGCGGTTCTACTATCACGCCGACCGCATGGGCTACCTGGTCTGGGGCGAGTTCGGCGACTGGGGTGTGTCGGGCGCGGGCGTCGCCGGGGAGAACCAGCAGCCGACGGCATCCTTCATCACCCAGTGGCTGGAGGCGCTGGAGCGCGACGTCAACCACCCGTCGATCGTGGGGTGGTGCCCGCTCAACGAGACCTACCAGATCCTGCACGACCGCATCACGGTGCTCGACGACGTGACCCAGGGCATGTACCTGGCAACGAAGCTGGCCGACCCGAGCCGACCGGTGCTCGACGCCTCCGGCTACTCGCATCGTGTGCGCGGCGCAGACGTCTACGACTCGCACAGCTACGAGCAGGACCCGGCTGCGTTCGAGATCGAGCAGCGACCGCTCGACGACGATCTGCCGCACACCAACACGTTCGACGGCGAGCCGATTTCGGTCGCATACACCGGGCAGCCGTACTTCGTCTCGGAGTATGGCGGCATCTGGTGGAATGCGGCGCTCGCCGGGAGCGGCCCCGGTCCGGATTCCAGCGACCCGGCCCGAGCCGAGTCGTGGGGATACGGGCAGCGCGTCGCCTCCGAGGACGACTGGTACAGCCGCTTCACCGGCCTGACGGATGTGCTGCTCGACAACCCGCGGATGTTCGGCTACTGCTACACGCAGCTGACCGACACGTTCCAGGAGGAGAACGGCATCTACGACTTCGACCGCAAGCCGAAGTTCGACATCGAGCGGGTCGCCGCCGTGCAGCGCCGCGTCGCGGCGTACGAGGCGACCGCTCTGGCGCAGGCCTCGACGCCGGGCTCGCAGAGCCTCCAGGGGTAGCCCAAGAAGGGTCATTGGTCAGACCATAGGGCAGCCGGTCGCTCACCGAATCATCGGGGTGCGGCCGGCTGTCCTGCGTTGCGACGACCGCTGCACTTCCGCGCTGGATCGCCGGAATCACGGGGCAGAGGGGCCTATCGAGCAGGCTCTTCCGCCTTCCGGCGGGCGCTCATCCCGCGAGGATAAACCGTGAATCGGGCTCAATCTTCCTGGGGCGATCGGAGGATTCCTCCGACAGCCCGACGGCCATCGAACCCATAATGGGACTCAGGATTTCCGACGGCGTGAACCGGACGAAAGAACGGTGCGCTGCTGAGGGTCCCGCCCCCTGCGGGCAGACCGTACGACACCAGGCAGACCGGAGTGCACAGTGACCCTGAGGAGTGCACAGTGAAGCTGATCGGACGGGACGACAGCCTCGCCGCCCTGGCCGCCGTCCTCTCGGGGTCGACCCCCGAGCGGGTGCTGCTGGTGCGCGGTGAGCCGGGTGTGGGCAAGACCGCTCTGCTGGATGCCGCTGCCGAGTCGGCGGGATGTGACGGCGCCGCGGTCTTCCGCTGTGTCGGAGTCGAGACCGAGGCGGGCATCGAGCTGTCCGGACTGCATCAGCTGCTGCGGCCGCTCATCGAGAGCACTCCGGGATTGCCGGCCCGGTCGCGCAGCACCCTGGAGGACGCATTCGGCGGCGGCTCCGCCGGATCGGCGGGACGCTTCGCTCTGGCGAACGCGGTGCTCGACCTGATCGATGTGGCCAGCGTCAATCGCTCCCTCGTGCTGCTGGTCGACGACGTGCAATGGCTCGACGAGTCGAGCGCGCAGACCTTGGCTTTCGTCGCGCGTCGCATCGTCACGCCCCACGTCAGCCTGATCGGCGGGGTGCGCACCGACGATCTGCCGCATCGAGAGGCGATCTGGGACCGCGCCGGCATCCCGGTGCTCGATCTCGCACCGCTCGGTTCCGCCCACTCCGAGGAGCTTCTGGCCCAGCGCGCGGCCGGGCTGTCGGATGTCGTGCGCCGCCGCATCCTGCGCGAAGCGGTCGGGAATCCGCTCGCGCTCACCGAACTGCCCGAGACCTTCGCGTCGGACCCGGACGACGACGACCGTCTGGAGAGTGGCCTCCTGCCCCTCTCGCGACGTCTGGAAATCGTTTTCGCGGGGCGCGTGAAGGCGCTCACCCCCGGCGCCAGGGCGGTCGCGCTGCTCTGTGCGCTCGATCAGACGACCTCCCTCGACACCGTGCAGGCGGCGTCGGGCGAGGACTGGTGGTTTCCCGACCTCGTCGAGGCGGGGGAGGCCGGCATACTCCGCATCAAGAGCGGGCACATCTCGTTTCGGCACCCCCTCATCCGTTCCGGAATCGTGCAGATGGCGTCGGAGGAGCAGCTGCGGGCGGCCCACGGTCGCCTCGCCGATGCCCTCCGCGACAATTTCGAGCTCTGGGCCCGGCACAGCGCCGCATCGTCCGTCGCGGCGAACCCCGCCATCGCCGATGCGCTCGACCTGCTCAGTCGTCAGTACGCCCGCCGGGGCGGCACGCGCACGAGCCTGCGCACCATGCTGCGGTCGATCGAGCTCACCGCCGACCAGACGGCGCGAGAGCGGCGCCTCGCCTACGCGGCACAGCTCGCCGCGGACTCCGACCGCGTCGACCTCACCCGCTCGCTACTCGCGCTGCTGGAAGAGACCGTCGCTATCGACGATGGTGACGGGGAGCTGAGCGGCACCCTGGCCAGTGCGGTCACCGCGCGCGCGGGCATCCTGCTGCGCGTGGACGGCGACCTGCAGGGCGCCTACGACCTGCTCATCCGAGCAGCTCGGCGACATGCCGGCGAGGTCACTCCCGAGGTCGACGCGCTGCTGCACCTGCTGATGACCATCTGCCTCCGCAGCGAGCGCGAAGACATGTGGAGGGGCGTCGATGCCGTGCTCGCCGATCTCGGTGACCGGGCGCCGGTGGATGTGCTCAACACGCGTGACGGAATCGGTGACCCCGCCCGACGAGCCCACGGTCTCGCCGACCGACTCGCCGCCTCTCTGCCCCGACCCGGCAGCGTCGAACCCTGGCGTCTGGTCTGGGTGTACCGCGCGGGCGTGTACATCGACGACCTCGGCGGCCGACGGTCCGCCCTGCGCTCGATCATCGAGGCGGAGGAGCTCAGCGGCTCCTACGACAGCTATCTGCGTGCGCTCGGACTCGTCGTGGTCGACTGCATCGGTTCGGGTGAGTGGAGCTCGGCACGGGCGATGGCCGATCGCGGGCTCCAGACCGCCGCGCGGCTCGACTTCGCCGAGATCGTCACGGAATTCAGGGCCTACCTCGCCATGCTCGATGCCGTGGAAGGCGACCTCGACGCGTCACGTCGGAACATCGCTGCGGTGCGTGCCTGGGCCGGGCCGAGGCGCATGGCCCACATCGAGTCGTGGTCGCTCTGGGCCGAGGCTCTCGGGCACCTCGGCGATCACGACTATGACGCCGCCTTCATGGCGACCAGTCGAATCACCCCGGTCGGAGAGCTGCGGCGCTACCAACCGCTCGCCCTCTCCACCTTCTTCGACACCGCGCTGGCCGCCGTGCACTCCGGCCGGGAGGATGCGGCGCGCCGGCACCTGGCCGCCGCGGAGGCTGCCCGGGTCGCAGAGATCTCGCCCCGACTCGGTTTTCAGGTCGCGGTCATCCGGGCGCTCGTCGCCCCGAGCCAGGACGCGGCGGCCGTGTTCGACGCGGCCCTGGCCGATCGAGCGGCTGAGCGCTGGCCGCTCGACTACGCCCGAGCGCAGCTGGAGTACGGCGAGTGGCTGCGCCGCGGAAAGCAGCGCACGGCTGCGCGGTCGCATCTTCGGATGGCGGCGGATGTCTTCGAGCGCCTCGGAGCCCGCAACTGGCTGTCAGACGCGCGCAACTCCCTCCGGCTGGTCGGCGTGCAGAATGCGCGACAGAGCTCGCCGAGCCTCGTGATGCTCACCGCGCAGGAGAGGCAGATCGCCACTCTCGCCTCGCAGGGCCGCAGCAACAAAGACATCGCCGCCCTGCTGTCGCTGTCTCCGCGCACGGTGTCGTCGCACCTCTACAAGATCTTCCCGAAGCTGGGTATCTCGTCGCGAGCGGCCTTGCATTCGGCGCTCAGCGAGATGGCGCTGCAGGACTAGCCGGGCGCTCGCCGGGTGCGACGCACAAGATCAGTCGAATGACCCTTTCTGGGTCGCGTCGCCGAGCGGCACTCTCGTAAGCAGGGACGGATGCCCGGCCCGCGACATCCCGGAGGGTCCGTATGCAACCGAGTACCCGCGCCTCAGCCGTGGCCATCATCGCCCTGTCGTTCGCCGCGGGGGCGATGGATGCGTTCGCCTTCCTGTCGCTCGGCGGGGTCTTCACCTCGATCATGACCGGAAACCTCGTGATCTCCGGACTGTTCCAGCGACCAGATCACCTGGCCACCGTCATCGGCATCGCCACCGCGGTGGTGCTGTTCATCATCGCCGTCGCCATCGGCTACCGGGTCACCACACCGGCGCCGGGCCGGAACAGCTTCCGACGGTGGTTCATGCTGCTCCTCGCCACGTTCGTCCTCGCGGCGATCGTCGCCGTCGTCTGGGCGTTCGTGCACAGCTCGGCGACGCTGGCGGTGCAGTGCATCGTGCTCGCGCTCTCGGCCAGCGCTATGGGCTTCCAGTCGGTGGTCGCGAAGCGCGCATTCGCGTCGACCGGCTTCTCCACGACCTATATGACGGGCAACATCACCTCGCTGGTGGGGGACATCGTCGAGGGGAACGCGCGACAGACCCAACTCGTGCGGGCCCTGGGCATCGTCGCCGTCATCGTGGGGTCTGTGTCGAGCGCGGCCCTCATGCTTCTCGTGCCGGTTCTGGGTGCAGCGGCCCCGCTGGTCGGAATGGTCGTCTCCCTCATCGCGCTCCGCGGCCTGGTGCAGCGCTCGGCCGTTCCGCAGTCGGCATCCTGAGCCGACCGCGCCACCCCGCATCGATCCCTCCCGCCGAAAGGACAGCCAGTGAAGATCCTCGCCGTGCTGTACCCCGACCCGGTGTCCGGGTACCCGCCGGACTATGCGCGCGACACCATCCCCACCGTCGATTCGCGCGGCGAGCGGTTGGTTCCCGAGCCGGGATCGGTCGACTTCGCTCCCGGCCAACTGCTCGGCAGCGTGTCGGGCGAGCTCGGTCTGCGCCGGTTTCTCGAGGCCGGCGGACACGAGTACGTCGTGGTCTCCGACACCCGCGGTGACGATTCGCCCTTCATGCGCGAACTCGCGACGGCCGATGTGCTCGTGTCGCAGCCGTTCTGGCCGCTCCACCTGGGCGCGAGCCGCATCGCAGCGGCACCCCGTCTCCAGCTCGCGGTCGTGGCCGGTGGCGGTGTCGACAGCATCGATCTCGAGGCGGCGGCTCGGCGGGGGATCACCGTTGCCGAGACCTCGAACGCGACGACCGTGAGCATCGCCGAGCACAGCGTCATGCTGATGCTCACCATGGCGCATGACTTCCTCGCCGCGCACTGCTACGTCAGAGACGGGGGCTGGAACATCGCCGACAGCGTTGAGCGGGCCTATGACCTCCAGGGAATGCGCGTCGGCGTCGTCGGTGCCGGTGCGGTGGGCCTCGCCGTGCTGCAGAGGCTCGCGGCTTTCGGCGTGCGCCTCAGCTACAGCGACCCGGTGCGGCTGAGTCCGCTGATCGAGGCCGAGCTCGATCTGCGATTCGAAGCGGATGTCGCGGCTCTCGTGCGCTC
>Ga0247815_10003010_pt1 | contig 12274 bp, 13 predicted proteins | sample UWRJL194509B1_FD_181014 | JGI IMG/M metagenome (GOLD analysis project Ga0247815, IMG submission 181014) | Plant litter microbial communities from Arlington Agricultural Research Station in Wisconsin, United States - UWRJ-L194-509B-1 | ecosystem: Environmental > Terrestrial > Plant litter >... | reverse complement strand
GCTTTAGGTTTTGGCGTTGGGCCATTATTAATCTGCAAAAAGGAAAACATCGAGAAAATCCACTCACATCTCACATCTCACATCTCGCATCTCAAAATTGGTATCCCTGGCAAATACACTACTGCTAATTTTCTGTTAGGCGTAGCTTACCCGCAATTGCAGGACAAAAGGGAAATGGTATTTTCTGATATTGAAGATGCGCTATTAAATGATGAAATAGATTTAGGATTGATTATTCACGAAAACCGTTTCACTTACCAAGATAAAGGTTTGCATAAAGTAATGGATTTGGGCAATTACTGGGAAGAAAAAACAAGTTGCGCTATCCCTTTGGGTGGAATTGTTGTAAATAGAAAATTACCCATTGATATTCAGCAAAAAATAAATCGTTTAATAAGAAAATCAGTTGAGTTTGCTTTTGCTAATCCAAAATCAGCAATTGAATTTATCCGCCAACATGCGCAAGAAATGGATGAAGCTGTGATGTATAAGCATATTGATCTATATGTAAACCAGTACTCAATAGATTTAGGGTTAGAAGGTAAAAAAGCGATTGATACGCTGTTCGAAATTGCAACCCAAAACAAAGTTATCCCTGAACTAACAAAAGATTTATATGTTTCTTAGTTTAAAATGTTAATCTACGCTTAAATATCTTTTGCTTATTTAAATATAGCTTACTGTGAGCAAGGCCCATCAGGAATTTGTTTGCTTATTTTGAGCAACTTTGTAACCACCATCGTAGAATCATAATCTCCAGTAACCGTGGTAGTATCAGATTTAACATAGTGGCACTCTACCTCAATGTATACCGGAACGTAAGGTTTTTCGAAACCCAATTCACTGTAAGATAGTTCTAATGTTTTTGCACTATCTGCCACCCAGAACTCTCTACCTTCTTCACAATCGGTAAAAGACTTAACTTCTGGCCCAAAATTGTACAGTCCTTTTGCTATTACGGTATTGTTTTTATCAACATCTGTTTTTTCATCACGGTTACAGGCAACAAATACAGCAGATAGGAGCATTAAAATAATAAGAGATTTTTTATAGGTATACATGTTTTTTATAGGTCTTGATTTAAATGGTCTATCTTCTTAACGCTTAAATTTGATGCCAAAGAAGATGCAATTAAAGAAAAAATGGTAACTGTGATAAAAACCAGTAAAAAGTCTTTCCATTTAAGAGATATGGGGTATGCATTACTAATGCCCAATAGATTTGCCTCGCCCATTTTCACTAATCCGTAATGTTGTTGCACTAAACAGAATACAAGTCCGGCCAATAAACCAAATATGCAGCCTGTTAATGTAATCATCATTCCTTCTAATAAAAAAATACGTTTAATTAATTTTTTTCCAGCACCTAAGCTATTTAAAATGGAGATATCCTTTAATTTCTCGATCACTAACATGGTTAATGAACCAATGATATTAAATATAGCAATAATAACTATAAAAGTTAGAATGATGTAAACCATCCATTTTTCGGAGCCCAACACGTTATATAATGCCTGATTTTGCTCTATTCGATTTTTGACTACAAACTCTGCACCCAATTTTTTCTCGATTTCTTTTTTAAGACGCTCTTCATTAACACCCTTATTTACATCTATTTCTATAGAAGATACCTTGTTTTCTTCGCCCAGTAATTCGCGGGCAAATGTTAATGGAACAATCACCAGGTTATCAAAATCTTGCTGCACCTCGAAAACGCCAGCAGGCGGAATGTTTAGTACTGTAAAATCGTCTAAGGGGTTAATAGAGGAGGCCTTAATTCCCTTTTTAGGAGAATAGATCTCCAAAGTTTCAAAAGCATCGCTTGGCATAACACCTAAGTAAGCCTGCAATGCCGATCCTACTACTGCATTTGGTTGCCCATCCTTGCTAGTTAACACAAAGTTTCCATCAATAACAATGCTGTCTAAACTTTTATTTTTCAAAAAATCTGCACTTACGCCCTTTATTAGCGCCGGAGATTGTTTGTTATTATACCTTACCAGAGCATTTTCTGATAGCACTTCTGTATAAGAAAAGATAGACTTATCTGCTTTTAACTCGTTAAAATAAACTGTATTTGGGTTAAATGTTTTGCCTTTTGCAGGCTCAATGATAATTTGAGGAGTGATAGTGTTAAACATTTTAAGTACCACATCTTCAAAGCCATTAAATACGGTAAGAATAACAATTAATGCCGCACTACCCACAAAAACCCCCAATACAGAAATTGCAGAAATGATATTAATGGCATGGGTTGATTTCTTTGCAAAAAGATACCTACGAGCTATGTAAAATGCGGTGTTCACGGCACAAAGATAGGGAAAATGTAAGAGGTAAGATGGAAGATGGCTAAAACATAATATTTACCCTATTCCATTTTACATTTTCCATCCTACATTAAAAAAGGATTATTCATCTTCTCAAAACCTATAGTTGTTGATGGTCCGTGGCCTGGAAAGACCTCACAATCATCCGGAAGTTGGAACACATTTTCTTTGATACTTGTCATCAATTGTTGATGGTTACCACCTGGTAAATCTGTCCTTCCTATACTTCTATAGAATAATACATCTCCTCCTATTAAGAAATTTTCTTCTTTTGCGTAAAAACACAAATGTGCAGGCGAATGCCCTGGTGCAAAAATGATTTCGAGCATACTGTCTCCAAAAGTAATGGTTCCACTTTCTGTTAAGAAGGTTTCTGGCTCTGGTGATAGCTCGTAATGCATGCCCATTTGCGGCGCATAACCAGCAACTGCTTGCAGGATATATAATTCTCCTTTATGGAATTGAGGTTTTAATCCCCATTGATCAAATACAAACTTATTACCTAAAACATGATCAATGTGGCAATGTGTATTTAACAACAATACTGGTTTAAGGTTATTACCTTTAACAAAATTAACCAACTGATTCTGCTCAGCACCATCGTACATGCCTGGATCTATGATTGCACAAGCGCCCGTTTCGTCGAACAAAACGTATGTATTTTCCTGATAAGGATTAAAAGTGAACTTTTTTAAACTGATCATGTTATTTTTTTAATATCCAACTAATTAAATCATCTATTACATAAACTGGGATATTTGCTGCAATTTGATATTCGGCAGGAGTACTTAATTTGCCCTCGCCTTCTGTAAATACATGGTTTAATTTTGGATAGCTTTTTATAGTTACATTTTTCTTTTTTCCAAGTTCCTTTTTCCAGATATCTAAGTCTTTTAAAGTTACTTGATAATCCCTTTCTCCTTGCAAAATCAAAATAGGTAATTTTATAGCTTGGGCTGTCTTAACCTGATTGTAACCATTTAAATTAGTGAAATAGCTTGCAGGAGCCCCTAATAATTCTTTATCTTGATTCTTAATAGTATCTGCATGGATAATTTGATCTGCAAGTTGTAATTGTTCATTTAATGCTGTAGGGTCACTAATTAAGTATGAGAACTGATCTTTGATGGTTTCGCCCAATGATCGAGCAGGAGCAGCCATCATGATTATTCCTGCTAAGTTTTTGTTTTCTTCGGCTATTTTAGGCGCTAACATAGCCCCCAGACTATGGCCAAGCATGTAAATGTTTTTGGAATCTACTCCTGCAACTTGTCCTGCCATTTTAATGGCAGACATTACATCTGCTGTTACCTCTTCTTTTACCGTAACACTTATGCCATCAGCGGCAGACTTTGCTTGATAAACTTTGGTTCGTTTATCATATCTTATTGATGCAATTCCCTTTGATGCCAAGCCTAACGCCAAATCTCTAAACCCCTTGGTTTGCCCAGCTGTTTCATCTTTATCTCCAGGGCCAGAGCCATGTACAAAAATCACAATAGGAAAGTTGGTTTTATCTTTAGGCCTTGTTAGTACACCAGGCATTGTAAAATCACCTGTTTGGACTGTAATCTGCTCTTCTAGATAATTATTTTTGTTTGCGTAAGCAGGATCATTATAATTACTTTTCGGAATCGGTAAGAAATTAAATCCTACTAGCTTATGTGCATTATTAAAGCTAAACTGAACCATTAATGTTTTTGGTTCATTTAATATCGGCATCCTAACGATATGAAAAGCACCTGATTTCAATTCTTCTGCTTCACCAGTTTTTAAAACACCAAACTGTGTTTCTATTGTGGCTTGTGTGCTCTTCATCAATTGTGGTGTAATTTTGCCTGCCAAACTTGCATCAAAATAAGCAGCAAGAGAATCAGTTCGTTTTGCATTAAAGTCTGCCAAAAACCGATTAGCTATTTTTACATTTTCACTCTGTGCAAAAAGTTGAAGCGTAAATAAGAAGATAAAAACAATTAGACTGATATTTTTTTTCATATTAATTCTTCCATTTAAAGGTCTCAATCATTCTATCGATATCCTTTTTTATAAACTTAACAACTGGCTGCAACGAATCGTATTGTGGGCGTTCGTTAAAGTACAATGCACCTCTAAAGTAATGTTTAGCACTATCTGTTAAAAAAAACTGTACCGAAGATGCCGTATTTCCCTCGATGGCATAATATACACCATACACCTTTTTATCAGGATAATTGATTATTTTTTGATCTATGGCATTAGCTTTAACGGTGTGTTTCATTGCTAAAGTTCTGGCACCCTCTGTCATGTCGTTATAGTCTTTTTCTGAGAAGAAATCGTAATAGGTTAAATGTAATTGGCCGTTAAACTGTGGGAAATTTAAATTGTTCCAGCAAGGTTTGGCATTTTTATCTGTATCTGCTACAATTTGGGTATAAACTGGATATTCGAAAGTAAACGGGCAATCAGAATTTAACGTTTGATACTTTTTTTCTGGGAAATTGATACGGAAATATCCTCTTGGTTTTGGTGTATACACTGTCTCGCCTGTACAAGAGGCCCAAACAAAAGCAATAATCAACAGCAAAAAAATATTTTTATTCATTTTAAGTATTCCAAATATACCAAGAACGTTCGGCTTGCAAGTATAGCATTTCTAAACCGTTTTTAATTTTCGCCCCTTTTTCTTTTGCTTTTGCTAAAAATACAGTTTCCTCAGGATTGTAAACCAAATCGTACGCTAAATGTTGTGGGGTTACAAACTGATAGGGAATAACGGGATAAGAAACTAAATTTGGTAACATACCCAATGGAGTTGTATTGATCAACAATTTGTGTTCTTGCATAATTTCTGCGGTGATAGCAGAATATAAAATAGCATTTGTAGCTGGATTTCTAACTACCACCAAATATGGTATTCTTAATTGATCGAGCACATATTTAACCGCTTTTGCAGCACCTCCATCGCCAAATATGAGGGCTTTTTGATGTTGCTCTTCTAGTAGTGGTTTTAGCGATTCCGCAAAACCATAAGCATCGGTATTGTATCCTTTTAGGGTTGGAGTTTCTCCGCTTTGATCAATAGCGATACAATTTACGGCACCAATCTCTTTTGCAGCATTATCCATCTCACTTAAAAATGGAATTACATTTACCTTATGAGGTATAGTTACATTTAGTCCACATAGTAAAGGATTACTTGCTATTAAATCTCTGATTTCGTCTGCATGGGCTATTGGAAACAATTCATATTTACAATTTGCAATTTGTTCTTGCTCAAATTTTTCTGAAAAGAATTTCTTTGAAAATGAATGTGATAAAGGAAAGCCGATTAGTCCGAATGTTCTCATATTTATAAAAAAACCGCCGATTGAAGTCGACGGCAATAAAATTATATTATTAATTACCTTATTGAAAGAGGATTTCTTCATTTATCTCTTTGCTAAGAGAAGTTATTAGAAAGCTTATTTTCCTTTATTCAAGAAATAATCAAAAGTATCTCCTCTTAAACCTAAACGAATGGTTTCTAAAGGAATAACTTCTGCTGGTGCGATATTACCTAAATTTACGTTTGTACCGATTAACTTGATAAACCAAACTTGTTGTTCTTTTTGTGGAGCTTCCCAAATGATAGTTTCTTCTGGAATTTGCGTTAAAATTTCATCCACTAATCCTTCTCTAACTTCGCCGGTACCACGATAAATACCTACATTACCACCTTCGCGAGCTTCTGCAATTACTTTCCAAGAACCTGCTTCAATTTCGGCTTTCATTAAGGCAATCCATTTGTAGGGCGCAAAAATTTTAGCAGCATCTTTAGAGCCTACTTCAGAAATTACTGTTACTTGCGATGACAATTGGCGAATATATTCGCATTTTTGATCATGTTCGATATCCATTGAGCCATCCGAAACTTCAGCATACTCCATTCCGAATTCTTCCAAAACTCTACGGTAATCATCAAATTGGTTACGGATAGTAAAAGCTTCGAATAATGTGCCGCCAAAATAAGTTGGAATACCTGCACTGCGATAAAGTGCTAATTTTTCTTTTAAATTAGGTGTTACGTAAGAAGTAGCCCAACCCAATTTAACAATATCTGTATGTACGCCAGACACTTCAAGAAAATCCTCAACTTGTCTAAGGCTCAAACCTTTATCCATTACCATTGTTAAGCCCTTATCACGCGGTTTAACAGGACGTTCTGGAATATCATTTAATTTGTAGTTCATATATGCTGCAAAGGTTAAAAAACTCTGCTATTTTTAAAAATTTATTCGTTAAATATATGTTAATGGCTATTTGATGTACTTGTTAATTACATCGATTATTAAGCCGTTATCTTGCAACTGTGGTAAATATTCGAACAATATATAATGTTTATCAGGATCAGTAACCAAAGCAGTTTCTAAATAAGCCAAAGCGTCTTTACCCTGCCCCAAAGCAAACAAATAAGCCACCATGCGGTAATAAAGCTCGGCAGCATCTGGATTGTTCTTTATCGCTTCAGCCATAGTTTCTGATGCTTCTAATAACTTACCTTGCTCATATAATACAGTAGAAAAATCTAGCCAAGCTTCAACATCTAAGGGATTATATTCTAAAACCTTGTAATAAGCTTCTATCGATTCTTCAATATTTCCTAATTTATAATTGGCATCGGCCATAGCAAACCAGAAATCTGGATTTTCTTCATCCAATTCCAAAGCCTTTTTATAAAAATGTAAAGACTCAAAAAAGCGTTCTTCGAAATTTAGCGTTACACCAATTCCAAACCAGGCATCTGCCATTTTAGAGTCCATCTTTACAGATTTCTTGTAATAAGACCGAGCTTCGTCCATTTGCTCTAACTTCTCATAACATTCGCCAATTGCACAATAAGTATCTGCATTTGGTGGTTCGTACTCAAAAGTTTGTCGGTAAACATCAATAGCCTCCTGGTATTTATCTAATTGTACCAACGCATTTCCTTTGTTATAATATGCCGAAGCAAAGTTCTCTTTAATCAAGATGGCATAATCATATGCATCAATCGCTTTTTCGAAAAGATCTAGCTTGTGATATGAATTTGCCAAATTGTACCAAGCAGCGTATGAGTAAGGATCGCTATCGATATATTCTTGATAAAACTGGATACTTTCGGCTTGTTTATCTAAAATATCGTAGCAAAAAGCCAGTTCATATAAACCATCTTTATTTTCCATATTTTGCTCTAAACTACGCTTAATGTAAACAATTGCAGTTTCGTAATCGTGCATATTCTGATACACGTAAGCCATCTGTAATAAAATTTCATCTGTAGTTTCCGCCAACTCTAATGCTTTTTCAAAATTCTCTAAAGCTTCTGCATTTCGGTCTAAATTCTGGTAGATGTTACCACGCAACACATAAATATCTGGCTCGGATGCTTCTAACATTTCTGCCTTTTCTAATGCTAAAAATGCCTTTTCGACCTGATTGGTGAACAATAATAACTGTGCTTGTTTAATCAGAAAAACCGCAGCATAGGGATGTTGGTTTAAAGCATACTCTACTACTTGTAATGCTTTAACAGGATCGTTCTTTTCTATGTAGTTATCAATAATGTACTCAAAAGCCTGCGCATCAAAAAAATACTGATCCTGATTGCGGATCATTTCTTCGTAGCGTTCTACAGAGTGTTGGGCATCATTATTAAAGTCAAATTCAAATTCTTCTTCCATTTATTGAATATTTAAAGAACAACACCATTATTAAAATACCTATAAGTTTACGTTATTTATGAGAGGTGTAGCGAAAATAATTTTCAACATACACACATCATTTAGGTTAATTAGCTAATAATAAAAGAATTAGAGTTAGCTAAAAGATGGCTTTTAGACCCGTTTAAAGGTTAATTATTGTTCTTTTTACAAAATAACATATATTTAATTCAAAATCAGTAAAATTCAAGTCATGAAAAGGATATATCTTATTTTAGTGTTCTCATGTTTAAGCTTTTATCAAAGTTTTGCTCAGTTAAAGCACGAAGAAGATGCTGTAAAAGCTACTATCAATCTATTATTTGATGGCATGAGAAATAACGATACTACCATGATACGTAGAGCATTTGCAGCGAAAAATACAATGGAGACCATTGCTATTAATAAAGATGGTAAAGCTGTTGTTCGTACAGAAAATGTAAACAATTTTATCAAAAGCATAGGCGCACCTCATCCAGAAAAATATGATGAACGAATTGTTTTTACCAAGGTATTAATCGATGCCAATTTAGCAAGTGTATGGACAGATTATAAATTCTATGTTGGTGATAAATTTAGCCATTGTGGGGTTAATTCTTTTCAGCTTTTTAAGGGAGAAGATGGATGGAAAATTATTTATATTATCGACACCAGAAGGAAAGATAATTGCAACTAACATTTCTGTATAGAGCTAACAACAGCCATGTACAAGCTAGGTTAATGTAAGGTTACATTTTAATAATTGGCTTTAAGCTTAATTTTTTGTTGTTTTGCAATAACCGATTTAATCTAAAAATCATTGTATGAACACAGACATTAATGCCGTATTAGCACAGTTAGGCATTCAGGATATTAATCCAGCCTATAGTACAGGCAGCAATTGGGGCAAAACTGCCAGCGAAAAAATTATAGAAAGCCACTCTCCTGTTGATGGCAAAAAAATTGCCGCCGTTCAAGTTGCATCAAATCAAGATTATGATACCGTTGTAAATACCGCTCAAAAAGCATTTTTACACTGGAGAACTGTCCCATCTCCAAAAAGAGGAGAAATGGTTCGTCAGTTTGGCGAGGCATTAAGAGCAAACAAAGAAGCTTTAGGCACTTTGGTTTCTTACGAAATGGGCAAAAGTTTACAAGAGGGCTTTGGTGAAGTACAGGAAATGATAGACATCTGCGATTTTGCAGTTGGTTTATCTCGCCAGTTGTATGGTTTAACCATGCATAGCGAAAGACCAAACCACCGCATGTACGAGCAATGGCATCCTTTAGGTGTGGTGGGAATTATTTCTGCCTTTAATTTTCCAGTAGCCGTTTGGGCTTGGAACACTTGTTTAGCCTGGGTTTGCGGCAATGTTTGCATTTGGAAACCCTCAGAAAAAACACCTTTAACTGCTATTGCCTGTCAGCATATCATAGAAAAAGTTTTAGTAGCTAACGAGGTTCCCGAGGGCGTTTCTAATTTAATTATGGGTGATAGAGCCATAGGCGAATTATTGAGCAATGACGCTCGTATTCCACTGGTTTCTGCCACAGGCTCTACCAAAATGGGCAAAGCCGTTGGTGCAGCAGTTGGTGCTCGTTTAGGTAAAAGTTTGTTGGAACTAGGTGGCAACAATGCCATTATTATTTCTAAAGACGCTGATTTGGACATGTCTATTATCGGAGCAGTATTTGGCGCTGTAGGTACTGCCGGGCAACGTTGTACCACCACAAGAAGATTAATTATTCACGAAAGTGTTTATGATAACTTTGTAGCTAAATTGGTAAAAGCTTATGGTCAACTGAGAATTGGAGATCCACTAGATCAAAATAACCATGTAGGGCCACTAATTGATACCGATGCAGTGGCTAGTTATTTAGATTCAATTGAAAAATGCAAAGCAGAAGGTGGTAAATTTGTGGTTGAAGGTGGTGTATTAAGTGGGGGTGCTTACAGTTCTGGCTGTTATGTTAAACCATGTATTGCCGAAGTTAAAAACAATTATCAAATTGTGCAGCACGAAACTTTCGCTCCAATTTTATACCTGATTAAGTATACGGAATTAGAAGAAGCGATCGCTTTGCAAAATGGTGTACCACAAGGCTTATCTTCTGCAATAATGACTTTAAACCTAAGAGAAGCCGAATTGTTCTTATCTACACAAGGATCTGATTGCGGTATCGCAAATGTAAATATTGGTACATCTGGTGCCGAAATTGGTGGTGCATTTGGTGGCGAAAAAGAAACTGGTGGCGGTAGAGAGAGTGGCTCTGACGCGTGGCGTGCATACATGCGCAGACAAACCAATACCATTAACTACGCAAACACACTTCCTTTGGCACAAGGTATAAAGTTCGATTTATAATATTTACCGAAAGGTATAAACGCAAAAAAAGTCCGCTAACAATTAGTGGACTTTTTTTGTACCTACCCTTTCTATGGGTTGCCGGACTTGGCATTATCAGATTTCGATTACTTATTTTGCTAATTCAGAAGCTGCAATGATACTTTCTAATGTTGGTGCTTTTACTGTAGTAACTTTAGCATATACTGGAGCAATTGTTTTAACACTTGTATTTTCTGCCGCAAACTGTTCCATGCTCATTTTAGCTTGAGAACCTAAAACCGCATAATGATCTGTAGTTGTACCACTTAATTTTAAAACTGCATTGTCTTTTACTGATGTGGTTAAGCTGATTGTATTGGCATTAATGTTCGCAGTGGCTTGGTCTTTCAAGTTAATTGTTAAAGCTACAAAGCCAACTTTACCAAATGTTTTTACACTTGCATTATCTGCTGCATCAATCGATGATAACTCACGTACATAAACTGCTACCGTTAATTTTTCTTTTTGGAATGAGCTAATGCGTAACACACCATTTTTTTCTTGTACCAAAGCATTTTTAGAATAGTAGCTATCGTATACTTTTACACTTTCAGTAGCTGCTTGTACTAAAATAACTTCAACGTTTCCATTTACTTCAATTTTGTTAATGTTTTTTACTTGATTTAATACCGTTACATTGTTTGATTTTACGTCTGTAGATGCGAATGCAGAGCCTGTTAATACTACTAATGTTAATGCTGTTGCGAATAGGGTTTTGATAGAAGTTTTCATGATTTTAATATTTTAAATGTTTGTATATGTGTTATTTATTTTTGTTTTCCTGTAAGCTCCTTGCTGGCAGGTTTCGTAAATAAGACTACGTTAAGGGCAAAAGGTTGCACGCTATATTGGCATATTAGACCACAAGCAGGTAACTCACGACGAACGGCTGTAATTATTCGACCAACTCCATCGGTTCATTTGCCCTTAGTTTCAATTGTTCATTGGTTTGGTTCATTAAACTATGCTTTTTTACATCACTCCCAATGAACAAATGAGCCAATGAACTATTAAAGATTTCGAATAGCATGCTTACAGCATTTAAAGCCCATACCTCAACTGATGCAACTAAAATGCATGCAGAACATTACGCCAGTATGTCTTGGCAAGAAAGGCTTCGTATTGCCAATTATTTAAACAGCATAGCTTTTAATTACCCTGCTGGTAAACCTCCAAAAATGGATAGAACAAAATTTGCTGCAACAGCAAGGAAATAAAATGAGCAATATTTTCAATGAAGATTTTCGGGATTTTTTGACTGCATTGAATGAAGCTGATGTTAAATATATTTTGGTTGGTGGGTTTCTGTCATTTTACACGGTTATTCCAGAACTACCGGTGACATGGATATTTGGATAGAATGTTCTAAAGAAAATTATCAAAAAATTAAATCCGCATTTTTACAATTTGCCATGCCAGTTTTTGATATGACTGAAGATAACTTTCTGTATCATAAAGTTTGGGATTTTTTCACCTTTGGTGTCCCTCCTTCGGCTACAGATTTAATGTTAAAAGTAAAAGGGCTAGACTTTAACACTACCTATAAAAACGCTACCACTTTTATCGATGATGAATTAGAAATAAAGGTTATACATAAAACAGATTTGATAAAGGCCAAAAAAGCAGCTGGTCGTCCTAAGGACTTAGATGATCTAGAAAATCTGTAAACTCTGAATAATCTTCTGGCTATAAAATTTTTCAAAACATTGATTGTTTATTTGAACACTCAACTATTTACTGTAAGTTTAGAAATTTTTACATACTTACCTTGTCTTTCTTTTAGCCCTTAACCAATGTTACGCGTAAATAGTTCAAATCCTTGCAAAATTGTATATTCCTTATGTAAGCATGAGTTTTTAGGCTATTTAATTGAACCCCATATTGTT
>Ga0247815_10003009_pt1 | contig 12275 bp, 13 predicted proteins | sample UWRJL194509B1_FD_181014 | JGI IMG/M metagenome (GOLD analysis project Ga0247815, IMG submission 181014) | Plant litter microbial communities from Arlington Agricultural Research Station in Wisconsin, United States - UWRJ-L194-509B-1 | ecosystem: Environmental > Terrestrial > Plant litter >... | reverse complement strand
GAGCACAGATACGCGTCTCCCACCACTCGGACCGACGGAACAGACCCGCATCCACGACTTGCTCGTGCAGAGCGAAACTTTTGACCAGTTCCTCCAGCTCAAGTTCCCAAACAGTGCGTTTACGTTCTTCCTAATACTGGGTCGGTCGCTTACAAGTATCTCAATCTACAGCGAAGCGATATGGTCTTGAGGGAGGCGAGTCGATGATCCCGGCGTTGGACGCGTTGTTTGGCGCCGCCGCGGACTCGGGTGTCAAGCACATCATTCTCGGCATGCCTCACCGCGGCCGCCTTAACCTCCTCGTCAATCTGCTACAACTCCCGGCTTCTGCCATCTTTCACAAGATTCGTGGGGAGAATGAAGTACCGTCGGACCTGGGAGCGACTGGCGACGTGCTTAGCCATCTCGTGTCTTCTCCGACGCTGCAGTATAACGGCAAGGATGTCAAGGTTTCCCTCCTCCCAAATCCATCACATCTTGGTGAGATATGCTTCTACTGTTGGAATATGCGTGACTGAACTCGTTGATAGAGGCAGTCAATCCGGTGGTTCTGGGCAAGACTCGTTCAAAGCAGTACGCGTTACTGAATGAGTCGCCTTCGGATTGTATGCTTGGCGACAGAGTCATGTCGCTGCAATTGCACGGAGACGCTGCGTTCACTGGTCAAGGCGTGACGATGGTTCGTGTTTCTCTCGCTCGCTGCGGCGCTGGGGATACTGATGCTTCCCGATAGGAATGCTTGGGATTGAGTGAGCCCTCCAGCGTGGTAAAGTGGACTTGAATCTGACGCACATCACAGGCAACTTGCCGCACTTCACGTGCGGTGGCACCGTTCACTTGGTCGTAAAGTACGTAGACCGTTAATTCCGCATCAGCTTCAACTGATAATCTCTGTAGCAACAAGTGTGTAGGAATCGAAGTACTCACCGCTCCAAACTCACCGCTTGTTATAGTATCGGATACACGACTCCCAGCACAAACGGCCGTTCCTCGCTCTACGCATCGGACGTGGGCAAGATGATCAACGCGCCAGTGCTGCACTGCAATGGCGATCATCCGTAGGTCTATCGTTGCTATTAATTGGTGTCATTCTAACCATCCTGCAGGGAAGGTGCTCATCGCGTTTCGCCCCCAGGTGGTCTGAGCTAACCTGAAATAGATGTCGTTCGTGCGGTCCAGATTGCGTCCCTCTACCGCAACCACTTCCGCAAGGTACCGAACTGGCTGCCGAACCCTCCATCTTCATGGCTAATTTTGTGTAGGACATTGTGATCGACCTTATGGTGTACCGTCGCTGGTGAGTTGGTGCCTCCGTCACGCCTGCACCATCCCTTATCGCTGTACAGGGGCCACAACGAGCTCGACGACCCTTCCTTCACCGCACCACTCATGTACAAGAACATCCGGAGCCGCAAGTCCGTTCCCCAGCTGTACGAGGACAAGCTTCTCGTATGTTTCGAACTCCCGCCCACCTTGTGCATTGTCTCTGAAATTACCACAGAAAGCCGAAGTCATCAACGAAGCGCAAGCCGACATCGCTCGAAAGAGCGCTCGCGACGCACTCGATGCCGAACTTGTTGCCACGTCGTCTTACACGCCTAAGGCAAACATGCTGGAAGGCCAATGGGGTTCGTATGTCTGGCCGGGGTCCGCTGCAGCGCAGCATTCGCCGGAAACCGGCGTCGACACGGCGCTACTGCAGGAGATCGGCAAGGCTAGCGTGGCATTGCCCGCAGACTTCGTTCGTTCTTGCCATTGTTCGTTTATTTCAGTCAACTGACGGTTGTGATTGTTCAGAACCTGCACCCTCGTCTTCAGCGCCATATCAAGAATCGTTTGACGAGCCTTGAAACAGGCCAGAAGCTCGACTGGGCCACGGGCGAGGCATTGGCATTCGGCACTCTCATGCGGCAGAAGTATAACGTGCGGATTTCGGGTCAGGATGTCGGTCGTGGAACTTTCTCGAATCGGTGCGTGTGTGCAGTGAGAGTCGGGAGGATGCTCATGTAATTGGTGGAACAGGCATGCGATGCTCGTGGACCAGGACTCGGAGAAGGTCACTGTACCGCTGAACGAAAATAACAAGCAGAAAGGCGACGGGATGCTTGAGCTGTCTAACAGTACGTCTTGCGTGCTGTTATGGGGATGTTCGTGGCTACTAACACTGTGATCACCCTCAGGCTCGCTCAGCGAATTCGCGGTTCTTGGCGTATGTGTCCTTCGCAATGCACGCTGCTGCACGAGATAACATGGTTGTAGTTTGAGTACGGTATGAGCTGGGATAACCCTAGGTTGCTCCCCATCTGGGAGGCTCAGGTAAGTATCTTGCATCGGTGTCTCTGAGGGTACTCATTAGCCTGTGTCGCACAGTTCGGCGACTTCTTCAACGGCGCACAGATCATTATTGACACGTTCATTGCCTCGTCCGAAAGTGAGTGCCAGAACGATTTTGTTGCTCTCGTCGACTGACAGTATCCTGCAGCCAAGTGGTTGAAGCAAAGCGGCCTCACGATCCTCCTCCCGCACGGCCTCGACGGTGCCGGACCCGAGCACTCGAGTGCGCGTATCGAGCGGTGGCTTCAGGTAATTTACATGCTTGCAGAGCATCCTTATCTTGTCATTCTGATCCTCTGTAGTTGACGAACGACGCGTTTGAACCATCCCCGGAGAACCTCGGTAGCATCAACATGACCGTCGTCAACCCGACCACTCCTGCCCAGTTCTTCCACCTGCTGCGCCGCCAGATGCTCCGCAACTACCGCAAGCCGCTTATCGTCGCCGCTCCCAAGGGTCTCCTTCGCGCGCCGGAGGCGTCGTCGACACTCGCAGAGCTCGGCCCCGGAACATCGTTCAAGCCCATCATCGCTGATACCAGCGCACCGAACGCAAAGGAAGTGTTCCTCGTCAGTGGCAAGGTGTACTACGAGATGGTGAAGGAGCGTGCAGCACGTGGGTTGGAGGGCAAGTTGGCCATTGTGCGGGTGGAGCAACTTAGTCCGTTCCGCTTCGAGGGGCTTGCAGAGACTCTCAAGGCACACGGCACGGATGCCAAGATTCGCTGGGTCCAGGAAGAGTGCCGCAACCAGGGCGCATGGACACACGTGGAGCCGCGCATTCGGGCTGTCTTGGACACGATTGGAGCCAGCGGAAAAACGGTGCAGTATGTTGGCAGGAAGGAGTCTGCAGTGCCCGGCGTATCTGGGACACAGCACAAGCAGCAGTGGGCGGCTCTGGTAGAGAACGCATTCACGGGACTCGCTTGAGCATTACGATGAACGAGACAGAAACAAATTGGTGTTACAGAATACAGATAATCCAAGGAGTCCGTGTGCTGGAGAGACAGCATGCTCAGTTGTTGGCACCCTGGCCGCCGCAGATTGACAGCTCCTTCATTTCCTGCAACACGCCCTCGACCTGTGCGTCGAGCTGGCCCGTCGCATAGTCATCACGCACGCTGTCGGCAAAGTATCGCTGAACACCACCCATTTTCTCGTACCCCTCCTCGGCAAACTTGCATTGCATGCGGATCATGGCCTCGAAGGTCGGGTCGAAATACGGCACGCGGAGGTCGATGAGCTGTGGTAGTTCACTGAGGATTTGCTCGTTCATGTACTCGAAGACTTCTTTGGCATCGTCGTGCTCCTGCTGGGCTTTCGGAAGCTTGGTGGGATCTTCGCTCGGTTTGTCAATCAGCTTGCGGACTTTGCTGCGTGCAGAATCAAAGTCGAGCAGCTGCATATGAGTGAGAATAAATGAGCACGAGGGTCAGTGGTCGCTTGAACAGCATAGCGCACCTTCTTGTTTCGCTTGGCTATCGTGTCATTGACGATGGGAAAGTACGCGCACATCTTTCCAAGTGGCTCGAGAACACATGTCCGGTATGGTGCGTCCTGTGGCGGTGTGGTGTCAGATGATGAGGCGTTCGGTTCAGTCGGCAAGAGAACTACTCACCAGTTCTCGAGAAATGCCAGCATCCAAGTCATCAACAGACCGTTTGTAGGCGTGGCAGGCCATGGCACCGTCTGATGACCGGTCGGCGGCACCGTAGAAGACGTCGATGGTGTCTGCGAGCCGAGTCTGGGCGGCAGTCATAGCTTCGCGTAGTCGTTAGATTATGAGTGAGCTTAAGTCTGTAGCTGTGCATACCACGCATGGCGTCAAGATATGCCTTAGCCTCCTTCTGGAGAGCGATCGTTTCCTTCTCGTAGCTACTCACGCGCCAGGCGATCAGCTCAGCTGGTTGTGCTTTGGGATTGTTTTACGTACATCTTGTACTTGGCCTCTTCATCTGCGAATTCGCGGTCGACAGTGCGCTCAATCTGGCCCGTCTTTTGCATCAACTGCGAGATAGGTAACTTGTGCGTGAGTGCATGTTGCATGGCTGCGTGGTCCCAGGCGCGCGCACCGTCGTCCCCGCCCGATTCACAGACTTCTTAAATCTGAGAGTATGTAAACAGCGCGTTCCATCACTTTAAACATGTTCGAGCTTACCCAGACCAGCTCATGATGATGTGTGGCGTGAACTGCGCGGCGAGTGAGGAAGCGGAGGACAAGGCACGTCACGCCGCGCGATACTCCGCTGATCACAACTTTACCTGCGCCCATCATGTACCATCTCCTCAAAGGCCTCTATACCCATCTCACAAGGTGCGCACATTTCAACTTGGCCGTTGTGCTGCTAAGAATGGTTTGAGGGCAGGAAAGACGAGTTCTCGGTGCTCATTCTAGGTTAGAACCACTGCATCGTGTTGCTCTGGCTAACGTTCTCTGCCAGGTCTCGATGGCGCGGGCAAGACAGTGAGTCTATTTCGGCACAGAACATAGTAGCTGACAAGCACCGTAGACTTTTCTAGAGAAGATTAAGACGCTGTACACGGACACGCCTGGTCTCTCACCTGACAAGATTGGACCAACTGTTGGTCAGAATAGTGCGTCCTATACCTCATTATGCGCGTCAATTTGCCCACATATCTCTCAGTGGGAAAGATAGCATTGCCTTCGACGATTATCCAGTTCTGGGACCTTGGAGGACAGCGCAGCTTGCGCGACTTGTGGCCACGATACTATAATGAGTGTCATGCGGTCGCATTTGTGCTCGACGCCACCGATCGGGAACGTCTCTCAGAAGCCTGGGATGTGTTTGACAGAGTCTTCTCCGCGCCTCAGATTCTCGGCGTGCCCCTTTTGCTGTTGGCCAACAAGCAAGATCACCCGGAGAGTATGTCTGTCGCGGAAGTTCGCGAGACCTACGACGCGTGGACGGCAGCTCGACAAGAGACGACAGACGAATGGCAGCCAGATGTAGACGGTCGCTCGCCTGTTCGAGCCGAGCACCGCAAGGAGCGGTTGGCTAGTCTTGACGTCGTCGGAATCTCTGCAATCGAAGGGTGAGCTGGCTTCTGCGCTTTATCTCATGCGACAACATCGCTGATATCTTTCACGCAGCACGGGCGTCCGGGAGGCGGTAGACTGGCTATTCCTTCGCGTGCAGAATAGCAGAAGAAGGTAAATGCATGGTCCAAGAATTGTCGATAAATGCTAACCATGCGCCCAGAGAAACCCAATGATTCCCTCGAAGGCACAAGCATGCCATCACATACGAATAAATGAAGATTAACCCTCCTGAACAACCTTGAGCGACAGAGCGTAAGGGTGATCCTTGCAGTCAGCCTTCGAAACATCGCGGATCAACACAGTCTCTCAAAGTGCTCAAAACTGGAAGTGTTGTGGTGCATTTAATGAGATTGGGAATAAGGATCACTTGACAGAGTGTTCCGACGGAAGCCTGCTTGTGCAGTACGCAATCTCAGGTTCGATACTATTGTGAAAAGTTGAGACGGATGAAGAGCGAAGAGAGAGATTCGCAGCGCGCCGGTGCATGCCGCTTGCTTGTTGACCTGCTTCGACTTGACGCGTCGCCTCAGAGCGTACACGCGGACCCAATATGTCCCGCGACTCGGCTGCACATGCTGCGGATGTCACCGACAACGCAAACTCGCCCGAGGTCTCGTTTGACGAGGCTGAGGCTGGGGTGAACGCCGATGAATATGCAGCACGGCTGGGCGAACTCATGGATAGTGAAAGCGAAGACGAGGATGAAGGCTTTGTTTACGATGGTGTTGATGCGCCGCAGCAGGACTATAAGGACCAGCTCAGGGATGCGCTCAGCGACGATGGGGAGGATGAAGACGAAGCCCAGGAAGAGCGCGCAGTCGAACATATCCTCAATGTGCCTGGCGTGCTCAACATACCCAACGATGATGACGAACTTTCTTCAAATCACGATTCCGAGCGTGCCTTGTCAACGCGTGTACTCATGTCCCCACGGCCGCTGCTCGACGATGACCAGGAGCGCGCTGGGTCGCCTGCTTTCTCGCGCCCAGCATTCCTTCACCCAAACATATCTCGCCTGCGCTCATTCACGCCACGCCGAATGGCCTCAGGTGGCTCATCGCACTCTCAAATCGCCAACGAGATTAGCCCGCAGCCATCGCACTTCTCTGCCATCTCTCACAGCTCATCTCTCGGAATACCTCAGGGGACCTCAACACCGCGCGACGACATTGACGGCGCGTACAAACCATTCCGCTGGACCGTTTTGCGCGAGCTTGGTCGCCAGATATACTTCAGCCAATCGCAGAAGGTCACCGAGGTTCTCGGTACCGCAGGAACACCTACTGTGTTCACCGCGAATGGGTTGGTCTGCGTGGGCACGACGAAGGGCAAGATTCTTGTCTTCGACTTCAAGCAGCAGCTGCGGTGTATATGCGGCAGTGATCAGCTGGGTGAGTAACAAACCCGGTCTGCGAAGCAGTCGACGTCCTAACCCGGTCGCAGCAAAGACAGCTGGCGCAGTCACAGCGCTGTGTTTATCCAATGACCACACCTTCATCGCTGTTGGCCACGAGAACGGTTACATCTATCTCTACGACCTCGCGAAACACCAAGCGCCTGCGCGGACCGTTACACCAACGAGTCTGGCCGCTGTCGCCTCCGGCAGGAAGGATGGTCACATTGCTGGATCTCGCATCGTCAGTCTCAGCTTCGTCGGCGCCCGCCACACGGCTATCGTATCCGCCGACGAGCAGGGTCTCGCCTTCTATCACAGCCTTGGCCAGGTTCTCTTCGTCGAGGCTTCCGATACGCTGCGCATTCTCGGCAAGTACCCGCCTGCGCCGACGCCTGGAACTAAGATCCCCAACCCAAGGAGAAGCAGCAGCATACTCGCAGCCGAGACTTTACCACTAGGCCCGGCGCCACATCCAGTCGACCAGTATCAGCTTATCGCTCTATTGACCGCATCGAAGCTCGTTATTGTGGGCCTAAAACCGCAACCAAGGACCTGGCACCGCATACACCGTGAAGACGAGCCGAATATGCGCGGATGTCTGGCGTGGTTCCCAAGCACAGTCGCTCACAAGGATGGAGACAAAAATGAACCTGTTGCAGGCGCAACGCGGCCGATGCTTGTCTTCGCGTGGGGGCGGCACTTTCATCTCATCCGAGTTCGGGAGGAGAAACCACCAACACCGCCTAATCCAAGGAGAGGCGGGCCTCAGCCCAAGCCTTTTGTGCCAACACTTGTGTTTGAATCCGGCGGGAAGTGGAAGACACATGCCGAAGTTCTGGCGGTGCAGTGGTTGAATGTGCAGGTGTGTGCAGTCATAGGGAAGTAAACAATCGGCTCATGCAGCGCAGCAACTCGTGGCCATAACCACCACCAGCATCGAGGTCTATGATATGCGGTCACTGCAGCGCGTTGAGCGCTGCTCTTTCAAACCTCAGCTGTTAATCCACGATGCTGGACTTACAGCAGTTGGTCCCGACGATGTCTTTACGGACGCCACTCTGGACGTCGTTCGTAGTGTACGATCTTACAAGGGTAAATTGTTCCTCTTAGTGAGTTCGACTCTGATGCATCAACCTGACTTGATACTGACTCCGTGATCCAGGGCCAAACGGAGGTGCAAGTTGGCTCGCTCATGTCGTGGGCAGACCGAATACTTGGACATGTCCGCGATGGCCAGTTCCTCGATGCAGTGGAGCTGTGTCGTGCCTACTACCTTGGCGAGGCACCGGGAAACAAGTTTGGTCTGCCAGAAGATCAAGCAACTCTTCACGCTCTCGTTGGCAGCAGGCTACGAGAGCTAATGCACGCTTCTGCTGAGTACGTTTTCTCTGAGGACCGTATGCACGACAACACGCACGGCGGACCGGGTGGTCGTGGTGTTGACAGGACCTCCCTCTTCGAGTTGCTCGTTGTAGTGTGCGCCCGCGCATGTATGACGCTGGACGACTTCGACTTCCTCTTCCAGGATCTTTTCGAGCAGTACCGCGACAACCTCATCACACCCATCTTCCTTGTTCAAATCCAGCCGTTCGTCCTTGACAACAGGATACGCAGCGTTCCGCCGACCGTCACACAGCAGCTCATTGCGTACCACGAGCAGCGCGGCGACTTGCAGGCGGCCGAGCGTGTCATTTGGCACATAGACCCGCAGTGTCTCGACGTCGACCAGGCGATCACGCTATGCGAACGAAACGGGTTGTACGACGCGCTGCTTTACGTTTACACGCGTGCTCTGCGGGACTACATGTCCCCGCTTGTCTCCCTGCTTGAGTTGGTCCGCAAGCTGCAGGCATATCGCAGAGATCCGCTCGCTGCTGGTCTGGACGACGATGCGGCAGAGAAGCTGACGCTCAATGCGTACAAGGTCTTCTCGTACCTCGGGAACGTTCTCTCGGGCTTGACATATCCAAGTCAGGAGCCAATACCGGAGGATGAGGCGACGAAGGCGCGAAAGGACATCTACACATTTATGTTCTTTGGTCGGTCGAGCGTGTGGCCGGTCGGCGATGGAGGCAGGCTCATATTGACGATGGACGATGAGTCGCTCCCTGAGCCGACGTATCCCTACCTGAGGTTGTTGCTGCGATTTGATTCAGAATCGTTCCTCCATGCGCTCGACATCGCGTTCGAGGACTCGTATCTCAACGATGACTCGCGTGGAATAGGTCGCCTCATCATTCTCAAGATCCTCCTTGAAATTGTCTCCACCCCGACGGTGCCATCGCTCTCTGGCGCAGACGAAACCTTCGTTTACATCTTTATCGCGCGCAACGTCCCCAAGTATCCACAGTTCATCCACCTCCCGCCGACTGCACTGCACAACGTGCTCATTGGTCTCGCTGGCGATCCAGATGAGACGACGCGCGAAGATCGACAGCTTGCTGCCGAGTGTCTGCTCTCGAGCTACACTCCACACGACGCCGAGCAAGTCGCCGAACTCTTCGACCGGGCTGGGTTTTTCCGCATTCTCCGATCTTGGTACCGCCGAGACGGTCACTCTCCGGACCTCGTCCGTGCATACTTGCGTGACCCCGAGATCGAACCGTCGGAGCTGTTCGGAGCCGTCGACGAGATTCTCACGACGTCTGCCCGAGAACGGAAGGGACAACTTCCGAACGAGCTGGCTGAGGCGGTTATGCAGTCGCTGCCACAATTTCTTGAGACGGCCATTGTGCAAACTGCCGCGCTCATCGATTCACACATGCCCTGGATGCATGCGAGAGTGCTGGAAGAGATCAGCTACCCGTCGAGGCAATTCTCTTATCTGCGGTCCTTGCTACAGCCTCAGTTACTCGAGGACGACACGTTCGACGCTCCACCGGCAATTATGCCGAAGGTTTCGCATAACCTTGATGCTGATTCGAGGCGACTGTTTCTCACGCTGCTCTGTCGGTACGACCCTGCCGGTATCATCTCAGCCCTCGACACTTTGCCGTCTCAGCTGTTCGACTTGTCGGTTTCACTCGACATATTTGAGGAGCAGGAGGCGTATGGCGCGGCCATCTGGGTATACGACCGACAGGGTGAAGTGACGAAGGCGCTCGAGCAATTCGAGAGCGTCAGCAAAAACCTGGCAGGACGCCTTGCACAGTCGTTACGCGACATACCCGACCAATCGTCTTCGCCTAGTGACCTGCGCGGCGTCACTGACAATCTTCAAAACGTCGCTCACGTCGCCGTGTCCATTTGCCAAAGGCACTCAGACCAACGAGAGGCAGTGGCGGAGGATCTGTGGCTGCAGGTTTTGCGCACTCAGATGGATGTTGTGGGCCTGGTATCGAGCTCGCTCGCTGCATCAGTCACTGCGGAAAACGTCAACGATGAAACAGCCGAAGACCACCCTATGCTTGAATTCATGCGAATGCTTGTGCAAGATACTTTTGGCGTCCTGCTCTCTCAGTCACGCAGCACCGTGTCGCTGTCACGCCTCTTCAAGCGTCTTGTGGACACCTCTCCGGCGGCGCGGTCGACATCCAAGAGTGTGTATACAGAGTTCAAGCGCATCCTCACCGCGACGCTCGAGACGTACAAAGCCGACGGTGACGCGCTCGAGATCGCAAACCGCCTGCTAGAGCGCGACATTTTCGAAGCCGTTGAGCAGCTGACGACCAGTCGTCTTCGTGGATGGACCGCGCGGACCAACAAGTGCACTCACTGTCGCAAAACGATCGAGCTCAACGCGCCCACAGCATTGGGCGAATCTGTAGACGGCAACCCGGCGCCTTCGCCTATCACCATCCTGCGCTCAGGCGTAATTTATCATACCAACTGTTACACTGCCCTATCTCACCCGCCACAGTCTGATTCGCCTCCATCGCTCTAGACGCGATTACGTCGACCATGTACCATACACTCCTGTAGCATTTTATTCGCTGCTTAGACCGTTTTACATGTGGATGAGTTGGTAACCTGTCGCACCTACGTCGCGACCGTCTGTTGACGCGCAATCTACCATTGAGAGGACCACTCCCGAGCATTCTGGAACATACGGAACCACGGACCAACGCCCTTCCATGTCGCTTTGATCTCATCGGAGTACCAGCTGTTGCTCTCAAGCGCAGCGACCCGCTCGGGATGTGGCATCATCGCAAGGATGCGGCCGTCTGCGTTGTGAATAGCAGTGATACCACCAGGGCTACCGTTCGGGTTCAAGGGGTACTTCTCCGTGGGTTTGCCACTGCTGTCGACGTAACGGGCTGAGATGAGGTTGCTGTCTATCAGCGATTGCTGCGCAGTTTCGCCCGCAAATGTCGCACGTCCTTCGCCGTGTGCCACCGCAACAGGCAGCCACGATCCACCCATCCCTCGGAAGAAAACCGACTTTGCCGTGACGGGTCCACTATCGATCTCGACGACGCAGACGCGACCCTCGAACCGCCCGCTACGGTTCGCCCCAAATAGCGGCCAGTTATCCGTTCCGGGAATAATGCTCTGGATGTGGCTGAAAAACTGACAACCATTGCAGACACCCAGCGCAAAAGAGTCCTTGCGCGTGAAGAAGTCATGGAACTCCGTCTTAGCGTGCTCGTTGAAGAGCACAGACTTTGCCCAACCTGCACCCGCACCAAGGACATCGCCATACGAGAAGCCGCCACATGCCGCCAGCCCACGGAAGTCTGCCAGCGAAATACGTTTCGAGAGGATGTCTGACATGTGGACGTCGACGGCGTCGAAACCGGCGGCATTGAACGCCCACGCCATTTCGACGAACCCGTTGACGCCTTGTTCGCGCAGGATAGCGACGCGTGGGCGTGGCATAGAGAGTTCAAGCTTCGATGATAGCTGTGGTTCGTACGTGAGCCGGTACGCAATACCGGTGTGCGCAGGGTCGGCGATCAGCGCGTACTCTTCGCGCGAGGACAGCGGGTCGTCGCGAATGAGCTGCATGCGGTACGACGTCTCGGCCCATATGAGCTGTAAATCTGATCGCGTCCCGGAAAAGACGGCCTCGGATGCATGGATAAAACGTATTGACTCATCTGTGGTGACGCTGCCGATGGTGTGGATGTGCGACGTCGGGAAGCCGTGGTGCGCGAACGCCGCTGCGAACGAGGAAAGACTTGCCGACCGGACCTGGAAGACTGCACCGAGCTCCTCATTGAATAAGACGGAGACGGGATCTGAGGAGGGTCCGCCGATAGTGTCGAGGGTGACCGAAGCGCCAGCACGACCGGCAAAGCACATCTCGACGATGGTGGTCAGGAGACCGCCATCCGAACGATCGTGATATGCTAAAACAACATCGGGATGTGTTGCTTTCAGGTCCTGGCATGCGTTGAAGAATGCCTTCAAGCTCGCCGCATCTGTGACGTCCGGAGCCTGCTCGCCAACTGTGTTGAACACCTGCGCCAGAGAGGAGCCACCGAGACGCGTCTTTCCATCCGCAAGGTCGACGAATACCAGGACAGATTCGGCGATATCCTTG
>Ga0247815_10003008_pt1 | contig 12277 bp, 9 predicted proteins | sample UWRJL194509B1_FD_181014 | JGI IMG/M metagenome (GOLD analysis project Ga0247815, IMG submission 181014) | Plant litter microbial communities from Arlington Agricultural Research Station in Wisconsin, United States - UWRJ-L194-509B-1 | ecosystem: Environmental > Terrestrial > Plant litter >... | reverse complement strand
CAAAACAGGTACTTTAAACGTCATTGAAGTCATCAAAGAACTGGTGCTGATTCAGCGGGAAACAGGAAAAGTACTGCACCTGGATATAGAGCCTGAGCCAGATGGCATCATGGAGACCGGAAGAGAATTTATTGACTGGTTTGAAGGCGACCTGATGACCCTGGGAATCCCTGAAGTCGCAGCGGCTTTTAATGTTGGGCCAACCGCCGCTGAGGCCATGATCAGAACGCACGTTTGCATTTGTTATGACGTCTGTCATTTTGCAATCGGATATGAACCACACAAGGCTGTTCTCCAGGAACTCGAACAAAAGAACATTACCGTAGGAAAAATCCAGATCAGTGCGGCCCTGAAAGCCAAACTTGACAGACCTGCTGCAGAAAAAGCTGACCTCAAAAAAGCTTTCGACCTGTTCAATGAGCCAGTATATCTTCACCAGGTGGTCGCGCGTAAAAATGACGGGGAACTCATCAGGTATACCGACCTCCCTCCTGCACTGGAGGATTTTGAAAATGAAAATGTAGCGGAATGGAGAGCACACTTTCATGTCCCGATCTCTATCCGGGAAATCGGATTACTTTCCACTACCCAAAGCGACATCATCGAAGTATTACAGCTTCAGAAAAACAGGCCATTTACCCAGCACCTTGAGGTTGAAACCTATACTTGGGAAGTATTGCCTGAACAAATCAAATTACCGATCGCAGAATCTATCAGCAAGGAACTGCAATGGGTTGTCAATCAATTGAATTAAAATGAAAAAGACTGTTGTAATAGATGTTGTTGGTTTATCGTCCAATCTGATCGGTTCATATACGCCATTCCTTAAAAAATATAGCGAAGAAAAAAATCTGCAGACCATCGCGCCCATGCTGCCAGCGGTAACTACGGCAGTGCAGTCAACCTATCTGACCGGAAAAACACCTTCAGAACACGGAATTGTGGGCAACGGCTGGTATGACCATACCGATGCGGAAATTAAGTTCTGGAAACAATCCAACAAATTGGTGTTGGTCGACAAAATCTGGGACCGGGCTAAAAAGGAAGATCCTAATTTCACTTGTTCCAACATGTTTTGGTGGTACAACATGTACTCCAACGCAGACTATTCGGTTACCCCTCGTCCAAACTACCTTGCTGATGGTAGAAAAATGCCAGACTGCTACTCAGAACCCGCTGAACTCAGAGATCTGCTGCAGGACAAACTGGGACAGTTTCCATTATTTCAATTTTGGGGACCTGGCGCAAATATCAAATCAACCAAATGGATCGCTGATGCAGCGATTATTACCGATGAACAATACGATCCAACACTGACACTGATTTACTTACCACATCTGGATTATTGTCTGCAGAAATTTGGCCATGACTTTAGCAAAATAGGTAAAGAGCTGACTGAAGTAGACCAGGTAGTCGAAGGCCTCGTGCGCCATTATGAAAAACAGGGTGCAAACATCATTATTCTTTCTGAATATGGTATTGTTCCCGTGCGCCAGCCAATACACTTAAACAGGCTGTTCAGGGAAAATAATTTATTGCAAATCCGCGTAGAAAGGGGACTTGAACTCCTCGACGCTGGGGCTTCTAAGGCTTTTGTTGTGGCCGACCACCAGGTTGCCCACATTTACATCAACGACCCATCGGTCAAAGAACTGGTAAAATCCATCCTGGAAAAAGCGGCAGGCATCGCCCTGATCCTGGATGAAGCGGGAAAACAGAAATATGGCATTGACCACTCCAGGGCAGGCGATTTTGTTGTCTTAGCTGCTCCTGAAAGCTGGTTCACTTATTACTTCTGGCTGGATGATGCCGTAGCGCCTGACTATGCGCGGTGTGTAGACATCCACAAGAAACCGGGCTATGATCCGGTGGAAATGTTTATGTCCTCCAAAGCAAGAGCTGGTTATAAGTTACTCCGCAAGAAAGCAGGTTTCCGTTATGTAATGGATGTGATCCCATTGGATGCCACGCTGATCGGAGGATCACACGGTAGTGTGGATACACCTGCCGAATTTCACCCGGTATTAATTACCGATAAAGCACTCAACTCAGAAAACCAACCTGCCACAGGCGTTTACGATATCATCTGGAAAGCATTGCACCAATAAAAATTATGGATTCAAGAAGGGAATTTCTCAAAAAAGCAGCATTATTATCCGGCGCAGCCGGATTGCCAAACGTTATTCCCATGTCTCTTCAAAAAGCAATGGCCATTAGTGCCGATCCGGGAACTACCTTTTATGATGCGGAACATGTGGTCATCCTGATGCAGGAAAACCGCTCATTTGACCACATGTTTGGCAAATTAAAAGGCGTAAGGGGGTTCAATGATCCAAGAGCACGTATTCTTCCGGATCAAAATAAAGTATGGTTGCAGAAAGACGATAAGGGCAATACCTTTGCTCCTTTTCACATCGATATTAACAAAACCAAGATCACCTGGCAGGGAGGTCTTCCACATTCATGGACCGATCAGCTGGCAGCACGCAACCAGGGGAAATACGACAAATGGGTCCCTGTAAAATCACTCATGTGCCTCGGCCATTATGAACGTTCAGATGTTCCTTTTTACTATGCGATGGCAGATGCCTTCACCATATGCGATCATCATTTTTGTTCCTCTCTGACAGGCACCACACCCAACCGCTTGTTCATGTGGACAGGCACCATACAACCAGAGCAGAATGGCAAACTGATTAATGCTGCGGTAAACAACTCACAGGCTGAATCCCGTGATGACGTATATGTTGACTGGGATACTTTCCCTGAGGTATTGGAAGACAACGGCATAAGCTGGAAAATCTACCAGAATGAAATATGGACCAGCGATGTCCAGGGCGAAGAGGTGGACGACTGGCTGGGCAACTATGGCGACAATGCCATTGAATACGTCAAGCGTTACAATGTAAGACTTTCGGCCTGGTTCCGAAAAAACGGAGATCCTAAAAAGAACCTGAGTGCCAAAGAAGTAAGAGAGAAATATGAAGCCTTAAGCAGCCGGGAAAAAAACCTGATTGACAAGGCATTTGCAACCAACATCAATGCGCCTTTCAATTACCTTGAGTTGGCGCCATTTGACTATAAGGACGATCAGGGGATCAAACAGAATATCCGGATTCCAAAAAACGACATTTTCCACCAATTTCGTTCGGATGTCGACAGCGGTAAACTTCCGGCAGTATCCTGGCTGGTGGCCCCTCAACGATTTTCAGACCATACCAGTTCCCCGCTTTACGGCACCTGGTATGTTTCAGAAGCAATAGAAATCCTCACGAAAAACCCGGAGGTCTGGAAAAAAACAATTTTTATTCTGACATATGACGAAAACGATGGGTATTTTGACCATATCCCGCCATATGTGGTGCCCAAACCGGGAAGTTCTGCGACAGGAAAGGTCTCTTCCAAAATAAATGTCGCAGCTGATTATGAAGTAAAAAAAGACAGTCCAATAGGTCTGGGTTACCGGGTACCGATGCTCATTGCTTCTCCATGGAGCAAAGGAGGCTATGTCAACTCTGAAGTTTGCGACCATACCTCAACGATTATGTTCCTGGAGAATTTCCTGAGCAAAAAAACCGGCAAAAAAATCAAGAGCAACCAGATCAGTAGTTGGCGGCGGGCCATTTGCGGAGACCTCAGCTCGGCTTTCAGACCTGCAAAAAAGGAATCCGCTCAACTTCCGCAGCTGCAGAAAAAAGACGAAGTAATCACCAATATCCAAAATGCGAAAAACAAACCTGCGCAGTTAAAACCAGATCCGCTTAGTCCCTCAGAGATCGCCAGGATCAATACCCATCTTCCTTTTGCGCCTGGCGCATCTAAATTCATGCCCGCCCAGGAAAAAGGTGTTAAAAAAGCGTGTGCATTGCCTTATCAGTTGCACGCAGAATGTCAGCTCAGCGATTCTAAAACTCATCTGGAAATTTCTTTCGCATCAGACAAAGGAAATTTTGGCCAAAAACTATTGCCAAAAGGTGCTCCTTTCAACATGTACACACCCCTGCCCTTCAATGCAGAATTTGGGAAAACATGGTCTTACGCTGTCACAGGCGGTGAAAAAATAACAGACAATATCGAATTAAAAAGTTTTGCGAGCGGAAGTTATCACCTCTGTGTGAATGGGCCGAACGGCTTTTACCGTGCGTTTAAGGGCGGGACAAACGACCCGGAAATAACGGTAAACTGTTTATACGAAACGACTGGAGTACTGACCAAAAAAATGACTGGTAATATTGAAGTTGAGATTGAAAACAGAGGCAGTACGCCGGTAGAAATTAAACTGACGGACAACGCGTATAAAAGCAGCTATTCCAGGACATTGGTCATTGCATCAAAAAGCAAGGTAAAAATGCCGGTAGATCTCCAAAAAAGCAATGGTTGGTATGACCTTAGTCTCACGATAAATGGAAACAAGGACTATTACAGGCAACATGCAGGTCACGCAGAAAACGGAGGAGAGTCTATTACCGATCCTTATATGGGTGGTATTGTTTAAAGTTCTTCCTGCTTTTCAGGATCCAATTCCACGCAATCTTCTTCTTTAACTTTTTTAGCCGATAGGATCGGATACAAAAACATCAATGCCCCGGCTATGAATAAAATGCCGGACAGGGTTAAGAGATACCGGCTCGACTCCAGTTTGTTTTCGCTCATTATTCTGTATGCCACCAATGCCACTACACCTAGTATAAAGGCAATCACTGCTTTTTGAAGTTTTAAAATCCGTATCATGGCTGAAGTTCTTGAGTGATATGGTTAACAAAAATCAAACCAGATACCCTCAGAAAAAAACAGGAGGGGCAGACAAGTAGTTTTCACCAGCTTGTTTGACCCTCCTTTATGTTGTGCCTGCCCTACGCGGATCACCCGCTCACAGGACTTTTTTTCTCGGAATAAACTGCTATCTGTTAGTACTAACAATTTAGCGATTCTGAAGTTTGTATTTGCAAAAAACTTTTAAACAATTCCACATTAGTTTCAGCCGCTAAGGGGCGGGAGTTCAACAATATGGTGATTTTCTACACCGGGCATTTTTACACACCATCCTCAAAAAGCCCATCAAGGGCGATTGTCGTCATGGCCTGCCTTTTGCATTAAAAGAAGTGTCCGGGGAGGATGCTTGTTTATAGATAGAGAGGGTGATTTGAAAGGGAGCACAGGTGGATGTTTTAGGGTTACATCCACCTCAGCTGCCCGATTTTATGCTAAGCAACAGCCTATCTAAATGTTACAAAATGTATTCATCATTGATGGGCTTAACGGGCTCAGGTATTTCTTCTTTTCCCATCATCTGCAATAAATTGATTTCTATGGTCCGCGTAATCTGATTGAGCGGCACACCTGCCGACTGATTATCGAAAGGGTTGACCAGGCTCATGCCATTGATCTGTGTGGACACAAAGACAAAACCGATCATCCAGCCCAGAAAAATGGCGTACACACCGGCCGACTGACTGATCACCAGCGTAAAACTGACCACGAAAAGCCAGATGAATACCTTAGTTAGGTAGGTATAAGTCGTAGGGAAAACGGTGTTCCGAATGCGTTCACTCATCCCCATACTATCCGAAAACCGGTTCAGCTGTTCATTAATCTCGATAAATCGAAAGCCATCAATGGCATTGAGTTTAGAAAGCCGCTGCAGGTCCCGGGACTGGAGATTTAAAATCGCATTGTGTGTATTGCTATGACTGCTGATCTCCTTCAGATCTTCCTGGCTCAAATATTTGATGTAAATTTCATCAGTCGCCCCCCTCAAACTGGCTTTTAAAGCATATAAAAACGCAATGTGTCTGCAAATCATTGCCTCGGCCAATTCCTGTTCACCATCTACATAGTTGATCAATGCCCTTGCAAAAGACCTTGAATCATTGACCAGAGAACCCCAGATTTTTCGGCCCTCCCACCAGCGGTCGTATGCCTGGTTATTATTGAAACCAATGAAAAAAGCAATGGCAGTTCCCAACAAGGAAGGAATAATAACAGGGATCTCAAAATGATTGGCAATCAAATATTCCCGGATCAGGTAGGCACCGGTACAGGAAACAATCATAATCAGGTCTACCTGCCAGGTATTGCGCAAAATTCTACTTAAACGGATGTTCTGTACGAGCAGCATAGTTTTTTTGACTAAAAATAAGAAAATTTATACCGGCAAAGCTACCTGGCTGCGCCTTTCTGTGGAATTTCTGCGCTAGTGCTGCAGATTCGCTGCGCTTACAGGAACTTTTAACCGCAGCAAGTCCGTTGCATGCATTTTACAATTATGTAGCTGCCTGTAGCATTTGCAGATCTGCACTCGTATTAGTGTAAAAATCAACCGATATGAACAAAGCCATCTTTATCCTACTTCTTGCAGTAATGACTTTTTCATCCTGCGAAACATCAGAGACGCCCTCAGATTGCGAAAGCAAAATATGCGACCAGAGTTTTTCTTATGTTATGGTTTCATTTACAGATAAGAACGGTCTTGGCGTTCCCGTAAAAAACTACAGTGCGGTCAACAAGCGTACAGGCGACACCCTAAAAAGTGCAACCCTAGCCAGTTTAAGCCTTGTTGCCGGAACCTATGTCATCGCCGACGACAGCCATAGGAAAGTACTCGCTGAAAACGGTGATGACATCAAAATCAGCGGAACTTACGAAGCCACAAATCAGACCAAGACAGCGACGGTGAAAATTGCAGGTGGAAAATGTGCTTGTCACATCCAAAAACTATCAGGTCCGGATAAGATCGCCTTCGATTAGCACCTAAAAACAGAATGGTTATTCATTGTGCTGGCTGTAGCCAGTAACGCAAGAAGAACGTAACAACAACGTATAAGGTTCGGGTAGGGGGTACCTTTATCCGAACCTTTTGCGTTCCTTTTATGTTTCTGACCTGTTCCTGTCCTTAAAGAGCCTCAAGCTTAAGTATCCTTTTCAGGCAATGCTGCTCATACTGCTAATATTTACCCCTTAAGATAGGAATTCAAGTCCTAAATCCTTAACTTTGCATCCTTAATTTTTGGAGATACTTGATTGATGTATAGGGAATTTAAACAATTAGAACTGGCTAAAATAGGGCAAGAAATACTTGACTTTTGGAAGAAGGAAAACATCTTCGAAAAAAGCATTTCCACCCGGTCAAAGTCGAATCCGTTTACTTTTTATGAAGGCCCGCCTTCGGCCAACGGGATGCCTGGTATTCACCATGTTATGGCCCGCGCGATTAAGGATATTTTTTGCCGTTACAAAACCCAGAAAGGTTTCCAGGTAAAACGGAAAGCCGGTTGGGATACCCATGGCCTTCCTGTGGAACTGGGTACTGAAAAAGAACTGGGAATTACCAAGGAGGATATCGGAAAAACCATCTCTATCGAGGAATACAACGAAGCCTGCAAGCGGACCGTTATGCGTTACACGGATGTGTGGAACGACCTGACTGAAAAAATGGGCTATTGGGTGGATATGAATGATCCGTACATTACGTACAAGTCTAAATATATGGAGACGGTTTGGTGGCTCTTAAAGCAGATCTATGATAAAGGTTTGTTGTACAAGGGGTATACCATCCAGCCGTATTCGCCTAAAGCAGGTACGGGATTGAGTTCGCATGAAGTGAACCAGCCTGGCGCTTACCGCGATGTAACGGACACGACCATTGTGGCCCAGTTTAAAGCCCTGGAGCAAACACTTCCTGAATTTTTGAAAGGATTTGGAACAATTTCCATATTGGCGTGGACCACAACCCCATGGACACTGCCGTCAAATACTGCGCTGACTGTCGGGCCGAAAATAGAGTATGTTCTGGTCAGGACTTTCAATCAATATACTTTTCTTCCTGTCAATGTCATCCTCGCTAAAAACCTGGTTGGCAAACAATTCAGCAAAGTTTATTTTGAAAGTTCTGCAGCTGAAGATTTTGACAACTTTAAAGCGGGCGATAAAAAAATCCCGTACCAGATCCTGACCGAATGTAAAGGAACTGACCTGGTAGGCATCCGGTATGAGCAACTGCTGGATTATGTATTGCCTTACCAGCATGCTGAAAATGCCTTCCGTGTGATCTCTGGCGATTTTGTAACGACAGAAGACGGAACCGGTATTGTGCATACGGCACCAACTTTCGGCGCTGATGATGCTAAAGTAGCTAAAGAAGCCGTCCCTGAGATTCCGCCGATGCTGGTACTGGACGAAAACGGAACACCGGTGCCATTGGTTGATCTGCAAGGCAGGTTCACATCGCATGTAGGCGATCTGGCCGGCAAGTATGTAAAAAATGAATATTATGATGCCGGAGCAGCTCCTGAGAAATCAGTAGATGTGGAGATTGCGATCCGTCTGAAAGAAGAAAATAAGGCTTTTAAAGTCGAAAAGTACGTGCACAGTTACCCGCACAGCTGGAGAACGGACGAGCCGCTGTTGTATTATCCGCTGGATTCCTGGTTCATTAAGGTAACGGATGTTAAAGACAGGATGTTTGACCTGAACGAGACCATCAACTGGAAACCAAAATCTACGGGCGAAGGCCGTTTTGGTAACTGGTTGAAAAATGCAAACGACTGGAACCTTTCGCGCTCCAGGTACTGGGGTATCCCATTGCCGATCTGGAGAACGGAAGATAAGAAAGAAGAGGTACTGATCGGTTCGGTAGAAGAATTATACAGGGGTATCGAAAAAGCAATAACCGCCGGGTTCATGACTGAAAATCCATTTAAAGGATTTGAGATCGGAAACATGTCTGAAGAAAACTACGACCTGGTAGATTTACATAAAAATGTAGTGGACGGTGTTGTCCTGGTCTCGCCATCCGGCAAACCAATGACAAGGGAAAGCGACCTGATCGATGTTTGGTTTGATTCGGGTGCAATGCCTTATGCACAATGGCACTATCCTTTTGAAAACAAGGACAAAATTGACGACAATAAAGATTTTCCGGCAGATTTCATTGCTGAAGGTGTAGATCAGACACGCGGATGGTTTTATACCCTGCATGCGATTGGTACGTTGGTATTTGATAAAGTTGCTTATAAAAATGTAGTTTCCAACGGCCTGGTGCTGGACAAAAACGGACAGAAAATGTCTAAACGTCTCGGTAACGCTACGGATCCTTTTAAGACGCTGGAGGAGTATGGTCCGGATGCGACGCGCTGGTACATGATCTCCAATGCAAATCCATGGGACAACCTGAAATTTGACGTAGACGGAATTGCCGAAGTACGCCGCAAATTCTTCGGAACCTTATACAATACTTACACCTTCTTTGCGCTGTATGCTAATATTGATAAGTTTGAGATAGACCACAACAACCTGACTCCGGTAGCGGAACGCAGTGAACTGGACAGGTGGATCTTGTCTTTACTGCAGACACTGGTAGCTGAAGTGGACGAAAGCTATAATGCCTATGAGCCGACCAAAGCAGCAAGGGCCATTCAGGCTTTTGTAGATGAACACCTGAGTAACTGGTACATCCGCCTGTCCCGCCGTCGCTTCTGGAAGGGAGAAATGACTGCGGATAAAAAAGCGGCTTATGAAACTTTGTATGCCTGCCTGACCAGTTTATCGCAACTGATGGCGCCAATCGCGCCGTTCTTCTCGGACTGGCTTTTTCAAAATCTGACTGCCGGAGATGCGGCAAACCCATATGAGTCGGTACACCTTACTTTGCTGGCTGATGCAGATGGCAGTTTGATTGATACCGAACTCAATGAGCGCATGCGCCTGGCACAGGACATTTCTTCGATGGTGTTGTCGCTTAGAAAGAAAACCAGCATCAATGTACGCCAGCCACTGGCAAAGATCCTGATCCCTGTACTAGACCATAAGTTCGCGGACCGTGTGAAGCTGGTCAAAGACCTGATCCTTTCGGAAACAAACATTAAGGATATCGAGTTCATAACCGACACTGCCGGATTTATCACCAAAAAGATTAAACCTAATTTTAAGACCCTTGGACAAAAAGTAGGCAAGGACATGAAAGCGGTGGCACAGGCGATCTCTGAATTCACGCAGGAAGAGATTGCAATACTGGAGTCTCAAGGAGAAATCTTGCTGCCTGAAACCAATTACCTGATCCTCCTCAGTGATGTGGAAGTTATGGCTGAGGATATTCCAGGCTGGCAGGTAGCCAATACGGGTAGTCTTACTGTAGCCCTAGATGTAACCATTACAGAGGAATTGAAACAGGAAGGCCTGTCACGTGAACTGATCAACAGGATTCAGAACCTGAGAAAAGAACTTAATTTTGAAGTTACCGACAGGATTACGGTGACTTTACAGAACCATAACCTGTTAGCAACTGCTGTGGAGAAAAATAAGCAGTACATTTGCGCTGAAATATTAGCAGATGATCTTAAATTAACGGAATCTTTAGACAAGGGAAACAAAATAGTAATCGATGATGTTGAACTACAAATTTTGATTGCACAACAATAAATATTATGGAAAAAGCTACAAAAACCAGGTACTCGGATAGTGAACTTCTCGAATTCAAGGAATTGATCCAGGGAAAGTTAAGGATGGCAAGGGAAGAATTTCTGGACTTGTCGCGCTCGTTAAGCAGTCCGAATTCTAATGGCACAGAGGACACTTCAGGTACGTATAAAACCCTCGAGGATGGATCGGCTACACTTGAAAAGGAGCAGCTAAACCAACTGGCCGCACGTCAGAAAAAGTTTATTGAAAATCTGGAAGCTGCATTAGTACGCATTGAAAACAAGACGTACGGCATCTGCAGGGAAACCGGTAAACTGATCCAGAAAGAACGTTTACGTGCAGTACCGCATGCTACCTTGAGTATGGAAGCTAAACTGAAGCAGTCGTAATGAAGGGATATACAAAACCTTTGTTGATCATCTTCCTTGTTTTGTTGGCTGACCAGGTTCTGAAGACCTGGATTAAGACCCATATGTATATTGGTCAGGAATTTAAGATTATTGGTGACTGGTTTATTATTCATTTTACCGAAAACAACGGAATGGCTTTTGGTCTTGAGTTTGGTGGTGAATTTGGCAAGCTTGCGTTATCCTTGTTCAGAATTGCTGCCGTAGCAGGGATTGGCTATGGTCTGCATTACCTGATTCAGAAAAAATACCACCGCGGCCTGATCTTAAATGTTGCCTTGATTTTTGCCGGCGCATTGGGCAATATAATCGACTCTGTTCTGTACGGAAAAATCTATGGTTATGCCGGTTTGTTTCACGGAAGGGTAGTAGACATGTTTTATTTCCCGCTGCTGGAAGGCGTGTTCCCTGCATGGGTACCGATTTGGGGCGGTGAAGACTTCGTATTTTTCAGACCTGTCTTCAATGTAGCGGATGCGGCAATTTCAGTTGGGGTGGTGATCATCCTGATTTTCCAGAAATCTTATTTTAAAGAAGAGTCTGTCGAAGAAATTGGCCCTAATAATGAAGTAGTTGAGGATTAACCCTCATTTTAATTAAATATTCTTTGTGGAATTGGTACGATAATTACATCTACCTATCAAATACACAAAGAATATTTAATTATGAAAAAGTTATTCACCCTTGCCTTCCTTGCCTTATTAAGTGTAAGTGCCCTGGCCCAACAAGCAGACCTTAGAAAAAAAATCACTGTAAGCGGTTCCGCTGAAACTGAAGTCACTCCTGATATCATTTACCTGACCATTTCATTGAAAGAGTATCTGAAAGATGGTAATAGTAAAAAGAAAGTGGACATCACAGAACTGGAGAATCAATTGTATACCGCAGTTCAAAAAGCAGGTATCGATAAAGAGAATCTGACCATCAACAACCTTTCGAGCTTTACCATTACTACTGAGAAAAAGAAAAATCCTGATTTTTTGGCCAGCAAGCAGTATCGTTTGAAGGTTACAGACCTGAACAAATGGAATGCGATCATTGGTGCCATTGATCCGAAAGGAATTGCCTATACCAACATCGAGAGTTATGACTACTCCAAAATTGAGACCCTGAAAAGGGAATTGAAGATCCAGGCCTTACAAGCTGCAAAAGCCAAAGCTACCTATCTTGTTGAAGCGCTTGGCGATAAACTGGGCAGTGTAATTGACATTCAGGAGATCAACAACGAGGTATTTCCACAAGCCATGTACAGAAACGTAATGATGAAAACCAGTTTTGACGGCGCTAACGCAGAGGCTGCATCTGCTCCTGAAATTGACTTCAAAAAAATCAAACTCAACTACGTGATGAATACGGTATTTGAGATCAAATAAATAGTACGCTCTGACTACTGAAGTAGACACTTTTATTAAAAAACAGTAAAAAAAACCTACCAATTGTTTTTGGTAGGTTTT
>Ga0247815_10003007_pt1 | contig 12278 bp, 5 predicted proteins | sample UWRJL194509B1_FD_181014 | JGI IMG/M metagenome (GOLD analysis project Ga0247815, IMG submission 181014) | Plant litter microbial communities from Arlington Agricultural Research Station in Wisconsin, United States - UWRJ-L194-509B-1 | ecosystem: Environmental > Terrestrial > Plant litter >... | reverse complement strand
GGACCATAACCGCACTTGCCAAAAAAGTACTGATCAAACAAAGAGAAGAAATCAGTCAGTCCAATCTGATTACGATTATGGGCGCTGGCCTGGTTGGCGCATTGGCTTACACCTTCTCAGATAGTTTCTGGTTTTCGGCAGTAGAATCTGAAGTATATGCGTTATCCTCCCTATTTACCGCAATCGTATTCTGGGCAATTTTGAAATGGGAAGCCGTAGCAGATGAGCCGCGGGCAGACCGCTGGTTGCTCTTCATTGCCTACATCATGGGACTTTCTATCGGTATACACTTACTAAACTTACTTACTGTTCCTGCCATTGCCTTTGTTTATTACTTCAAGAAAACAGACAAAGCCACCAACTCAGGGATTATCAAAACCGCTTTGGTCGGTATTTTGATTCTTGCCGTTATTCAATATGGCATCATCCAGTACCTGGTGTCTTTAGGCGCGTACTTTGACCTTTTCTTTGTCAATTCGCTAGGGATGGGATTTGGGTCAGGCGTAATTTTCTTCTCCATCTTGTTGGTGGCGGGACTTGTTTTTGGAATCAGGTATTCTATTAAACATCAGAAAAAAATACTCAACCTGGCGTTGTTGTCCACTGTGCTGATCATTTTTGGCTATGGATCTTTCGCGATGATCATCATTCGTGCTAAGGCTAATCCGAACCTCAACAATAGCAATCCTGACAATGCTTTTTCATTTCTCGGTTATCTGAACAGGGAACAATATGGTGACAGACCCTTGTTATTCGGCCCCAACTACAACTCTGAAAAAGTCAATATCACTCAGGGTAAAACAAACTACAGAAAAGGGGATACGAAATATGAAGTAGCCGGCAGGAAAACCGATTACGAATATGACAAAACCACACCTTTCCCAAGGATGTATAGCGATGATCCGAGACACGTATCCTATTATAAAGATATGCTTGGCCTGGACGACACCAAATTCCCGACATTGTTCGATAACATACGTTTTTTCTTCAGTTATCAACTCGGACAAATGTATATGAGATATTTCCTATGGAACTTTGTAGGACGCCAAAATGACGACCAGGGGCAGGGCAGTGTATATGAAGGTCAATGGTTAAGTGGAATCAAACCAATTGATGGATTATTTCTGGGCAACCAGAGTAACCTTCCTCCTTCTATTGCAAGCAGCAATGCTTATAACCGGTTCTTCTTTCTGCCTTTGATCATTGGGTTGATTGGTGCTGTGTGGCATTTCAAACGCAATCAGAAAGATGCAGGTATCGTGGCCTTATTGTTCTTCTTTACAGGAGTCGCCATTGTTCTTTACCTTAATCAAAAGCCTATGGAGCCTCGCGAAAGGGATTATGCTTACGCCGGTTCATTTTATGCCTTCGCTATATGGATAGGTTTTGGGGTGCTCGCAATAAGAGAGTGGCTGGGTAAAAAACTGACTCCGGCAAATGCCGCAATCGCAGCAACTGTGGTGTGTTTATTTGCCGCCCCTGTACTGATGGCCGCACAGGGATGGAACGACCATGACCGCTCAGAAAAAATGGTAGCGCACGATATTGCAGTTGATTATATGGAGTCCTGCGCACCCAATGCCATCCTGTTTACTTACGGTGACAACGATACCTACCCATTGTGGTATATCCAGGAAGTTGAAAACGTAAGGCCAGATATCAGACTGGTCAACCTGAGTTTATTCGATACGGACTGGTATATCAATGGCATGAAACGCAAACAGAATGCCTCGGAACCTTTACCGATCAGTATGAAAGAATCTCAGTATGTTCAGGGTGTACGGGATGTGATGTATTATCAGGATTACAAACTTGCAGGTTTTGTCGAACTCAGCAACATTCTTTCTGTACTGCTTTCTGACAATGACGAAGACAAGATTACACTTCAGGATGGCAGTAAAGAGAACTTTATTCCGACCAAAAATTTCAAATTAACAGTAAACAAAGCAGATGTAGTTAAGAATGGTGTTGTCGCAGCTGCTGACTCAGCCAATATCGTTCCCGCTCTGGAATGGAAATTCAATAAAAATTATGTCACAAAAGGTACGCTGGCAATGTTGGACATCCTGGTGCACAACAACTGGAAAAGGCCAATCTATTTTGCCAGCACAGTCCCTTCTGAACAGTACAACGGTCTGGACAACTATTTATACACAGAAGGACTGGCCCTGAGACTAAGGCCGTTAAAAGTAGATACTGCATCAAAAGGGGATCTGTTCAACACTCCTGTACTTTACAACAACCTGATGACCAAGTTCAAATGGGGAAATGTTAAATCTGCAAGCTTTCTAGATACACAATCTTCAGATGACATCTCTATTTTCACCAACCTGTTTAACAATACGATGACCGGGCTGATCAGGGAGGGTAAAACAGCGGACGCTAAAAAAGTTGCTGACCGTTATTTTGAAGTCATGCCAGAGAAATTCTTCGGCTTAAGGTCTACAATGGGCGCCTATTTTATGGCCGAAAACCTGTATGCGCTAAATGATACAAAAAGAGCCAATATGCTGATAGAAAAATCAGCTGAATACATCAAGAAAGAGCTGAGCTACCTGGCAGACGTGTCTGAAAGTAAAAAGCAATTTACTGGGAATCAAAATGTTCAGCTGGGCATGTCCTTCCTGAACCAAATGGCAAATACAGCAGAAAAATATAAGCAAACACAGTTGAGCAAGGACCTGGTAGATCAGTTTAATGCGCTGGAGTCACGTTTTAATAAATACTTTGCACCACAGTAAGGCAAGATGCAGAGTTTGAAACCATTTATGTGCTGTGGTTTATTGTGCTTGTATGATGGTTTTAAGGTGATCTGGAATTTAAATTTTAACTATAAACAGATATACTGGTAAAAAAGCAAACCCCCGGATAAAACGATTATCCGGGGGTTTGCTTTTTTACTAGTATTTTTCGATTTGATGAGATGATGATTTTCAGCTTCTAATCTTCCGAGCCTCTTAGGCGAAAAGAATTCCACCGGAGCGCAGAATGCGGACTTAGCCCTCTACAACCACCCCCATTGCACAGAACTTATCAATTCTGGTCGCAATCATTTTCTCTGTTTTCTCTTTTTTAAGTTCTTTCAGATCTTTTAGGATTTGTTCCTTAACAGTAACAGCCATTGCCTCAGGATTCTGGTGTGCACCACCCAATGGCTCCTTAATGATCCCATCGATTAGTTTATTCCTAAACATATCATCGGAAGTTAATTTCAGGCATTCAGCAGCCTTTTCTTTATAGTCCCAGCTCCTCCATAGAATAGATGAACAAGATTCAGGAGAAATAACGGAATACCAGGTATGTTCTAACATGTAGACTTTATCTCCGATACCGATCCCCAGTGCCCCGCCTGAAGCACCTTCTCCAACGACAAAACAAATGATAGGCACCTTTAACACAGACATCTCTAATAAATTTCTGGCGATAGCCTCTCCCTGTCCGCGCTCTTCAGCTTCCAGGCCCGGATAAGCACCCATGGTATCTATAAACGAAATAACAGGCTTATTGAACTTCTCTGCAAGCCGCATCAGGCGTAAAGCCTTTCTGTAACCTTCCGGATTGGCCATACCAAAATTTCGGTATTGCCTTTCTTTGGTATTTTTGCCTTTCTGGTGTCCAATCACCATCACAGTCTGCCCCTCAATCGTGGCGAAGCCACCAATAATGGCCTTATCGTCTTTAACGGTCCTATCGCCATGCATTTCTATGAAATCATCACAGATCAGGCTAATATAATCAAGTGTTTGAGGCCTTTCAGCATGCCTCGACATCTGTACTTTTTGCCAACCGCTGAGGTTGGTGTAAAGACTCTGCCGGGTCTGTTCCACTTTCTCTTCCAGTTCTGTTACTGTTGCAGACATATCTACCTTTGTTTTATCGGCAACTTGTTTCACCTTTTCTATCTGCTGCAACAATTCAGCTAAAGGTTTTTCAAAATCAAATGATGTTTTTATCTGTTCCATAAGCGGGCTGTAAAAATAAGAATTTTCTTTATCATTTTACGTTCGGTATCCAAAAATCGAACGGCTCGTCTCTGTCACAGGTCAATGTTCCATTCTTATACACCAATTCTGCTACTTGAATAGACGATCTGCGCAGGGCAAATGGGATAATTCCGTTTTTACATGCGGGTGCCAATCCTCAGGCCATGATGACTTTTGAGAACTTATTCCCGAAACGGTCTATAGCGACTACTTCAACTTTCTTCACTTCAGGTGTAAAATGCGCCATAAACAAATGATCGGTCTGTGTTGGTTTGGTAAAAGCCCGTCCTTTGGCCGGTTTACCCTGGGCATTGAGCTTTACAGCAAGCGGGTCACTACCCGTCTGCTGTTCCAAATTACCCATGTCTTTCCCGTCCAAAAAGTACACAACCTTCCACTCCGGATCCCAGTTCCACACGTTGGCCAGCAGTCGCTTTTGATTGGTCAGTGTGTCCACATAAAGACTAATCTGGTGCGCTTTAGGTAATCCGGTTGGCTTATAAAACCATTGCAGATCGGTATCGTTCACTTCATATACCCCATACCCCCGCGGAGTACCATCAGAGCAGATGTCACCTGCCCACCAGGCCCCGCATACTGCACCATGGTTGTGTTCATAGACTCCGTTGCTGATTTTGTTGACATTATAGTGGGTATGTCCCGACATGATGTGAACATTATTAAAGCCCTCCAGCACTCGGTATAAATCCGCATTATTCTTCACCGTATTGTGAACGGGTATATGCAGGTTTATGATCAGCAGGTTTTCTTTATTTACATATTGCAGATCTTTGGCCAGCCAGCTCAATTGCTCTTCCGTGATGTAACCATCATACTCCCTTTCATTGCCAAGATAGCGGACATCATCCAGCACAACGTAATGGGCTTTGCCACGGTTGAACGAATAATAAGTCGGACCAAAATACTGCTTAAAGGTCTTGTCGGACGTGTCATCGCCACCTTTCTTATAATCCATATCATGGTTTCCCAGCGCCTGGAAAAAAGGGATGCCCATTTGAGCGACAGCTTTATTGTAATCTTCGAAGAACTCTAAAAAATCCCAGGCAATGTCGCCTACACAAATACCGTGGACCAATGCATCCGGCCCCAATGCCTTTATTTGCTCGATGGTATCGGGTACTGCAGTCTCCATCATTTGCTGGACATCATCCTTAGTTCTTACCTGTGGATCGGCCCAAATGATAAAATTGTGCTTGTTGTCGTTCCTTTTCAATCTGCTCAGTACAAAATCGTATTGGTTGCTGTTTCCTAGCAACTCATACTGTCTGGCTATGTTATAGTTGGTTTTAAACTCATATCCCGCTGGGGTACTCATAAATATGTTCAGTGCTTTTTCATGCGGATTGAGGCTATAATTACCTCTGGCATCAGTCCGGACAACGCTATAGCCATCAGAAATAACTACATTCTTCAGTCCTTTTCCCTGATCAGTCACCCGTCCGGTTATGGTCGCTCCTCTTTTAAAATCCCCGAACGCTTTTGCCTGAAGGCTGATAAACGCACCGCCGGTAATCAAGCCCACAGCTTGTATAAATGATCTTCTTTTCATTGTTTATTACATTGTAAATAAATGCTTTTGTCTATTTTAAAGTAGTGGCAGGAAATCCATTCGGATAATCTTCCGATGGCGCAGGGTAGATCCCTTCAATTTCGCTAATGGCCGAGGTTTTACTCAATTCTATAGCGGTCTGTGATCTTGCGCGCATCCACTTGCCCTGGGCTGTGTTATAGATACCACCCAGTTTGTTGAAATATCCTTTATCAGCTTCAAGGTAAATAAAATTCAGGTTGTTGGTTCCGCTAAGGTAGTAGGGAGTTGGAGTCAGGTTTTCCGACAATACGTCCACCTTGTCATAAAAATCGGTATTGGCTATTCTGTACCCAATTGGAGCCCCGGCATCGCCGTTGTACAGGCTACCTCCGGCACCTATAAAGACTACGTCGATCGGTGCAGTATTGGCATTTACATCGGTTCCCTCAAAGACCGCAAAACCTGAAGCGTTGCCGCTGTTCGCAAATAAACCTCCATTTTTTAACCCAAAGCCATCACCATTTGTGGTGGTATAATTAAATGCCCTGATCCATTTCGAACCTGCCATGGATGTTGAGCTGGCACCATTGATCATTTTTGCCGATCCGCCCACGTAAAAAAACTGACCTTTTTCTACTGTTCCTGAAGTCAGGTTAAACTTATAGGTCCTCGAAACGCCAGCCGTGGCCGCCCCGCCTGTGGCCCATCCCAAAGTAGGGAAACCAGTTGGTATCGAAGCCCCGGCATTATTGGTCACGACCACGGAAAATTTGGTTTTTGAAAAATCAATTGCCCTCGTAGCCATGAACTGCATATATTCATAATTGCCATCACCACCTTTCACGTCCGCCATAAATCCCGTAATAAGAATGGGTGTCACATCGGGCACCGAACTCAGAGGTCTGACATCATTCAAGGTGCGAAGGCGGTGCTCCGGGATCAATTTACCGTTCTCACCTTGCTTATTCAATATAATCCCGTAATAATTAGCGTTAAAATTCAGTCCCTTGCTACCTGCAAAAGTGGCCGTAGCTTCTGTGTGCAGGTTGAGGTTATCAAATCCGTCATTGATGGACTTATCTCCCGAATAGCTATCCGTTTCTCTTACCTCGGGATCGAACCCGGCCTTCACAATAGCTACCAATGTGCTTTCGTAGTCATTGGGTTGCTGCGTGATCTTATTACTGGCCACCCTGTTTTTCGGAACCGGCCTGCCCGAAGCAATCTTCGTAACTGCGTTAGCGGCAATCCCTGTAAGCTGTAAAATTCCATCCACCCGCTTCAATACCGCGCCATTCAAATTGATGTGTACTGAATCTCCGGGTATATATTCAGCGGCCTGCGTGCCTATCGGTATGGCAATTCCCCGCACGAGACCTAGACGCCTGTATTGCTCTACGAACAATAAACCCGCTGGCAGGTTCTTTCCTGAATGATCAGAAATAACGACCGCGTCGAGTCTGCTGGCGCCAAACATATTGCTTTTTGTTAGCACTACATCCGAACCTTTATGCAGATTTCTCAGGTCATAAATTGACATCAGGTCGCTGACTGTCCCGCCCGGGTAGTTCTCTTTTTTACATGCCAGCCACAACAGGGCCAGTACCATTAAAAAAAGGGACTTAACTATTTTATTTTTCATGTTGATCTTCATTTTTAAATACATTTTGGTCAGGATTAAGGCTTCTGCCACCATACGTTAGTTGATATTTCATCGGCACCCTGAGCGGACAGGGCCAATTTATAATTGGTCGGATTTGCAGATTGTACATATACCGGATAAGACATCCTAGCAGGCATTACTCCATTGTTTCTTAGTCCGGCCCCTTTAGGCAAAACAGGATGGCCGGTTCGCCGATATTCAAACCACTGCTGCATATCAACCAGAAACAAGGCATAATATTTTTGCAAATGGATTTGTTCCATCTTACCTTCAGTATTTAATGAAGCGTCCCAATTGATGTCGGCCTCGGTAACGTATTTATTGAATGCTGCCGATGATGGATCTGCAGAGAATGCCGGTACCCAGTAGTTAATGGCAGCGGCAATACCCTTGTTGTAGTGCTCCTCTGCTGATGCGCTGGTCCAGCCTTTCAAAGCCGCCTCTGAACGGATAAACTGCAGCTCAGCATAATTGAGGAGGATTCCTGTAGTGGCCGACTGCTGAAGAGACTTATTTCCGACGGCAACATCGGAGATCAGTTGGTCATAGGAATAGAAATAGGAAAGTCTGTTCAGATTGGTTCCGATCGCATACCCGCTCGGAACGCCAGAAAACCCGGTACTGCCCGGGTTAATGCCCAATCGGTTGACCCCTCCCGTTCCATAAGTCGAAATGTCGATCCTCGGATCCTGCCAATCCCGCAGGTGGTCTATGAAGAACTTACAAATAGATGGCGCTCTGAAATCCTGAGCCCTTACACCATTATAATAGGGATTTACATACGGTCCGCTTCCCCCCTGACCACTCCATTTCAGGACGGCAGACTCGGCGTTGCTGTTGATGACAGGGTAATCTGAAGCTTTTGTATCCAGTATTTCCTTGATTTTCGCAATACTCATGGCAGCGACTTCCGACTTCCCGGAAACACGCATCAGTAGCCGCAGGTAAAGAGAATTTCCAAACTTACGCCATTTGGACACATCTCCTTTATAGACCGGGTCGCCCAATGCTGTGATTTCCTGGCCTTTGCCAAGCAAGGTATTTGCTTCCTCCAGTTTGTTGAACAGATCTAAATAGATATCTTTTTGCCGGTCAAATACAGGCTCAAGTTTTCCATTTTTCCCCTCACCAGCCTCTTTAAAGGGAACATCACCATAAGTATCCGTCAGCATTGATGCTACCCAGGCCTGGCAGATCAGGGAAATACCCTGGTAGGAGGTATTCAGATTTTCGGGCTGTTTGGCCAGTATATAAATGTCCTTAAAATTATTCAGTTGTACGTACCAGGAATTCCAAAGGTAGTCAGACCAGGTCCTGCGGTATTCATAACGGAAGACAGTCCCATCACCATCACTTAAGCTCACCGTAACCTGCATCAACTCATTATTGAAACTCCGGTTGCGTGACATACCGGCCGACAAAGTATTGACCAGTGCCGGAGCCAGCAGTTTATCGGGGGTGGTACTCAGAATATTTATTGGGTCTGTATTAATTTCTTCAAACCCTTTATCACAGGAAGAAAGTGTCGTGCCCAGCACAAACAGCAATCCTAAAATTTGATAGGTAATCTTTTTCATGTTCTAAAAATTAAATGCCGATAATTAGGTTGAAACCCACTGTTCTGGTAGAAGGAAACTGTCCGATTTCAAAACCGGTTACGATGTCCGTTCCACTTAATGTTCCAAACTCAGGATCAAACATTGGCCATGGCGACCAAATAAATAAGTTACGTCCGTATACGCCAACGGTAATTGAAGACAGGCCAGTATTTCTCAATAGTCGCGGGTTGAAGGTATAATTCAAACTGGCTTCTCTGAACTTGATGAAATCGGTGCTAAATGTACTTCCCTCTGCGTTTTCCGAACCCATATTTGATCGGTAGTACTCGTCAATATCGTAAGCGATTACATCATTTTTACGGAAGGTACCATCTGGATTCTGCACCACGCCATTTCCGATAATTCCATTATAGCGACCCGGTAGGGTACTCGCCAGTTTACCCTGCTCCACCATCTTATAGTTCAGGAGTGAATGGGCAACAGCTCCAACCTGGGCGTCAAACAACACCCCCAGACTGAATCGCCTGTAATTGAAGTTGTTCCCAATGCTAATCTTATATTTAGGGATCGTATTTCCGAGATAAGTTACATCAGAGGTAATTTTTGCAAAACCTGTCGTTCCATCAAAGACCACCTGCCCGTCTGGTGAGCGTACATAACCTCTGCCATACAGGTCACCCATGCTGCCGCCCACCTTCGCTACGATCTGTCCGCCGGCAATAGGTCCAGTCCTCAGAATGATTGAACTGTCCGGCAACGAGATGATCTTATTTTTATTGGCGGCAAAAGTAAAACTCGCCGTCCATTTAAAACCTTCTTTTACGCTTATTGGCGTAGCATTGATCGCAAGCTCAATTCCGGAATTATTGATTTGTCCAGCGTTGATAATCGCCTGGTTATAACCAGACGCACGGTCTACCACTCTGGTCAGGATTTGATTTTTGGTGTTGCCCGCATAGTAGGCCACATCAAAGTTCAGCCTGCTGTTAAAGAACCTCAGATCTGCTCCAAATTCATAAGTGGTGGTCTTTAGCGGCTTCAGGTTTGGATTGGGCAGTACACCTGGATTGTTCAGGGCACTGTCAGGATAAGTCCCGTTAGCGGCGAGCCCGTAAGTATAAGAAGTGCGGTACGGAACGTTTGCGCCGCTGCCCACTTGGGATACTGAAGCCCTCAGCTTCGCAAAACTGATCGTTTTTGGCAATTTAAAATATTCCGACAGCACAAAACTGGCACTGACAGAAGGATAAAAGAAGCCGACATTGTCGGTACGGGTTGGCGTAGCCAACACACTGTTCCAGTCCTGGCGTCCGGTAATGTCCATGTACAGGTAGTCTTTATAACCCAGGGAGACCAGTCCATACAAGCTGTTGATCCTATACCTGCTGGTATCCGGAATAGAGATCAACGGGTAGAGGTTATTGGTCATGTAATAATCTCCCGGAATTTTAAGTCCATCCGCCCTCAAGTCTTTTTTATTGTATTTATTACGAAGCTGACTGCCACCAGCGGTTGCGCTGATGTCCAGTGTGTTTTTTACTTTTTTGGTATATCTGATCAGAAACTCATTACTTGTTTCTTGTCCATAAATATCCTGGGTGCGGTACGAGCCCTGGGGAAGTTTGGTTCCTGCATCATATGGCCGTTCCTGGGCGCGCTTTTCAGAGGCCAGATCCATAGTTGTGCGCAACTGGAGGTTGAGCGCTTTGGTTAACTGGTAACTGGCCTGCAAGTTTCCGGTCAGGCCGTTCCTGCTGGTGCGGTTAATGAATTCGTTGACAATGGCATAAGGGTTTTCCGGAAAGGAGCTGTATGGATATTTAATCAGCTTATCTTCCTGTCCGTTCACCCAATAGTTTTTCAGCCAGTTGATATCCGCATTTGGCTGCCAGAAAATAAACCAATACATGAGCGACTGGTTGCCATAACCATTACCCGGCAGGTTATCGCTAAACCGGTTGTTATAATTGAGTTTGGTCGAGATATTGAGTTTAGGTGTAACCTTCGAATTCAGCGATAAAGACGCAGAAGTTCGTTCCATTCCCGTATTGGGCACAATCCAGGTATTGTTCTGGTTCGTGGCGGAAACGCGAATCGTGGTGTTGTTGTATGCCCCATCCAAAGCCAGTGAATTGGTGATGTTTTGTCCGGCCTGGAAAAAGTCCCTGATTTGGTTTTTATAGGGTACCCATGGGGTTGCCACTGTAGAGCGGGTCTGGGTTACCGGATCATATTGATAAAACAATTGCCCCTCAAATCTTGGCCCGTAAGCCGAACTGCTTCCCGAATTAGGAGAGGTGCCATAAGCATAGTCGGCCTGGCCATCCAAGCCCAATCCGTATTCATATTGCATATCTGGCCAGCGGTTGGCCGATTCCAGGGAACCATTGGATGTAAATTTAATACCAATCCGTTTCTTTTTCGAATTACCCGATTTGGTGGTGATGATGAGGGCACCATTGGCACCTCTTTGTCCATATAAAGCAGCCGCACCGGGACCTTTTAAAACCGTCACACTTTCAATGTCTTCTGGGTTTATGTCGTTCAGACTGCTCCCATAATCAGCTGGCATGTTGTCGCTGCCGGTACCATACACTCCATCAGAAGCATTGGCCGTACGGCGGCCACCACTATTATTAATTACTACACCGTCAACGACGATCAGTGCTTCATTGTCGCCAGTCAGGTTGTTTTCACCCCGCAGAATGATTTTGTTGGATCCTGCCGGTCCACCATTAGACCGCACCAGGTTTAACCCGGCGACTTTACCAGACAAGGCATCTGTCCAGTTGTTGGACACTGCATTGGTCAGCTGGTTACTGTCGATTTTGGTCACAGAGTAGCCAAGAGATTTTTCTTCTCTCCGGATGCCAAGCGCGGTAACCACAACCTCGGTCAGATCATTGCTGCCAGACACGAGCGATGCATCCAACCGGGTAGTTGCATTTGCATTGATACGGATGTTTTCTTTAGTCAGGGTTTGAAAAGAAATATAACTGAGCTCTACGTCATAAATGCCGGGCTCAGCACTGAGGCTGAATGAGCCATCGTCCATGGCCTGTGCCGAAACATTGACTGCCGGGATTTTTATTGTAGCCCCCGGCAACGGCTGCCCGCTCTCGTCCGTAATCCTTCCTGTTATTTTCCCTTTATCTGCTACCCTCGTGATGATTAGAATTTTTCCATCATCAGCTTGTTTAAATGTAAATGCGGTGCCATCGAGCAAAAGGCTCATGATCTCCGATAAGCTCCGCTCTCTTTTAACAATCTTTACAATGCGCCTGTCATTCAGCAAGGTATTGTTATAGCTGACTGAAAACCCGCTTAATTTTTCCAGTTCCAGAAAGGCCGCCTTGAGCGTTACTCCTTCTGCTGCATAACTGATTTTCTTATTTTTCGCAACTTGTGCCTGGGCCTGCAGTGATCCGGGTGGAATCAGCAGAAAAACCAGGATGGTTAACAACCACAACTTTTTCATATATTTATTGAGTTTATACTTATTTATTCCTTGAGTTTAAATC
>Ga0247815_10003006_pt1 | contig 12278 bp, 21 predicted proteins | sample UWRJL194509B1_FD_181014 | JGI IMG/M metagenome (GOLD analysis project Ga0247815, IMG submission 181014) | Plant litter microbial communities from Arlington Agricultural Research Station in Wisconsin, United States - UWRJ-L194-509B-1 | ecosystem: Environmental > Terrestrial > Plant litter >... | reverse complement strand
TGTCTCGATGCTGGTCCGAGTCGCTTCCAGTCTTGACAGTTGTCAACGCAGTTACCGTAGATGCGCGCTCAACTTGATTCCTGGGCCATGCACGCCCGGACTTAAAATAGACTCGGAGCGACCAAATGACCGCAGTCGACTAAGCTTGATCGAGCGAACCGAGGGAGCGTCATTTCGGTAGATGTTAACAACGACACCTGGATGAATCATCCGTCCGAAGGCATGCACCCCAAATTCATATCGTCTTGTGTCGAGAGGCAAGAAGCAGGAACAGAGTCTGGACGCGAAGAGTCGTGGATTGGTGGTATCGTAGGATAGTAGAAGAGTGTCTAGTTCCAAGGTCGGAGTGCCGATCATTGGCACCAGATTCTCTGAGATTCTTCTAGCGATCTCCGGCAAGCGAGGTTCATCCGTGGAATCACACGGTTTTTTGAAACCGTGTGTGATCGTCAATAGAGACGAGGGCTCTACCACATGAACCTCATCAAACCTTGCCGTTATATCTCTGCGGACTCGAGAGCCTATCGCGACGATTGCATGCTGTAATTTGGCGGCCGCGTAGACGGCGATTTTCGCTGACACCTGGGTACCGAACTGTCGGCTCGACGGGATCAAAGACCTGTCCAAATCCGCTCGTGGTACTCATAAAGCCGCCCGCCTGTCTCAGAGCTTTCCGCCCTGCTGGCTGTCTCTCCCCACGTCGTGCGTTTTCGTTTACAGCTCATCCACTCTCTTCATTATGCCGACACCTGGTGCCCTGGCGCTTGGTGCGCGCGGCGCGTTGCACATCAACATGCTGCCCCCCGAGGTTCTGCAGCTCATCTTCATCCACGCCCGCGAGAAATTCCACCAGCGCAAGAAAGGCGAGCTATATGCCGAGATAGAGGCAACCCATGTCTGTCGTCACTGGAGGCTGCTCGCGCTCGACACCCCGCGACTTTGGAATCTGTAAGGGCGACGATCGACATCACGCTTTTGTGCGCTGTCACTGACCAGCCGGCTACAGTGTCAACATCAAGCACACCCATTGGCTCACCAACTTAGAGATACTCGACGAATGGTTCAGGCGATGCAGAAATGTGCCAATTCATGCGATTGTGCACATAGCCGACTCCGACTTATGGGACGAAGAGCTAGGAGAGGCGAACCAGGACATCATAACGCGAGCGGCCGTCGGTTTCCGCTTCGTCCTTTCGCACATCGCGAGATTCGCCAGCCTACAGTGCAATTTTGGCAGCAACGCCATCGTTTGCAAGCATGTCTTCCTTCGAGAGCTCATGTGGGCGGGGCCGGCTCCCCTCCTCGAAACCCTCGCTCTCTACTTCGAAAACTGTGCCACCTCAAACACCCTACCACCCGAGGAGTCGCAGGTCTACGCTCGGCCGTTGTTCCACGGAATAAATCCTCGGCTACGCAACCTTACCCTCTGGGGCCTTCCTGCCAACCGCGAAACACAACCACAACTCTTTCAGTCACTGCGCACGATGGAGCTTGGCCTCTATATCGAGGAGCTCCGTGCCTCTTTTGACATGTTCCAGTACATGCTTTCCTTCAATCCCGACCTTGAAGTTTTGGAGCTGAACTTCTGTGGGCCATCCAAGACACCTGCCTGGCCGTCAGTCGTAGAAGGCAATGTCGTCTCGCTTCACAAGGTCAACAGCCTCACTCTTGCCGGCTTCGACCCGCGCGAGCTCTGCCAGCTCATCGACCTCATTCGTACACCAAACCTCGAGAGACTATCACTTCAGTTCGAGGCCAGCAATCCGGCTCCGGGCGGGCCGACCAAGTATGACGACGTCTTGCGCCACGCCGCTGGCCAACACCCAATCTACCGCGAGCCATACTTCGGCCGCTTGTCAACATTGCACTTGGAAAGCGTCGAATGCTCTCGCGAGGCACTCTCGATGCTACTCAACGCACTGGACACTCTACGACGGTTAGAGTTGGAAGTCACTGCAGCCAATGTCGACCTCGTCCACGTCCTCTCGGAGCGCAAGAAGAACAACTCCTCATGTCCTGTGCTGCCTGCCCTTGGCACACTCAAGCTCTTTCACCCTTCAGACGAGACTGTTACCATCCCTCATCTTCCGAACGTCCTGATGATACGGGCGTCGGCCAACTGTAAACTCCAGACCCTACTCATCCACCATGACCTCGTCGCCGCATGCCCTTACCCTCTGTCTTACTACGCTCATACGGTTGATTACATCCCGTATGACGATTGACCGTCCCATGTTTCACATCCTGCATCCAGCATCCATCCCTGTCTACTTATTTGCCATCTCTGTATCGTATCACTCGGTCACGCTACCTTGGCATCGACTCTCTCCACTGGTGGATGTATAACATTCGCATTCAGACAATATGTCTAGGTCTAGCCGACCATGCTACGCTTGCGTCCACGTAGTCGCACTGTAATAACTGTCACAATCAGGTCTGTATCTCCAGAGATGTTACGCACCATCCTCGAGCCTGCGGAAGATAGGTTGCCATGCCTTTCCAAGAGTTTTTGAGTATTCATCCAAGACTGCTGCGAAGAGAGGCTCGGAGTCGGGGTGCGTGCTGCCAAAGGCGCGTTCGAGGACGTAGAGGTCGACGGCTTTATCCTCAACAAGCGTTGATGTGAAACTGAGCCCGAAGTCTATGAGAACCTAGAGAAGAGTCAGCCGTAAGTTCCTTCAAGATATGAGAGAATGGTACAAGTTCTGCAGGACTTTCAGCGACCCGATCTCTCAGGATCATGTTCGATGTGGTGAGGTCGCCATGAACAATATCTGCGAGATGCAGCTTGCCAATTTCCCTCCCGATGAGTCGCATAAGCTCGTCTGAATGATCATGCCTATTAGAGCGTTCATTTAATATTCACGATGAGCGGTGCGCGCACCGTGAGAGATCTTGAACTGAGCAAGATGGTCGATCTCGGGTTCACCCTGAAGCTCATCTTCATCTTCATCTTCCTCAATAACTCCCTCATCTCCCCCGCCAAGTATCCGGCGCACGGATAGACCATCGATCCATTCCGTTCCCAGGAGACCACCGTCAAGGTCGACGAGTCGCACACCTGGAACATTGATGCCAGCACGAAGAGACCTTAGCAAGACCCGAGCTTCGGCCTGCAGCCTTGATTTTGAGAGTGTTCCGTCAAGCTTTGGATGTCGATACTGCTTTGGGAATCTGTGCTTGACACAGATGCGAGGGGCAGGAGCGGGATGCACTTGTGCGCGATACACCTTCTGATGAACGCGCGTGACAGCATGAGCAGGTGCGGCGCAACCCCGAGCACAAAGGAACAAACAGCTTCTGCACCCTGTGAGATGAGCTCCGCGCGTTCCAGAATGGATGTCATGCTGATCAGAAGGCAGAGAAGCGGATTGCAATTCCAAGTCCGCCACAGGTTTCTTCGGATTGGCACACTTCGGCCCTCGATTCCTCTATCTCAACGTCTTCAATATTTTGCGGTGGTATATTTTTTTGCGAGAAGTCGGGATGATGGGCTGACAAGTTACCAGGCCATCGAGTTGACTCGCATGCCCACCACGACTGATGTGCAGAACATATCACTCTCTGGCGGCTCGGTCCTTGCAATCTTCAAGAACAAGCCTGAGTATGCTGGTACGCGTTTTCCGTGGCCGAGAAAAGTGACTGTCACTGTTACTGACGATACCATATTCGCAGGCAAGGACAACGTTCATCTCATCGACGAGAATCTCACGCCTCGCAAGTATGCCGAGATCCTCGGCAGAGCACTGGGTGTCCAGGTAACTGCCAAGGACTTCTCGCAAACAGACTTAGCGAGTCAGGCACAGTCTGAAAACGTGTTTGTAAGAGAGTTCTACCTCGACATGAAGTGCGTCGCAACTATCTCCACTCAAACCTGTCTTTGCTCGGGCTTACTATCCTTCTCAGATATTTCGCGGACTATTGCCAGCCCGAGTCAGGATTCTACGACGAGGCAGGCAGTCTCAACACATATCCCAAGAGGTCTGACTTTGAGAAGTTCGTAAAGGAGAATGACAAGTTCAAGGCTTTTGCGGCGTCTCTGGCATGATTGCGAAATAATCAAATCTTGTTCTGTAGTCGAGTTGTAACGAAAAATGAAAGTAATCACCATTCAATCGTTTATACTGGTAGATTAGCTACGGGATATCAGGAAAGTAGTTTCCACAAGTTGCCAGACTGCCGAGTTTGCTTCTAGTCCTACCGTGCTGATGTAAGGAATCGTACACATACAGAAAATTTCACTCTCTGCATTATGTGATGCCTCAGTGACCTAATTATCTCGATGTCCGAGGCTTCTCTCGTCTCAGTTGCACACTTTGCTCGTTTGTACCGGATGTGACCACCAAATGGCCACTTCGGGTGAAACCTTGCATATCTTCGACACGGGTCAAGCTTCCCATGTAAATTACAAATTTGAAGCCGCAGAAAATCTGACATGGCGAGATCTGACATGGTAAGGGTGCTGAGGGACGGCGGGCAGTGGACAGCGACAAATACAGCTTCTCTTCGCACAGTAATGTATCAAGACATTCTTGAGAGATTTAACCACGGTTTACCAGTCAATCTGCCTTACATTGCCCTGTAGAAGAGTATCCGTGTTGCGTGAGTTTTGATTTGTCTCCGGTGAGGTGGCCACCTGGTGTTTCGACCCCCATGAAACACCGTCAACTGCTGTCCAGATGCCAAATCTCACGGATTAATTCAGAAATTTCGCCCCAGTGTATTTGTCCAGAAATAAAAGGAAGGGAAAGCAGTGCAAAATTAGTCACTTGATGATGGTCACATGCAGTATGTTTCGTCGCAGCGCTCCGATCTCTGAGTAGTGTCATCTCGAACGCGTCACGCTGACTGACACGAACGTGGATTAACAATTCAGCTCGGTACGTATTGTTCAATGTTAATACACCAACGACATTCTAGGGGTTTCCACAGTGGTTTGTGAGCCCGATGTGCACGGATTCTTAGTCACGCGTCTTGCGTCACGGAACGAGTGCTTTGTCAGGACCCGCCCAGTTGTATAAAGCCTCCGCGCCGTACTTGGAACGACCTCAACGAACTATCGACTTCTCGACCACTCAAAGCTCCATTCATGTCCAGCAAGAAGATTATCACAGTGTTCGGCGCCACTGGTGTCGTCGGCGGGTCCGTCGCCAAGTACCTTCTTGACGATGGCCAGTTTGCCGTCCGTGCGGTCACACGTAGCGCCAACAGTGACAAGGCGAAGGGTAGGTGTCTCATCTATGAACACACAGCGCCATTTCAGAATCTCATGAAGTTATCCAGCTCTCGCGGCACAGGGTGCCGAAGTCGTTGAAGCGGATCTATCCAAACCGGAGACCTTGACCGCCGCCGTGAAAGGCGCGTACGGCGTATCTAGCTTGACCGACTGTAAGTTTCAATTAAGCCCGATAGAGCAGCTGGGGCTCATATTCATATCATATTACAGTCTGGACTATCCTGCCCACCGTCGGTTTTGATGTTGCCAAGGCTCAGGCTGAGGAGGAGCGCCAGGCGAAGGCTCTCGTTGATGCAGCCAAATCGGCAGGCGTTCAGCACTTTGTCTACTTCAGTCTTCCGCACAGCGACGTTCCTCACTTTGAGTGAGTGATTGCGCTCTGAATGTCTGTGGGGCTCGCGTGCTAACTGATTGCCAAAGGGGCAAGTACCAGGCTAGTGAATACCTCAAGAAGAGTGGGCTGCCGTTCACCATCATCATCAACGCGTTCTACTTCGAAAACGTCGTGAACGCGCAGTTCGGGATGCTTACCAAGACCGAGAGCGGGAGCCTCTCACTCAATATTCCGATCCCACCCGACGTTTACATACCTTCTTACTCTGCGGATGAATCTGGCGGCTGGGTTCTCGCGATCTTCAAGAACAAGGCCGAGTATGCCGGTACGCGTCTCTTTACGCGTTTTCAAGCAACTGCTTCTGTCATTAACGACATTCGTCTTGTTCTCAGGCAAAGACGACGTTCATCTCATTGGCGAGAATCTCACGCCTCGCAAGTACGCTGAGATCCTCAGCAAAGCACTTGGTATCCAGGTTACTGCCAAAGACCTTTCGAAGAAGGATTTTGAGAGCCAGGCACAGTCTGACAACGTGTTCGCGAAGGAGCTCTACCTCAACATGAAGTGCGTCGCAACCATCTCCACTCAAGCCTATCTTTGCTCGGACTCACTGTCATTCTCAGGTACTTCGCGGACTATTGCCAGCCCGAGTCAGCATTCTATGATGAGGCTGGTAGCCTCAAGACGTATCCTAAGAGGTCCGACTTTGAGAAGTTCGTGAAGGAGAATGCCAAGGTCAAGGCTTTCGCGGCGTCTCTGGCGTGAGTGTAAAACAATTTACTCGTTTCTCCAGTCTAGCTCTACCCCCCTTCTCAATTACATAACGTATGTCTCAGAGAACTCCCGCACGGGTTTTGTGACAGGAGGGTGATTCTCTCTGCACGCACCATTGATTTCCGGTCCAGGCTGCGGCACTGAAAGGCGGTCACCAATATTTAAAGCTACTAGCCAATAATATCCAAAACTCGCTAGCAAGACTCTTCTGCACGCTATGAAGCGCTGAGATGCCTGTCCAATTTGGTTATTTCAGCATACGATGACAGGCGTTCGACGCAAAAGTTGGTTGCCGAAGTGAATGTTACTCAAACAGCTACGGAGCTCGCCGCCACATGTCAACAGTCTCCCCGACTTGCCATACCGACCAGGCACCCAATATGTGAGAATGTTCGTTCGATCACGGATGCCGCGATGTAACCGTCAGCTAACATCGAAGATTGCTCAGTCTCAGTACTAGTTTGAAAAGGCGCCTGCCCACACATCGTGAACACTATCAGAACGGACTTCATGCTGATCAGAAGGCAGAGACGCGGATAGTAGTTCCGAGTTGCACACACGCTGTATTTAGGCAGGATTTGCTCAACTCTCGACATCGTACCCCTAGCTCTTTGACCTTCAAACGTGTGCTCACGAGAAACCGCCACAATAGCTGCTAGGCTGCCGATTTGCTAGCAGGAACAGTGTGCGAGACAGGAGGTTGAGCTAGCTTAGAGCTCGTAGAAAGACCGTTTGCTTGACCTCTCACGTGTCAACTTGCGCTTGTCAGGTCTACGCGTGGCTTAGGGAGACCGGTTGACAAAGGTTGGCGAACACATCCAGTCCTGCCGAGTATAATCTTTGAAAAATCCTAGAGAAAATTTTAGCAATAAAATATGAGAAGGGGCGGGCTTAGGGGCGCCGACGGACTTGCAGCAGGCTAGCTAGGTTTTAACGAGAGAAAAGCGCTACCCACCATTAAATCGAGGCAGAGCTGAGCATAACGGGTAGGCGAGGGGAAAGGGAGGGAAGGGAAAGAAAGGGAGCGAGAGGGGAGAGACGAGAGGAGACGCAAGGGGGAGGGACAGGGAAGAATTTGCGAAACGAGATCGCAGGGCTGCACCATAGAGGATTTGGAGGACGGCAATGGCCGGTTCGACGTGGGCTGGGCATCGCCTGGCAGGTTGCCGAACAACCTCTTGGTTGCGTGTTCCTTGCTTGTATGCTCCGTCCGAGCCCTGAGATTTGAGAGATGCATCATTTAGAATGCGCGAAGTTGGCATATTGAGCGTGGATTTCTAATTCACCCCACCCTGCGGCATTCAGTTCCGGCATTCCAATCACGCACTATGAGTGCTCCGTAGGGGTTGGAAAGTTCTATTAGTGCGGCGTGCTTACACAGTATCTTGTGTCACGAGACTTGTGCTTTGTAAAGCCACACAGGCGATATAAAGCCTCTGCATCGGACTGCGGTCATTTTCAACCAACTGTCGACTTCTCAACCGCCCAAAGCTTCATTTATGTCTAGCAAGCAAATCATCACGGTGTTCGGTGCCACTGGAGTCGTCGGTGGATCCGTTGCCAAGTACCTTCTTGACGATGGCCAGTTCGCCGTCCGTGCAGTCACACGCAGTGCCACCAGCGATAACGCAAAGGGTAAGCATATCATGTATGAGTGCCCAAAGCTGGAGAAGTTCTCATAGTACTGCCCAGCCCTTGCGGCAAGTGGAGCCGAGGTCGTTGAGGCCGACCTGTCGAAGCCGGAGACTCTAGCCGCCGCCGTGAATGGCGCATACGGCGTATCCAGCCTGACCGACTGTGAGTTTCAACCACAACGGGTCGACCCTCTGAAGCTGATTTAGATGCTTGATACAGTTTGGAGCATTTTACCCACTGTCGGTTTCGATGTTGTCATGGCTCAGGCCGAGGAAGAGCGCCAGGCCAAAGCCTTGGTCGACGCAGCCAAGTCAGCCGGCGTTCAACACTTCGTCTATTTCAGTCTTCCTCACAGCACTGTCCCTCATTTTGAGTGAGTTATCAAGCTCTGTATGCTCTTGAATCCGTGCATTGAATAGTTGTCAAAGGGGCAAGCATCAGGCCGGCGAGTACCTCAAGAAAAGTGGGGTACCGTTCACTATCCTCTACAATCCGTTCTACTTTGAGAACGTAGTAAACACGCAATACGGAATTCTTCGCAAGACGGACAGCGGGAACCTCTTGCTCGATCTTCCGATTCCGGCCGACGTGTATCTTCCTTCATACTCTGCGGATGAGACCGGCGGCTGGGTCCTTGCAATTTTCAAGAATCAGGCCCAGTATCTGGGTGCGTGATATCTAGAGCTGATCAAGGTGACCCATTTTGCTGAAGGAGATCACAGGCAGCGACAACATTCAAGCCATTGGCGAAAGTCTCACTCCGCGTAGATACGCCGAGATCATCAGCAAGGCGCTCGGCGTTCCCGTAACTCTCAAGGAACTCTCGAATGAGGAATTTGAGAGTCGGGCCCAGTCCGATGATGTGTACGTGAAGGAGCTTTACCTTAACATGAAGTGCGTCACGATCATTGGCACCTCGGTTGTCTCTCTGCTCACCATCTTTCTCAGGTTTGTCGCGGACCATTGGCAGCCTGAGATGCCACTCTATGATGAGTCCAGTGGTGCGACGGTGTACCCCGCAAGGTCTGACCTTGAGAAATTTGTGAAGGAGAACGCCAGGTTCAAAGCTTTCGCGGCGTCTCTAGCATGAATGCAAATAATCTACTCATGTTACCCAGTCTACTTCTACTCCCAACTCAAACCTATGGTGTATATTTCGGAATGTCTTTACAGAAGTACGGCAACAACTGAGATGGTCCTCTCACGCGTGTGGCATCATCGATTCACAGGCTCGACGCTGAAGGTGATAACTGGTCCACGGCAGCCAGCGAGTATTTTCAAAGCTCGCTGAAACAACATCTCGGCGTATAGTCCAGCTGGCCCGGTTTGATTGCCTTGGGTATACAATTGTCGGAGGCTCACGCATTGGTTGCCGAGGCGGATGTTCCTTCAACCTCGAACTGGGTTTGTAAATTCGTGGCAATATTGATACGCCAATTGTCACCGCTGCTTCCCTGAATGGTTTCCTGGGCCATCGATATGTGATAAAACTAGATTCCACTTTCAAACCCACTTCGAGAATTTTTGGGAGTACAAATCACGAACGTCGCGATGCAACCGTAAGCTGACAGTGAAGATTTCTACCCAGTCTCAGTTCGGAAAGGCGCTGGCCCCACTCACCGTGAACGCGGTGAGTGGCCCAGCGCCTCTTTTTCACTCTTCTCAGAGACATAATCAGATAGCAACTGGCTTGCTCGGATCTTGTGCGCCGGGTACTATGTTACAGATATCGTTGCTTCGAAACGTTTTGGTCCGAAGATGAGCATGTGTCAGGTCTTTGAGCCCGTTATTCCTTCGCAGGAAATCATTCTCTAGCATACACTCTCGAAGACCTGCATACTGTACGCAAAGCAGCCGACTTGCACGAGCCTACTGTCAAATTATCACAGCTTGAGCGGCTATGCGGCTTGATGGAACTTGCACTGGAAGGAGAAAATTTCATTGGGATCGAGGTGACAGAAGTTCTGCCTGTAGGCACCACCACAAACCTGCGGTTTGACGGATGTGTCATCTGGAATGGGTCAAGCCGAGCTGGATTTCAAATCCAGCCGGGCCTGCACCGTTCAGTTCCAGCATACCATTGATGGTCTACGGTACTCCGCCGCATTGGTTAGTGAGTCCGACTCGGACGGTCTCTTTGTCACCAGTTGCGTGTCACGAAACGGGAGCTTTATCAGAACATGCCAGTTGTATAAAGCCTCTGTGAAAGACCCCGAAAGAGTTCAACCAACTTTCGACTTCTCAACCACTCAAAGCTCTACTCATGTCTAGCAAGAAGATTATCACTGTGTTCGGGGCCACCGGTGTCGTTGGGGGGTCCGTTGCAAAGTACCTTCTCGAAGACGGTCAGTTTGCCGTCCGCGCGGTCACACGCAGCGCCACTAGCGACAAGGCAAAGGGTAAGCATGTCCATCTACGAAGAACCAATGTTGAACAGCCTCTCATTGGACCATCCAGCCCTTGCGGCCAAGGGTGCCGAGATTGTCGAGGCCGACCTCTCGAAACCGGAGACGTTGGCCGCCGCTGTGAAAGGCGCGTACGGTGTGTCTAGCTTGACCGACTGTGAGTTTCAACTTCGAAAAATGTAACGGCTAGAGCTGACATGCATTATACGATATAGTCTGGACTATCATGCCCACTGTCGGTTCTGATGTTGTCAAGGCTCAGGCCGAGGAGGAGCGTCAGGCGAAGGCTCTCGTCGATGCAGCCAAGTCGGCTGGGGTTCAGCACTTCATTTACTTCAGCCTCCCTCACAGCGACGTTCCCCATTTTGAGTCAGTGATCGCACCGAGTACGTTCGTAAGTTCCGATGCTGATGACATGCCAAAGAGCCAAGTACCAATCTGCCGAGTATCTCAAGAAGAGTGGGCTACCATTCACAATCGTCACCAACTCGTTCTACTTCGAAAACGTCGCAAATAGGCAGTTCGGAATGCTGAGCAAGACCGAGAGCGGGAGCTTCTCGCTCAATCTTTCGATTCCGCCAGACGTTTACGTACCTTCGTACTCTGCGGATGAGTCTGGCGGCTGGGTTCTTGCAATCTTCAAGAACAAGACCGAGTATGCTGGTACGCGTTTTTAGTGGCCGAGCGAAGCGACTGTCACTGTTACTGACGACACCATATTCGCAGGCAAGGACAACGTCCATCTCATTGGCGAGAATCTCACGCCGCGTAAGTACGCCGAGATCCTCAGCAAAGCACTCGGTATCCAGGTTACTGCCAAGGAACTCTCGAAGGATGATTTTGAGAGTCAGGCTCAATCCGACAACGTGTTCGTGAAAGAGTTCTACCTTAACATGAAGTACGGTGTGACTACCTCTCCGCTCTCAGCTTTGGCTCACTCCTGCTCAGATATTTCGCGGACTACTGTCAGCCCGAGAAGCCATTCTATGATGAAGCTGGAAGCGTCAAGGTGTACCCTGCGAGATCGGACTTTGAGAAGTTCGTCAAGGAGAATGCTAAGTTTAAGGCTTTCGCGGCCTCTCTGGCCTGAATGTAAAGCAACTTGCTCTTCGTTTTCGAAGGGCTGTAATTCATCCAACCGTGGCTATATCGAAAGAGCGTTTGGTACATGCATAATAACTGACAGAACTTTTGCACGCATAGGGCATCGACGATATGGTAGCCATGCATCAACTCTGAAGGCGACAAGTAATCCGCTCCTGACAGTAGTTTGAATTTTCGCTAAAAACCTGATCCGGCTTGCAAAGTACTCGGCCTGGGTCAATTCGTCTGGCATGCGATGACTGGTGGCATATGCATCGGTTGCCGAGATGAATGCCCGCTGTTTCGATAATCTGGTCAAATCTCGTTCAGAAAACTTGAACCTGTTCTATACAGTGCCAATTATGAGTGCCAAGATGTGACCATAAGCCGACAATGGATATTTCTGCTCAGTCTCAATTTGGAAAGGCGCTGTGCCACTCACCGTGAACACGGTGAGTGGCCCGGCATGGCCATTCGTCGTGCACACAACGAGTGGCCCAGCGTCAATGTCACTGTTCTCAGAGGCGCAAGTGGAATCCATCAAGTTTGATTCATCCTGGTACGCTGTGATTCATGCTGTAGATTGCACTGTTTCCGACGTTCGCGGTGCACATGTGGGGACTTCCTGTCCGTTTCCACTCGTTCGCACAGCTGTATTTTCTAGAATACGCACTATTAGACTTTAAAGGTTCTAAAAGAGAGATTCATGGTCCTACAGTCACAACTCATCTCCACAGTGCGCGGGTTGGTTGAACTGCACTGAGAAGGAAGCGCCCAACAAGACCGAAAGGGGCAGAAGCTTCCGGCGCGG
>Ga0247815_10003005_pt1 | contig 12281 bp, 12 predicted proteins | sample UWRJL194509B1_FD_181014 | JGI IMG/M metagenome (GOLD analysis project Ga0247815, IMG submission 181014) | Plant litter microbial communities from Arlington Agricultural Research Station in Wisconsin, United States - UWRJ-L194-509B-1 | ecosystem: Environmental > Terrestrial > Plant litter >... | reverse complement strand
AAGCATATGACACAAAAAGAAACGATTTCAGTCTGCATCGACAGGCGAGTTCGAAGAATTAAAAATTGGTTTGATCATAAACTGAGAGTTCGAGGACCATGACCTGCACATTTCAACGCAAAAGTTTAGGCCTGCGAAGTTCCTTAGCGAGATAAAGATCTTAAGCGAGTGCGAGCGAGGGGCTGAGGATTCTGAAGGCCGTTGCGTGGCGCGTTGAAGGTTTGCAATTCCAACAACGCGCCAGTCTCTGCTGGATGGGTTATAAACCCAAGCCGCGCCGTGAAACGTGTGAGTGAGTTTAGGAAAGTTCAGCACGTCAAAGAACAAGATCTCGGCGCGCTAGAATCATTGTCAAACCCTAGAAACTTGGTCCGCACGTCTGGTAGCATGCTTTGATCACAGGGTGTAGCATGAACACCATCGCGACCTAGACACCTGCGCAAGGTTTGTTGAAGTCCCAAGTTCAAAGGCGAGATGCACAGCAAGCGGGAAGAAGTCAATAGGTCACGGGTCTGCATATCGGGTTATTACGGTCACGAATGTGCCGTTCTTTTCACTAGAGCCTTTCTTCGGAATTTGCCTAAGCTGAGCCTAAATCGGACTCTGTATTTGGTACCTCTCGATTTCGTATGTGTAATTGTACTTTAAGCGACAATAGCGCATCATTGAGTGGTGTGAAATACTTCTATATGCTGGAAGGGGTGTTTCAGTTGACAAAATTATGTTTCTGTGTATCTGGCCGTTGACTGACACTCGGAGCCTTGTGGGCACAACCTCCGCCAAGGCTCGCATGTTCCGGTAATTACCGGTAAAGCGGAAAACACCGGTCATTGCGTCATACCTTCATCATCGGAGGGTCTGCACTGACTTCCACTCATCCTTCTTACCACTTCCATTCCCTTTGTGCAATTGAGCCGCGCTTGAGTATCGACGCTTGGCCTATGACTTTCTCAAGCATCCATGCTCGAGTGTTCGATATTGCCTTGCAAGTGGCATCCACTCTTTGCTTTTACCACTTGCTCGACCATCTCCCTACGCGCATTTTCATGTGTCTCTTTCTTTGCACCTGCTGCAATCGTGCCGTTCTGTTTGAGCCACTTGGCTGCAGCCTTCTGCTCCTCATCCGTTCATGCACTTGCCTCATCTCCCGCACTGCTCGTACTTCGCTAATCCATTGCCCCTTTCCTTCAATTCAAGACCGTTGCGAGACTGTGAGATACCGTTAGCTGCTGTGGGTTTGGCTTTGCGTCCGTAGCTGTGTTAATGATGTTGGCGCGGTGTCTGTGGCGCGCAGATAACCAGCTTGCATCCCCGATCTCGGCCTCCGTCTCCTGGTCATCGTTGTGTAAACCGAAAGAAATTTGTATGTCTAAGCATCGCAGCTCTTGACGGCTTCGAACTTCCTCGTGAGATAACTCGGTTGGGTACTGAGATCCCAGACCAGGAACCTCGACGCCTCCATCGGAGAGTGCGATGACGATTTGAGCATCACGTGGCAGGCCGCACACGAAGGCGGTAAAATTCGAGCTGTAGAACTCAGGGCGTGACTGGTGAATAACATTCTGACTGTTTCTCGTCGTGCTTCATAGAGGGCTGCTGCAGGTGAAGCGGTGGTGCTTGGAACACACAGGGCGGACCGTACATCGACATGAGCTAATGAAACGATTGTGGTTGAGTTCAATTAGGCTATTCACCGTTGAAGTCTTCAGCGCGGCGAATGGGAACTGTCAAATAAGCACTGCTGCACGGGCGTGCTCGGGTACACAGAATTGGTGCACATGAGCTGCAGCGGCGAGACTGGGCTAGCCGACGGGTACACGTAGGCGGAGTAAATTGGGTGCTGTGGGACTGCGTGATCTGGGTAGCCGATGTGAGGCTAGATGGTCTGAGGTGCTCCGACAACGAGGCTCGACGGCTGCTAATCTGTGGCGGGACTCGGGAGGCACCGAGAAGCTCTTGCTTGACCTCATCCTCGTCCATCTGGTCCTCATTACTGAGGCTATCCATGGTAATGTCACCCATTTCAACCCCAAGCAAGATGCGGCCCGCACATTTTGGACGGACTGACAGGAAGAAGACGCGGGCGAGGTGCACGAACAGAGGGAGACGACACGTGCATCTGAATCAGCGTCTCATATACTCGGTGTGGCCTTCTGCTGGACGTGGCTTACGACAGTGGGCTGAGCGTCGGCGGGCTCGTCCTGGGTAAGGGGCCTGCCCAACCTCCTCGATGACGGTGCTAGTCGAGGAGCGCTCGAATGCCGCTAGACCAAGGGCGTTGAACATGAAAGACTCACTGTCAGAAGTGGTACGGGAAGACTACAATGTGTCACCAACCATCGCGGATTCTGTATTCATGCGGCTTTAATCGTTCAGAGCCATTAAATTCGTCATAAGCACCTGAGCAGACGATTGCGCTCATATGAAGCGAGCGCCACATCAGTTGCGAGGCAGAGTGAGGCAGAGCGAACACATCATATGCTTCATCACGGCTCGATAACAGCTGACATTCGTGACCGTAACCTGCCGTGCAAAGCAGCGGCGTATCAGCTAGTAGAACATGACAGCGAAGGGGAGAAAGGCTCTCAGGCCGGGTAATGCCGCTTCGCGCTGGTCGATGGCGTCTGTGCCGAGGTGGTCTAAGGCTATCGAGGACGGGCGACTTGGGCTGCGAAATTGTGGCCTCACGTTCGCTCTGTTGCTAGCTCTCGTAGATTCTCTGCCTCACAAACTTGAACGCGTTTGCTCAAATATGGGCTTGTGGAGCCAAAGCATAAGCCTGGTACCACCCCATACCTGTCGCGGTCGACGGCTTGGCGTTGGCATTTTGTGCACCTGACGAGTTCAGTGGCTCATCTTGAAGAAAAAACCTTGCTGGTGCAAACTGACTAACCGTCAAGGCAACGCTCGTTGGCTGTTGCAGGCTGAACGTTGAACTGCGACCAGCACGGAAGCGCGACTCCTATCACATGAAACGACATGGCTGAGATGTTTCATAAATATTTGGAGCATCAGCCCAAGCTACATATCTCGCGCCGGGGTCAACGGCGATTCTCGGCTAAGATCTGAATAATCGGAAGCGGAAGCGACAATTAGCTCAAATTTGTGGTACTGCTAGATGTTCGCTTCTTAGTTCGACGGCGTACATCCTCTAAGAGGCCAGCTGTGGGAGTATGATACTCACGGCGCGCAGAGCTTACCAACCGATGGACGCAGTGGTCAACACTGATGATTGGCCTATGAGTCGAAGGTCATCTGTATTACTCCCACGCTGGACTATTCTGACAGACTCCTGTTGCCCTGGATCCTGATGTACAGGGTGTGAGTGGTTTCCGATCATCGTCACGTTTGTCACTTTAGCCTCAGCGCGCTTGTCGAGGAGACTTTGAGAAGTATCCCTCTCATAACATATCGGAGGCTTGGAGCCGAATCCTGCGCTGTGTACCGCACTTACCTCGGCGTGGAGCGATTGTTGTGCACATACTTGGCCGATCTGTGCCTGCCTCCTAGTCCACTCTTGAAGATGACGATCCACCGGCATCAGCCCGCACCCTAGGCTGTCGAGCCAGGACCAAGTAAGGGGTTTACCCTGCAATGTAAGGTTCGCTCGCAGGGTTGACATGAAGGCGGCAGACGCAGCACAGCCGAGCTGAGCAGCAGCAGCCGACAGGTGATGGCGTATATAGACTGTAACCGCGCAGCACGGTTCTCCCTCTGACCACCAACACCTCGCTCTTATCAACCCTCCCACGGTCAACAGAGCCTCTGCTACAGCCGTGGACATGGCCGTCAATCATCTCATCTTGGTCGTCCCTGGCATTGTCCTCGCGGCGAAAGTGCTTTGGGAGCTGTACCTCAGTCCGCTTGCTCGTCAGCGCATTCCCGGTCCCAAGCGGGCTGCAATAAGCGACGTATGGCACTATTCTTTACAGCTTCGCGGAATGCGGGCCATGGCATTCCATGATCTCTTTGAGGTAAGAACTTGTGCATGGAGGCTACGATGACGAGTTTGACGCGCTTCAGCGCTACGGCCCCGTTGTGCGAGTCGGACCTAACCGCGTCGCATTTCGCAACGTCGAAACAATGAAGACTATCTACGGCACCCACCGCTTTCGCAAGAGCAACTGGTACAGTGTCTTCACTGTAGGAGGGGCCGACCATATGTTCTCGTACTTGTGCGATGGCCCATTCCACTCGCTGCTCATTCGTCTCAATGACCGCCGCGCAGGGATCCTGTTCCCCATACCCGCTCACGCCGCCTCGGTGCTCCAGCTTTCCGAGGTGAAACGCTGCGCGCAGCTGGTCCTGTGTTTCTTCAAGAGATGGAAAACTTCGTCGGTCGACTTCGCCGTGATTGCGCCGGTGAAAGCTATATCGATGTCGTCCCGCTATTCCCCCAGTTGACGATTGATTTGTGCGTCTTTTGGCTTCATGGATATTCTGCTCTTACTGAGTTCTATAATCAGTGTTGGACTGGCGGTAGTTGGTGCCAACTTCGATGCGATCTCGACTGGAGAACCACACGCTTTCCAGAAGGTAGGTTACGGTACATCCCTGAACACGATCGAACTGACTGAAGCTGCTACAGCACGCCCAGTCGTGGGTTATGGCGAAACTATTGGTAGGTTGCACCACACAGCATACAACCAGGCCACAGCGTTTGACGCGATCTTACATTGACAGATTCATCCGCTCCCCCGCTTCGTTCGTTGGTTGCCAATTCCGGGGCTGCAAAGAATTCTTGGAGCGGATGCTGCCATGGCAAAATACCTGAAGGATCTGTATGAACAGGCTGATGAGATGTCTCCAGACGGTCGCTGGAGTTTGATGGTCTGTACCGCGCCTGTTGGCGAGACCGCGGTTGACTCACTGGCACACAGGAGACATACAAAGCATATCATGACCCAGAAACTGGAGAGCAGCTTACCTCTGTCGAGGTCGGTGCGGAGCTCAGTGTGATGTTGGTCGCTGGTGGGTCTGATGCAATCGTTGATATATGTACCAAACCATTGATGACCTCAACCAGGCACCGAGACCACAGCGATAGCTTTGGTCTACTTAGCATACCATCTGGCTCTGCGTGAGGATATTTGGAAGATTATCCGAGCAGAAATCGGAGTGGTAAAGCTTCAAGCAGCGGATTATATTGAAACGCTGCGCGGTCTGCCGTACATGAATGCGTTTATTCGGGTGAGGCGGCGCCGATCAATAGCTCATCAATCATGCTCACTCGGCTGCCATAGGAAATTCTGAGAGCCAATGGCCCAGGAACAATTTTCTTCGAACGTGTCGTCCCAGCAGGCGGAGCAACACTTGATCAGTACACTATCCCGGAAGGCACGGTGAGCGACACCTGTTGTATCTGGACTGTCGCCATTCTAAACCCCAGTGTTATCAGCAAGTCGGTGGTCAGGCTTACAGCTCGCATCTTGACGAGCGGATCTACCCTGAGCCACACGTCATTGATCCTCTCCGCTGGGTGCAGCTGGACAAGGGCACCGGCAAGTATCTCAACCGTGAGGACATCACACCGGCTATGAATGCGAACTACTTCCCATTTGGTATGCAAGCCTTCATCATTGAACAAAGGCAGACCGTCCTGATACATCTGACAGGGCTCGGAGCTCGTGCATGCGCCGGGAAGGCGCTTGCTGATCTGGAATTGGCCCTCATTACGGCTACCCTCGTCAGAAATTTCCGAATTCACCTGCACGAGACTACGACTCCTGAATCAATGAGGTGAGCTCGATTAAGCACTGTCTTCGTCTATAGCTCGGTCTAACAAAACATGCTGTAGCGCTGCTGAGCTTTTCGTCGTTGGACCACGCAGTGGTCGGTGCTTACTTCGCTTCGAATACCTTCCTACTACGACGGCATGAGAGCCAATTATGCGCAGTGGCTGGGATCCTTCTAGCGCCGCAAGAGTACACTACGGTCAGTCACGTACTAGCTACAATTCAACGGTCATGAATACCACCAGCCACAGTATCCAATATGTTCCGCCTAAATATCTGCACTGCTCGCACTGAAGTAGAATATCTAGATTGGCCCGGGCCGTATCTTTTGTGCCTCAAATGTACGAGATTTCTTGGAGTAAGCGATTGAGGAAGGCACAGGCGGATCGGCTATCTCCACTTGGTTTGAGCTGTTGTCTTCGATTGCATACACGGCTCAGCACACCACATTCATAACAAGAGAAAAAGTCTGCGGAATAGACGCCTCCTTCTCAGGATAAAGCTTGCGGCTTCTCTTGCGAGAGCGTGTGGCTTTGTGGTTCAACACTCGCCCTCAAAAGCTGCTGGTTCGCAAATCAGACCCGATATCTGCGCGCGCAAACTTTGTCCCTCCATCAGGGATATTCCAGATGGGTCAACCCAGCTCGTGAGGTAAACGCGCAGTCTAGGCGCCATGGCAGGCCGGACGCCGTCGACGCGTTTACCTTTGCCGGCGCGCCCACCCCAACTAGTCTGCAAGTGGTGCTGGCTCTGGAAGGGTCTGATATTTTAAGCGTAAAACAATGGCTTCTGGGACAAGATCCGACATTAGTTGGTCTCCCACCATTTGGCTAGTACCTGACCGGGGATCGCATTAGATGGAGTGGCCTGGGCTGAGTCGACACGGTAATAGGAAACCTGACTGAGGAGCGCCGCCGACATTCGAAACATCTGCCACGACAATGTTGCAACATGGATTAAATTGCCTATGAGGTCTCCTTTCAATGCGAATGATTGAAGGCAAGATGTTTGAAAAGTGCGGTATGACAGGTCGGACCCAAAACTTGGATCGCCCGTCATTGAGGCGCTTCCCGAGATCCAGCGCCACTTCCAATAGCCAGAATGCAAAGGATCTACGTCCATCATGATTCGGCGCGATTTTGAGGAGCGGTCTGAAAATGATGTGCTTAAATGGCCATCGAAATTAGCCCTTAGCTCGTTCAACCACTCACCAGCACCTCGTTCTTGTCATCCCCTCACAATCTACAAAGTATCTCCTGCGGCTGTATAAATGGACACCAAGGCGATCTTGCTCTTTGTTTCTGGCATTGCTGTGGCCGCGAAAGTGGTTTGGGAGCTGTACCTCAGTCCCCTTGCTCGTCAACGTATCCCCGGTCCCAAGCGAGCTGCAATCAGCGACGTCTGGCAATACCTGTTGCAGCTTCGTGGCATCCGAGTCACCACATTCCATGATGTTTTTGAAGTACGAACTTGTGCTTTGATTCTGCAAGAGAGATTGACTGACTTGCCTCAGCGTTATGGTCCCGTTGTGCGGATCGGGCCGAATACCGTCGCATTCCGAAACATTGAAACAATAAAGACGATATACAGCAGCCATCGCTTCCGCAAGAGCAGTTGGTACAACGTCTTTACCGTGGGAGGATCTCACACCATGTTCACACACCTGTATGGTGGCTTCTTCATTCGCTGTTTAATCGTTCTCAATGTCCGCTGTGCAGGGATCCTACCACTCATACACGTTCACGCCGTCTCGGTGCACCAGCGTTCCGAGGAGAGAATCTCCGCGCAGGAGGACCTGTGTTCCTTCAAGAAATGGAAAAACTTGTCGGACGCCTCCGTAACGACTCCGCCAGCGGCAGCTACGTCGATGTCGTTCAGTTGTTCCCCAGATTAACAGTCGACTTGTTCGTCTCTCTAGCTCTATGCTGCACTTTCATTTCGCTGACCTTCTTCTGGTAGCGTTGGACTTGCTGTTCTTGGCATGAATTTTGATCAAATCTCGACAGGAAAGCCACACGACTTCCAGAAGGTTCGTCAAGCCGCTTACCAGATCACGAACGTACTGATTAAAAATACCCACAGCATCTTCAATCTTGGGTTATGGACAAGCTGTTGGTGAGTTGTAGCGGCACGGTGGAACGACTAATGTTGACGTCTTGTTCCGTTGGCAGGTCAAGCCACTCCCCAACGCTGTCCGCTTGCTCCCTATTCCGGGCCTGCAGAAGATCATCGGCGCAGACGCCGCTATGGCCAAATACGCCAAAGAACTATACGAGCAAGCCGAGGAGACGTCACCAGACGGACGCTGGAACTTGGTGGTCTGTATTGCTGCTTATCGTGTAGCGCTTTGGTCGGCTCACCTCGCATACAGGAGACATACAAGTCATATCGTGACGCGGTAACTGGACAGCCTGCCGAGGTCTCTGCAGCCAGTGCCGAGATAAGCGTGATGCTCATCGCTGGTGAGTCGGGCAAAGTCGTGGAAGTCAACCAGGAAGTTCCTTGCTGACCATGATCAGGCACGGAGACTACAGCGATATCGTTGGTCTACTTGGCATACAACCTGGCTCTTCGCGAAGACATGTGGAAGATCATTCGCTCCGAAATTGGACCGGTTCCACTTGAAGCAGAAGGTTTCCTTGAAACGCTGCGTGGGATGCCGTACCTGAACGCCTTCATCCGCGTGCGTGAACACAGAGAGGCTGTTTGATAATCCAACTCACGCTTCGATCAAAAGGAAATGCTCAGAGTTCACGGACCTGGTCCAGTCTTCTTTGAGCGTGTCGTACCAGAGGGTGGAGTCACGTTCGACGGGTACTTCATCCCTGAAGGAACGGTGAGTGACATCGGTGGTATCACGAGTACGGCCAATCTGAAGCTTCGTGTTTTCAGGCAGTCGGTGGTCAGGCTTACAGCACACATCTCGACGCGCGAATTTATCCTCGACCATACGCTATGGACCCCTTGCGATGGGTCCGGCTAGACGAGAAAACCGGCAAGTATGTCAACCGCGAGGACATCACGCCTGCAATGAACGCAAACTTCTTCCCATACGGTATGCTACTCATAGTTTCAATTGTTATCATTACTTAACGCTTTCTACAGGGCTTGGGACCCGCTCATGCGTCGGGAAAGCGCTTGCCGACCTTGAGCTAATCCTCATCACGGCCACGATCGTCCAGAACTTCCGCGTTCATTTGCACGAGACTACTACGCCTGAGTCGATGAGGTGCGTCAACGGAGGCCATGATTGTCTTTATCTAATTCAGCCGGACTGACATGATCGTAGCCCGGCTGAGCTCTTCGTTGTGGGTCCGCGGAGCGGTCGGTGTTTGCTCCGTTTCGAGTACGATCCCATCACCGCGGTGTGAGAAACGGAGGCACGAGGGCAGAATATCTTCTCGATTATATCCACAGATAATGTCGGACGGTTGAAAATAGGCGGTCAGCACAGTTGAAGCTGGTCCGTCAGTCGCCAACGTAGATCAATCTTCACTTAGAGACAGACCTAAGATTTGAATATAATCATGCCATCTCGGACCTGGCCGACGCCAATCACATGAAACAGAAATTTGCTTCTGGCCCCGGTAGTATGCCAAGGGCCTGGTACACTCAGCCCGCGAAGAAAATTGAAGCTATCATGCTCAAAGTGTGAGAAAAAGTTGACCACGGCAGGGGTCGAACCTGCAATCTTCTGATTCGAAGTCAGACGCGTTGCCATTACGCCACGAGGCCTCTAGAACGGTAGCAGATTATTACTGTCGTGACTCGCTCACAAGGTCAGCAAAATTTCATCATACCAAAGACTCAAGCATACTCCTCCAACGTCTTTACTTTGCACAATAACATCGTGCTACCATGTCGAATTCAGGTTTGCAGGGGGCTTCGGCGAATCAGCGACGGTGGCGCGTCAGCGCGCTTCGGAGTTTAGGCAACCTGCCCTTCTGGACTTGCGCTCTTCTCCTGAACTGGTACAGACGCTTGCTTCTACCCGTACGCTGCATGAGTTCTAATTGATACAGCTTTTATCTGACTTTCCTGGTTGGTTTTTAGTTTGGTGCTTATCCTTGGATTGGCGTGCCTGAAGTTACGAGCCTCTGCTAAAGTGACCGACGCCGACGCCATTCGCGGTTGCTGACGCCTCTGATCCCGGTATGCATATCTAAAACATTGTTCAGATATGTTAAAGTACCTAACAATGCTCACAGCGCGAAGAGTAGTACTTGCGCGTTTGCCAGTCGCTCAGGCGAATGTCCACCGACCTGCTGCAAGGCCTCGCCCAACTTGCCGCGCAGAATCCCGCTCTCCCCGTTCTCTTTGCGCTCGTCATCTTCCTCTCGCCGCTAGTCCTTCTTCGTCTGTTCGCATCCGTCCCGGGCCCGAGCATGGTCCTCGAATCGCTCGGCCTCGGCGCGCTCTTTAGCTGGAACTCGCACTCGCGCGCATCCAGCGATGGCCACGCCGACTCGTCGAGCGAGAAGCGCAAGCTCAAGAAGAAGATGCGCAACGGCCGGTCTCGGGACGACGGCTCTCGGTCAGGTAAGCATTCCAGCATGAAGCTCTCTAAACTGAATGCTGATGTTATTGTCTGACGTAGGAGGATCAGGCGATACATATCCTGGGCTTGTCAACGTGTCCGGCACGTACTGCTTCATGAACTCGACATTGCAGGTAAGCCTTCGGCCGGCGACCTGTGCTGTTTGTCCCATTCGTCAGCAATCGCATTCCCTCCCTACACCTGCTGTATCAACCTCTCAAGTACAGCGAACTGATAACTACATCAGGCTCTGTCTTCGTTGTCATATCTACGACCACATCTGGACGACCTTCACTTCCGAGCAGAGGACCTAGATGTGCCAACACCTGTCATCGACGCTGTCCGCGACACGCTAAATGGTTAGTTTTACCGTTCGCGCCCGACTCTTGCTGATTCCCCTGCCTTAGAGCTCAACACACCTCACAGCTCGCGGCGCTCGTTCCGCCCAATGGCTGTTATCAACGTACTGTCGAACCCAGCGCCAGGCCAACGCCAGAGCATGCTCTTCAATAGCTTGCAACACCAGGATGCACAAGAGCTCTTCCAGCTCGTCTCCGAGTGCATGAAGAACGAGTCCGCCGCGCTTGACAAGGAGGCAGCAGACCGCCTCAAGGGACTGGCTGGTGTCCTCTTCGACGAAGCTGCCGCGCGCAGTCGCGCTGCTGCTCCCAGCGGCGTATTCGACGGTCTCACGGCCAACCGGCGCAGTTGCGTCGACTGTGGCTATACCGAGGCCGTCATGCATTTTGCATTCGATAATTGGACGCTGCCCGTCCCGCGCGCGTCACAGTGCCGTCTTGAGGACTGTCTTGCCGAATACACTCGGATCGAGGTGTTGACGGATTGCATTTGTCGGAAATGCAGCATGGTCGCGACGCACGCACGGCTACAGCGAGAAGTCGAGAAACTATCTTCCGTCATTGAGGCGTCCAAGACGAACAACGAGGAGAAGGCATCGTTGACCAAGAAGAAACGACTGCGCGAGACGCGCAAATTCGAACAGGCGGTCAAACTGGCGTTGGACGAGGGTCGGGTCGAGGATGACATCCGCGGACTCAAGATGGAACGTGTCTTTGCGAGCGCGAGCACCAAGCAGGCGATGATCGCACGGCCACCAGCGGTCCTCGCCGTTCATCTCAACCGCAGCATGCACTTTGGGTACGGTGGCGCAGGAAAGAACTCGTGTGCGGTGCTGTATCCTGAGTTTTTGGATCTGACGCCGTTTACGACAAGCGGCCAACTGAGCACCAAGCCGCAACATCCAATTTCAGCACATGCAAACGGGCGTAGTACAACACCGACGCCGGCGAGCTCTAGTACCCCACGCGTATTGTACAGACTACAGGCGATTGTGTGTCATTATGGCTCGCATAGCTTCGGGCACTACGTCGCATTCAGGAGGAAACCGTCGCAGGGTTACCCGCGGCCGCCGCGCTTACCGCCGCCGTCTGCTCTCGCTACGACGTCTGTTGCATCTGCGCCGTGGCTCAACCCGTCGCCGTCGTCCTTAGTAACCGCGACAGACACAGACGACCATTGGCTGCGCATAAGCGACTCAACCGTTGAGGACGTTCCCCTCTCCCACGTCCTCAGCGAGACGCAGAGTACATTCATGCTCTACTATGAACGGATACCGCAACAACGACCACCATTACCGCCAGCCGACAGCGAGGAGACTATACGCCCACCCCGGGCTGCGAACGCGTCGACCGACACGCTCACGCCTGTATCCGAGGACGATACGAACCAGGGAGAGCCGAGGACGGGTACACCGCAGAGAGCGAGGAGCGTCGCGCGCGTGTTTCATGCATACGATCAGGGACGGATGAGCAGGAGTCCGAGTATCTTTGGGACAGGACCAGGCGACGGAGATCGGAGGGCGAGGAGCGAAGAGTCGCTGGTGAATTCGGTATCGTCGTTGCACATGGGCTCATCTACGTCGTCGCTTCCTGCGGAGTCGTCGTCGTCGTCGTCGTCGTTGCCCAGTCTGTCGGTGGGAGGCTCGGTTC
>Ga0247815_10003003_pt1 | contig 12286 bp, 8 predicted proteins | sample UWRJL194509B1_FD_181014 | JGI IMG/M metagenome (GOLD analysis project Ga0247815, IMG submission 181014) | Plant litter microbial communities from Arlington Agricultural Research Station in Wisconsin, United States - UWRJ-L194-509B-1 | ecosystem: Environmental > Terrestrial > Plant litter >... | reverse complement strand
ATTTTATGCTGCCCATTCCGGCAGGCGAATTGACTATAGCACCAAACTTAAGGAAGACGCCTATCCCTTATGATTTTAACAAATAAACATGCATCTGATGAAGACCTATAAACTAATAACACTGGGTATCGCGATGTTGATCATTGCGGCCTGTAAAAAAAACGACGAGGAAGTCGCTTCTGGTAATCCAAAGATAGATCGTATCCGTCTGACTAATCCGGCGAAGAAGGACAGTACCTTTACTGCAGCACTACCCGGCACACAGATTGTGATTGAAGGGGAAAACATTGGCGGTGTACAAAAGATTTATTTCAATGATACGGAAGCCTGGTTCAATCCGGTGTACAATACGGACCGCCATATGATCGTGACCATACCCAAATATGCACCTACCGCAGCTAACCAGCCCGAAGTGAAAAGCAAGATAAGGATGGTTACCACACATGGTGAAGTCAGTTATGATTTTACCCTTACTCCGCCTGACCCTATCATAACCAGTATTAATAATGAAAACACGATACCCGGACAAGAGATGACCATCCTCGGCGAAAGCCTTTTCCAGGTACAAAGTATCACCTTCCCGGGCAACAGGGTGGTGACTGAGTTCAGCGTAAGTGCGGCAGGGAATCAGATCTTGGTGAAGGTGCCCGCCGATCTGAGGATTGAGTCAGGCATACTGACCGTCACCACTAAGTTTGGAAGCGCAAATTCTGCCGGTGTGATCAACAAAGTTGCAGGTGAGGGCATGATTAGCAATTTTAGTCAGGCCTCTCAAATTGCCTGGGGAGTATTCAATTGGGGTTATTTTGGTGGCATCGTGACTAACAACGCCAGCCTTTTTCCCAATAACCGGGAGCATTACCTGCAGAACATCTTCGGAGGCATCGATGCCAATAATTCCAATTGGTACGAGGGAAACCGCTCTGGAAATTTCACAAGATTTAAGGTGTTTAACACCTTTACGGCCGGTGATCCTGCGGCAAGCTATGCCCTTAAATTTGAAATGAACACCATTGAGCCCTGGAAGGCCGGAGTTTGTTTGCTGAGGTTCAACGACGCCTATGCCCATCGCTGGATGCCTTACCTGACTGCAGCTAACAAAAGTTTCAGTACAGGCAATACCTGGCAGACAATCACGGTCCCTTTATCGGAATTCAAAACCAGCGAAGGTAAGGGAAATGCAGCCGTGACGCTTGGTAATATAGTGGCTGCGGACGGTACTTTGCTCCTGAATTACCGTTTCATTACCGAGACAGAGCCCATTGCTTTGTTCAATAGTGCTTTTGATAATTTCAGGATTGTAAAAATTAAATAAATGGTAGAATTGAAGTGCTTTACCAGTTAATTGAAATAGGATTAGTTGATTTTGGCATCGGCTAATCCTATTTTGACTGCGAACTGTCTTTATTTAAAGTGCCATCAGCAAACGATGAGCTATTATTTCATTAAAAAAATGACCACACATGTCATCAACACGACTTAGCTATCTATTAGAGCGTTATATGCATCAACTCTCGACTCCCGAAGAAACCATGGAGCTGATGGAACTGGTGAAAAACTCAAGCAATGATGAGGCACTATCGTCACTCCTTGAAGCCTGCTGGAAAAAATTGCCGGTCACCGAGCGTTTAGGTTCGACAGAATCTGCAGAAATCCTAAAAAATATTTTGTCTGCAGAGCCTGCACAACCTGTGGAGGTGGTGATGCCTTCAAGGTCTTACGCCTGGTTGAAAATAGCAGCAGCTGCTGCACTGATTGGGATCATGACTCTTTTTTACCAGCAGAAAAAAACCTTGAGGCCAAATGTAGCCACGCTTCCTGAGAAGGCCAGGCAGACTGCACACCGCTTCATCACACTTCCGGACGGCAGCACTGTAATTCTGAAAGGAAATAGCAAGTTGACCTATACAGGCAAGCTGAAAGGCCCGAAACGGGAGGTTTACCTGGTGGGGGAAGGGTATTTTGACGTAAAGCACGATGCATCACGAGAGTTTATCATCCATACCGGGAAAATTCAGACTACCGTGTTGGGCACTGCTTTCGATATCAAAGCACTTCCTGCTGAAAATAAGGTACAGGTGACTGTGACCCGCGGCAGGGTGAGGGTAAGCAATAATGAAGTGGTTTATGGCATCATCACACCGAACGAGCAGATCGTTTGCAATACGTCGACACAGGAGTATGCGCAGCTAAAGGTTAATGCCGTAGAAGTGGTTTCCTGGAAAGATGAAGATCTGTACTTTGATGATGTTACGGTAGCAGAGATCGTAAAGACGCTGGAAGAGCGTTTTAAGGTAAAGATAAAATTTGCGAATACTGAAATCAAATCATGCCGCCTTAGTGCTACATTTTTGAAAAGTCAGAGCCTGTCCCAGGTTTTGGAGGTAATCAAGCAATTCAATCAGATCAATTATACTTACAGCGATAGTGAAACCATTCTGCTGACCGGCGAAGGTTGTAAGTAAGAAACCAGGCCTAGGCTCTGTCACTTAAGGCCATTCTTTAGATAATTCGACGCATATATTCCACCTCTGCCAAAATATTTTAATGTTTTGCCAAATCCTTGATACGGAAGTGGTTTTTTAATGTGCGACATTGTGATTACTGACGCAGCAAAGCGTCGGCTAACCAAATGTCCTCCAGGGAGATTTTAAGACGATCCATATGCCTGTAAAAAAAGCTTTGTCGCTCATTCTTTTATTGCTGTTTTCGCTGCAACTATTGGCTGCAGAACCTGCCATGCTGTACGTTTCTCCATCTGGAAAAGCCGGTTTTTCAGGTAGCAAAGCCCGACCATTTGCCAATCTTGCCGATGCGGTAACCAAAGCAGGAACACTTAAAAATCAGCAGGTAGTTATTGAAATGGCGCCAGGAACTTACTACCTGGATCAGACATTACAGATCAAATCCAACAATTTTCAAGCAGCTTCGCTGAGAATTCAGGGCACACAACAAGGCGAGACAATCATCAGTGCGGGAAGAAAGTTAAAGCTGGAATGGATTGCCTTAGCAGGCGGATTGTTCAAAGCTTCAGTTCCCAAAGGGACTGTTTTCGAGCAGCTTTACATCAACAGAGATTTACAGACCCTGGCCCGTTACCCGAATTTTAATGCCAGTGAACGATTTTACAATGGAACTGCCGCTGATGCTGTGGCTCCGGAACGCGTGGCGAAATGGAAAAACCCCTCAGGAGCTTACCTCCACGGTCTACATGCTGGCGAGTGGGGAAGTTTTGATTTCAGGATCACCGGAAAGAAAGCAGACGGCGAACTCACGATGGAAGGCGGTTACCAAAACAACCGTCCGAATAATCTCCACAAAGAAAGACGTTTTGTAGAGAACGTTTTTGAAGAACTCGACACAGCAGGTGAGTGGTATTTGGACCGGACCAGTTCGACGCTATATTATTATCCGCAAGCAGGCATAAACTTAAAAAATGCACTGATAGAGGTTTCCAGGTTTAAAAATTCAATAGAACTACTGGGAAGTGTGGCAAACCCTCTTAAAAATATCAGCTTGAGCAGACTAACCTTTCTACACAATGAGCGCAGTTTCATGGATACCAAAGAGCCTTTACTGCGGAGCGACTGGACCATTTATCGTGGCGGTGCTTTATTGATAGAGGGCACAGAAAATACGCGCATCACTGCCTGCAAATTTCGGGGCCTGGGTGGCAATGCCATCTTGTTCAGCAATTACAACCTGAAAGGTGTGGTCGAGCGCTGTCATGTACTGAACATTGGCGCCAGTGCAGTTTGTTTCGTAGGCTCCAGTAAAGCTGTGCGTTCCCCGCTTTTCAATTATGATGAGCACATGCCTTTGGAAAACATAGACCTTAAGCCGGGTCCATTGTCAAAGGATTATCCGCAACAATGTCTGGTTGATAACAATCTGTTTCATCACCTGGGTGAAATTGAGAAGCAGGCTACTGGTGTACAAATCGCCATGTCTTCCGAAATTTCGGTTACCCATAACAGTATTTACCACACACCGAGAGCAGGGATCAACATTGGTGACGGTTGTTGGGGCGGTCACCTGATCGCTTATAATGATGTATTTGAAACCGTTCTGGAAACCGGCGATCACGGTGCTTTCAATTCCTGGGGGCGCGACCGCTTCTGGGATCCTGACCGGGCTTACATGGACAAGATTACAGCAGCACAACCTGAGTTAATTTTATTGGATGCAGTCAAACAAAACATAATTCATGACAACAGATTTCGCTGCGACCATGGTTGGGACATTGACCTGGATGATGGTTCTTCTAATTACCACATCTACAACAACGTCTGTCTGAACGGGGGCTTGAAGCTCCGGGAAGGATTTTACAGGATCGTTGAGAACAATGTGATGGTCAACAATACTTTTCATCCCCATGTTTGGTTTAAGGCCAGTGGTGATGTTTTTCGCCATAACATTGTGATGAAGGCTTATGCGCCTATCCAGATGAAGGATTGGGGTAAAGAGATCAATTCTAACTTTTTCCCGAGCCAATCAGCCTTGCAACAGAGCCAGGCTTTGGGCAACGATGCGCAGAGCAGTTTCGGGAATCCGGATTTCATCGATCCGGCCACTGGTGATTACAGGGTCGCTGCAAACAGTTCCGCACTGAAAACCGGCTTTAAAAACTTTCCTCAGCAGTTTGGCGTGGAATATGCTCCACTGAAGAAACTGGCTGCCACTCCGGTTATTTCCAAACTTCAGCAAACCACAGTTGTTAATTCTGCTGAAGGGGCTGTCGCATTTCTTGGCGGAAAGATCAAGTCGGTGCAGGGTCTGGGCGACCGATCGGCTTACGGACTTCCTGACGAAAATGGGGTGATTGTACTTGAATCAGGAACCAATACCCTGCTCAGTCGCTCCGGTTTATCTGGCAAAGATGTGATCCGGAACGTGCAGGGGAAATTAGTTCGTAATGTGAATGAACTGAATGCTGTATTGAAAAACATCAAGGACAGCACGGATAAAAGGACAGCGGAAATCACAGTCATGCGCAACCAGCAAATCCTGCAAATTCAATTGCTATTGGAATGACGACTGCGAGCTTTAGTTCTGTTCTAAAACCTATATCCTGCTCAACATTAACTAACACGACCTTCCGAAATATGAATAAAAGATATCCCCCGCTTCTCTTTCTAGTGCTTTTGTTTGCAATGCCTAATTGTTGTCTGGCAACTGGTCTTGCTGTAGCTGCTCTTCCCCAGGCTACCATCAGGAGTGTGCTTGCGACAAAAACCTATTACATCAATCCGAATACCGGAAGTGACCAAAATACAGGTACTAGCAAATTACAGGCTTGGAAGAGTTTTAGTCCTATCAACAAACTTCAGCTTACTGCCGGGACTAAGGTAGAGCTACTGGAAGGAGGCGACTTTCATGAATCGCTGCTGATCAGGGCAAAAGGCACACAGCAATATCCGGTGACCATCAAATTTGCGCCCGGTAATTACCACATCTACAGCGACCGCGTAGAAAAAAGAAAGTTGCACATTACCAATACCAACGACCGGCCAGATGAGCCCAAAGCCATTGCCTTGTTGTTTGATACTTGCCAATACCTTCAAGTTGAAGGCGTAAATGCAAAAATAATCCTGCATGGGAAAATGATCGAGACCTTTGTGAACCATTGTGATCATATCAACATCTCCGGATTGAGTTTTGACTACAACCGGCCGACTGTGTCGGAACTTCAAATCACCCAGGTAGGCGAAGGTTATGCAGATGCAGTAATCCATACCGACTCTAAGTACAGCATTAAAGATAGCCTGATCACCTGGATAGGAGATGGCTGGCAATACCAGCCGGATGGATATTGGCAAGTGTTAAATCCCTTAACAAACGACTTGTCACGCATGAGCATGCCTATGGAGGCGCTGCGGTTTGTGCAACTAAAAGACAGAAGTGTCCGCATTTATTTTAAAAAAGACGTTGGCTTTAAAAAAGGACTGATTTATCAAAACCGGGATGTCACGCGCGATTGCGCTGCCTTTTTTATGCAATACAGCAAAAATATAGAGCTCAACAACATCCGGCTGTATTTCATGCATGGCATGGGGGTCGTTAGCCAGTATTGTGAGCACATCAAAATGAATAAAATCGTGGTCAGACCCGATGAAAAATCCGGACGTACCTGTGCCGCCTGGGCCGACATCCTGCATTTTGCCGGTTGTAGTGGTCAGATTGAAGTGGCCAACGCCTATCTCTCTGCCGCCAATGACGATGCCATCAACGTACATGGCATCCATTTACAGATTACCGGTATTCAGCGAAACAAGGTGAAAGTGAAGTTCATGCACGGGCAGACCTATGGCTTCCAGGCATTTGCCGCAAAAGACAGTGTGGCTTTTATTGGCAGGGAAAGCTTGCTGGCCCTTCAGGACAACCAAGTCTTGAATACAGAAAAAATAAACGACAAAGAGTTTGTGCTTACCCTGTCTAAACCGGTTGCCTCTGATGTAAAAGTTGGAGATGCCCTCGAGAATGTCACCGCTACGCCTGAAGTCTGGATCCACCATTCTATTATTACCCGCATCCCGACGAGGGGAATCCTGACCACTACACGCCGCAAGGTACTTATCGAGCAAAACCGCTTGGAAAACACACACATGAGCGGCATTTTCATCAACAATGATGCCTCTGGTTGGTTTGAATCCGGAATGGTGAAAGATGTGACCATCCGCAACAATACATTTTATCAATGTGGCGGACCGGTCATTAGCATCCATCCTGAAAATACGGTAAACGGTGCCAGGCAGGTTCACAACAACATCAAGATACTCAACAATGAATTTTGGTTACAAGGGTCTCAACTCTTGCAAGCGAAAAGCACAGGTAAGCTAAGCCTTACTGGCAATAAGATTCACTTAACTGATGGCAAAGTCCGTATGGAAGGCCTGTTGAAACTGGATAATTGTACGGATGTCTCGGTAACTGACAATCAATTGTTGAAAATGCAATAAATCAAAATATTTGTTTACTTTTGTACTGTAACAAAAGATGATACAGTATGAATAATGTTCAGTTTGCTACCGCCATCCACATCCTGACGCTGCTTGCGACGACTGAAGAACACTTGTCTTCTGCATATATTGCCGGCAGCATCAACATCAATCCGGCCATGGTGCGCAAATCATTAAGCGTGCTGAGTAGTCAGGGACTTGTCGAAACCAGGGAAGGAAAAGGGGGAGGAGCATCGCTTGCCAAACCCGCAGATCAGATCCTATTGTCGGCAGTTTACGCAGTCATAAATACTGCCCCATTACTGGGTAAAACCAATCAGCCCAATCCGGATTGTCTGGTAGGCCGACAAATCAACAGCCATTTGCTGGACTTGTACCGTGAAGCTGATCAGGCTCTGATCAACAAACTTGGCACAATTACCCTGGCTGATTTTTGTAATAGATTCAAGTAAATTTTTTTTTGTACAATACTGTAATAAAATGAATTACAGTCTATAAATAATAACTAAATAAAACAAAATGAAAGTAGCACTAATTGGAGCTTCAGGCTTCGTAGGAAAAGCAGTTTTAAACGAATTACTGCAAAGAGACCACCAGGTAACCGCCATCGTTAGGCATCCGGAAAAATTGCAGCCTCAGGATGATTTGACCGTCATAGGCGCAGATGCAACCGATGTGAATGCATTGGCTTCGGCCATAAAGGGTAACGATGCTGCGATTAGCACTTTCAATGCAGGATGGACCAACCCAAACCTGTATGCTGATTTTTTAGGCGGATCAAAATCAGTACAGGCTGGCGTAAAGGCTTCTGGAGTTAAGCGCCTGCTGGTTGTGGGTGGTGCAGGCAGCTTGTTTATTAACGGCAGCCAATTGGTAGACTCACCGGATTTTCCTGCGGAATATAAAGCAGGGGCAACTGCTGCGCGCGATTACCTCAATGAATTGAAACAAGAGACAGAATTGGATTGGGTGTTTTTAAGTCCCGCCATCGAAATGCATCCGGGTACTTCAGGTGTGCGCACCGGCCACTACCGCAAGGGCCTGGAAAATCCGGTTTTTAATGAGTCGGGCAGGAGTATCCTGTCAGTTGAAGACCTGGCGGTTGTTATTGTCGACGAAATTGAACAAGCAAACCATAGTCGCCAGAGGTTTACGGCTGCTTACTAGATTTAACACTCATTATTGCCGTTCCTTCCGCCTGGAGGGGACGGTTAAAATACCCGTTCCAATTTCTTACTGAAATCATAGGCGCATCTAACAGGCCTCTTTAGGGCTGTGGCCCTAGAAAGGGCCTAGAGAAGGCCCTTAGATGGCGGAAACATGCCTGAAAGAATATGGGCGCACGCACCATGCATATTGCTTATACTAACTAATGTGTTATCTGGCATTTGTGCCTCAGTAATCCCCAAAAATCTCATTAAATCTGTTTAGGTTGGAACTCGAAAGCAAGTGCAGGCAATCCAATTGGCAGATTCTTCGGCAACCAAACCTTAACCTCTTCTCCAGCCAACTCCCATTTTAAACTAGATTTTGTATTCAAAAGCATGATCTTTGATGATTTGGCAGGAATATTTCCTTTCCAGGAAATAAATGCGGGGGTTGTCTCACTGGTGTTCAAACAGGTCAATGCGTACCTTGTTTTGCCGTCCTTTGATTGTGTAAACCAGGTATCTCCATCCTGATATTGTGGGGTGATGCGCGTGTTGTAAACGGCCCTACCGTATACAGATAGCCATTTTCCTATTTCTTCCAAACGGCCAACGGCTTCTTCAGGAATGGTTCCGTCTGCTCTCGGACCCACGCCAAGGAGCAGGCTACCGCCCTTGGCTACCACCTCAATCAGGCTGTGTATCACCTTTGAAGCAGATTTATATTGTTCATTGTTGACAAATCCCCAGGCACCGCCAAGTGTGATACAACTTTCCCATGGATGATCTAACTGTGTTCTAGGGATGCTTTGTTCAGGTGTCTGGTAGTTTTCATACGGACCGTGAACTGTTCTGTCGACCACCAATAGTCCAGGTTGCGCCTTACGTGCCATTCCTGCGATCTTTGGCATATCGATATCCTGACTCCATGCAGGTATGGCAGCTCCCCATGCGCGTACCTCATCGTTCACGGTTTCCAGAGGTCTGACCCAACCGCCGTCGAGCCAAAGGATATCTACGTTTCCATAATTGTGCATTAGTTCACTGATCTGGCCGTAAGTATAATCTTTGAATTTATTCCAGCGCCATGGATGCTTGCGCAGGTCATAATTGTTGTTGCGGTCGGCAGTCGCATATTTTGGCCACCAGTAATATTCAGAATGCCAATCGGGTTTGGAGAAATACGCACCGATCATAAAACCTTCTTTCCGGAAGGCGTCGAACACATATTTGGCAACATCCTTTTTTGGATTGCTGGCGAATGGGCCTTTGGCAATGCTGTAGTCCGACATTTTGGTATCAAACATGGCAAAACCATCATGATGTTTGGTGGTGAAAACCAGGTATTTCATGCCTGCATTTTTGCCTGCCCTGGCCCAACTTTCCGGATCGAACTTTATGGGATTGAATGCTTTGTTTAGCCCAAAATACCATTTCTTGTAGTCTTCGTAACTTTGCGTGCTGTCACGTTCTATCCAGTCTTCAGAACATACCGACCAGGACTCTATAATGCCGGGAACCGCATAGATGCCCCAGTGAATGATCATGCCGAATTTCTGGTCTTGCCATTTGTCAAGTTTTGCCTTTACCAAGGGATCTGCAGGCCATTGATAGCTAGACGATTGCGGCATGATATCGCTGGTTTGTCCAAATCCCTTGCAAACGGTAAAAAACAAGAAGAAAAACAGGTAGCATTTAATTTTCATGTTATTTAATTAATAGGTCCCTGCTGTAACTGCAGGGACCTAATCATATCAAAATATTTAGAATTAACTAGGGCATCCAGTAAACTTTGCTCTGCATTTGTACTGTTGGATTTGAACCACCAGAAGCTTTCTGCCAGTTTGCGTTGTTATTGGTACTCTCGTCATCCGGATAAGGGAGTTTATTGATGACAGGAGTTGTATAAGTTGCATCTTTTGGTGTAAGACCGGTTCTTCTTACAATCGCCCAGGCTTCTGCCGGTTCAAATAGCGTAGCCAGCCAAGCCTGGACAGCAATTTTCTTCAGCGCATCCGCATCATTTGTACCATTGTACAATACTGCGGGATTATTCAGAAAAGCAGTCATCTGGAGTGCAGTTGGCGCGACCGGTTTGGTCAGCCAGCGTTGCGAATTTTGCGTATAAGCATACCAGAAATTCACCGAGGATGTTATCCCTGCTTCGTACTCTGTTTTAGCCAAACCTATATTTTTAGCCACTCCCAGTCCCTTTTGGTAAACTTCCGCTTTCAGGAAGTGGACATCAGACTCTGTGATGATCAGATAAGGGAAATACACCTCATCATAAACCATAAAATAATTAAATCCTGAGAATTTATTGTTAGGCTGACTTCCGATCGGGCTTCTCATTTTGGTATCGTTGTTTGGATAAACGGTACCTCCATCACTTACCGATCTGTTTTGAGGCTGTGCAGCCCATTGATCGGCATCGTTGGTCTGGAAATAAACGTATACCCTCGGATCAAAAATCCCAGATCCGTTCGTATTATTATTGGACGACATTTGCCCCCAGACATTTGAACTCATCCGCATATTGGATACGGAAGTTTCACGAAAAGTATACCACTGGCGTTCTGTAACCACATTAGGAGTCACTAAACTTGGCCAGAAACCGAAATTATTACGGTCCAGGCTTCCCGCCGATTGGTTATTTGGAAGCGGCTTATTCCCACCGACCACATCAGCTAGTATTTCAGTGGCCAGGGCCTGTTCTTTGCCATACAAACGCACTGCATACCTCAACCTCAGTGCATTGGCCAGTTTGCGGTAAGCATCCAGATCATTTTTCAGAAACGAATCTGATGAACTGATATTGGTTTGATCTGCGCCGTTCGAAATACCATCTGCTGCAATCTTCAAATCGGCCAGCACGTTTTTATACACATCGATTTCGTTGTCGTATGCAGGGCGATAATAGTCCGCGCCGGTAGCTGCCAATCCAGCCTTGCTATAAGGAATGTCTCCATAGTAATCCAGCATGTGCAGGGTTTTTGAAGCCATCATGATGCTTGCCATGTACTTCACATTGTTGAAACTCTCCGGAGCGCTTTGTTCAGCAATTTTCTTGATCAAGGCCTTATAGTTGGACAGGACGGGATAATAACTATTCCACAAACTGGAGGTGTAATTCAAATATGGCGCCTGAATATTCTGCACCCCCTGCTGGTTGGTAATGGGATAAAACAAACTGACATACAAAGTATTGTCCTCATCCGTTAGCGCTTTTGCAATACCATTGTATAATCCTGGAATCGACACTGTAGCTACACTGGACTCCTTATAGGGGGTATTGAGTTCTTCAAACCCCTTTTTGCATGCAGTACCGGTGGTGATCATCGCCAAAACCAGCATGCTATATATTTTATGATTTCTTTTCATTTTTGATACGATTTAATTATAGGGAAGTTTTGATAGAAAATCCGAACGAGCGCACCCTTGGAATTGAGGAGAACTCTATACCTTGCATATTACCAATACCATTTACCCCTTCAGGATTCAATCCCTTTGGAATGCTGGTGTAGATGTAAAACAAATCACGTCCGATCACTGATATACTCAGGTTCTGAATGAATTTGGTTTTCTGGATCAGATGGGCAGGAACCTGATAAGTCAGTGCAACCTCCCTCAACTTCACCCAGGTATTGTCGAATACAGAAGCAGACCTTGGTACACCCAAGTGGTTCCAGGAAGAATATGTTCCCAGGTAATACCAGGCCGGATTGACCACATTGGTGTTCGGTGTGCCATCGGCATATACACCGCCGAAGCTGACCCCCGTATTGGCGGTTGTGCCGTCAGGGTAAACTAGTGGTAAACCACCTCCATTACGTTCTTTTACAGTCTCCTGCAACAATCCATTTCCCATTGCGGCACCATAAGTACCGAAGAACGTATCTCCTCCAATTTTGGCATCTGCCATGGCGTACAGTGAGAAATTTTTATAGCGGAAAGTATTGCTGATCCCTCCAATCAGGTCTGGCTGAGAATTTCCAATCGGAACTTCATTGGGTGTCAGCACCCACTGTGTACCTGCAGTATAGGTTTTACCATTTGCCGTGTAAGTCATCACCTGTCCATTAGCACCAATGGCATCTTTCACTACTTTTTGTCCGTTTAAGTAAGTAAAGTCTTTACCGTAGATCGTACCGTAGTTGTCACCTACTTTCACCCTTTGTG
>Ga0247815_10002999_pt1 | contig 12292 bp, 6 predicted proteins | sample UWRJL194509B1_FD_181014 | JGI IMG/M metagenome (GOLD analysis project Ga0247815, IMG submission 181014) | Plant litter microbial communities from Arlington Agricultural Research Station in Wisconsin, United States - UWRJ-L194-509B-1 | ecosystem: Environmental > Terrestrial > Plant litter >... | reverse complement strand
TGTCGCAACACCAAGGCACAGAGGCACAGTAGTGAAGGATCGCTCTCAGAGAAAGGGGGATGTGAGATGTGCAAGCGGTGTATAGGCCAACCAGCTCGAATCTGACTAGATACAGTAGGTACATGGGCTGTATATATAGTGCAGATGAGAGTGTGGCTGAGAATGAGTCACGACGATGCGATATGGCGCGATAACGAGTCGACGTGGCACACGGCGCGAGATAGGAGGAATGTCGGCGGCAGGTGACCAGGGGGACGCTCAGGCAGCATGGCGAGAAGTTGGGAAGCGAGATAGGCGAGTGTGGCAACGACAGGGGTGCGAATCGAGGGGCGAGAAGAGGGCGCGAGCGTGATTTCCACAACACAAACCCTCGTCACCGACTTCCTAGTCGGTCCTTTACACTGGCCCCACCTCGCCCACGTGCCATCAGAACGCCAGCATAACAATGATATCATAATGACATCATTTCTTTTGAAACTCATTTCAATGGCCATCCCTGATGCCACAGATCTATTCATCCATACTGTTTAACCATGATGTGTACATTGTAACTGTAGCTCCTGGATGATAGGTCTGGCATGTCTGCTTGTGACTGTAAGCCCACATTACTCTTCAGGGACCAAATGATGTCATTTCAAACAACATATTGGTCCTCCCCCCAGAGAGTGACATCATTGTCTAATAATGGTTTGGACACTCTGGTTAACACTAGATAAGGCGGGCATTGTGTAGAGTCCAAATCCCTCAAATGGCCACCCAGACCTGAACAAGGCAGGGTAAATAGTGATTTGTATCTACTCTTTCTGTGACTCAAGACTGGAGTTCAATAAGAGGGATCTTGAGTGCTTCCAGCCTCAGCAAATGGAGATAACAACAACTCAGCCAAAGCCATCTGATAGCAGATATGTGATTCAACAGTTTGATGCTCGAGTAGCCTATTACCACCATAAAAATATTGTGGGCCTAGCAGTTGCTATGAAAGCATATTTAGACTGCTGGACTATGCATCAACTAAATATACTGCTCACCTAAGCTCAATTCTATTAGGTAATTCCATTATATTGCACAAATGCCATGTAAAAACTACCAATTACAGTGTCCTCATCTCCATTTGAACTGGCACCCAGGTTATCAGGGCTTTCCAGAATGCCTGTTATATAGCTTCAATTGGCAAAATCATAATTGGTGACATCTACTATAATAAAATAGGGACAAAATAGAACTTTTCATTGGGTTAGAGATTATCCGCAACAAATTTAGGTAATGATGGTGTTATAGCTAGTGGATTATTTGACAACAACTGATTGGTATGGATTTTGACATTTGAGGTGTCTTTAATTATCCATTTATTTTCAAATTTTCGAACTGAGAAAATACTGATTGTAAGTACTATCAAAGTACAAAAGCATTACTTCCAGATTCAGCTTGCAATGTCCTGGCAGAAGTACAAACCAATTGTATGGATTGAGGACCAAGTCAAATTGTCTGCATCTCACACTGTTACCTTTTCTGACACTGAATTAATCATCAATGTTTTTCCAATCTCACAATCACCTGATTGTCAAAAACAAAACAAAACAAAAAACAGATAAACTATTGTCAGGGTCCAGATGATGTCATTTACAGTCAGGGCATCTGCAAACTTCCTAATCTAGATTGCTGAGTTAGAATTCAGATCTCTGCTTACCAACCCACCTTTCAGTCCACATCAATCAATCCAAGCAACTTGACCACCTCATGGCAGTCTCCCATTGCATGGTATGCATTCAATTACCATCAGGCTTGTATTTGCTGACAATCACCATTCTCAATACTTAAAAAACATTAAAACAAAACATGCATCCACTGGTGCATGCTTTTAAAACTCCTAAACAATCATGAACCATTATATATCTTTACCTAAATGCACACCTTGAACACACACTCTTTAACCATTACAACTTTATGACAAATTCTCTGTCCATTTGGCTCTTTCAGAGGGATGACTGTCCTGTGCCCATACTGCCAGCAGCAGTTTTGGTCTCCAGACTCAACAGTAATTGCAGCAGGGAGCAATTGCGAAATGTTTGTTCCAGTTTGAGTTTAAATTCACCTGGTCAGTTAAAATTAGACATCTGTGCCAACATCATCCATGATTATTCTGTTCAAATTGAAACAAAATCCAATGTTTCATGTGAGAATGTCCAATCATGGATAGAGGCATATTATGGCACTGCAATGGCACAATCAGTCCTGCATCCACTGACAACGAATGATCTGCGGACATATTATCTTCCATTCTCAGCCAGGACATTTTCACTAAGCCACTTGATAGCAAACATATCACAGTACACTATAAGTGAGCTACGAGAATATATCTCACAATCAGGATTAAAGATTGCATACTCTCACTCAGCCAGGAAGGAGGAAGTTTCCGAAGCACTCTGTGAAGCTTTGGCCTTGCAATGTCAGCAGTTGGCAATGCTAAGTACTGATGAATTGAGCAGGAAGTTCAGCAGTGTATTACCACATTGTTCTCTCAACGACCTAACTAATAGTGAAGCAGCAGATTTGTTTGCATGGAAGTTGAATCCTGGCAAATTCTTTATTTCCATGAGTACTGATCGGCAATACCTCAGCTCCGAAAACCATCATAAGGCCCAACTTCAACGTGAGGCAAAACTTAACAATCTGCTTGCCTGCTCTTTGACCTCTCAGCTTCAAAAATCATGGCCCAAAAAAATCCCTGATATTATAAAATATCACTGTGTGAGTAATTACTATAAGCATACACAATGGAAGGTACCAGATACATGTGCCTGTTGTGGTCGAGCACAAATGGGAGAGACTTTGACCAAGTTTTCCACTGCCAATGGTTCTGTTTCATTTAATATCGAGCTACTAATCTGCACAAATGAATTTATTCTTGAGCATGATCCACAGGCATTTCAGTTCGGTGATCCTGTAATTGATGGCCACATGCTATGCCATGATGGGATTGATGTCAAAGGTAGTTGCAATAGTACTCTTTCAATCTGTACCGATTGTTTGACATCCATTGAACATGATAGGGTACCAAAGTTTTCACTGAAAAATAACCTATATCGTGGAATGTTGCCTGCACATCTCCAAGATATTTCATGGGTTGAAGAACAGGTCTGTGCACTATACATCTCTGCAGCAAGCATTGTCGGACTCTATCACAGTGAACAGCCACAGAACCCATTTGTAATGTATGGCAACACTTGTGCACATCCACTCAATACAGTCCAAACAGCTCAAGTACTACCACGTACAGTTGCTGATGTTGCAGGACATATAGGTGTACTTTTTGTTGGCCCAAAGCAGTACAAACTTGGGGTACTTCAGAAGGCATTCAGGGTCCGGCGGAGCAAACTAAGAGACTTTCTTTTCTGGTTGAAGGCACACAATTTATATTATCAACCTGTTGATATTGACATCAGTCGTTTTGACGAATTCCCTGAAGATGATGCTCTGCCAGGCCTTGCTGATCGCATTGTTGTTGATGCACAGGGGAATGCCGAAGAAATGTTTGAGCGTGAAACAGCAGCTTTTGAGCCACACCCGTTCCAGGAAGCTGTGAAACAGCAGAATACTGAAAGCATTGTTTTTATGGATAAATTTGGAGTGGCTGATGGATCACATGATCGTTTAAAAGGACGTACATTTTCTGCTGCTGCCATTCGTAATCTGGTCCCAAAAGCACCCGGTGTCCCTGATTTGACTTTGCATTGGGGCTCTGAGGCTCTGGATGAGTATCGTAATCCAGCTCTATTGCCTGGACTATATCCTACACTATTCCCTCTTGGTCTTGGTACACTTGAAGATCCCCAGCGACCAGTTAAAATTGCATTTGATACACATGCTAACTATCTTCTAGACTTGAAAGATCGTTGTTTTGCCAATCATCGAGCATTCATTTTTGTGATTGTTAACATCTTGCAGCGGCGTGCCGCTCATCTTTGGACATCAGCTACGGTTAGACGCAGCCACTTTCAAAAACATGCTTCTGATTTCATGCAACTGAAGTCAGATCAACTGTTGAGAATTGCAAATGCTGTTGAGCGAGGTCAACGTAAAGCAGATCTCCCACCATCTGATCATTCTGCATTTGATCTCATGCATCATCTGAATGCGGTTTCTGCCAAAATTCCAGGTACCCCACTATTCAAGTTGAGTCTGCGGAACAAGATCAAGGCTGCTATGTGCCATTTTGGATGTGGCCATATATACCTTACCTTGAACCCACCAGCTGCCCATAGTCCACTATTTCAAGTTGCCTATGGAGATAGAACTGTTGACACAGCTGCCCGCTATCCATCCCTACCATCTAGCTCCATGCGAGCTTTGCGCTTGGCTGAAGATCCAGGTGCAGCTGAGCAGTTCTTTCACGATACATTTATGCTGATGTTTGAGCATATGTTTGGCTGGGATTTTGATAGGAAGTGTTCTAAACCAGAAGGTGGGCTCTTTGGCAAAATTAAGAGTTGGTATGGCTCAGTGGAGAGCACTGGATGTTGCAATTTACATGTACACTGCATCATTACTTTAGAAGGTGGTTTGAATGCATCAGCACTCCATAAGAAGCTAGAAGATCCACAGTATGCTCATCGTTTTTTCCAGTTATTTGAGGACACAATTCACCATCATCTTCCAGATGTTCCAGACATTGCCGAAGATGGATATGATGCTCGGACTGAAAGACCACCACCACCACCTACATTGCCAACAGATATTCAACAGCTTGTCAATGCTCATGGCATACTGCATGTATCTGGATTGCCACAGTTTGACAACTTTCTTAGTGAGATGGACAATTGGAGTCAGATATTTAACCGGGAAGTGAAGCTAATTGGTCAACAGCTTCAGCACCATACCCATCGTGCAGTGTGCTATGATTATGGCCATACAGATTGCCGCTTTCAATTTCCTCATGAGCGCATTGAAACATCATACTTTGACACAGAATCAAAATCTGTTGTATTACGTTGTTTAGATCCTAATATCAACTATTTCAACCCATATATATTGGTATATGGACGTCATAATCATGATGTAAAATGCATTCTCTCTGGAAAGGCTGCACAGGCTGCCATGTATTACATTACAAACTATATCACCAAGATGGACTTGAACACCCATCAGATTTTGAATATGATGTCAAAAGCTGTGATGACATTGGACAAGTATCAACCTAAGGACCAACCACCAACTGTACGCCAACTTATGCACCGTTGTCTAGCTCAATTTACAAGGAATCAGCAATTGTCTGGTCAGCGTGCAGTACGGTATATCAGGGGTCGGGATGATTCTTACATGTCACATGACAGTGTTCCAATGATGTCAGCTATGTTGATGGCCTCAGTAAGTCACCTGGTATTGGATACTGCACTTGAACATCAGTTGAATTATAATCTTGAGGAAATGAATGTGCGATTACAAACCGACAGGAACGGAACACTCCAATTTTCTGACCAAGTGGAAGACTATCTTTATCGTGCTGCCGATCTAGAAACAATTAACTTCTATGACTATGTATGTCAATTTCATGTTGCAAGTAAGAAAACTGTGTCTACCAATGCCTACAAAACATATTCACTGCAATGTGGTCACCGGTTAGTTGACACCCATATCACAATTTCGCGTAACCGTTCAGGTCTCAACCATCAAGTTGAGTTCTACCCGATGCCAATTGGCACAGTCTTCCCTCGGCGCTCACGCACACAACAGTACATGCTATTTACCTTAGCACACTTCAAGCCATTTAATTTAAATTCACCATTGCTCTCACCAGGTCAAACTATAGAAGAGGCATTTGATTCGTTCTGTTTTTCAGCAAAGGCTATGCAAGTTCTTGAAAACTGGGAAGCATTGTATGAATGTGAGGATGAACGGGATGCTGAGCGGTTGCGCAAACAGGAGCAGAAAAGTTCAACTTTGCCAAGGACAGACCATGATGACTCAAATGTGATGGATGAAAGTCATTATGCTGAGGTGAATCTTGCTGGAGTTGATCCACAATTTGCAGATTTGTGGTTGCAATTAGATTCTGCAGGTTGGTTTGACAGAATGGATGATATGATGACAGGTGACCATATGAACACTTGCATTCAGCCGTCAGATAACCTCAAAAGACTTGAGAAAATATGGCGTGAAGAAATCAAAGTACAAGGAAAAGCTATATCTGATGGACACCAAACTGCAGATGACAAACAGTCTAATATAATGAATGTGGCACCACAATCTTCACTGGATACTGCAGAAGTCAAGACTGTTCAACCTCAAACCACAGAACTACGCCAAATGGTGTATCAAGCTCTGACATCTGAGCTGAGTAACAAGATTGCGGATGCAGCAGGTTTAAATGTTACTCAGAGACAAACCTACAATGTAATTGTTTCATGGTTACTGGATCACTTTAAATCTGATTTAAACCACAACTTGCCACGGCTTCATGAGACCAATGAAGCTTTGAGAATGATCTTTCATGGACCAGGTGGGACTGGTAAAACATATTGTCTTAAAGCAATAGGTACATTACTTGACACAATTGGACATTCGAAAGGGATAGTATTTCTTGCCCCGACTGGCTCAACAGCTGCCCTGATTGATGGCCAGACACTTCATAGTGCAGCTCGTATCAAGATTGTGAAAAGAATTACAGATGCTAATGGAGACAAAACTTGGGGTGCAATCGAGGTGGATTGGAATCCAGATGATCGGAAGCATATTGACGAGGTTTTTGGAGACTGTCTGATGCTGGTTATTGATGAATTTTCTTTGCTTGCAGAAGATAAGCTGGCTCAAGTAGATGCAGCGTGCCGGTCAGCAAAACAGAATTGGGATGATTGGTTTGGTGGAATGTCAGCAGTACTATGTGGGGACATGTGCCAATATCCACCAGTCCAAGGCTCACCACTGTACAGTCCTATATCAAATCCAGGAGTTCGAAATGTGAAAAGTGCTAGTCTGAATTGGATGGGAAGGTTGGCATATAAATCATTCACTCATGTTTTTGAGTTTACTGAACAAAAGCGGATGGAGGGAGATCCAGAGTATGCAGCAGCTGTATTGCGATTGAGAACTCGTGAGTGTATTCTGGATGATGTGGAGCTGTTCAATAGCCGTGTTCTGAGGTCTGATACTCATCCTGATGGTGTTGACCTTAGTGAGCCAAAATATACTCATGCTACAGTGCTGGTAACAACTAACCAGGTCCGTCAAGAAATCAATGCAGCAAAGGCTAAGGCTTTGGGAGGTCATCTTCCATCATATATTGAGTGTGCAGCTGTTGATGTTCTGAGTAAAAATGTCAGCCAGTCTGTTGAATTAACTGCCAGCCACAAACAAACATTATTACACCATGATTTTGGTCGTGATGCTCTTCCAGGGATTCTGGCATTTTATGAGGGAATGCCTGTATTTTTAAGGATGAAGAACCATAGTGTTCCTCTGAAGGCCACAAATGGAGCAAAAGGAACTGTAGTTCAGGTTGTCGCCTCTGAACCAGATGCTAATGGGATGAGGCATGTTAAGTTGATTCTTGTCAAGCTAGATAACAGTCAAGCTAATCTCAGCAAACTGGGCCCTTCTGTATTTCCTATATTTCCTCATAGCTGTACCATAAAGATCAATCTTAAAGACACTGATGGGCGTCCTGTGCCAGTATCTGCAACACGTTATCAAGTTGCAGTTGAAGCAGCATTTGCATCAACCGGACAGGGTGCACAGGGAAAAACAATGACAAGTGTGATTGGCACAATCAGCAAAGACGGATTTTATAACTATGTTCTTGCATCACGGCCACGATGTCGGCAAGATCTTGCATTGACGGAAGATGTTTCCCTTCAAGACTTGAACCGTCCATTACCAGTAAATTTGCAATTCGAATTAGAGAGGCTGAGGGTACTAGCTCATAACACACAAGTTTCCTTGGGTCAGTCCATTTCAACATTGAGTGTACCAGAACATGAGCGTGAGCAGAATTTACCCGCTGAACAGGCAAAGTATAGCCAATTGAATGTGAGCCCTGAAACTGTTGGAATCAAGCGCAAGCAACCAGATTGTCAGACCAGCAGTGATGAACCTGTTGCAAAAAAGATCAGAAGTGTGACAAACTCTAAGAAGTCCACAAGAGTTAAAAAGACACATTTACATTCTCAAGGAGAGGTGAGATTAAAGTCAAAGATGGAGTCACATCTAAGAAGTACAATTCAGAGATTACCTGCCTCTCCATTCACTGGTAGCCGATGGGATAGTGTCAACTGGTCTTGTGCTTATGATAGTGTCTTGTTGGCTTCGGTAGCCTGTTTTTGGGAAGGGTCTCCTGAATGGTGCACAATGTTTAGCCAAACAGGAGCCTGTGCTGCTCAAATAGCAACAGATATTTCGAACATGCTGCAGTTGTCTCAGCTGCATAACGCAAATACAGTTGAGACAATTAGAAACAGATTTAGGGATTATTTATACAGCTTGTATCCAAATCAGTTCCCACGGTGGGGACCTGAAGTTGTTGCTGTCAGAGATGTGTTTACTCAGACAATAAGCTCTGATGGTGTCTTGGATGTGTACAAAACATTCCAGCAAATACAATGCGAGAATTGTGGTGTCATCCTCAATCAAAGAGAACACTATGTCAGCTCTACAATCCTACTATCACAGCATCCACAGCCGGGAACAATATCATCTTGGATCAACAATGCACTGAATAGCTGGAGAGAATCAGGACAACAGCATTGTGAACGGCCAGTGCAGATTGTCTCCGCCTTCACACAGGCACACCCAATACTTATGTTTGAAGATCCAGGTGGATCAGTTGATATTAGCCCAAATCTTGAAATTCAAATACCAATTCATAATGTCACCACACAATTCAATTTACAGGCTATAATATATTTTGGTAGTGCACATTTTTCATGTCGCCTCATACACAGTAACACTCTGTGGAAGTACGATGGCATGCATAATCAAGGGCAACCTGAAGCTGAGATGCAAACCAATGACATTGCTATTTCCGACCTCCGCTATTTAGATCAAAAGCGTAGCAGCTTGTTTATATATAGAATGGTTCTTCCACAGTAGATCTGATTGTAATTGTTGCATTCAGCAATGGATAACTCTTCATAGTAATACCTTGAGCTACTAATGATTTACATGACCTGGCCAACTATCCTACACAGCAAGTAGGAAATTGTGATGTCAAGCTTCATGGGTGACAAGGTTGTTGAACTTGCACTTTCCACGCAACTGTGGGGCACGGCCTTGGACAATCTCTCAGGGAATGTCACCGTCGCAGATTTTCTGGACGCTGGTGAGCACAAGCTGGTAGCTGTGCTTGTACATGAAGCGAGCTGCATCCTTCTTAGTACTGTTACAGTTGTCCCACCTGTACATCTATATTAGTAGTATACGGCTAGTTCAGAATACCACATACAGGCGAAGTGAGCAGTATGCCTCCACCCAAGTACCTGGTTTGAATGTTTCGGCCAAGCGGCTTGGGAGAACAGTATTTCCCAGTTCATCTGCAGCATTCAGTGGTACAACTGACAGCCCATGGGTGTTGGTCAGATTTTTGATCAGATTTGCCTCATCCGGCCATGCAGTTATGCTGATTGCACTCTCTGGAAATTATTTGAGCATACTACTGAGTGGTTTAATAAATCATACACACCATCCTTACTAGCAATCTGAAAGATGTTGTGAGTCCTGCATTGGAACCGATAAGCTCCACCTTGGATCTTGGCACAGAAGTGGTCAGTGCACTCTGGCTTATGATTGACTGTGGAAGGTTCCAGTAAGTAGTGGTATCAACATCAAATTGAATGCAGGACAGACGAGTTGTCTCATGTTCCTGCTGGAAAGCCTCCAGAAATTCAAACTGGCGAATGACTGCTTCATTCTCAGGGCCAATTCCACCAGATGGAAATTGCAGGCTGAAGACCCAGGAAGACTTTGTGAAGTCCGCCTTCTCAAAGACAGACTTGTTGGTCTTGCTGATCTGAAATCTTTATGAGCACATATAAATCAAAATGAAAGTCAATAAAAGTTACACACCATGTCGCCATATACACCTAGATAAGTTTTGTTGCGAACGACCTGACCCACAATAGGGATTTCCCAAAGGTCCTCCTGATTCCAAGACCACTCAGAGCGACCATTCTCATGGTGGCACACAAGCTGAGCAGGATGAAAGTTGGGGCAAAGAGGAGACTTCAAGTCCTGGAGATGGGCAGTGATGCACCCATGCACACGTTGAGGGAGTGGAGTAGCCATGGTGATGTCCTTCTGATAGTTTACTCGCTCAGTATATATACTATCTGCAGGCCTCTGTCTTGGCGCTTAGTGATGCATCTAACAAAATGGCTATTTTTGGACTGAGCTGACGAATATTGCAAAAATCACATGATTTGCTGACTGAGCTTACCAAGCTGCTGAGTCACTACATTGTGGCTGTGTATCTATTTCTATAAAATGATGACACATATTACGATTTAAGACTATCCCTCACATCATGTCTCAAATCCCTGCCAACGTTCTTGCTGCAATCACTGCACTTGATTCAGAACCTACTGCTTTTGTTGGCGGCAATGCTCTGTCTGCATCAGACTTTGCATTTGACACAAAGGCTTCTCTCTGGCATCTCAAGGGTGATCCAACAAAGAATGAGTTTATCATCATTGGCCAACTTGTCAATGATGGTGCACACCTTGGACCATATGGCAACATGTACTTTGCTGATGTGCGTATTTCATAACATTACCTTGTAATTTCAACTAATTTTTGTATTTTTTATTTATTTTTTATTTATTTTTTGGGTTTGTCCTTTCCTTGTGATTATTATTATTGAACCACAGGTGACAGCTCAATCCTTCAGCAAGGCCAAGTACACAGTCCGCATGACTGCACCAGCTGGTGAAGAAAACCATGTGGACAAAGATGTTCGTAACCAGCTGACTGATGCGGTGAGTGTGTCATCATCTGAGTACAATCGACATTGTATTCATTTTTTTTTTCTGTTACCAGGTCATGCTCCTTGCTGAGCTCTGGGAGAGTTTTACTCCTTCAACAGTTCTCAAGGCGGGACATGCTCCAAATCTGTGCTATGAGCTGCGCGATGGTTATTGTCTTCTTGGATTTTCTCTTGGCAATGTTTACGACAATCCCCTCCGCCAACTTACAGCCAAGGAGTTCAGAGCTTGTAGGTGTTGCGTATTCCTGAACCACAACTTCATTGCTCATACCACATCTCAGCAATTGCAGCCAAGCAAGGTAGGACAAATGCACACTTTGAGCTGATTATTTCTGTACTGATACTACTGTGCAGCTGGAGAACCGAGCCCTTACCTTGCAGCTGGCAATGACCCTCGCAATATCATGGACAAACTCCCTCCAAGTGCTCGCTCACAGCTGAAGTTCAATAGTGAGCTTCCTGTGTACAATCACAAGGGCCAGAAAATCTTCCCACGGTCAACCGAGTTGCAGCGTGAACTCGCTGATGCCTGGGTCAAGATTACCTTCAAGATCAAGTTGTGAGTCTTTGATGAATTCCATATATATTGTATACACACAGGCTAACATTCTGTCTCAGCTGGGATATTGGAAATGGTGCCAGTCACACCTTCCAACTTCAAGTGGTTCGTCTGGATGTTCTCCACAACAACCACAGCCACACTGTCTTTCAGGAAGATTTGGATCACTTCTCTGGTAGCTTCATTGTCAACCAGCGTGCCTCTGGTTCATCCCATGGTCTCACTCAATCATCACTCTCCCCTCCCCACCATTCACCTGTTTCCACTCCACCTCCTCATTCCTCTACCACTCTGCCATCTGGCACAGAGTCTGTCCCTCCTGCCACCCCTAAGGTCTCAGCCCCTGCTAGTGAGGGCAAGCGTGTCACCAGACTTTCAAAGCGGCGTGCACATGAGGAAGCGGAAGGTTCACCTGCAGGTAAGAAACAGAAGCAAGCTGAGTGAGTTTGCAGCCTGTAACAACTACCTCCCCCTCCCCCAATTCCACCCCCTATGCCTGCAAATGCTGCCTCTCACCAATATGTTTGGCTCATTGATTCTCAGCTGTATCTCTGCTGTAGCATCATTAGTCAGTTTCTTGTGAAATCTGTACAACAAATGCATATCCTGCACACCCCCCTCTCAAACTATCTCTCATTGAATTCTTCAGTTTGCTTTTATTTCATCTGATCAAACATTATGCATGTGGTCACTTACAAAATTTATTACCTGTTGACCAAGTATGCAAACTGATTCTGTGCTATGGTCTGACTGTGGAGGCTTGT
>Ga0247815_10002998_pt1 | contig 12295 bp, 11 predicted proteins | sample UWRJL194509B1_FD_181014 | JGI IMG/M metagenome (GOLD analysis project Ga0247815, IMG submission 181014) | Plant litter microbial communities from Arlington Agricultural Research Station in Wisconsin, United States - UWRJ-L194-509B-1 | ecosystem: Environmental > Terrestrial > Plant litter >... | reverse complement strand
TTCGACCTTCGCAGTAATCGCTCAATTTGGTTCCTCGCCGTTATGCATATCCTTAATCCCCTTCTTCGACTCGCATGCCGCCAAACGCGGACTCTGCTTAACCCGCCCCGACGCCCAAGGACACACCGCACACAGTCGGATCCCTTCGCGCCGTCGCGACGCTGGGCACTTACCGCGTATCCCGTGGGCATATAGCCCACGGACGCAACCCCTGCCTGTCCTGACCCGCTCGTTCTACTCCCACGAGCCACCCACTCTCCTTGTTATCATTCGCCCCAACTCAATCCGTCTGTGACGCTGCCACGATTCCACCAACCCCACGTTATGCGCGCTTTTTTTATATGAAGCGGCCCAATGTCGTGGCGCGCGCGCTGACCATGAATCCAGAATGATAACACGATCCGAAAGTTTTTACGCCGAAAATACGCATCTGATGTAGATATGACTTCTCCCAAACCGCAACAACCCCCCAAAATACAAATGAACATACTTTGCGGAACTTCTCGCGTGGGAAATTAGAGTCTGGCAAGAACTTACAAGGTTCATTGAGCGCGACAACGGGGCAATCGACCAACTGATGGCGGACGAGCTGCGGTGGCCGGCCGGCTCTCGGCGAACCCTATTCAAGTCGCGCGAAGCGGATAAGGGAATCAATCGGTGGCTCTGATGCGCTTGATACGGCATGCGTGGGAGATTGAGGGACCATCAGTTGAGGTTGTTACCCGGACATAGCCGATGACGCGTCCTAAACTCCGCTGCGCTCCCTTTTCTTCACGCTCCTTCGCCGCGCGCCAATAATGGTCCGGCTCGGGCTTTGCCGTTTTTCTTTAGCACATGTCGCGCCTCGTTCAAAGCGCGTCAATCAATGGCGGATGCTGGCGTTCGTCAGCGAGCGTGGGGCACTACCGCGGATAGTCCACCGAGCGCGCGCTGCTACCGGATCAGTTTATTCGGCCTTGATGCGCATTCAATAGGCTTTAAATGCTATTACCATATGACGCGCATCTGTGCTGTCAGGCACGTTGTCGTTCTCTGTCGCGTGATTTGAACCCCAGTTCCGTTCCGGTAGCCCTGTTCTTGCCAAAGCTGTGGGTTCGCCGTGACAGCTGTCTCCGGCTGTCGGTGTCTTTCCATGTCTTTCCGTCTGTGGGTAGCTCCATTCGCGTCGACTTCAAATGATGTGGATAACCTTGGACGCCACGGAGACTTCCTTGGTATCTACGGTTGCGTTGCTACTGGGCATCGCCGTTACCCCAAAACGTACAACACTTTGCGGTCCCCAGTTACTTGATCTGCATCATAATTGGCGAAGCTGCGACCTATGATTGCCAAACACGACACCGCTGCTTCAAATGTCTCGACTTAATATCTCATAAATTTAGTAATTGCTTCAATCTTCGCGTCATTTCGTACTCCAATGATCTTTATCGTCGTTCCTGGTCTCAAACCAAGGCCGTCTGGTGGCGCATTCAAAACCCCGCCCCGGCGCCTAATCACCCACGTGCATCGATCTGAAGTGGGTACGTCACATGCCAGAACGCTCCTTCGTCTCCTTCCCCGCCGCACATCCTCACGATGAGCACACCTTCATCGCCGCGCGCACCACTGCAGCGCCGGCTTTCTTCGCGGCGTGGCTCTATGAGCGCGCCTGACCCGTTTGCGCTGAATTTGATCGACGACGGTGGCGAGACTGAGCGCGCACACACCAGCCGCCTCACCATCGTGCGCGTACCCTCATCTGGCGCGTCAGCAGTTGGTCAAACACCTCCCGATAGCCCTAATTTGGGTCGCCGCGCCAGTTGGGGTGCGCGTCGAGGCTCTGGCTCGTCAATTGGCGAACTCACAGGCGGCAAGCCACGCCTTAGCTTTGCGTTCTCGACCTTCACACCTATCAATCCGCCGCCTGGCAGTACTAGTCCTGAAATTGGTCGCGCACACAATAAGCAACGCTCGCTGTCGAATGCGAGTGCGATTCCATTTGCAGGACGCAAGAACCTCTCGCCTGAGCAGTTGCTGGAGATCGCGCAGAACCCTGTTGGCAGTACGCCAGCCGTCTCGCCTGGAGCACCTGCAACGAACGAACAGGGCTTTGAACCTGCACCTTTTGAGCCGCTGTCGTCCGAAATCTGGCTTCCATTCCTCGACAGACCGAGGGAGGTCACCGCCCTGGTTAGCGCACCACCAACGAAGCAGCTGTTCGCCGTCATCTGTCAAGCGTTGCCCCAGACTATCGCCGCTGACACCGACAGCAATGACCCAAAGCATTGGACGGCAGACCAGCTGACGACACACCTGACTGAGGCAACACGCGCCGAGTCGGACGATCGCGCTTGGGCGCAGGCAACTCGATCCTGCATCGCCTCTCACAGCGAACTGCTCTGGGAGCGCTTCAAAGGAGCACTTGGAGTACCCCCTGAGCTCGACGAAGATCCATTGCTTGAAGAGGATATGTTCAGCGACTCGCCAGGTGGTGCCGACGATACGGCCTTGGACGACGAATACGACGACTCTCTCAGTGGTAGCATCGACCTGGCAGACGAGACCTGGGTCGAGCCCATTTACACCACGAGCGAGCTCGGCGCGCAGCTGCCGCTTCAATCTCCACGTGAGGGCGGTGGTGGCAGCATAGCAGGCGACCTCGAGGCAATTGGCGAGCGCGAAGAGGAGACGGCCGGCTCGAAAGATTCTCGTGGTTCAAACGAACCGATCCAGGGCATCCGCATCTACACCTCCGCCGCCGCCTCGCCGTTCCCGACCTCGCGTCGCAGCTACTCCCATTCGCACATGACTTCCGCAGAGACGTCGCCCGTTTTACATAACAGCATCGCCAGCAACTCCAGTCCACTTGGCCGCAGCACCAGCTTGAGGGATTCTCGCCGTCGATTCAGCAGCGGACTCCACTTCACACAAGCAGGCTCGTCCGGTCTCAGCGGTTCTGCTCTCGGCCGAAGCAAGAGCTTGCAGCACGGCCCTCGCGGCGTCGGCGCGCTCGGCGGTCTGGGCGGGAGCCAGATGGTGGCACCGCACACGGAGCGCACGCCGGGCAACCCGCTTTTCGTCAGCAGCTTTGCGACCCTCAGTGCCGGTCCGACCCTCGTAGCCAAGTACGTCTGCCTTCCGGTCTCTCGCGAGTATGTAGCTGACGTGTTCTTGCTGCAGCAACCCCTCGTTGCGCTATTCTGCATCACCACTTCACGCGCCTCGCGTGCCGTCACGTCTTGGTCGAGGCTCGGATTACGCGATCTCTGCGACGAGCGGCAGCGAGCGCGACTTTGGAGGCTAGATGTTGCCAGTCGCTCTCTCTCTCTCTCCGTGCATGTAATCCTATCCGCGTTGTGTACGCTCCTGTGCTTTAACCCCTCTGGTGTAGATACTGTGGGCGCTCTCTTGGACTTTGCTGCAAACGCCAGCAGAGCTGTATTTGCGCATGACAAAAATCAACATACCTTTGTGCGCAGTTGGACATGTTATGAGAAGCAACGTAGCGTGAGAATGCGCAAACAGCTGAAAGCTTTGCGATGCGATGCGACTTGGACGGACAACTCCCGTCCAATTGTTCGCCGTATGGGGACGTTCGGAGTCTCAAGTAGCATGTAAGAACCCCTGGCCCTGGCTCTTCCTAGCTTCGAATGTTTTTGGATCTGCGGCAAACTGTACGGAGAGTTGGCGTGTGACGGCGACAGGTGTCCGATGAGAAGTTCAGCCCGAAGGGAATGTCAGCGCCTCGAAGGCCAAGACGTAGTCTCGCGCCATCTGATCAAGTCGTCTGCGGGTGTTCTAAACGGAAAAACTTGTGGCTCTTGGGAGTGCATCAACGCGGATTCTTGCGAGCTCGCCGTGGCACCAAACTTGCCTCCACGCCCATTGTCCGCGGTCCGTTCCGTATCGCTTTTCTTCTGCAGCCGTGCATCGGACAGGGACTGACCCACAAGCAAACCTGTCACTACCCCATCTTCGCCATCACACGTCGCGAATAACGTCACTCGAGCCCAACCACTTGCCACTGAGCTCAGGTTATCTGTTGGAGACCAGCTATCCATGGCAAACGATTTATGCATTCGGCTGCATCAGCGGACAGGTGGTCCCACTTAGATCGAGGAGATGCGCGCTATGCGCGCATATCGTCTCATTGTGAGGGTCGATGACGAGGAGCAAGAGCAAAGGAATAAAGTACATTAGAAACGATGGATCCACGCTCACAATCGGCCAACGGAGAAAAATGATCATATGTTCACCTGCAGTTTCATTAATTATATTTTAGCTATCTGCGAGCGGTATCGCGGCCGATTCCGTTTCATTTCCTCAGCTTCATGAACCGCCTGTAGGTGTGGCGGATTTGAAACCCCTGTGTTAACGGATCTACTCACGGTCCCGGTTCGTCCTTTTCCTCTTCCTCTTCCTCTGACTCTCGAAATTCGTCATTCGCCGCTCCGTACCCTCGAACCACAATCCTCGTTACTGAGTACACATGAAACTTGATACTAAACTTCTTCAGCGACGCGAAGAGGATGGTCTCCGTGCCCAGATTCGGGCCGTTCTTGCCGAACGGCTCATTCTCGACACTGCCGGTACTGAGTGCGTCGAACCTTCTTCAACAGTCCGCAGCATTTCTAACTAGTTTTAAATACTCCACAATTTAGCTCAGTACGGTCACAAAGCCTCAGACTTGGTGCTGCGATCCTGGAGTGCGTCGATGAGGCGTTGGCATTTGTCCACTCGGTCGGACAAAATCCCTTGAGGGACCCAGTTCGAACTCTGGATAAAAATCAAATCGGGACTCCAGGCGATCAAGCCGATGATTTTGTTGGCATCATGCCTTGCGATGCGTCGCCAGACTATCAACAGCCTGCGACTCGAGACGCGGAGGCAAGCCCTGTTGCCTCGTCATCGCTCCGGACCCCGTCTGTGCCTCGTGGTCTTTCCAACCAGTCCCAAGGAACCGATATGAACGTGTCAGCGTCTGCACTCTCTGGCCAACTCCATCCTAGTACGGCTCAGAGAAGCAATTCAATGCAGGTAAATCACAACGCCAACACCAACGGCCCCGACTCGATGTCGCCACGAACAGTAGACTATTCATTTCCGCCGCGGGGCCCGGATCCCTTCCTCTCTGGAACATCAATAGACCCCGTGTTGGTTGAGGATGCAGCTATATCCGCCGCGGAGGCGCCGGAGACAGTAACAGTAACGGCTGTTCCACAGCCGCAGCCAACCATCCTCAACAGCACGAAAGCGCATTCTCCGACCTCTACTGTAAGTTTGACCGACAGGTCAACGCTAGACTGCCCAGAGATCGACTCTTGCCACACTGCTTCTGCGGACCTGCTGCCTAGTCCGCCGTTATCCCCTCGTCCGATTCGATGGCGGGCTCATCCAGTGCTAGCCCCCGGTTGGGCTCACCTCTTGCCAGCGAATATACTGGAGATGATATTCATCCAGCTTAGTACATCTCTGACAGACCTAGCGAAAGTCGGGCAAGTCTGTATGCGATGGAACTCGATTGTCCGCGACGCGCCAGAACTCTGGCAACTTATTGTCATATCTGGCAAGCAGCATCATCTGCTCCCGGAGCTTTCAAACTTTCTCAAGCGCTCAGCATCGTTACCGGTTGACCTCGACATTACCTTATCCGGGCGAGAGCCTGAAGGTATTGCCCGCAAGGTGCTGGCCGTCCTACGCCATACCATGCATCGTGTACGTGCACTGACGTTGCATATCGATACGTCGGTCTTTGTTGGTCGGCTGCTCGAGACTGCGTTAACTGCGGCGGCGCCACTGCTGGAGCGACTCAAAATCGACTTCCCCAGTCCGTTCCGCCTCATGGACGAACTCTTCCAGGGAGAAGCTCCGCGGCTCTATCATCTTAGTGTCTACTTGCGGAATACGTACGCAGATAGGCTCGTTTCGGGTAGATGTGCAGGGCTTGCCGCGGTGACACACCTGGTCAGCTTAGACGAGGATGCGATGCCACCCCTCAACTATCGATATACTCGACTTCTTCTAGCGCAGCTTCCGAATCTGGAGCATGTTGAGCTCTGCAGTATTCCATTCATTGTGGTCGACAAGAACGAAGAACGTTCGTTGACAGCCAAGCCACTAAAGTCGCTCGCGTTTATTGTTCCCAAAATCAGCCGCAGTCATCTGCATGCGATGTCAGCACTTCGCGAGTTGCGCTTCACCGACGTCGAGCGCATTGTCGTATATGACGCCCCGGCGCAGGTTGTCACCGAGCTCATGCAACATACCAGCGGCGAGGTGGTCAACCTCACCGTTCTGTTCACTTCCCGTCCTGGCATCACACACGTCTTCTGGCGCGACACCCGCGGGTTCACGCGCATCTTCCCCTCCTCCGTGCTCCATGACAGCATCTTCCGCGAGTTGGGCAGTGGGCCCAGTGGGGCGTTGCAGTCGCTCGAGCATCTCACAATATCGGAGTACATGCCCAAAGCCGAGGTCGAGGACGTGGACGAGCTACTCCGAGAACAATCGCTTCAGAAACTCTCGGTGATGGTTCGCGGTCCTCGAGCGCAGGGAGGAGCTATCTCATTTGCGGGATTCACGGGTATTCTCAACCCAGCTACGCTGAAGAAGAGCAACACCATCCGATATCCTGGCTTGCAATCCATCGAGCTTCGTGCGAGCTCGGACATTTCAGAGTTCAATCAGCTCCGAGATGTTGGTGAAGGAGTAGAATTTACTTCAGGACTGAAAGTACATGTAGACGGGCTTCTCGGCTGGCTGCGTACCAGCCTCGGCTACACTGGAGGGTCAAAGAGGTTAGGGACATTAGCGTTATGTGGCGTGTCTCTCCAGGGGCAGGATCCGCAGAGGTTATGCGATCACATCGTAAGAATAGAGCAGTTGCCATCCTACGATCTGTAGCATGTTATATTGTATCTAGGGACATTGTGGGCACCCGTTTCGGGATAGTCCGGCATGCAAATTTGACCCGCGGGATGCCGCGCGCTCGCTTGCCGCTCCTCCATACCGGCAGCAAACAACACTCGTTCTTCCACACTGCCTTCAAGATCCTGTTCCGGCAACTTGGACTTATCATGGCGCACGCAATGGCCGATATGCCCCAAATACTAGAATGCGAGGAGCAGGGACTCCGCGCACAAATTCGTGCGCTGCTAGATGGCCGGCGTCCCAGCGCATCGAATACAAGGACAGCCAGACAGAAAGGATCAAGAATGATTTCTGACGCAGAAACTAGTGGTGGAGTGGATGATTTGTATGTGACTGGCGCTGCGATCCTGGACTGTGCGGATGCTGCTCTGGCCATGATGCGACGCTTGGTGCCATCAACCTCAAACTGTGCTACAACAGATCAGTCACGCTCGCTCGCTTCGTTACCGGGAGGTCATCCACCGGATATGTCTGCTCGTGCGTTCGCAGAGCCGGGTATCGTCGGGGCTAGTGATAGTCCCAGCATCGACCCAAATGGCCAAACGGCCTTGCCAAGACCTGTCGCTCGTCTCCACCAGCGAGCATTCCCGCAGGAGCAGCCTGAAACCTTAGAGGTCTCATCTTCGCGTATGACGGGACGTTTTTCTGTCAAGGCGGAGAAGGCGGAGGACAGCGAATGGACGTCGTTGCCGCCAGTATTCAGTATTCCATCTCGCCAGGCCAAAAATTCTACAACACCTCCGCGAGCATCATAACAGCTCTGTGACCAGATCATGTCGCGCACAAATCGGCAGCTCTCGCATCAACGGAGCCATTCCAGGACTCTGGCGTGCACTACAGTTCCAACAACTGTCTGTATTTCCGCCCGGCCAAGCAAGACGATCAACGACCTGCCGTGGAACCTCCTACAATACACCTTCGAACAGGCCCTGTCGGTGTTTTCGGATCTCGTCGTTTTGACTCATGTCTGTAGTCGCTGGCGGAACTTCGCTTTGGACACGCCAACCCTCTGGACCCACCTGACATTATCTATGCGACAGCTTCGTGGACCACCCTTGCAGGGGCTCCTTAATCGCTCTAAAAACATGAAAATTGACGTCGATCTTACTCTACCTGGTGCGTACGTGGACTCTATCGAACAGATCTTCGACGAGCTGCGTGATCAAATGGATCGCGTCCGAACGCTCATCCTTCGCTGTGAATCGCCTCATCAAATCGTACCAAGTCTTCGAAATATGTTAAACGCTGCAGCACAGTCACTCGAGAGGTTCGAGCTGCGGATGGTAATTCCTTTCAGCATCCCAGAATACTTGTTTATGGGACATGCCCCACACCTGCGACACCTAGCCGTTCACTTCCGCCACATATTCGCGGATCGCGTTGGACCGGTGGGATGTCCAGCACTTCAAGCAGTAACGACGCTTGTTTCTCTCGATACTCGTGTCACGCCTCCTCTGAACGACCGGTACTCCCGGCTGCTGCCACAGCTGTTTCCAAAACTCGAGCGACTACAGCTCTGCACCGCCGTGTGTCCACCAAACGAAGAACTGAACATCAGGATTTATACCACGGAACCCCTCAGTAGACTCGAGTTCACCGTGCCACCCGCTGCCCGAAATCACAGCCTCGCGATGCACACCTTACACGTATTCGACGCTCAGCGGGTGAAGAATATTGTCATCCACGACGCGCCGAGCACCACAGTCACCAGTCTTATTAGCCAGTGCGACGGCAGGCGTATAACCGGTCTCGTCTTGATCTTCCTCCTGCGACCGAAGCTCGTGAATTGCGCCTGGAGGGACTAGCGAGGCTTCAAGCGCATATTTCCATTTGCGAGCCTTCCAAGAACGGTGCTGCAGGACATGTGCGGTACAACGTCGCAGCTAGCCAACACTTTCTCCCTTCTCTTCCTCACGGATGTTGTCATCTCCGAGTTCGTCTCGGCATCGGAGTTATCGGAAGTCTGCTCGATCCTACGGGGCAAGGCTCTGCTCAAATTGACGATCGTCGTCGCAGACGGTCCCGCCGCACCTGCCCAGAGGTCAATCCTCAAACCCGCAACGCTGAGCCAGAGCAAGGAAATACGATGGCCTTGCCTTGAAAGCATCATACTCTGTCGGCACTCGAGAATTGTGGAGTTTCATACGGACGAAGACGGAGCAAACGCAACGATGTGCCGAGAAGTCAACGCCGACTGCCTCTTCGAGTGGCTAAAGAGCAGTTTGGGGTATACCATCAGTTCATCCACCGGGGCAGTGCTGCCGACCATCTTCTTTAAGGGAGTTGTCCTTGTGGGTAACATGAATCGATTCGCAGAGGCATGGCCCATTGTGTTGGCATCTTAGGTCCGGAGCGGGGGGCTTTGTAGACCCAGCATGTCCCGACTTTGTGCTCACAGCTCCACTTAACTGTTATCACCTTCCCTTCATATGTATAGAATAAGAACCTGACCCATTAGGTTAAAACTTGCTCTGTAGATAGCGTTGTATTCACTCGCAAGGTTTCATACACCTCTTCGAACACCAACACTCTGTATTAATCGCTTGATTTCATGAGATCGCTGAACACTAGATTTATGTGTGTCATGCTCCACATATTATGCGCTATGTCACGAGTGGTATAGTGCCTGAGTGATATAAATTACATGTCAAGGCGCTGGCATCTGGTGACGGCCTTGGACTGTCGAAATATTACTTTCTGCCTCGCTTTGGCTCAATTTTAATCTGTTTACGATCCAACCCAAGATAAGAGACGAATCACCGTCTGATACGAAGCTGGGACATCTCGGCCACTCAAACGCTGCCCCGGAACATGCCGGATCGGCGTAGCCTCTTGTCTTTTCGCCTCGTGTTTGTCGTCTACTACCACTCAAGGCCGTAGTAATGGCACAAGGCCAGGAACTGCTGCTCCAATGTGAAGAACAGGGCATCCGCGCACAGATACGCGCGCTGCTGGAAAGCCACAGAGCTCAACCGTCAGCTTCCTTTCACCAGACCGCCGGCAGCAGTACGCAGTTTTAATCAATTCCTGACAGGACCGGGGACTTCAACGCAGCTTCTATTAGCACCGACATCTTAGACTGTACAGACAATGTGCTCAGCTTCATCCGCAAGATGTCGCGCGTCTCAAGAGCGGATGGGCGAGCCTCCTCGAAACTACAGCCAGGTTCTCCATCGTGGGTAGAGCTAGACTCTAAACATGACCAACAACATAGTCAAGCTATCCCAGAAGGCCCCAATTCTTCCGCATCACACGTGGTCGACATTTTCACTGCAAGACTCTCTGCACCTGTGTCGAGGCAATCCAGTCGCCAGTCATCAATTTCGCGCCAAACACCTCCCCAAGCTCTACCAAAAGCCTCCGAAAGTGATATTATGCTAGAATTGGCGCAATCAGTCGGATGCGACGAGACTTCATCGATGGATTTGTCAGATGTTGCGGTCCCCTCGTTGCCGCAGGTTGCGGCGTCAAACTCTCCTAGAAGTCCTGAAGCGCGTCCTCGTGCGATACGACACGGTTCTTCACCTCCTCCAGCCACAGATGCGAAAAGGGCGAAATCTCACATCAATAGCTTACCGTCGAGTATCTTGGCAATAATTCTAGGCTGTCTCATGCCCTGCCTCCCTCATCTTGTACTCGCCACTCACGTGTGCCAGCGCTGGCGCAACCTTGCGCTAAGCAATCATAGCATATGGGCAGTTATTGAAATCTCGTCCCGACAGGCTCACTTGTTGCAACAACTGCCAACCATACTCGCGCGTTCGGGCGGTCGTTTGCTCGACATTGACCTCACCTTGTCACCTCAAGGACCAAATCCGCACGCTCCGTTCATCGAACTGCAGAAAAATATGCAACGCCTGCGCAAGGTTGTCCTGCGTGCCTACTTCCCTCATAAAATCGGCCCTCAAATTCAATTCACTTTCAGCACTGCTGCCCCGGCCCTCGAGCGACTCGAGTTACGATGTCAATGTCCAATCATCATCTCCAGCAAGATGTTTGGCGGGCACGCCCCTAGGTTAAGATATATTGCTCTACATATGCGCCACGTGTTTGCCGACCAGGTCGAGTTTGTTGGTTGTGCTGGTCTTCGAGAGATCACGTCCTTTGAAGCACTCGACAATCAAGTGAATCCGCCACTAAACGACCGGTACACGCGGTTACTGCTCCAGCATCTTCCCAAACTGGAGTCCCTCAGTCTTGGTAGCAGCATCTTCCCACCGAGCGTGGATCCGACAATCGAGTATCCGATGAAGAAGCCGCTTCAGTCTCTCGAATTCCGAGTGCCACCGTACACTCAGTCCTTCGACCTCGCCCTGTACACGTTGCGGTCGTTTAGTCACTCTCGAGTGAAACGGATAATCATTCATGACGCCCCCGCTAGAGCCGTCGTCGATCTTATGCATCAGGTCGAGGGTCGCGACGTCACCGAGCTTGTTCTTCTATTCACACCGCGCAAGTCCCTCGTTCATATCGCCTGGCGTGATGCGCTTGGATTCGAACGCATCTTCGTTTATAGCCAGGTGCCTCTACACGTTCTCACTGATATTTGTGACTCGACCTCGCCACTCGGACGTGACTTTCCAATTCGCTCACTTGCGTGTTTCACGGTCACAGAATACGTACCAAATGCCGATGTTCCGCAGGTCCGCGCCATCCTCGAGCGTGGCTGTGTTCGTGATTTCACCATGGTCGTCGGCGATGCACGCATCTGGAGACGAGGCGATAACGTCACGCGGTCGCTCCTCGAGCCCAGCACACTTGGCCGGCTGGGAATTCGGTGTCCGAACATGCAGCGTATCACCCTCGCGCAACGCTCTGACGTCGATGCACTGCATCCACAGGAAGATCGATCATCACGTCCACCGCCGTTGCCTGTGAGTGGTCTCGTCGAGTGGTTTCGCACAGTTCTCGGGTATGGGACGGATGAAAGGAAACTCGAGACGCTGGAAGTGAGGGACGTCGGTTTAGTCGGACGACAGGCTGCTCTTGAAGCCATAGCCAACCGGGTTGAGTGCAATAATCAGTGATTCACGCACTAGTGGATTGCGATTGTGCAAATGTTTTTGTTGTTGTTGGAATACTCAAAGATATGGCGAAGGCTCTTTACTGTATATTCGATCGCTACTGCGTCATTAATCTCCCTCGTTGCTGTTTTAGATTATCCAGATATCTAGTGTGACTTTTCTGAAAGCAGAAATAGTTTTAGATCTCGCGCTCGCGTCGCGCAGATGTCAAACACCGAACTTGCCGCGACGGTCGAGATGAACTTGAAGCTTGAGCGGAAGTGAAATGGTCAGTTCTGGCAACCGATTATGAGTAACTTAGAGCTGTTTGTGGTATATCTGCTGTCGTGTGATCCACAAATGGAAAGCAGCGCGAACGAGGA
>Ga0247815_10002997_pt1 | contig 12296 bp, 11 predicted proteins | sample UWRJL194509B1_FD_181014 | JGI IMG/M metagenome (GOLD analysis project Ga0247815, IMG submission 181014) | Plant litter microbial communities from Arlington Agricultural Research Station in Wisconsin, United States - UWRJ-L194-509B-1 | ecosystem: Environmental > Terrestrial > Plant litter >... | reverse complement strand
TGTGCGGGGCGTTACCCAGCCTCAAGTAGAAAGGGTAAGCGGTTTGCCTCAAATTACAGTGAAATATGACCGTGCAAGAATGGCTAATTATGGCCTGAATATAGAAGATGTGAACCAGGTGATCAGCACCGCTTTTGCAGGGAATAGCACAGGTTCTATCTATGAAAATGAACGTAGATTTGATCTCGTTGTGCGACTCGATTCTGCACACCGCAACGATATAGAAAATGTTAGTGAATTGTTTATTCCTACACCGGATGGGAACCAGGTGCCACTGTCACAGGTTGCTACCATAGCTTATGAAACAGGGCCAGCGCAAATCAGCAGGGAAAATGCCAGAAGGCGCATAGTGGTAAGTTTTAATGTAAATGGGCGGGATGTGGAAAGTGTAGTAAAGGAAGTACAGCTTAAACTTAATTCAAAAGTCCCTTTGCCAACCGGATATTACTATACATATGGTGGTACCTTTGAAAATTTGCGTCAGGCCAGTCAACGGTTGATGATCGCTGTTCCGGCAGCGCTGCTACTGATCTTCCTGCTGCTTTATATCACTTTCAAATCCATCAAACAAGCTTTGCTAATCTTCACCGCGATACCCATGTCAGCCATTGGTGGTATCTTAGCTTTACTGCTTAGGGGAATGCCTTTCAGTATTTCGGCAGGTGTGGGTTTTATTGCCTTGTTTGGTGTTGCAGTTTTGAATGGCATTGTACTGGTAGGAACCCTTAACCAGTTAGCCAAAGATGGGGTGGAGAATGTACTCGACCGCATTTACCAAGGCACAAAAGACAGGTTGCGGCCCGTTTTAATGACTGCAACAGTCGCATCGCTTGGCTTTCTCCCAATGGCCGTTTCCACCAGTGCAGGGGCTGAAGTGCAAAAGCCACTGGCAACTGTTGTTATCGGGGGATTGCTTACAGCTACTTTACTTACGCTGGTGGTGTTGCCATTACTCTATCTGATTTTCACCAAAAACAAAACTTCAGGAACTACAAAAAATTCGGGCTTATCCAGCTCTTCAGCAACAGGAAAGACTTCAGGGATTGTAAATCCAGCTCTATTGATACTCTTCATTTTTGGCTTTACTTTTTCTGCAGTTGCGCAAACCACGCCCTCCTCCAAACGGCTTGCACTTAGTGAGGCATATGAAATAGGTGTTCAGGGCAATTTACAGTTACGGTCTTCCACGATTAAGATAGATCAGCAAAGAGAACTGGAAAAAACTTCCTTTGCCATCGCTAAAACAGGCGTTTTTGTCGAGAACGAAGATCTTAACCCCGAGGACCGCAAAGGTATATTGAAGATAGGTGTATCACAGAGCATCGACTGGCCAGGCTTATATAGCGCAAGGAAGGGACTGTTCGAAGAAAAAACGCGTGCTGCGGAATATTCCAGACAGGCCCAGGTTTTAGAACTTAAAAGAAACATAGCCGGCGCGTATTACAGTTTATGGTACCACCAGAGCAAACAACGATTGTGGCAGAAACTGGATAGTATTTATGGTACCCTGGCCATAGCCGCTGTATTGAGAGTAAAGGCGGGCGAAAATGCGGGTCTGGATAGCATAGCGGCCCAGGCAAAAGCTAAAGAAACCAAGGTTCAGCTGCGTTTGATCCTCAAAGATATTCGTAGTCAACAGGAAACAATGAAACGCTTATTAAATACAGAGCTTACCATATTGCCCGACAGTTTGCCGCTGCAAAAAGTTGTACTTGAAAGGGCAGCGTTTGAAAGCAATGGTCACCCGTTGTTGAAAATCCAGCAACAAAATGTGAGTATCGCAGGTGCGGAGGCGAGATTGGCAGGACAAAGCCAGATGCCATCCTTTGAAGGCCGCTTTTTTTCTCAGCGTTTATATGGCATTAGTCCGCCTTTTTCTGGTTTCTCGGTATCTGTAGGCATTCCGCTGTTTGGGCGGGGCCAGTACAAGCATAATTACAAAGCCGCTCAGCTTGAACAAAGCTACCAGCAAACTATACTGACGGATCAGCAACTCATGCTCAGCACATCCTATCGGCAGGAACTCGAAAAGCTGGAGAAAAACAGCGATCTGTTAGGATATTATACCAGTACCGGTTTACAACAGGCAGATGCTATCATTAGCGCAGCAAACCTGGCGTACCGCTCTGGTGAGATCGGCTTTGCCGAACTTTCGCAATATCTGGCGCAGGCTATAGATATTCAACGGAATTATCTTGATGTATTGAATGAATTTAACCAGTCTGCTATTCAACTGAATTATTATACTACTACAAAATAAGTTATCCATGAAATCCATATTTAAGCCGCTTCAATATTTAATGATCATCACCATGATATGTTCAGCTATTTCATGTAAACAAGCTGCACCAAAAGAGGATGCCAAAGAAGAAGAAGAAAAAGCTGCTCCTGTGACTAACGAGGTAAGCCTTACAGCCGGTCAGATCAAAACTGCCGGGATTGAATTTGGTACAATAGAAATGAAGAACCTTGCTACAGCGATAAAGGCCAATGGTTTGCTATCTGTACCCAATCAGAATAAAGCACTGGTAACTTCAGTGTCTAGTGGTACCATCCGTACGCTGACCGTGCAACCCGGAAATTATGTTAAAAAAGGACAGGTTATTGCAACTATACTCAACCCGCAGATCGCGCAATTACAGCAGGACCTGCTAACTACCCGGGCACAGTTAAACCTTGCCCGGCAGGAATACCAGCGGCAGAAAGAACTGGTGGGCGGTAATGCTGCACCATTAAAGAACCTGCAAAAAGCAGAGGCCGAGCTCGCAGTGTTAACTGCCTCTCAGAAATCACAGCAAATACAGCTGGCTGCCTTCGGTATTTCACTAAGCTCGGCCAGCCGTAGTGAGATTGTTACCAGCATACAAGTTCTGGCCCCAATAAGCGGTACTATCAGTGAAGTATCTGCACAGATTGGTTCCAATGTAGACGCCTCAACGCCAATTGCGCAGATCGTCAATAACTCCCAATTGCACCTGGACCTGTTTGTTTATGAAAAAGACCTTCCCAAAGTGAAAGCGGGACAGCTGATACATTTTACCCTTACCAACAGTGCTGGAAAGGAGTATGATGCCAAAATTTATTCCATAGGTACCGCTTTTGCCAATCAAAGTAAGACGATTCCTGTACATGCTGTAGTAATGGGGAATAAGGCAGGCCTGATTGAAGGAATGAACATTACTGCAATCATTAGCATAGGTAATGCCGTTTTGCCGGCAGTGCCAAGTGAAGCGATTGTAAGTAGTGGAGGACAAGATTTCATTTTCAGGGTAAAAAAACAGGAATCAAAGGAGACAGTATTTGAGCGGATCGCAGTTGGTAGAGGGGTATCTGATGTTGGATATACCGAAATTACTCCTGTCCAGGATCTGAAACCTGGTTCAGCCATCGTAACGCGAAAAACATTCTTTGTATTGGCTAAAATGGTTAATACCGGGGACGATGATTAAGTGACGAAAGGTACATGAAGGTAGCGGCTCATGCATAGTGTGGGCTGCTAATTCAATTATATCAATGTATTAGATCTTAATTTTAAGTGATTTTGCGCTTGTTTCTGAAAGTCATCTGGTGTCTGGCCAGTTTGTTTTTTAAAAAATCGACTGAAATAAGGCCGGTCAGAAAAACCGAGTTCATAAGAGATTTGCTTAATAGTATGCTCGCTGTGGATAATCAATCTTTTTGCCTCTAATATAATCCGGTCATGAATGATTTGGGTACCAGTTTTATGTAGCTTCTCCTTCAATATCTGGTTTAACCTTTTTGAACTAACATCAAGTTTGCCAGCATAAAAATCAATGTTTCGGACCATCAGGTAATTGCTTTCAAGTAGCATCAAAAATTCATATACTCTTTTTTGATGGATATCATGTCCTGTAAACTCTTCCTCTTTTACTTTAATGAGTTTGAGCAGAAAGACTTTGAGGAATGCTTTTACTATCGTAATATCGGAGTTCTCTTTCATATATTCTTTAGTTAACAGATGATAGACCTCGCTTAAATCATCTGAAGCGTCGTTATCCAGTCTCAAACATGAAAACTCACCCTGCACATTAAATATTTTAAAAATATCGAGAAGAAATTCTTTGTCGGCTTCTTCCAGTATCTCCCTTTTAAATGATAGCAATTCACCATTTTTACCTGCCTTATTAAGCTGATGTACCCGATAGGGCGGTATCAAATAAATCCAGTCGCCTTTCATCTCAAAATCTGCAGATTTTACATCATGTAGTGGATTTTCATTCCTTAACCAGACGATTTCAAAAAAATCTTTTCTACCGGGATCGTTAAGGTAACTAGGAGGGCACTCACTCAGATTTCTCATGAAGATCATTGCGCTTTCGAGCTGGGTCTCTGGTATAGCCGTTGGTGTCATGTGGTAAAGGTAGGCAATGATATTTATTTTGAATAATATTTCCTTTTTGGTGGACTATTCGGAAATGGCCTATGAATTTTTCATTTTCATTTACATTTGGTTGACTATATTTCCGGAAAGTCCACCATATGTGGCTGTTTGTCTAAGCGTATTCAAAGGGCACTACCATACATTTGCAGAGGATTTAGTAAGTGACTTCTCCAGGCTATTTAGCTGCAAGCTAAATATGGCAGTGTCAAATTACACTAAATCATTAAATAGAATTTAAAACAAAAATTACAAAAATGGCAAAATTACAAGTAGCAATTGACCTTTTAACGACAGAAGATGCGCTGGCACTCGCAGCAAAAGTAGCGCCCTATGTAGATATTATCGAATTAGGTACTCCGCTAATTAAAAACATGGGTTCTGCAGTAATCACAGCAATGAAAAATGCACATCCTGATAAACTGGTATTTGCGGATCTTAAGACTGCAGATGCGGGTGAACTTGAGGCAGACATTGCATTTAAAGCTGGCGCTGATTTAATAACGGTAATGGGCGCGGCAGGAAATGCCACTATTATTGGTGCCGTTAAAGCTGCAAAAGCCCACGGGAAAGGTGTTGTAGTAGATACCATAGGTTATCCTGATCGTGTAAAACGTGCACAAGAAGTTATCGGACTTGGTGTCGAATTTGTTGAACTCCACGCTGGTTTGGATGAGCAATGGGCTGAAGGATATTCAATCCAGGTATTGATTGATGAAGCCGCAAGAGCTGGGGTACCGGTTTCTATTGCGGGTGGTGTTAACCTGAGCAACATTACGGCCGTTATTAAAGCAGGTGCCCAGGTAGCTGTAGCTGGCGCGGCAATATATGGTGCTGAGGATCCTGCTGCAGCTGCAAAAGCACTTCGCGAAGCGATTGACGCAGCTTAGACTCCCCGTTAAATAATGAACAATCTAAGGTATGACCTTAATAATTGGGGCATACCTTATAATGATTTACCCAGATTGGTTAATCATCTATTATACAGTTATTATAGCATACAATGAGCGGTATTAAAACAACATCCGAAGCTAGCATATTTATCATTTTTGGTGCAACTGGCGATCTTGCTTCACGCAAAATTGCCCCGGCCCTCTATAATTTGTTTTTAGAAGGACATCTGCCACAGGACTTTTCTGTTATTGGCACCAGCCATCTAGTACTTACAGAAATGCAATTTATAGAGAACCTGCGTGTGGACATCAGCAGATTTTCCCGTAACGGCAAGGTAAACGAGACGCAATGGGCTGCCTTTTCCAAAAGTATTTCCTATCAAGTTTCAGATTTCAATGATTCTAAATCTTATAGGGAAATAGGTAAACGGATATTGAAACTTAAAAAACAATGGGGTGCAGATGCCAATGTATTATTTTATTTGGCGGTTGCACCAAACTTTTTTCCGGTGATTGCCTTAGGTATTTCTCAAGCTAAGCTTGCCGATGATAGGAACCGAGCGAGAATTATTATTGAGAAGCCATTTGGTCGTGACCTGCAGACTGCTAAAGAGTTGAACACCTTACTGGGAGCCATTTTTGAAGAAAAACAGATTTACCGTATAGACCATTATCTGGGAAAAGAGACTGTTCAGAATATAATGGCTTTCCGGTTTGCAAACTCTATTATGGAGCCACTGTGGAACCGGAACCATATTGAGCATGTACAAATATCTGTTTCTGAACAGTTAGGTGTTGAGGAAAGAGGTGGATACTACAATGGTTCTGGTGCGCTCCGTGATATGGTCCAGAACCATTTGCTTCAGTTATTATGTACCGTAGCTATGGAAACACCGGTAAACTTTCATGCCGATGAAATACGTGACCGTAAAGTGGATGTGCTCAAGGCGATTCGTAAGTTTACACCTGAGCATGTTAGTACTTCGGCTGTAAGAGGCCAATACGGAAGCGGGTGGATGAAAGGGATAGAGGTCCCTGGATACCGCCAGGAATCTAAAGTTGATCCTCTTTCTAATACGGAAACCTTTGCCGCATTTAAATTTTTTGTTGATAATTGGCGTTGGCAAGGGGTACCTTTTTATTTGCGTACTGGAAAAAGAATGCAGCAATCTACTTCAGTAATAATGATCCAGTTTAAGGACGTACCTCATCAGGTATTTTCTGCTGACTTGAGTGATAGGATGCAGAAAAATAGACTGATCATCAGTATACAACCTGAAATGAGCATACGGTTGCAGGTACAGGCAAAGCGACCTGGTGTTGATTTGTTGATTAATACAGTGGATATGGTGTTCGATTACAAAGGAACATATACCGAACAACCTCCTGAATCTTATGAAACCCTGATCTTAGATACTATGCAGGGTGATCAAACCCTCTTCATGCGCGCTGATCAGGTAGAGGCCGCGTGGGATGTAATGATGCCAATTTTAAATGCCTGGCAGGATAAAATGAGCCTGACTTTCCCAAACTACGCCGCAAATGCATGGGGGCCAAAAGCAGCTGAGGCACTAATTGCACGAGACGGCTTTAACTGGTTCACTCAACCACTGAAACAGCAAGAAACTTAAATAAGGTCACCATCTTTTCCATTTCCTTTTCACCAAACCTGTGGGCGGGACCGGAAAGGCCTATAACAGATATGATCCTGTTTTTGTAAAAGTAGGGTATTGCTACACAATGGAGTTCTTTTTCGTATTCTTCTAAATCTAAAGCATACCCTCTTTGAATTATTTGTTTCATTTCCATGTCTTGTGTAATAATTTCACTTTCGCTGAGCCCCTTGTATACGCTATTTGAAAGATGTGGGGAATAGGCCATAAACACTTTGCCAATAGCAGTGTGCCTCATTTCATATTCTTTGCCAAGCTCAAGTGATATACGTAACGACCTGCTCGGTTCGCATTTCCACTCATAACGAAAATAATTACCCATCTGAATAGCCATAAAGGATGTTTCATTGCTTGCAGCTGTCAGCTTTTCTATAACAGGCTTGAGATTGTTTCTCAGATCATAATAGGGGATACCGGAAAAATCCAGTTGACTGATTTTCGCAGCAATACGGTATCGTGGTGTCAACTCATCCTGTTCTACATAGCCCAGTTCCTTTAAGCTTACTAATAAATTATGTACAGTTGTTTTCTGCAGTCCCAGTGCTTTGGCAATATCATTTACTCGCACGAGGTTACCATTAGATGCTATATATTCCAGAATATCGAAGGCTCTTTTTAAAGATTGTATCATTAGTTCAACTATATTGGATTTTTTAATATTAACTGAAAGAGTATGTAAACGTTGTTCAAAAATAGATCACTTTTGCTGTAGAAACAAGTAGTTTATTAAATCATCAACATTTAAATAAAATGAATAGTTATAACAAAAAAATATTGGTTACCGGTGCAAGTAATGGAATTGGCCTGGCACTGACAAAGAAATTACTAGCGGAGGGTCTGCAGGTTTTTGCAGTTACTAGGTCTGGTGAAATTTCAGGTTTAAACGATGCTAACCTAACAATCATTAAAGGAGATATTAGTGATGAGGCAAGTATCAGGACAGTTGCAGCAACCCTTCAAAACAAATCCGTAAAATTGGATTACCTGGTGAATAATGCCGGCGTTGGTGTCGATCTTGGAGATGAAATACCAACAGCTGATCTCATGCGGACTTCATTTGATACCAATACTATAGGAACCGTTTTGTTCACGGAAGCTATGTTGCCTTATTTAAACGACGGCTCACATGTAGTGTTCCTTTCGACAGCAATGGCGTTAATTCGTAATGTTGGGCCGTCAGCACCAGCATACCGCATGTCTAAGGCCGCACTTAACATATATGCAATTATGCTTAGTCAACGACTTGAAAAGCAGAGTGTCAGGGTTACACCTCTTCATCCTGGATGGGTTCAAACCAGAATGGGTGGTGAAACGGCACCTGTAACAATTGACGATTCAGTAAACGGCATTTACAAGGCGATCATTGAAAATGGCGAAACAGGAAAATTCTGGAATGTTGACATTGCCGGAATAGAGGCTTACTAGGAAAATTATTTCAACTGTCATTGACCTTCGGTAGGGGAAGGTCAATGCTTTTTAAGTTATTTAAGTGAGCACTACAATCTTGCCAGCACCAGAGTTGCTTTCCATAAAACAGTGGGCGTCGGCAATTTCACTTAATTTAAAGGTCTTTTTAATCACAGGTGCAATCATTCCCTTCTCTATATTTGTAATGAACTGCCGGAATAGGTCAGCTCCAACCCTAATCTGACCGCTGTCATACACAGTGAGATTTACTGCCGCTGGAATAAAACCCATCGGATCAAAGTCAGGAACAGACCATTGTTCGGAAAGCATACCTGTCATACATACCGAACCCCCAGTTGAAACACATTGCAATGAATCTTTCAAAGTGGTAGTTCCAATCAGTTCCAATACTTTATCGATTTTCGGAACCTTGGCCAGAGCGATATTTTCAGATAACCTGCCGTTGTCAATCATTACTGTATCAGCACCATTTTCCAGCAGCAGGCTTCGTTTGCTTTCATCTCTGGTTGTAGCAATAACATAGAGGCCATGTAACCTGGCAAGCTGTGCGGCGAGTAAGCCTACCGACGAAGTGCCACCCCTGATTAGAATAGTTTCACTGGTTGTAATCTTTAACGCAATGTGAAGCGAGCCATAGGCTGTCTGGAACATTTCTGGCAATGCACCAAGTATATCCCAGGAAAGGTGACTTTTAAAAGGGATGATGATTTCTATTGGCAAGACAGCATATTCAGCATAACTGCCATCATAATGCCGGCCCATTTGCCCCATAAACGCTATTACTTTTTGTCCAATCTGGAACGCGCCAGAAGGATCTTCTACTACTTCACCTGCACACTCAATACCCAATATTCTTGGAAATTTGACATCTGGTGAAAGTCCTTTTCTGGTCATGATCTCAGACCGGTTGAGCCCAAATGCTTTTATATGGATCAGTACTTGTCCCTGTACTGGTTTCGGGACAGGTCTTTCTTCTAATATCAGATTGTTTGGGCCCCCAGCGTTATAAATTACTGCAGCATACATATATTATGTTTTAATATTCGGACTAAATTATTTTCACGTTATTGAATATATAACGGCTAATTTTCCATTTGTCATCCACCATTTTCAAAATAAACAAATCCCTGCTTGTTTTACCGGTCAGAGTTTCGCCGTTGCCCTCTTTCTGCAGGGTTTTGGCATTAGCCACTACAAATGCAAAATCTTTCTCCACCAGGATTTCGTCTATGTTGTATTCGATATGAAAAGATGCATTTGCCAGATGGTTCCCAACGGATTTTTTCAAAAGGGTAGCTTTGGAAATGGTTTGGTAACCTTCAGGCATAAATTGTCCGTCTTGTGTATAAAAGGAAGGTATTGCTGCTAGGTCAGCGGAATTTAATGCTTGTGCGTAATCATCAAGTACGTTTTTGATGACTTGCGTGTGTTCTGGAGCTATCATATTGGTTATGGATAATATAAATTAAAATATTAGTTACAATACAAAGATGCGCCAGAACTCATCATGCTAGCAGTGAAGAAGTTTAAGAAATTTTCTTAACATAGTTTAAGTGGATTTCTACTTAACCTATGTTAAGGACATTTCTTAACCTGTGGTAGGAAAAGCCTGCAGGCTTTTCAGGATTTTTGTCACATGGATTTGCAGCTAAAAGATTTACATCACATTGCTAGTCAGTTTAAATCAAGGGCCACTGTCTCGCCGGTACTTTTTATCGGCCACGGCAATCCCATGAATGCAGTCTGGGATAACGAATTTACCCGCTCACTTACCGCACTCGGCAAGCGTATGGACAAACCTAATGCCGTGCTGGTGATATCTGCCCACTGGGAAACGGTTGGTACTTATGTGAGTGTAAATGCGAACCCGCGTACTATTCATGACATTGGGGGTTTCCCAAAGGAACTCTACGAGTTCCACTATGCCCCGCCGGGTCATCCAAAGTTAGCGAGAGGACTTCAGGAAATGGTTAATGTGACAGGCGTTCTTGAAGATAGCGTAATGGGGCTTGACCATGGTGCCTGGACTGTACTTAAATACATCTGGCCGGATGCTGATGTCCCTGTTTTTGAAATGAGTATGGACTATACGAAAGGTCCGTCATTTCATGTTGAACTAGCATCGCAGTTAAGGGAAATGCGCAAAAAGGGAGTTCTAGTGCTTTGCAGCGGCAATATTGTGCATAACATAGCAATGATGGACTGGAAGGATATCAATGCCAGGCCATATGACTGGGCGGTGGAGTTTGATGCTGCAGTTAAGAAAAATGTGGATGAGCGCAATGTCAAAGGGTTGATCAATTATTCTGGTGCAGGAACTAGGTTGTCAGTACCTACTAATGAACACTATCTGCCGCTCCTCTACGCGATGGGAATGTTGTACGCGAACGAACCAATACAACATATTTTTGAAGGTTATCAATTTGCCAGCCTAAGCATGCGATGCTTTCAGATTGGTTAAAAATAATATTATGAACAATAAAATAGAAACATTAAAAGGTGAAGCACTTATGCTTACATACAAAATATCAGAGCCTGCTAACGCGGGAGTAAAACCTGGTCTAATTGTGCTGCTACATGGTATTGGTAGTAATGAAGATGATCTCTTTCAATTGAAAGATAATCTTCCGCAAGGCTATGTTATTGTATCGGCAAGGGCACCATATATGCTGTCGCCGGGCAGGTATACCTGGTTTGAACTTGCCCACAATCTGGGAAAGCCTGTTATTAATGCTGAGCAGGCCGAGAAAAGCCGGCTGGTTATTAACACCTTTATTACACAGTTGACAGAACGTTATGATATTGATCCATCAAATATCTACCTTGGAGGTTTTAGCCAGGGCGGTATTATGTCTTACAGCGTTGGATTAACCCTCCCGCATAAAGTTAAGGGGATATTCATTTTAAGCAGCCGTCTGCTGCCGGAGGTTAAGCCGTTGATTAAAGGGCGAGCGTTGCTGGAGCAACTAAGGGTGTTTATCGCTCATGGAAAGGGCGACAATGTGCTGCCTCTCCATTATGCACATGAAGCGACCACTTATCTAAAACCGCTGTTGCCTCTTATGGAATATCATGAGTATGATTTGGAACACCGGATAGGAAAGCAGGAACTCGCCGATCTAAAAAGCTGGTTGGAATCGGCAAGTTAAGCCGATTATATTCGGTATATTGGTGCTTTCAAATTCATATGCACTCCAGCCTGCTTTTTAACAATCTGAACAATTACTCCAAAATCTCAGAAGCTGATTTCAGTCTGATCAGCGAGAGGTTGACCAAACGTTTTGTTAAGAAAAAAAGGGCGCTGATTAATGAAGGCGACGTTTGCCGTTACCTTTTCTTCATTGAAAAAGGCGCCCTGCGCTCATATAGCACCGATAATAATGGTATTGAGCATGTAATGCAACTGGCAATTGAAGACCATTGGATTGCTGATCTGAGTAGTTTTATCACGCAGACGCCTGGAACTCTGAATGTTGAGGCCATTGAGGACAGTGAGGTTTGGCTATTGCCGTTCCCTGCTATAGAACAGCTATGTGAAAAAATACCGCAACTGGAAATTTATTTCAGGAAGCTATACCAACGGGCTTATGTGCATATGCAACAGCGCTATAATTCCGTACAAAGTAAGCAGGCAAAAGAACGCTATGAGCTTCTAATCCGTAACCATCCAAAGGTTGCAGCAAGGATACCGCTGATTCATATTGCCTCGTACCTTGGTATAACGGCTGAAAGTCTTAGCCGGATCAGAAAGCAGGTAGTAAGTAACTCCTAAGGATATTTAGTAACCAGGCTTTTTGTAAAGGCCTTCGAATTTAGGTTTAATTTCAGTTGCATATACTTCGTCCATCCATTTATCTTCAGCAACATCAATAATATCAATAGAGATAAATCCTTCTGGTTTTC
>Ga0247815_10002996_pt1 | contig 12297 bp, 12 predicted proteins | sample UWRJL194509B1_FD_181014 | JGI IMG/M metagenome (GOLD analysis project Ga0247815, IMG submission 181014) | Plant litter microbial communities from Arlington Agricultural Research Station in Wisconsin, United States - UWRJ-L194-509B-1 | ecosystem: Environmental > Terrestrial > Plant litter >... | reverse complement strand
AACTAAGACATCTTTTAAATCAGAATCCCTAGATTTTGCGTCAGTGCTTCAATGGGGAGAACTGGATTAGGCAACCAGGCAGCGACACGGATGTTCCGGGCCAGAATATGTGACCCTGTCCGTTGTGTTTAGGACCACTGAGCAAACGCCGGCAACCCGGCTATCATATCTGAACAAATGTTGGCCAAACATGCCATCATCGGTGCCTTACTAGCACAACACTAACTATTTGGTCTGCAACAGTGTGAAGCCAACCTTCGTCCGGCTTGACGACCATTGACGGCCGGCGTTTCGTCACGAATCGTGACGGCAGCGTCAGATGGCGGTCCGACAGCTGTCAGGCTAACAGCGAAATTACGAGCACACGAGTAGTCATCATGTGCTGCATCCGTGAGCGCAGATCCAAACAGTGCACACAGTAACCCATGAAAACTATGTAGGTACAATCCTGGCCCTTTATACCTCGCCTCGATCAACCTTCATGCAGCGCAGAGCACGAACTCGCGGCTACACATCTGAATCTCAACTGGGCTCGGCCGTTTCCACCAGCGACACACTTCGGCCAAGACCGTGACAGGATCACTCCCTGTTCTTTCACTTTCGCGTCATCCCTCATTGATGGTCACCGCAGTTGACACGCTCCCGACAGAGCTCATCGACGAGATCATGGCGCTTTTATCTCGACCTGCCTTGGCGCAGATGGCCTTAGCAAATCAAATGTTGCACCGAATGGCAATTTGGCGCATCTACTCAGACATTAACCTCGACAAAAGAACCGGCGCCGGGCAGGTCGCGAGATTGTTGACTACTTTATTCACGCGCCCTGTTTTAGCGAGACTAGTAATAAGGCTCAAGCTCGATTGGGACATCCGAGATCTCGATTTAACCGATTCATCGCTGTTTCTGTCAACACGCCCAGCCGAATGCGTATCTCTCCGCCGGCTCTACATCACCGGCCCATCAGCACTTGTACACATTGATACAATGCTTCGACTGATCGAGCAGTCGCCAATTGAGATATTGGCCTATATGGACCCATCCAGGGCCGTGGAACCGGATCCGCCACTTCAGTCTTCCTTTAGCACTATTCGGCGAATCGATTCTGTTTCATGGCCAACACTGCAGGCGATTGCTCAGTTCAGGCTTGCCGTTTCAGGCGCTAACTTGAACGTCAGCACCCTTGTTCTACGGCGGCGCCGGGTCGAGAAATTCCCGAATGACGACGTCTTCGTCACATTGGACTGCGCGAAACAAATTCCTTCTATCCGCACAGTCATGCTTTTGGATACATCCATATGCTCAGAGCTGGGCTATGATGTGGGACCAGTCGCACAGGTTTCTCGCATCGTTCTCGCCGATTGCATGATCACCTCGCGGACGCTTTCCAACACGCGCACGCGGAGTCTCACCTGGCTCATGCACAACACGGCGACCTCATTTCCAAACGTGGTGGAGCTAGAGCTCGTTTGCAAGAGCGGACAGAAGGGTATCATTGCGGACGATGACGGTGACGAGATTGGCTTCGAGTCGAACTTTGAAGAAACCTGCGACCACTCGAATCTCAAGAAGGAAAACGAGAAGGCTCGAGTGCTTGCACAGATGCAGCAGTTGATGCTCGGCAAAGCCCCACGATCACTCCGCAAAATCACTGTCTGTCGCGAGCTGATAATCTTCCGCACCTCTGCGACAAGCTCATTTCATTATTGATCAGATATGAAAGTGGCATTCGACTCGGGGGCTGCAAACTACCCTTAAAGGAACACACAATAGAATGAAATGAAGTTTTCGCATGCCTCTCAAGCTCGTATACACGTGGGCCTGTGCTCGCTTCGAATCTAATGAAACAATCCAGGAGGCGTTTCCAACACTGAAATCACTAAGACAATCCGTTGGATCGGAGCATTGCAAAGAGCATAACAAGTCAGCTGCAGGACATGTTCAACCGTCTCTCAAAAGAGTCTTACATCAGCAAAACGTGAAATGCGGCAAACCTACATGGTACAGTCTCAAGGGTCTGAATGCAATAAAGCAGTGCTACAAGGGTTGAGATCGCCCTGGGTCTGCCGGACTTGCCTCTCGTGGTTTCTACCGGTCGCCAGGGTCGGAATCTTGTTATTCCAGTGTGAGACATTGATGTGCCGGTCTAAGACGATACGAAGGGCCTGTATCATGCTCTCCATGTGTGAGAGCAACTCAGATATGTCTCCAGCGGTCCGCCGCGCTGGTTGACAGGTAAAGTGTGCAGCTGACTGGTGTCCAAACTGGCAGCCCACCTTTGTAATGCGACGAATAAATCACTACATGCATTGCAAGCCTCAGCTTGTACTAATAATCTCGACTATGCTGTTAGTAGCTTGATACGATCAGGGTACCAGTGTCACGTGACCTACGTTCATTGCACGTATCCCACGAGTTAGGTACGCACAGTTCTTCCGCAATTACGAGCACCATTATTTACTCGAATTTTCTAAGTGCTCGGGGGTCTTTCAATTCGTGTAGGACATGTCAATGAGCGAAGCGAATGCAATTGGAACGGATCCAATTTTTAAGTCCGCACTCGGCTAGCTCTCCTTCCAACTTCGCGTCGTTCGCTCGTTCCCCAAGGGCAGCAGCCCACTCCACTCAAATCAGCGGCGTTTTCTCTTGCTCCAGAATGTATGTAAGTTTTCGACCCACATTGTACCGCTGCGCGCTGACTCGTTGTCCACTACTCTTGTGCGTCCCAGTCAAGGCCAGCTACATTGCTCTGATTGTACACTCGTTGTACCACGCTCTTCAGCATGCTTTCCTCTGGATATGCTCCCACTGGGTCTCGCACAGGTGCGCACAGTCTGTTCGACTGTTCTTCCTCGCTTGCCTGCCTCGCATGTCTCCCCTGCGCGACATCCCCTCTCACGGTAGTTTAATGATGACCCCTCTGCTGCTTTGTACATGGCATTCACACCTCGCCGAGCTGTGTTCCTTCTGTCTGATTATCCACTCTTTCGAATACTCATGTGGCTTGCCATTGCTGCCCTCACAGCCGTCCTGTACATCGCTTGCGGTAGTTAATAACCTTTCCTGTCGATATTTATCCTGTGTATTACTGTGTACTAGTGTTTATACGACTGATTTGTGTCCACATTTCCGTCCACACCAGAAAGAGCAGCCAAAGGGACCCGAAAACCCTGTCAATTTGAGACAACTTTTGGACCTCTGACTAAAGTTAAAGACTAAGGGGACCTGCAGCGTGCAAGAAACCAGTTCTCCGACCGAGTCCGACCGCCCTCTTGGCGCTCGCTTCATGGGTGGAGCAGGTTTGGAGGTCTTCTCGGGCGTAAGCGTTGCGACAGCTCCCGTGCATCTCCGCGTTTTGCTGATGCTACGCAGCTGATGCGCCCCTCTCAGGCTGTCCCGCAATTTGAGAGCCGTTTTAAATCTCGAGCACGCAGCCAATCGTGAACGGCGGTGGTTTTAAAATGGAACTCGAGAAGTTTAATTCATGATTAGCGAGGATGAGGCTGCCAAAATCCAACGGCGAGGGCGGGTAAGGTACAGCGACATATTGTTCACGCCATGGCTTCTGATAATGAAGCGCACTACATTCCTCCTCGCATGAACAAAGATTACTAAAACATAAACGCTTCCGCGAGCGCATGATCTAATGGAACTCCCCAAGGCCCTGAGATATTCGGTCAGCGCCGAAGCAAAACGATGTGGACTGTGACGCACAGGACCGAACCATTCGCCGGGCTCCACGTTGAGCCTCGTGCACCCATTGGCGTCACAGTTGTCGACAAACGGCTTGTCATTGCCGATCCAGCTGACCGAGATCAGATTGCCATCGAGGCCGAAGTAGATGATAATCGCGCAAATCGCCTATACGAGGAAGCATTAGTACCAAGCTGTTACGCTAAAGAGGCCCAGATACGTACGATACCGGCCGAGAGAGCTGTGGATGTGATATAGTTGTACTTGGACCACCAGGCAAGGTAGCGGCGCTTGATGTATACGTTGAACAGCCAGTTGGCCGCGACGCCCTGGATCATGCCGTTAAGGCCACTGGTGCCGCCGAGCATGCCGGCGAGGATAACAGGCATGTGCAGCTACGTCATGAGATTCAGCAAGCGAAGATGAACGAGAAAGCAGTGGCTACATACGTCCTGCAGAGATGACACGCGCTTCTTGGCGTAGTGGAAGATGACCGGGAGTGCAGCACCAATGAGGAAGCACCAGACGAGACCGTTGTACATGGCCTTTGCGCCAAACATCTTGATTGGTCCGAGGGTACCCCAGAGAACGGATGCAGTGAAGAAAGTGTTGAGCCCAAGGCAGTAGAAGCGCAGTTTGTTATGCGGGTCGCAGACGTCCGGCATGCTCATTTGGTAGTTCATTATGCCAACCGTCACAAAGGTCGAGACAAAGGTCGCAGCCAACTGTGCGAAGAATGTTACACGTGGTGGGATGTGCGTGTAGTGGGCGAGCTTGAGATCCTGCGCAAACGTGATTGCTTGCGCTGTCGTAATATAGCCATACGACTTGAAGTAGTTCATCTGAGCGCGGCGTGAGCAAGTGCACTACCCAGCACGAGAAGATGCTAACCGCAAGCGCATTGCCTTCAAACCAGATGCCACCGAAGAACTCGGCAATAACGTTGAGTGTGATCTCGATGTTTGTGGTCGAGTAGATGATGCCAACTGGTGTAAAGGTGAGCACACACATTCACTATCTCCCGGTGGACCCACTTGGAATCGCAAAAAGAACGGCGAGGGCAACACCATAAAGCACGACCGCCGGTGTCGTTGCCGTAGGGTACGCGCCGATACCGGCAGCACCAAGAGCAATTGAAATGACGAGAACAGTCATGTACCACCACTCTGCGGCACAGGTCAGCAGCAGGCCTCAGAGCCAGCTACCAGAAACGGCGCACCGGGGACTTCCTTATAGACACTCATGAGACGCGAGTGAACGTCCTGGCGCGAGGAAAGATTCCCTTGTCCGCGACCGAAGATAGACTTCAAGCTCGTCCAAATCTCCTTCCTGTGGTACATGATGGCGTGGGTAAGTGTCGCTGAATACATCGCAACTGCGGTGGCGGTCAGACAGCAGGAATGGGATCTTCATGAGACGCGACATACAGAACATGCCGTAGCCACTGTGGGAGATGTCAACTGCAGCTCGGAGAAGGTAAGACGCCGATCACTCACATCATGTTCCCTGCGCTCAGATATGCCGGACTGTACTGCTCGTAGGCCGCCTGGTCGAAAAGGCCGCGATCATCAATGATTTTGGACACATTGTATCGGTTTTGGAAACGATCGAAGACGCCGTTCGAGTTGATGGTGATGTACGACGAATACCAGACGTTATTGAAGTACAGTGCGCAGATGATAGGAACCGAGATAAGCATGCCGACAAAGTACTGTGAGGTAGAAAGACGTCAGAAAGCGGATTGGAGGGTGCAGAACTTGAAGACTCGCGTTCATCGTGGCAAAGAAGGGTTGGACGAACGGATCGCTGAGGAAACATCGCGTCAGTGATTGTGGGATCTTAGATGAGGAAACACGTACACGCCGAGCCCTCCATAATCAAAAGTAGTCCACGGACTGAGACCAAGACCGCGAAAGCCGGTGATGCCGGTAAGGGCAGAAAGACTGTGCGAGAGTCAACAGAGAAGCTGATTGTGCAAGCAATTGACGAACGTTGCGTTCTGAGATGACGCCAATATCAACGTCCGCACACATCGGCAAGAGAAAGAAACGGGACATACCTCCGGCGCAATCCATACCGTCCAGTTAAAGACGGACATTGCGAGGAACAGGTATCCAGGCAGCCAGACTGCTGACTCGTCAGCTCGATCGCACCGCTCCTCCAGCAGCGTAACGCACAGTAGCAGAACATGCCGATGAAGCAGTACAAGAAGTAGCGCATGCGCGAGACCTTCCAGCCGTTTGCTACTGGGTTCTTGTCGTCGTGGAATGCGCGGTTCAGCGCGATTGTAGCGAGGTTGGAGTACCAGAGCCTGCCAAGAGGATAAAGGGATAAGTTCATCGCTGAAGAAGCTTCAAGCGGAAAGTGCATACGCTTGAACAGGGTACACGAGAAAGCGGCGACTCAGACCGGCGAGGCCGTAGCCGATGAAGTTGGTAGACAGGCCGACGAGGACTACAAGAGCGTCAGGAACGTTCATATCCTAGACCACAGCACAACGCACTCTGATATCCAAAATCGGACGCCCACTTCATGTTGAAGAAGCGCGGGATATACTGGACGCTATATAGTCGTGATGGGGAAAACAGGCGGCAGTCAGCCTTCTAACAATGAACCGAGCAGAAACACGACTTACAAAACAACGTAGTTTGTATATGGCGCCGTGAATCCGACATTAGCCATGATTGTGATGACCTGCGCATGACGGGCGATGCGACCATGTCAGCCGGCGTGACAATAGAAGAACAAGGGGCGAGTTGACATCCGAACTCCGACCGCAAGCGCGTACGTACCATGTGTTCCTTTTGGTTGAACGGGCCGCTGAGGAAACAACTACGCATCAGAGACGCAGTGAGAATATCTGTGGACTTGAAAACGCACGGGTTCAGGGAAATCTCCTTGCCAAAGACCTTCAAACGCCAGTCAGGCAGGACGCGCTCCAGGAACTTGCCTGCCGGGTACGCGAGAACTTGGGCAACGTTGGAACCCACGCCTGGAGATGTGTCAGTTTAAGCGAATTGAGTGCGCTGTGGCTGCAAGAAGCGTACTGATCGCCGGGTAACGGATTGAGAAGAACTGATTGATAAAAGAACTACATGCCGTGAGCCCAGTGCTGCCAACCAGCAGATCGAAAGCCACATACCCGGCTGCGACAAAGATCAAGCCAATCAACCAGCCACTGCAGAAGATAGAATAAAGTCACATCAGTCAGCAAGGTCGTATTGATGTCACGCGGTGCTTACCGAACTGTGCTGGCCGGGATGGATGGGTCGTCGTGATTGTCGACGATAGCCCTGACCTCCTGATACGGCGAGTTGAATATGACAAGAGCAGCTTCTGCGCGCATCTCCTGGTATAGCTTCTCATACTCCGCTGGCGCAGAGTCTCGCAAGCCACCGTCAACTCCCTCAACGTAACGTTTGGAGAGATTGAAGACTGCGCGACTGAAGTTGGGGTCTCCAGAGTGCTGAGAGAAGAGAGACGATTAGAACCAGAGTAAGTGTGAGAGAGACCGGGCACGAATTACGTCGCGAAGGATGTCCCGTGCCGCATCGATGACTTCTTCCTCGCTTAGCTTCGCAGCGTTGGCGAGAGCTTCCTCGAGATCTTGACTAGTAGTCTGTAGGTCAGACTCGAGGACTGCCTGCAACAGCAGAGACTAGGTCAGCTGATGGTGGAACTCCCAGAGGGCGATCTCTGGCCGCTGAGATGGATGCTCACGAGGTCCGGCATGCCACTTCCGACAGCATGCTTGTCGTCCTTCATGGACGCACTCTCCTTGTCGAAGGACGATTCACGTCCAATGGTCTGCTTCCCAATGTCTCCTGTGGCCATCTCGGGTGAAGCAAAATGCGTCGAGAGAGGAGGAGTACGAAGAGTCCTCGTGTGTGCTCACAAAGAGGAGGACGCGCACGACGTGTGCCTTTTAATACTTTGTACTCCGGCAGCCGGAGCGGGCGAAATGAGAGAGAAAGGGGCTTCTATTGCGTGTCAGACAGTTGGTGAGACGGATTATCTACGAAAGGGGTAATACATGTGCATCCGGTTTGCACCGCGACACTTCACCATGCGTGTTCACAATGTTGGACGCCATTTGACCGAACATCAAACAGAGGAATGAAGAGATCCAGCCGAGATAGGCGGCATTGAGCACATGGACGCCTGCGATGCCACTCAATCAAGCGCCGCAAAAGCGCAGAGAGAGCCGCAAAATGCAATGAGAAGCTGCTCCAACGTCAACCGGAGGTGGGTACAGTAGGAGCAACCCAACTGCTGAGCAAGCTATACGACTTCAACTATGCGTTACGGCTGTCTTGTAAAAATCACCCATGTGGGTACCTGGTAGAGTAACGCGGATGCACGGGAGCAGCACGAGAAGCAGTGATGTGCCTGTCAGACCATGCGCAAAGAGTTCGGCGATGCTGGTGCCGTTCACGCCGACTAGCAGACCACGCCGGCCAACTGAGGACAAGCTGAAGCGCAGCACCGAATTATGCTCTTGACTTGAGACGTATCGCAAGAACAGCAGGCATAGAAATAAACGGAGGTGGTCTATGCTCAAAATGCATCCCTTGTGTGTCTCGATTAAGCGAGCCAAACATCGGAAAGAAGTCTGGAGAGTGCATGGTATGCATGTTTTGAGCACCGCAAAGAACCGCCAGAGATGTACCGTAGCAAGCTGGAGTGGATCTTCATTTCCAATCGCAGTAGCGAGACGCGTGGTTCACGATAGCCTAGCGCCCGAGACGGGGACAGGTGACCGAAACCAAGCGATCTGAAACTCTGCAAGCCGCTGAACATGTGCGCCCCAGAAACAAACTCCTATAGAGAAGCAGCGGTGATATGTTTCCTTTCTCAAGCTCCACATGCAGCCATGTGGAAACGCAAGAAAAAGGGTACGTGGCGTATCGCGTTATCGTGCCTCGGATGCGCACCAACAAGCCCCTCAGTACCATGTGGTGAGTCGTCGATGTTGATACTATTCTCAGCGAGGCATGGGAGGTTGGACGGAGCTCACGGGCTGCCGTGACGGGCGTAGTCGGCCATTTGATGCCCGCTCGGATGGAAGTGACGAGGTTGCGGTAGCGCAGGTGGATTGCTTGCGGGCAAGGTCAAGGCCGCATGCGTACGGCAAGCAGCCATCGCGTAGATGTGGTTACCGTCTAAGCCAGCGAGTAGAGCCGTGGTTATTGTGTTGAATGGCTGATTTCTGAAATGACTTGCAGTTGTCGACTGTCGAATGACCTTGCTACCCAGCGCGCATTAGAAGTGTATAGGCGTCAGGTGCAGGTCGTTGTGTTGCGCAGTCAGAGGCGCAATCTGGAGGGAAACGCGAACGAGAGTGGGATTGGGGTGTCGAAACCGAGGGCGGAGAACAAGATTGCCCGAGCTCTGTTTTATACGGTGCTCGCGCACAGCCAACTGATGGATTTCCCAGCAATCGCCAAACACCAAGCAATCCGCGCGCCACCCACCACATCATAGTCACAATCTCTGCCTAGCTTATCTACGGTACTCAGCTACCCTCCCGGCTGGTGCTGAAGGTCCCTGTTAGTTCATTTGAATTTGTGAGCAGTCGCTGGCCTATATTCCCGCCTGGATGCGTTCTACTTCACGTGCATTCACCATGATCATTAGTAGCTCGTTGCCCAATAGGCAATCCGTACCGGTTACAGCTAGTTTAAACGTTGCCTAGAAGAAATTAACTCGACGAAACGTGCGAATCAACGAACGAGAACATTTCCGGTAAGTGGTCGCAACTGATTCACGCCTCCTCGAACTTCGATTGCCTCAAGAATAACCTGCTCCGGTGGCCCGTTCCTCGAGAACCACGTAATCAACGACCCTATAGACCTTCCTGCAAGGTGAACTGTTGTATTTTGCGATTCGCGAAATGCAGCGTCGGCACGAAACGGGTTGACGCTTGTGATACCGACCGATCGAAGCGGAGGAACGTCCCAACGTGAGCCTGACGACTGCCTACTAGCCAGGTCGAAAAGACTGATCGAACCCTTCTCGAAGCCGCTGGCGCTCCATCCAAGGCAAACGATCTTGACGTGTCGGAGGTTGACAAGCGAGCGCGAATGTGACTGTAGGTGCTCGACATCGCGGGCGAAGAGTCTGTCGCCTAGGGTCAATCTAACGAGGGTTGTGCACATCTGCTGCTGGAAGAACGCCTGAATCTCGAGTTCCTTTGGCGCCAGAACAGATGAGAAGATACGAAGGTGGCGCATCTCGTCCTCGAGCAAAAGATGCGCACTGGTACAGGCGTTTGCGCTTTTCGACGCGTCGATCTGGTCGTCTTCCAACTTCCGCAAGAATCCGAACTCTTTGATCGCAAACAACGTCTTGGCAATGAACTTGAGGGATTCAATACGTACCCGCTGTACCCGTATCTCCTCGATGCGCTCGTGACAGAGCCCGCGGAGAAACTGGACCGTCTGTGTCGTCCGTCCGTCCAGGTTTGTTTCTGCGATGTGAAGGGAAACCAGTGTGGCTGGCGCGGTCCCAACGAGTTCAGCAGTCGGGATGATGCCATTCATGCGAAAGTGACGCAAGCTCGGACACAGAGTGAATCCTCGCTGAATATGTACGGACTGCACGCTGTCGTCGAGCGCGATGAGCGTCGTCACGGTGTGCAGTGCAGGACACTCTGAAGGAAGAAGACCGAGACGAAGCTGTATCTCTCGAAGACGCGGTGCTTCTCCTATAAATAGCTTTCTTGGTAGAACAAGTGGTAGCGCGTCCGCGAACTCGAGACGAAGGCGGCGAAGTCGAGTCGCAGGTACGTCGGAGAAGAGTTGGTTGAAGCTGGTAGCCTGTGCAGATGTGGCTTCTGGTATTCTGAGTGAGAGGTAACGACACCGCGGGATGTTTCTCGTAATTTCTATCAGGGTCACGGCTGTCTCGGATGGTTTGAACGTCAGATCGAGAGACAGCGGAAGCTGCGCCGAGCGACCCATGATGATACCAAGTTGATCCATGCCTTTCCGTGAAAGATGCGAAACCACTGCCCATGATTGTGGGGACAAAAGTGTCATGGATCTGAAGAGTCGACAGACTGACGCGAGCGTGATCGCCATCCGGATGTCGGTGCAGTGATGGGAAAGTACACGCTTGAGCGCAGTAGCCACACCGACTCGACGCAGAATAGCATCTTGAGTGGAAATATCCAAGAATAACTCGCCTTCCTCTGGGCTACAGCTGGGTGGGCGCGCTGGAATGGCCCATGTAGCTGATTGATGAGATGAACGTTCAACCTCTCCTTGCTCGTAAGGCGTTGCGCGCTCTGATGTCCTAGATAGAGTAACTGAAGGCGAAGCCGTGGATTCCTCTACTGAGAGTGAACTGCTTTGCGCGCAGGAAGTGGCATCTCTCGCCATTGGCGCTGGACTGACCCTCAACGCCTCCACAGGTGCAGCAGCCGTACCGGAGGTAGTTCCAAGCTGGCTAACCCGCAGCTGTGCGCAAACATGGCGAATGAATTCGTTAGTGGTCTGAAGTACAGCCTCGGCGCGTGCGCTGGTGAAAGTGGATAAAGAGGCGAGTTCTCACGTCAGCGCGGAACTCTGACGCTGGTGTTTCGCGCGAACCTGGAGGGATAATCACCAAGAAGTTGATTTAAAATAGCAGAGATGCCTTCGCGCTCGTGAGGCAAGAGAAGTGACGCCATTTTCGCACTCAAGTGGGATACAGGAGGTCAACCCAGGGAGCGCGGAGTCTGGAGTCTCAGGTGGGTTTGTGAAGTCAGATAGCGAATGCGCTCAAGATCACCAACAGTTAACATTGATAACTTGATATAGAACGCTCAAGTAACGAACGAGGGATGCGGGCGATTCTGGAATGTACAGTGGACGCATTACAGCAATGACCGTGCGAATTTAAATGGTATTAATCGCGTTTTAATCACTTCAGAGTCAATGAAATGTGATTCTGCACAAGATCAAAACACCAGTGATAATGTTGACGCCCATATCACGTGATCGGGTGAGCCGTCACGGTAGCGACCGGATTCACGCGCTTCGGCTTTCGCCGAGCTTGGTTCCAGGTTGTCCTCCTGTGCATCTGCCAAGTTTGGGGGAACTTTCCCGCTTCCTACTGGAGCCTGTCATTGAGCGGACACGGCCGTTTTAGTGTGAATATGGCACTGCAGCAGTACAACGAGGACACCGGGTATGTCTGGCTGTCATTCACATTTTCGTCGTACATCTGGCTTGACCTTTCGTCGCGGTGATAGATGCCAAATGTAAACCTGCGCATACTTCAACGGCTAGTTCGGATGCCTGCCAGCATTCTCGTTGCGCTGATTCGCGTGTGTTCGGCCGATGACCTGAATGTCACCATACCCCTATCAACCGCACTTCCCACTCCACTACCCCGCACACCTGCCAAATGTGTGTGGGTCTCCTGCCTGACCATCTTGCGGGGTAGACCACTCTGGACCTCCGCGTACCACCCAGCGGTCTTGGTCTGTGCCTGAATTTTCACTTGGGTTTATCGTTCTGCAGAGCCCCTGCGTGTTTCGGGGTCAGAGCGTTGGTCATGTGGCATCCTGCTTCTCCCGACACCGTCGGGCAAACTCGGGGAGATCTGCCAAATCAGGTTCAA
>Ga0247815_10002991_pt1 | contig 12306 bp, 8 predicted proteins | sample UWRJL194509B1_FD_181014 | JGI IMG/M metagenome (GOLD analysis project Ga0247815, IMG submission 181014) | Plant litter microbial communities from Arlington Agricultural Research Station in Wisconsin, United States - UWRJ-L194-509B-1 | ecosystem: Environmental > Terrestrial > Plant litter >... | reverse complement strand
ATCCTCGACACGAGTAGACGCAAGTACTGCATCCGGATTGTGACTGCGTTCTGAGTCTGATTTGCAGGCCGCTTGCACATCCCACTTGCGGATTGTAGAGTCATCGGATCCCGAGATGATGAACTGTCCGTCGGATGTGAACGCCACCGAGGCCACTCGTTGCGCGTGACCATACAGCGTTGCAAGCGGCGCGCCTGTCAACGCGTTCCATAGACGCACTGTCTGGTCAGAGGAACCTGTACCAATGAGGTGTCCATCGGGGGACCACGCGACGGACCAAAGGTTACTCGTATGGACCTGAAGCTCATGCTCTATATGACGCGTACTGACGCTCCAGATACTCGCAGCATTCCCTAATCCACCAGATACGATGCGCGTGCCATCCGGGGAGAATACAAGAGACCCAACGAGCTGCCTGCCTGTTGGGAAAAGCATTTGCGCTCGTTGTCCCGTATCTAACCGCCAGAGATCAATGCACCCGTTAACTCCTGCGGCAACCCATTTGTCGTCAGGCGAAAATGCCACCGCAGACGCGTCATTTGTGCAGCGCAGTTGACCAACAGTTGACGGCTGCCGTTTCGTAACATCCCAGAAGCGCACGGTGCTGTCTTCGGATGCTGATGCAAGCCAATGCCCACTATTCGAGAATCTCACGGCGGTAACTTTGGCGGTGTGACCATGCATTGGTTCGGCAACTGCCACTCCCGACTGTGCCGCCCACAGACAAATCGTCTCGTCAGTCGACGCCGATGCTATCAGACGTCCGTCTGGCGATATTGCCACAGAATTAATTGGGAATTGGTGACCGTGCATGGGCGTTAGTCTTTCCTCACCAGTGTACGCATTCCACACCCGTACCGACCTATCTCGACCGCCGCTGACGATGAAGCTGTCATCACGAGATACTGCTACCGAGAATACTTGAGAGGTGTGTACTTCTAGCGGCTTAACAGTCGGTTGGGTGCTATCAGCATTCCAGATGCGGATCGTGGTGTCATCGGAAGCCGACGCAATGTACAGGTTGTTCGGCGAGAATGTAACCCAGTTGACGTTATCTTTATGGCTGCCAAGATCGTCCCAGTGAGCATCGGCGAGGGCGGGGTGTAGGCTCCAAAGCCGCACACCATGGCCATGTGCTGCCACTAATGACTGACCGTTTGACGAAAACCGGGCGGAACGGAACCTGGCGGTACCCCTTAGCTGCGCAATCCGCTTATCTGTCTCGCGTCTCTGAAGTAGGACAACGCCCGAACTGGCTGCGGCAATCATCTCGCCATCCGGAGAGAAGTCAACACCGCGGGAAGTAGTTATGGTTGGCCTAGAATCGTCGTTCGGCACCATTGGTTGTAGTTTGCGTGCAATTTGTTGTCCTGTCGTGCTGTCCCATAACTTGATTGTCCGATTGCCAGACGCGGAAGCCAAGATCTTCCCGTCAGGAGCAAAGGCAACTCCATCAACTGATTCCGTATGACCAATGAGAACCGCAAGTTTATCGCCCGTCTCAGGATTCCAGAGGTGAACTGATTGGTCCTTCGATGCTGATGCAAGGCGACTGCTGTCTGGCGAAAATGCGACAGAGTATACGGTGCCAGAATGACCGCACAACCTTCTGTGAGCCCCCTGGTTCTGCTCAATGCTCCACACACACACAATACCTGCTTCAGTGCCAGAGGCGACCCATTTGCCGTTCTTAGCGCAGTCGACAGACAAAACAGATCCATCTTCACTGCGCAACGGGGAAATTGCTTCTTCCCCTGTCTGTGTGTCCCAAATGCGAACCGTGCCGTCAGCGGAGCCCGAAGCGAGAAATAGACCATCGGAAGAATATGATACCGAGTGAACGGGACCACTGTGCCCGGTGAGCGTCATAACGGCAGTTCCGCTGTGGTGTCTGATACCAAACGTGGCGACGGTGATCAGACCAGTGCAGTGTGGGGTGAAGTCCTCATAAACAAGCGATTTCTTGTCTGCAAACGGCAGTGCCGAAAGGTATATATGGGGTGCACTCCGCTCGATCGCGTCATGAGACGATGCCACAAATACCTTGGCGTCGCGTAAAAACTGTGAGACCAAAATGTCGCTAACCTGTAACAGTGTAAGTATGCCAACGGAAATCGCTGCAAATGACTCACCACAGCATGTGCAACCGACAGCAACCCAGGTGTAAGACTGAATTTATCCAGGGCACTCATCACTTCCAACCAGAAGAGAAATTTCGGTCGGAACATCCGGCCGATCTTTGCATCGAACGAAGAAACATCGGAGACGATCTCATCGCCAGGCCTATAGGCGGCAATATGGTGCGCCCAATGCAGGCATGCATACTCAAGAGCAATACTGATGCTGTTCGGCCTCGCCGACGGATTGGAGTCGTACGACGAGGGGCTGTGTGAGATGTTGAAATGAAGACGCCTCCCCATTTCGTTGAGGCAAGCGTGTCCGAGGACCGTATGACCAAATGAACGGGAGAAGCGGATATGGCTGGCCGCACGACCGTGCAAGTAGTCACCGAACGAGGCGTGGACAGTGCGCAGACCAGGTACATCGTCGTCCTCCGGTACGTGAACGACCGAATGTAGACGAGACAGGCTTGCGCGCACATCATACGTCTCCAGGTCCAGGAGCTCTGCCAATGCAGCAATGGATAGCGTCATTCGGGCGGAGAGCAAAGACGCGAGTAGCCGCAGCAGAGCCGGCAGATCTGTGGCCTCAGACCCATTCTCGCTTGCTGCTTCCAGCAGGATCATCGCGTATATGCCGTCGAGCGGGGAAGCTGCCCTTGCATTAAGACTGTCGCCAGAGCCGTTGAGCAGCCGCTTGAACTTGGAGACAGCTGCATCGGCCCCTGCGCCTATAGTATGCTTCAGAGCGGTCGCTGCGACGATGAACAGGCCATCGCTAAGTCGAACTAGATTCTCAACTTCACCGTCAGAGATAGCAGCTCGGAGTTTAGGCTGGTTGGAGAGCTTGTTGTCAAGGGTTCGAGTAATATATTGACGAATGTCTGCATTGACCTCGGTGATGTCGACGGTATGTAGTCGAAGGATTTGACTGAGCTTGTCGCTCGAGATCGGAGTGTCCCGAATCTGAGGTTCTGGCCGTGAGGTGACCAGAAACTTGACTGGGAGCTTGGGGTCGGACTGTGTTAGGCCGACGAGGGCCACGAGGATGCTAGCAACAACCGCGTGGCACTCCGCATTGTCAAGTATACCATCAGACGTCTCGCCACCACACTCGTCGAGCGCATCGATGACAAACAGAATCGGTACACAGGAGTCTCTGAGGGCAAGAAGTGGCGTGTATAGAAGTTGCTCGACCTGCGCCGCAACTTCCAAGTGTTGAATCCCCGGATCGATCGTTCCAGCCAGAGCTAGCCGGAACTCGGCCGACTGCTGAGCAAAAAGCTGTGCCAAAGTCGGGACCACACAACGGATGTCACGCTGTGAGGCCAGGCCAGTCGCGCGCGAGCAAAAGAAACTCCCGCCTAGAACGATTGCAGCGTCTGATTTCGCTTCCACGCAAATGGTCTTCGCAATGGTGGTTTTACCGGTACCAGCCATTCCAGTGATCCAACAAATCCTACGAGCAATTGGGTTCATGATCCAAGCTTTCATCTCGCGCAGGATCCGCACGCGTGTGTTTTCCATGCAGCCCGGGTTCAACTGTGCGTTGTAAACCGCTTCAGGAACGTGTCGCTTCTGCAACGCTACGAGAAGTCAGCTCTTGATCGTTATAGCAGAGGAAATGACGCGGCCCACCGGCTGTGATTTTCTTCATGGCCTTCTGCTGTACAAAGTTTGATTAAGACATGAGAAGACACTAGAAGTGACTCTCACTTGTTCCTCCTCGATCTGGATGTAGTTGATAGCCAGGTTATTGTTTGTGACCGAGCCACTACCAAAGATGTAGCTGTTGTTGTCGTTCTGATTTACAATGCTTGCCTGCGAGAGGCTGAATATAGAGCGGGCAGGGCCAGATCAGGCATATTACGCACGAGTGATCGAGCATTGAAGATACTTGTCGAGGTAGGAAATGACAATTGCTGAGCGAGTGTAAGAGACCAACTGCAAGTAGAACTGAGGCGGGCTACCTGGCAGAGAATGGTCAGTCGCGCTTCGGCGCCGAGGCTGTCGGTGAACTGGCAGCAACAGTTAGTGCCGTTGGGCTATGCAGCATAGTGACAGTGACTACCTCAAATACTTTGAGTATGTTCACAAGCTGTCCCAGGATGACTCTTCCATCTCCAGACTCTTGGATGTGCTGCAGGGTCTGGTCGTCTGTAACGCGACTGGCATCCGGTGCCCATGCGTCCGCAATGCGTAGGACAAGTCTAATAGACTGATCAGCAAAGAAGAGAGTAAATAAAAGCCAAATGCGTACAACGCCACAGCGCGAAGTAGACTCCGGAGGCCATTGTTTGTAGCAGCGGTGGGTTCCGCGGTCGACGCGCCTGCAATAAGCGCAAAGCCGGCAAGGCTAACTTCAAGCGCAGCAAGCTCCGAATGTGTGTTGTAGTGAATCTAAGGGAAGCTGTTGAGGTGGATAATGTGCTGTGTCAAATCGCCCGTGCGTACCTGGAGTGAGCGAACAAGCTCAATCAAGTCCACGAGAGCGATGTGAAGTGGGCCAAATAGATTGTACACGTCGTCTTTCATTGCATCCCGCAGTTTATCGAACGCAGAGTGTGATTCTGTAACTACCGGTATGGTTGGGGTGATAGAATCTGATGTGTCTTGTGTTGCGGGTGGATGCGCTGCTTCGCGCAGTCCGCTCTGCATCTGGACAAGACGCTCGGCGCGATCTTTCACTCGTGCGCGAAAGCCAGTCAGAGCAACAAACACAAGAAACGGCGCGATAAGACCCAGTGCCCATATCATGGTAGTAGCGAGAGGACAAGAGGCTCACGCGATAGGACAGCTTCGCACCACGGCCTCGTGTCGCACATGGGGTTCGGGCTGCTAAACAATGAAACAACGCGCGACTCGCACCTGAACCGGAAATGATTTACGAAGGCTTTCTTATCTAAGCAAAAATACTGTTTCACTCTTCGTCTTGCGCAATTGTTACGGTCACAAATGTGCTTATAACGATGATTGATAGAGTGGTGTCCACCCAGTGACAACCACCCATCTTGTGCAATGAATCAAACTAGCTGGTAAGCCGCTGCTTTGCACGGCAGGTTACGGTCACGAATGTCACTGGACTTGAGCTATCGAAATCTGTTTCTACTACCGAGCGGCATATATACCGAGCGGCATATAGAAGACGCGTTCAAGTGGAGACAGGAAGAGCGTATGCAAACGGATATGACGCTCCCGGGCAATGTAGGAGAAACCAGAGCCAGCGGAAGAGGGTAGCGTTGGACGCAGGGGGACAATGATGAGTAATTAAGTAAACAGGCCGACAGAGGATGAGGGACAGCACTAAGTGAACGGAGCTCACTCCTGTAAGCCGTGGCGCAGTATCCCCGGTCGCATCGCTGAATGCCAGGTGACCACTTCCACGCGCGCGGACCATCCGGTTCTAATACGACTGGACGCACAAAGTCATCAGCACCAACAACCAGGCCGTGTTGAGTAAGGGCAGAACGAACCATGCCTACAATTACATTCGCGGCGTGCCTGCTTCTGGGGATGAGCATGGTACCTTGAGCGGCGGGCACGACGCGGTTGTTCTTGTGGCCGTCAAGCCCCTCAGAACAGGGCAAGGTTCAGGCCTAGTCACGAAGCGGAACGTGTCAGCAGTCGGAAGCGAGTAGGCCGGACCAACAACAATGCGAACAAGTGAAGATGAACATAACGCGGGCAAACACGGTAATGGACGACGAGATGCAGTGTTGATGACTAGACGGCCAGGTAGACTTCAAGAAGCAGGCGATACAGCAGAGTCTTAGGACGAAGACATGCAGCTCAGAGTGCTTCATCACTGTCTGATGCTAACGAGCGATGAGCGCGAGTCGCATGTTAGACTTGGGTCAATAGGCCAAACGCAAGCAATGTTATCCGAAGGAAGCAGGCAGGAAACAGTGTGGAAGGTCGGAGGGGGACAGCGAAGCGCGCCACCGGTGGCGCGACGGATCAAACATCGGCATCAAGCAGGATGAGAGAAGGAACGGACAAGTTTCAGGCATATTGCAAATGACAGAATGATAAGGACAGGAGAAGAAAGAGACGAGGCTCGGAAATTCAGGAACGCACCGGCGGGCAAGTGTTGACGGCAAACGAGGTTGCGATTGAGGACCAGCGACCAGTGAAAACCGCTCTACATTTTGAAGATCTGAGATGAAGCAAAGTGAAATGCAAAGGATTGATTAGCCAACTGGGTATCTGCGCGAGAAGAAGCAAGCGGCAAGCTCGGGAACGAGCGAGGCACACATGTTCACGAAAAGGTGAGTGCAGAGCATAGCGAGTCCAAGCGCGAAAGAATCTGATATAGCAGACACCGATGTGCAAGGACACAACCCCGTAGCATGCGCGTATTGCCTTGACATACTTGTACACACGCGCATCCAAGACTCCTAACGCACCTTTCAGTCGCGACCCGTCACCCTGTCATCACGTGCATCCATAGTTTGAAAAGCGAACAAAGGCTTTGCGCGTCCTTCTATCAAAGACTCAGTGCGGCCTTGCGGCTTTGAGCTTCGTGAATGGGCGGAATGCGGGAACAAGCGAACGAGGGGCAGTTGACAAGGGGCAGAGCACGGCCGGAGCCAAACGTAACTTCAGGATCGACCCGAAAGAACAGGGTGCCTCTCTCCCCGAACCGGCATGATTCGGCATCGCGCCCCTCTTTTCAAGCGCAGGGTCCAGGGTCTCTCATAAATTCGTCTGGCTGACTGGTTCGGGGCTGTGTTTGACGCGACACGGCGCGATATCGTACCACCCAGTCGTCCGGGTCTTTGAGCAACATGCTTGCTCTCCTCCTCGGAGGTTTCTTGACTTGCTAAGGAGGCAGGCTGATCAGGCTCAGCAGTGGGAGCTTTTAATCGCATGTAGCTCGTTGTTGTGTCTAACTAGACTAACGTTCACTGCATCAGTGTTTCATGCCCGAGAGTCTCTCAGAGTACATCAACCTCTGAGGCACGGTTTTCTGTCTCGCATGGCAGAAGATTTCATAACTAAGTTCATAGATGTTTTATCGCCGCACATTCCCTCCGGAGGGAGTCGAATGCAGTAGGGTTGTTTCTTGATCTTAGAGCTTCACTCGTCGCAATATTCATATTGATACAGATACCCATCATGCAGCGTCGATACTCTTACCCGCCATGTTCGATGACGGCTCACTGTTTGATCAACTTGGGAGCAACGCCGCTCACGTCGCTCACTTCACGCTTCAGTCCAGCTCCCCGATTTCCCGATCTCCCAGTGGTTCAGTCTTCGCCTCTTGGTTATCCCAGGACAATGCCCAATGTTCTTCCTGTCGCTGGCGAAGAAACAGTCTTTAATGGAGCTCCATGAGTAGAATGCTTGCATAGGGTGCTTGCATACGTCTTGTCAAGCTGTGTTATTCATGTAAACCGTCGCGAGCAGCCACTTGAACTCGGCGGCAGCCGCGTCTTTTCCTGCGCCATGATTTTCGGTGGTTACGGCTCGCACACATCCGAGTATCTACTCAATATGTGTAAAGAAAAATGTTGATATAGGTTGGAATTTCAGTTGTGAGCAACAGGTATGTATTTGGGGAAGTTATAGACATGTCTGCTAACTGACAGATCGGCCATCATTACGCGCATTCGCTCTCGACATCAAAATATCCTCCGTCTTGTTGGTCACCTACGCCGTTGCCGCCTCTGGTAGTAACCCGCGAGTCAAGCTGCGAGGCTTCTAGGCCCTGCGAGCCTGTCGTGACTAGCTCGTCTTTATCGCCCACGAGTTCGATGGACTCTTCGACCTCGTCCTCTGAAGGTGCCTGGGAGGTGTTGTCTACTTCATCACCGGAGTGCAGCTTATCGACCTCGTTTTCCAGAACCTCGTAGGCTTCTGTGCTCCTCGAAATTGTGTTTTTCTGCTCGGCATCTAGGTCCGCCAGTAGTTTCATCAGCTTACGACTCGCGGTGCGCGCGCTTCGTTTTTGGCGGTCCGGACCGCGCCCGCCGTGCTTCCTTGAAGTATCGTAAACGCACCCAATGCCAAGCTCCTGGCATCTAGCGCACGACGGCCCTTCAACTTTTGTACATTTTCGTTTAGCGGCTATAGAGGGATGTCAGTGACAGTCGGTGAGGAGCTACCACCATGGCCCACTTCTGCATGCAACGCAGGATGGACTTGTTGCCTGCTTGATGAGCGACGTGGATGACATGCGAAAAGATTTGAAGGAGAGGATCGGGTCCCAGACCCCGAGCGTTGGGTGCTATTCAACGGAGCGCACAGTATATAAGAAGGGTCGTGCAGCATGTACACCCAGTAACCCGGATGAGGCATGGAGGATCGAAGCGCCACCTAATTAAATGAGCGTATCAAACATATCGTAAACAGCCAACACAAGCGGTCTTAGCGGACATTGTGTTAGGTCACCAAGATGTATCTCCCTTACCGGATCTTCGGAACACATATGCCACAGCAGCCAGACCCCAGGCAGTCCGTCTGCCATTATGGTTGACGCTGAATGCCCTCCAAGTAAATAAACGAGCGCCCGGCCACCAAGCTGCTTCTACAGCTCTCGAACACTAGAATCTGCCCGCAGCTTAATCATTCCGCACAATCATCTTCCCTCGGATCGATAAAACCGGACATTGCAAAGCTGGTACCGCCAGAAGAAACTACATAATCCCAACAGCGCACGAGGTGGCAACATATTTTCGTTGTCCGTCTACAACGTGTACAGTCGGTGCCACGATTTACGTATCTTGACATAGACAGGAATGTGCTACATTGTGTTTTTTCTGTTTTGTTTCTGCAACAGCAGAGCCACGAGCTTGCGGCACGGTGGCTGGATCCGGAGGGAGGTCAGTTAGTCCAGACTTTACGTCACAGTTCAGGACAGGCCGCTCAAGCGTCGATAACGAGCAGTGTTGCGCCCTGTTCCCGTTTGCTTCCTAGTCTCGTTCCCATCTCGCTCTCTCTTCGTTCTCGTTTCCTTCTTGTTTCGTCTCGCTTCTCGTCTCGGCTCGTCTGTCACTAGATTCAACTTCTCGCATCGTTCCCCCGTCTCTTCACGATTTCCCTCCTGTGCCAATCGCACCCCTCTCTCATTTCGCACAACATTTCATTGCAGATATCCCCGAATTCTTTCAAGTCGCGACCCGTCACCCTGTCATCGGACATTCGCAGTTTTAGAAGCAGGCACGAGCCTTTGGCCTTCTCAAATCGAAGAATGAAGGCGGGATTGCGGCTTTGGGATTCGGTGAAGGGAGAATGTGACGACAAGCAACCGAGGGGCTATTAACAAGAGGGAGGCACCATTCAAACGAAGCTAGGGAGGGGGAGGCCGAATCGAGAACATTATCAACACCAGGATGGGACACGACAAACTTATCAGGGTCATATCCACCACGGGTCGATTGAATACAACGTGCTTGAGACTACGGAGCAGATGAGCGCAGCCACGAGCGAGCTCCATTCACACATGCACACCAACAAACAGCGCCGAACAGCCGAGCCACCAAGTAATCGAGCCAAACCCACCACCAACCGCACTCTCAATACTTTTACTCCGCCTCGCAAAATGTAAACCCATGGGTCACTCAACGGCATAGGAGTCAGAGGAGGGCATTTGGCTCCCTGAGCAAGGGCAAACCTGAGGAAACGAGAAGATCACGACTCACACGAGAACACGAGAAACTCAATGTCAATGTCTACAAAGCTTATGCTATAATAATAATAATAATAATAATAAAACAACAACAAGAGGCAGAGCACGCCGGAGCAAACGCGAAGTTGGGATCAGCCCGCGAGAGAGCGTAGTGCCTCTTCTCACCAACCGGTATGCCTCGGCATCACGCTCATATTATTGAGCACATGTTTCCTCTCGAACTCGCCGAGCTTGGTTTACGGGCCAACGGATTCGGGGTTGCGTTTGACACGACAAGACACGATATGGTACTTCACCCAGTCGTTGTGGTCTGAGCGATATACTTGCTCTCCTCCTCGAATGTCCTTCGATCGTGGAGAAGGTACACTGAACAGGCGCAACGACGTGAGCATCGAATTGCGCATGGCTCGTCTTAGTGCGCTACCGGCTTGATGTTCACCGAGTCGAGGTTTCATGCCGGAGAGTTCCTCAAAGTAGATCAACCTTCAAGGAATGATTTTTCTGTCTCGCATAATAGAATTTCATAACTGAGCTCATAGATGGTTTATTACCGCAATTCATTCCGGAGGGAGCCGACTGAAGAAGGGAGGTTCCTTGGACTCCGCGCTTCACTCGTCGCAACATCCATATCGATACAGACGATCATCATGTGGCGTCGATACTCACAGCCGCCGATGGTGCTCATCGGCGAACAAGCACTGTTCGATGATGATTCACTGTTAGATCGACTAGGGAGCAACGCTGCTTATGTCGTTCACTTCACACTTCAGCCCATCTCCCCGGTTGCATTCCACCAGGAGACTGTTACAGCAGCTAGAGGTATACGCGCTGCAATGCTTATTTCCCAGTGCCACAATCTTCGCGCCTTGGTAATCAGAGGACAACACCCTATGTTGTTCCTTTCGCTTGCGAAGCAAGTCACAAACGGCGCTCGATGGATGGCCTTGGACGACCTAGATATTCAAAACCAGCCCTTTCGAATTCCAGATGCCGAACTTGCATCAGCGATCAGTGCGATCGTATCCTCAACGCCGCACGTCCGATGCCTCAGATTATCCTCGAACGAACACTTCGCATCGATCCCTCCGCCTGGTCTTCGACGACTGATAGCACGCCAGAACGATCTTTTCGCGTCTTTGACTCTTCAACAGCCCGATATTTTGCGACAGTTGTCACATTTGACGATCGAGACAGGGGTTGTTCTTCGGCAAACATCAACTCATCTTGATGCACTGGCGAGCAAACTCGTTGATGGCATTCAAAGTGTGTCCACGCTCCGAACTCTTTTCATACCATTAAGCACCAACCCCGGCCTATATGGTGCTTTCAAAGCACTGTCAGAGCTGTCCACACTTCGGACGCTGATCTTCAGCATTCGTTCAACGGACAGCGAGGGCGGTCATCTCATCCTAGGCATCCTAAATACAGCAACACCACGACTCAGAACACTCGCATTCCTGAGCAATCACACTCCAACGCAGTCCAGGGGGCCACTCCCTGATTTCGCACCGCATGCAGTTGGTGCCGCCTTGGACGCCGGTAGCCTGCGGGGTCTTCGCAAGATCGTCGTAGCTGCACGCCGCTCATCTGATTCTACAATACATACATTTCCTCGTGAGAGGGCCAATGTGCGTTGGCTGAGGCACTTGTCTGCGCCGTACCGGATTGTGGTTCGGGCTGTAGAGATTTCATATCATCTGGACCCATCGCAGATAAACCTCGAATAAAACGCGAGCAGCATTCCCCACAGTCTCTTATGGCTTTCTAGAGAGATCCTGAATTTTATTTCACATACGCGCAGCAAATTAAGGCCGAAGTATCGCACAGAAGGCATCCGAATCGAGATGAAACCTTTAATCAAACTCGACTTACCCATTGTCAGGCCGATTTGAGTAGAGTGCTTCCTGTGACCTGCGAGCTGTAACAGGGCAAGGTTTTATGTCTTGATGATAGGCTGGTGTTATGTGTCTTCCACAGCGTGTATTCCGCCATCGCCCGTACAGTGGTGGCCAGTGAAATTTGGACAAGCTGTTTCCACGTACGAAGCAACAAATCGAATATTTATTGGAGATAGGTTTCAATTTGTTTATTATACATGAGTTATCACTGTCCGACACAAGTTCAGACTAGTTGGCTCTGGTTGGAAAGAGGTCGAGATGTTGCAGGTGGAAACACACTTTTGATATAAGTAATTAAATGATATTTTGTTGAAGACAGTTTCAGTCTAATGCGCTGGTTAATTTATCAAAATTCAAAGGAGAATCTGAGGCGTGTAGTGGTCGGGGTTCAGCGGTCCAGCAAACCTCGGGATTTTACGTGGTTTGGTCCGTGTGCCGCCAATTCCCAGCCAAAACCCTGATCTTCTCTGGACTGCTGAACCCTGACCACTACACGCCTCAGATTCTCCTTTGAATTTTGATAAATTAACCAGCGCATTAGACTGAAACTGTCTTCAACAAAATATCATTTAATTACTTATATCAAAAGTGTGTTTCCACCTACAACATCTCGACCTCTTTCCAACCAGAGCCAACTAGTCTGAACTTGTGTCGGACA
>Ga0247815_10002989_pt1 | contig 12312 bp, 11 predicted proteins | sample UWRJL194509B1_FD_181014 | JGI IMG/M metagenome (GOLD analysis project Ga0247815, IMG submission 181014) | Plant litter microbial communities from Arlington Agricultural Research Station in Wisconsin, United States - UWRJ-L194-509B-1 | ecosystem: Environmental > Terrestrial > Plant litter >... | reverse complement strand
GGGTTAGCCTGGGGGGTCGAAGGCCGGGGTAAGGGTCCCGATTTTTTCAACCATTCGAAACGAATATTTCCTACTTGAGTCGGAAAGATTTTGACTTGAGGTTATACTGACTCGCCGAATTGCAGACATTTGTGCCACATTTCCTCATGCACTTGCACGCTCGAGCTCAAAATTTTGTGAGAAATACTCGTGAGTTGCCCAAAATCTCGGAATGCTGCCCGAAGATTTTCGCCTCTTTTGGACAAAATTCGGGAGACACATTGTGCATCGTTTTGATGAGTACCTGCACGTTTGAAACTTGACAGTTCAACCGCCGAAACCTTGTCAAGTACTCCCACACGAGTGCAGAAATCTTCGGGACTTTGCCCGAAATGCTTGGCATTTCACTAAAAATCTCGGGACTCAGCCTGAATTTTTCCGCACCAGTGGGAAAGACCTCGGAGCATGTATCATGAATCTTCTCAATGAATACCCCGCGGGCCCGAAACTTGTCAGTCCCACCGTCGAAGTTCGCCAGCACTCGCCTGCCCGAGCTGACACTTTCATGACTTGACGTGGAAATATTAGAATGATTGGAGGAAATATTTGGACTTGAATCGAGACGAATTTTGCCGCATCACAAGGCAGGATTACCGTGTCAGACGAACGACCAGACGGCGCTATTGGTGGGAGCACATAGGTCATTTTCAACACGCGCAAGGCGCGAGAAACCATGCAATGGCAATTTAAATGTGCAAGCCATGTCATAAACGTGTAAAAGCACGCCGAAAAGCGTTAAGAACGCCCACAAGGATGTTGCGCAAGCAACACAGGTCGCGATGATACAGCAACGAGGCGTCAAATCCAATCATCAGACTGAAAATAATTACGTTAGGATCTATCTGAGGGGATCAAATGGGAAAACTCGAAAGGGAGATCCTTGGGAATTGGAACAGGGAAGGGTGGTGGACGTCGAAGATAGTCATGCCATGTGAGGAGAAATGCTACCCAAACACGATGCTCGAACAAAAAAAAGGCATCTGGGCCCTCTTCGACAGATGGCGGAGGCGGGATATGAGCGCGCGGCCACACACCAACGATCTGAGATAATGCCACGACCAAGGGACGACGCATCTCCACCCCTTCATGCGGGTCGTGAGTCACCAGTTGAGATGCACTGAGACTCGGTATGGGAGTGGGACCGCCCCAAAGAATACGATAAAGTGTGATACGCCTGGACCAGGGCATACTACCGAGACGAGGGCAGCTGGGATGAGTCGAGCGGAGCATCGCATCGAAGGAGATGAGAGAGACGAAGAATAAAAGGTTGCATGCGATCCACAACAGGAGCGTATGGTGTGCGCCTTTGATCCACTCGTATCTCACATCGATACCAGCAGAAACGAGTTCTGGATCCCAAACGGGCCATGGAACGTCCATGAAGTGCACCGTCGCCTTGGGTTTGGCAAAGGTCTGCGCAAACGAAGGAGGACGTTGCCCCGGAAGAAACGCCTCCGCAACGACCACAAAATCTTCATCTGGCGAGGAAGCTGGCGATTCCATGAGAGACGGAGGCACGGTTCCAACCACATCGCTTGCAGACCGTCCTTGGGTACCCGACAGAGCAGCGGTTCGCGAGAACGGAATGCCAAATCGGGCAAAGTACTCGGCAGTACGGCGCGGCCACCATATACCGTGGGCGAAGTCGTCGAGACTGGAAACCTGCAGCAGCTGAAACCATTCCTGATGTCGAAATCCACATTGCTCAATCGGATTGACGATGACCGCCAACCCGATGACGTCAAGCATGCCCAAGAATGCACATGCCGCCTGCGATCGGCGATGCATCTTGCCCGTTGTGAATGCCCTAATAGGAGGTGCAGCACACCCCATCTCGACACCGGCGTTGATAGAGCTAGGAATTAGATGACTAGCAACAGGGCCGAGCGCTGGCTGAGCGGTGGGACCCATCATAGAAGCGGTGGAGATATTGAGGTGACGCGTGCGGCTGAGACAGAGATTTGGCTGTGTGATAACGTGCTGCCAGGTGTCGAAAAAAAACGAAAGACTGAGCGATGGGCGGTGGTGCACCAAGCTCCTCCGGTGTTGTACCGCTGAAGTCCTCCGGGAAGCACCAGGTGTGCTGCCCTGCATGCCAGTACTCCGGGCGACCATGTTCGGTGTTATGCCTGAGGTCAGGCCAATTGCAACACGGGCACCTGCTGAGTTCGCGGTTGTCGAACCGAATAAATCCGTCGTTGATCTTTAGGCGCTTATCAGTAGCCGTTGAGATGTCTGGACGAAAGTGAGCATATCGAAGGCGACACATGCGATAACCAAACACACCTGCGCGACGTTTCTTCCCTGTAGAGACAGTGTCACGATCTGTGTGGGGGGTCAGATCCAGGACTTGCTTATACCAAACGGCGCACCCTTTGTAGGCTGGGTCGAGTCGTCCCTGATCAGACTGCCCATCTCGTTGCGCATCCCCTCATCCATTGCTGACACTCCGGTAGTCGACAAGCCCTGAGTCCCCAGCGGGGCCTCAAAAGCCCGCATTGCTGGAACCGAATTACCCCAGCTGTCGTCTACGTTGTAATCAAAGCCGGCGTCTAGAAGGTATAATAATCAGCGCGGTTCTTCCTCTGTTTGATGAAGACACTTACCCGAGGCGGATCTTGTGACCGGCTCAAGCAACGAAGCTTCAGGTAGAGCCGGCGGCTCGTTGCTGATCCCTGTCGTGTGGTGGACTGTAACAATTGGTGATGGTCCCAGGAGCTGGGTGTCGAAGTTATCAGGTGGTTGCTGCTGCGCAGGAGATGCGGTGGGCAGAAAGGACAGGTCTACGTTGGTGCTGCCTAGCGGTGTTGCTGTATCTGACGTACACAGATTAGAACTCTGATCGAGTAATCTCAAGAAATACGACTTACTCTGCGGGTCGAACGGATATACAACATCATTTGGCCAGAAAAATGTGAGCCATTCTTTGAAATCGTCTGCTAGCAAAGTGTCAGAGTACCGTCAAGCACGTGCAAAGCAACTTACGCCGTGTCACCATCACACCGTCCTTTTGAAGGACAGACCCAACCAGCGAGCAAATGGCTGGGTTGGGGTCGGGAATGTGATCGCAAAAATCCTCCTCGTCATCATGCCCAGGCTCAGGAACCAGGGGCGGCGGTTCATCATCCGCGGCGCCGGGGACACCATACAAAGCGTCGTCGATATTTTCGTGCGCCACAAGTGGTTCTGTGGCAGAGAGTCGCAGGTTTCCCTGGTCTTCAATGGTACTGATTGGCATTGCAGAGTCGATGGATGTCACGCCGTTGGCCAATGGCGCTGATATCGTACTGCTGAAGAGCATGCTGAAGTCGTGAAGTGGCGCCCTTGGTGGTGACGCAACGTACGGCGCCAGAGCGTCAAATGGCATCCACGTCGGGGTCGTGTTGCAGTCGAATGCGCCATAATCCGAGACAGCATGTAACGTGTTAACGTCAACTGTAGGCGGGGTAGACTCGATCGATGAGAAAGTGTTGAGAGCGCCCGACCCAACTACGTCAACGGCCCGACCGTCTGCTCCCACAGGAAAAGCATTGACGGAATCGCCGCTGTGAAGGCCGATGAGACGAGACAGTGGGTCCATGGGGGAATATTCAAAGGCCGACTCCAGCACCAAACCTCCGGGGGCAGATCCGTAGTCGTCAATAGAACCATAGGCGTACAAATCGGTCATGAACGCACGGTCGAGCTGTGATATGGCGGTAGGCGTGACTTGAAGACCCGGATGAGCAGAATCCGACATGGTGCTGCTCAATCTGGTCTCGACAGCATCGAATTCTCGCGCGACGGAAGGAAAGACTGATCCGACGGAAGACATAGCAGGTCCAGACTCGGTGAAATAGGTGGAAAATTCGTCGGAGATCATAGAATGACCGGTGGCTGTGGCGAATGTGACCATAGACTGGTCTGACACCAACTGATCAGGCGTCGGTATGTGTTGAAAATGTGTAGGCAATGGAGTCGGTGTGCGAGAAGATTCTAGTTGATCGGTCCGTAAGGAGTGCAAGGAAGAACAGTGATGAGTGATATACTGTTTGTGGAGAGAGTTCAAATGCGCACCTGCTGATGTTGCTGTGGCATCAACTCGTTGATTCGCAGGAGTGAATGACTTCGCCGACTTCTTCCTTTTGGACGAAGAAGTTGCGTGCTCTTTCGTGCTGGGGCGGCGCACGATGGCTGAGTCGTTGAGCGCTTGTTGTTTGCGTCTCTCGTCGCTTTCTTCCACGCGAAGCTTGAGCACGGCAATTAGCGTATAAAGGCGTGACTGGCTAGTCTGCTGGGACAGAAGGCATAGCTGAACGGCAGCCGACCACGGATAACGGGCGATGTCGCTGCCGATGAAATCTTTGAGTTGCAGGCGTAATTCGGTGCAGTCCGCCGTTTTCGATCGCAACCACTCCACGATCAGATCCCACCCCTGGTTGGCAAACCGACCGTGCAGTCCAGCGATCTTGAGCTCAACCAGCCTCTCCAGTTTTGCCAGCTCATCCGCAGCACTAGCGATTCGGAAAACGCGCCTCACATCGATTGGGGCCGCAGAGCAGATATGGGCAACGCGATTGATAAATTCGTCGTTGTGCAGAGATCGGTTATGGCGTGCTGGACTTGTGACGATTTCGAGGACGGGCTGAACGTTGGGCCTCATGAGAAACTCTGCCCCGAGGAGGCGCTCCAAGTACTGACGGACTGCACCATTCGAGAGATTAGACTCCCAGGCAGAGCCGAAAACAATGAAGTGATACGCCCATGGATGATTGCAGGCCTGGATAGGAGTGTTGTAGTGTAAGATAGGGGGATAACACCAAAAGCGACGTGACCAACCTCCGACATATTCTGGTTTGGCGATGTAGAAGTCTACACATCCGTCTGTAAGAGTAGAGCAAAGCAATAGGGGCCAGATGCACGCACCACTTATCAAATGTGTAGAGCGAGAGCTGGTGGTGGCGACGGTGATGGTTTCAACGTGTACTCGCAGTTGCACTCGATGGTACAATGACGAGGAAAGCCAGCGGATACCGAGGACGGACGACAAAGGGTAGTCAAATCGCGGCCAATCGGTCTTCTTTGGCGAAATAATGTTCGAAGATGACGAGCACAGTGAGAGAATGAAGATAAGCGGCTCGACGTTGAGCCACACGGCCGGGACGACAAGGGAGAGTCGATCACGGATGGCAGCAATGCACCGCGCTCCAAGTCAGAGACAGGCGAGCTGCAAATGAACCTCGCTTGCTTTTTATGTGGGGCTTTTAGCTCTTTAAGATGAGTGCTCCAGCCTCCGCGGCCGCACGTCAACATGTCCGCACGTCTCCGTGTCAGACTGGGTGAAAGCAAGCTGATAACAAACGTAAGCGGATATTAGCCACTGTAACGTCACTCCGCTTGCGCACCTTTCTCCAATCTTAGTGCGGCCTCTCGAATCCAACAATGCAATGTTTATTAATGACTGAGAGCTCGGCCACGCTTCGGTTAGCGCAGTAGATACTTTGCTGTGGTGACTTGCAAGTGCTCAACCGGGTGTCGCAGTTGCATTCCACCCTATCAGCGCGATAGCACGACAGCTAGCCGCAACTCCCAATTCTTCACGTCAGAACCTAGTTATTTGTTTGAACGCGAGTGAGCTTCACTGTTTTGTTGACGACCGAATCAGCGCTCAGTCAGACTACAATGTCGTGCCACCGCAGTTGCGAATGTAGTGCAAGTACTCTGGACGGGCGAGATTGTCAGCTCGAGGTGACTGCGTGCTACGCACTGGCATTAGGCGGTGAGACACGTCGCCTGCCAGCCCATTGTACATGTAATCGGCAAGTTCTTCTAGAAAACGGCTATGTTGTTCCTGATTGGATGAAATTGTGCGGTAGGCGATGTGAGACGCGTGCAAAGGGATCAACAGAATGTCTCGCTACGTGTAATCTGTGAGAATTTTAGAGCTATTGAAATCTCATAGACCGAGAGGATGATGCTATGCATTGTACGCAGAAATTTGTACTTCTCATCTTCCGGTAATCCCCCTACAAACTCTATTATCGTGGTCCAGGGCGCGAGTTTTGATCTTTTTCGGCCAACACACTCCACGAGGTCGCGTCTAAGATCACCTAAACTGACCGACGGCTTCAAAATGAAGTTGTTGAACGCCTTCGCCGCATCCTTTGCACAATCGTCAAGCAAAGTGTCCATAGTGGACCAATTTTCGACGAAGAATGACTTGCAGTCGCGAGCGAATGTTGCCTGATTTTGCGGCCAGTTTGAGTAATGATCGAGGCAGATGTCCAGAATGGCGCGAAGCCCGTCCATGCGTGATGTGTAGGTGTCGCCTGTTCGGTCGATAATGTCGATTGCGGTTGCCCACGGCAGTACGATGTGCACGTTGCCAAGCACACCTTTGAGGCGCTGCAAAACCACCTCGCCAGCGAAATGAGGTTCGTCGAGCGAGCCAAGGATTCCGCTCCAAGCTTCATACCACCGAGTTGGGTACCCTATGGGAGCACGAGCTCGTGCCTCCGCATGGATGACAGCGCGCTCCAAAGCAGCGTTTATGACACCCTCGTCCCGAACGATTTCGGGGTCAAGTGCATCGTCTGTAATTTGGTAAAGCGACTGGATGCTTGTCATGACCGCAAGATGGTTGCGAGCGATGGATACATCACGCGAGCCAACGATGCGCACCAGCTCGTCTGCTGGCGGTGCCAGATCCGAATCTGCCTCTTCGACTATCTCTCCGAGAACGGCTTCGAGGTCGTAAAGAGAAACGTGTGGCGTTGCGCAGAAGGCACTCACAACCTCGATGGCTGCAGCCCATGCGCGTCCAACGCCCTTTGCGCTACTCATCAATCCCATCGCGTCGGCCATGTTGGAACTCGGGATAACAAGGCAAAAGAAACACCAACACGTTTGGCCGTATATATACATCTCTGCTTGCAATCGACGCGGATGTCACAGCTGCGAGACAACCTGACAGTTTTGGCGCCACAGCTGCGACACTTTGATCACGCACACATCAATACATCGTGACAACAGACGGGCTCACAATATACGGCACATTTCCAGTCTCCAGACAGTCACGAGAAGTTCAGACGAAAAATTTGGGGTGTGAGCGCGGGTCTGATTGCGGTGTGCTAAATGGAGACCCATTATATGTATTGCGTGCAAAGAATGAGAAAGGGCTCAGCGATTCGAAGAAAGATATTGTAACAAAGAAAAAACAATGAAATACAGCTATGAATGCGAGGCACAAATCAATAGGTACGAACAGCGCGCTCACTCGAGTGGCCAGCCTGCCGCGACACAATCCTCGATAGCCGCCACGACAAGCTGAGCAGCCATCAAGGCTGTGATGTGTGTGGCGTTTCCACGGAATGCGCTGGCCCAGAGCTCTGCAGGGAGCGCGGTGCTGCGCGTATCGCAGACAATATCGTTGAAGCAACGAATATTGAGGGATGTGATGTTGAAATCGTACGCCAGGTCCGTCATTCTGTTGAGACGAGGGCGACCATGCTCTATCTCAAACTCCTGTCGAACCTCCATGTACGTCTCTCTCTTCGGGAGGAAGAATATCCTGCGCTGCTCAATAACAGGGACGGGGTGAGTTTTGAACCCGGCTCGCACTCCAAACCACGCCGCATGATCGGCGCCCAGTGCATGACGCATGACCTGCTCGAGGATGTCAAGGCCACCCCGAAGGCTTGGGGAGTTTGCAATGCGAATCGGAAGTGTCGTAAGGACTTTGATGTCTGTTGCTGGGTTGATAGCCCTGGTACCTGGTGCAATAGTCGCACGAGCTTGAAGTGTAATGGATATAGTTTCGCAAAGGGCGTCCGTGCAAGCATTCTAAGCAGATTAGTATCATACTACCACCCACAATAGTCGATTCCACGTACATTAGCTTCTGCGCTTCTAAGTGCCTGGCTGGCAAACCTATTACGGGCATCGGAGTCCTTGAGGTGCGCAGAATGAACGGAGAAGAAGTTGAGCTGCAGCGGATTATTGATGATGTGCGCGCCAGCCTCCATGCTAAGTTCAGGCCTGGCGAGAATATCAGAGATTTTGATGTCTCCGATGTATCGTGAGCTTGGTATAACTGGAATCGATGATGGACGCTGGGGTATAAGAATGACAGAACGCGCTACAATCGGCATCAGGTCTGTGTGAATGGCAGAGGACCCAGATGCGGTAACGGGAACGCGGTGGTTGGGAAGGCGAGGCGTGTGCATCGTGAATGGCGACCTCAAAGGAGAGACCGACACATTCCGGCCCACAGCTTCTCCGGTGCGACGAGGAGTGGCTGGTGAAACGACAGATGTGATCTGCGCTGCGGCTTGCGCTGCGGTACGAGCAGCAGCGACAGCAGCATTGGCAACAGCAGCAGCCTCCTCCGCTCGCGCCAGGGTCGCAATACTCTCTAAGGTTTCGTCGGTGATATCGTTCTCCGGAGGCTCGACGTTCCAAACGTCAACGTTTTCTGAATCCTGAAAGCCGAGCGGCGCATCGCCTGGAGTCAGCACCGCGGATTGACTGAGTGGGAGCTCGACATCGTGAATCACCTGAACAGCCTGCGGCCACTGTCGATCCGGCGTCCCAGGGGGGGTTGCTCGGCCACCGGTGGTTGGGCTCAAAGGCTGTGCGGAGTAGTGCATGGTTTGTGCGAAGGGGTCAAACTTGCTGGTCCTGTTACAGGTAGAGAGATGGGAGGGGACTGGGCAACGAATGAGAGTTGGAAGATTCGCGCGGTTTATATAGTCGCAACAATCGACTTGTTATTTCACGACCACACATGCATAAAAGAGACCTGTCAACCTGTCAATCGTCCTGATGGGCCTCGTCGAATCTGAGACGTTGCGACCTGCGTCGGGGCTCGCCATACCCATCCGGTCGCTTCACACGACGCGCCCGGATCGGGGTCGTTGCACCAGGTGTCTGCGCTGGCGACTTGCTGCCTGTCTTTCCACGACGAATAGGTCCGGCAGAGGACGCAATTGACGCATAGGGGAAACCTTTATCGGTGGCGGAGAGTGGTGTCGTGGCAGAGAGTGGTGTCGAGTCGGAGAGAGGCGTCGAGGCAGAGAGAGGTGTCGTGGCACGAAGAGGTGGCGCGGCGGAGAAAGGCCTCGTATCGGTGATAGGTGCCGTGGCCCGGAGAGGTGTTAGCGGCGAGAGGTTGGGGTCGAGATGGGCATGAGCGCGAACTGGAGTGACTAGCGCGCTTTCAAGAACGACTGGCTGGATGGACATCTCGCTCGTGACAGCGATGTCACTTGGAGATTCGTTGAATAGGCGGTTTCCGGCGGCAGTATTGGTGACTACTTCGTTGACTTGGGGAGCTGCGTAGGCTGGAACGACCGGCGAGTTGGGACGCTGGGGCTGCATCGGAATCGTCACAGGCAGAATAGCGGGGACACTCGTCGTTACTACCCGAGACAGCGCGGTAGTGGTGACCGCGGCAGGGATAGATGTAATGAGATTTGGTGGTGGAGCGGCGGCGAGGGGGTGGTTGTCGAAACGAGGGGTAGCCGCAACCTGAAGAAGAACCGGGGGATGTGCGAGGCGCTGAGCTCGGTGGTCGGTGGCAGACAAGTCCATGCGAGAAGAGCCCGCGGGGTTGCGGTTCAAATTCGCAACCAAGTCGTTAAAACGCTCGGCAGGAGCGCTGAAGAGGGACTCGGCAACACCGTCCGCGATAGCGCCAACGCGTTCCGCGACGATCAGCTCGAGTTGAACTCTCATCCAACAGGCGAGACGCGCATGTAGATCATCTGACGGGCACTTGGTGTGGATCGGTTCACATCGCGCCATTTTGGTCTTGACCGTGTCGAACAAACACTTGAGCGCGTCTCCCAAGTTGACGAAACGAAGATGCACCGTTGTCTGGCCCGGCGGAAGGGGCAACTTGTCCGGGAAGGGTAACCATCCAAATGGCAAGTGGCCCCAATTTTTGAAGACCTCGACTGAGACGACAGATTTGGTTTTGTTGAAGTTCTCTCCGAGTTGCTTCAATTCGATGATGTTGGTGGTCGTTTTGATCTTTGCCATGCCATCGTCATTCCACTGAGTAACCTAATTAGCTCTATCAAATGGGGGTAACTGTACGGACTGACCATGTCCTGCCATTTCACAATGATTGTGCGCTCAATATTCGCCTAGTATGCAAGAGTCAGGAGTGGTTCAATGCAGCACGCGTGAAGATGAGCCCAGTCGGCGGCCCTCAAGACCAAGTCATAGCAGAGTCAGCACGTACTGTCCTCGTGGATGAGGAGAGTGTGCGCATGGCATGCAGTAGAAACACATGTATCGAGCTATGGTGGCCTGCTCCCGAGGGTGGGCTACAGGTTACCGCAATACTGGCCGCAGCGCAGACAAAAGCGCAGATATAACGGCGCAAAGCTGTAATGCGAGTGCCTGCTCCCGAGGATGGGCTACAGGACACTGCGCAGACCGGGCTACGCGACAGTGCTGCCATACTGGCCGTAGCGCGACAGAAGCACGGATAGAACGGCGCAAAGCTGTAATGCGAGTGCCTGCTCCCGAGGATGGGCTACAGGACACTGCGCAGACCAGGGCTTGCACACGAGAGCGTTTGGGGCGGTGTCGACACCAAGTTGAATCACATAACAAGCCCCAAAAACAGAGAATGAGGACTGTGGTCGAGAACAACTCACCATTGAATGTCTAGACTCGGGCTGCAAGGGCTGGGGACGGTGTAAAAAGCGGGAACATCGCGCTGCAGAGAAATATAAGGGAGAGGTGTGCGCGGCTTTTTTGGGGGATTGACATGTTGACAAGCAGACAGGTAGACATGCCGAAAATCATTCCCTCAGTCCGCACTACCTGCGTCCAACGCACTGCCATCCTTCAGGGATTCCGAGACCTGGGCCATTGCCGCTAACACCGGCGGGCACTGGCTAATGCGCTCATGCCAGGCGTTCACACGAATCCAAATCGATTTCCTTGTGATCCGGATTGACCGTGTCCATGGGCGCCAGCCTGCATCACCAATAACTGGGTACCACCACTCGATAGCGAGCATCGAGTTCTGGCATTGGCGGCGCAATTTGAGTGGTAGCTGCTCGAAATTAAGGAGAGCCCCCGTGGAGATTATTGCACCATATGCGACCGCGTCCTGTGAGAGTGGAGAAACTGGTCAACATACTGTGCACTGAGCAAACATGGGCGCACCAGTCCCGTCCACCGCACAGTTACAAAGCGTTGAGGGACGTCGACGCCGGTATTGTACACCTCTGTGCCTCTGGATTTGTCGGAATCGATCCTCATGAAGTTCTGGGATGTGGAGTGGAGTGAAATGAAGAGAGTGAGCGAGTAAATGTCGACTCACCGGCGCGTTATATCATTGCTGGATTGACGTGTGACATGCTGACGCCTTTGGCCGGTACGGCGTCAATTCCACCACAAGAAATGACAATCGAAACAAGAGATGAAGCGTATCGGTATTGCATGCGCGAGGTAGAAGCAAGAATCAATTCACATTAAAGCGAGAAGTAATGCATTGTGCAAAATGGGCATGGCTTGTGCTACACAAGAGGCAACGGGGATGAAGCCGTCGGGACGGGTGAAGGGCTGCGTGAGGACGAAGGGGAGGGTGACTCTGACGGGGAACCACGAGGCTCCAGCCAGCGACCCTCGCGCAGGTCCGCAAGGTCGACCACATTATTTGACCACAGAGTCGCCGGCGCATTCTGCAGATGCCACTGTACGAGCAGGACTAATGAGCGGGATAGACTTTGAGCAAGCCGTTCTTCTGGCGCGCCGGCGTTGTTGACCGTTGGGCGTCCTGCGCAAACGTCCACAAACGCACGAGATACTATGCGTTGCATGACCACCGCCATCTGGGTTGCGCGCACGCGAAGCTCCTTGATGTTCTCTGGGATCGTAAAATCCGCCCAGGGGTGCCAAGTTAAGTCGTCCCAATGGTTGCGATACTCCAGACCAAGCGGCCTGACCGCGACGTATTGTTGCAAAGCAATGGGAAGGTCCCCATAGGTAACGTGGTTATCGTGAATGAAGATATTGCTGGTGCTATGAACATCCTCCTTGAATGCACCCAATGGTTAGCACTCGCTGCGGCGGGACAAAAACAACAAAACAAAACAACAACAACAACAACAACAACAACAACAAAAAAAAAAAAAAAAAAAAAAAAAAAAAAAAAAAAAAAAAAACTAACCAAGTCTGCGAAAATAATGCGCAAAGCACGCGCCATAGACTGCTCTTGGTGCTCAACTAAGGTTGAGAGCTGATTTTTGGAGTTGCGGGACACCCGTCGAATGT
>Ga0247815_10002988_pt1 | contig 12312 bp, 8 predicted proteins | sample UWRJL194509B1_FD_181014 | JGI IMG/M metagenome (GOLD analysis project Ga0247815, IMG submission 181014) | Plant litter microbial communities from Arlington Agricultural Research Station in Wisconsin, United States - UWRJ-L194-509B-1 | ecosystem: Environmental > Terrestrial > Plant litter >... | reverse complement strand
GTCGCCTCCAGTAATTAGGGCCTTCCTTCCTGATAAACGGCCCGAGCCCTTGTAACTGGTTTCACCGTGGTCAGGGCGGGGATCCATTTTACTGGCCAAACCCGGCCATGGCTGCTCTTGTCCTTTAAAAGGCGGTTTCGGATATTTCGTGGTTGGATCTTCAAGTTTCGCAGGTGAATAAGATGAAGATGATGGCATTCCTGTTGCCGAAAAAACTGGTGATACAACAGCTGCAGCAAGTCCCGCCCCTATCCCACCAATAACCTTCCTTCGGGTAATTTTATCTTGTTCGTTCATGGTAGTTGATTTTTAGGATTTTGCGTATTTAACCAACTACCATAATTTTAGTTTGTAACTTTTTGCTGTTAGATGTTCATCCCGCCAGACACCTCTATCCGTTGTGCATTGACCCAACGGGCGGCATCCGTACATAAGAATGCTACTACACCACCAATATCGTCAGGAAGTCCGGCCCTTCCGAGTGCAGTTACCTCTGCTACCTGCTGGTTGGCCTGTGCATTATCGCGCACCATTCCACCACCAAAATCGGTTTCAATAGCACCCGGGGCCACTACGTTAACACTGATACCCCGTGCCCCAAGTTCTTTGGATATGTATCTTGTCAATGTTTCTATCGCACCCTTCATAGATGCGTATGCTGCAAATCCCGGAGTCGAAAAACGGGCCAGTCCGCTAGAAAGATTAACAATCCTTCCTCCGTCATTGATCAGGGGAAGTGCTTTCTGTGTAAGAAAAAACACACCTTTAAAATGAAGGTTCACCAGCATATCAAATTGTTCTTCAGTTGTTTCAGCAAAGGCTGCATGCACACCTACACCCGCATTGTTAATCAGAAAATCGAAATGAGTGGTATCATATGATGACTGAAGTACCGCTGCCAGTTCTTCAAAAAACTTATCAAATGATTTGATGTCACCTGCATTTAGTTGCAGCGCCGCTGCTTTTTGTCCTTTTCTTTCTATTTCTGCCACTACGGCCAGTGCCTCATCTTTTTTACTATTGTAAGTCAGGATCACATTGATTCCGTTTTCTGCCAGCTGTAAAGCCATATTTTTACCTAAACCGCGGCTACCGCCAGTTACCAGTGCAATTTTATTTGTTGTGCTCATATGATTGAAATATTATACAGCAAAGATGTGTTTTATACGAATTCAAAGTTTGCACCCATCAATCGAATATTTGCAAATTTCAAATATGAACTCAAGACTTCAGGTTAAGCCCTGAATGCCGAAGGGCCCATCGAAGTCTGTTTCCTGAAAAAGTTGGAGAAGTGGGCTACCTGCTCAAATCCCAATGAATAGGAGATCTGTGAGATATTCCAGTCTGTCTGCTTAAGCAGGATTTTTGCCTCCTGCACAATACGGCTGCTGATAAAATCAGTAGTGGTTTTTCCTGTATGTTCTTTCAGCACCTTATTGAGATGGTTAACATGTACAGCAAGGCGGTCGGCATAGTCCTTCGCTGTGCGCAGGCTAAGTTTCTGATGGGTTGATTCAATGGGAAATTGCCGTTCCAACAACTCCATAAACAGCGAGGAAACCCGCGCTGCAGCCGTATGCGCTGGATATGAAGCAGTGGCTGGCTGTAACTTTTGTCCGAAGTGGATCAGTTCCATTACGTAGTTCCGTAACAAATCATATTTGTATACATAGTCAGACTCCAGCTCCTTATACATCTTACTGAACAGCGAGTTGAGTTCTTCAATCTCATTATCGGTCAGTTCAAAAATAGGATAATTACCGGGTTTAAAAATGGGCAGCTCATCCAACACCACACCGCTTTTGCCTGGAAGCAAAAATTCCTGTGTAAAAATACAGAAGAACCCCCGTTGGTTGTCATCCTGCGGCACATAATGATATGGAATTTTTGGTGTAGCAAACAGAAGCGCATTTTTGTCTATATCTATAACCTTATCGGCATACTCTGCTCTGTTATGGCCACGGATCAGGCTTATTTTATAATAGGCCCTACGGTTGTAAGGCATCTCTGGCTTGGTTCGCATCTGCGTCCTTACCTCATCTATTTTGAACACATTGAAATGACCAATTTCCTTATTGATACCTTCAGGAATAAAACTGGAAATTCCTTTATAAAATTCCTCGAGTGTGATTGCTGACATAATAGAAGCTTTATCAAATTCAAATGTAGCCTATTTTTAATTCTCCCCAAAATGATTAACAATGATCTTGCGTTCGCGCAGCATCGCCCAAGGCTGAGGATAAAGATGACCAACAGCGGTGGTGGTACTTCGCTTTTTTCGGCTCCTCATTTGAATAACCGCTTAGGGATGATTGACGGTCGGTTACAGAGAATTAAAAAATAATGATGACAACATTACATTTTTATTAAATAATATGCGATATTCATGCGAAAGTTAAATAAAGACCTGTTCGCTTTTAAATCCTAAACATAATGTCCAGTTATAACGCCTTTTCGGATGATGAGCTTGGCTTGCTGCTAAAAAACGGCGACAAGCTGGCCTTTACCGAAATTTATAAGCGCTACAGCGGGATATTGTTAATTCACGCTTGTCAAAGGCTACAGGATGAGGAGGAAGCGAAAGATTTGGTACATGAGATCTTCTTTGCACTTTGGAGCAAGAGAAATGAACTGATTATCCGCAGCAGTTTGGCGGGCTACCTGTATACAGCTATCCAGAATAAGGTAATCGACAAATTTGCACATCAGAAAATCAAAACAGCCTATGCTGAATCTTTGCAGCAATTTATAGATCAGGGCACTTATATTACAGATGAACTGATCCGAGAAAGGGAACTTTCACATCTTATCGACAAAGAGATAGCCGCATTACCCGATAAAATGCGACAAGTATTTGAATTTAGTCGAAAAGACTACTATTCTCATAGGGAAATATCCGGAATTCTAAATATTTCTGAAGAAACAGTAAAAAAACAAGTCTATAATGCGATTAAAATTCTAAGAATTAGACTTACATCCTTTATTTTTTAAAAAAATCAACTTTTTTTTCGATTCATCTACCACTTACCATTGTTTTAGCCGTCTTCATTATATCCAGGGAGATGATTAATAAACAATGCAGAAGAAGAACGCATACGAAATTTTAGAGAAGATAAAAAACGGGACCAGCACCGCAGAGGAAAGGGCTATTGTTGAAAGCTGGTACCTTCAAATGAAAACGGAAGGTAAGCTGCACATTTCAGAAGATGAATTTACGGCTGCCCTCGATAATATTCAGCAAAGGCTTCCCGTTCATTCACCGCGGAATACAAGGCTATATTGGGCTGCTGCGGCCGCCAGCCTCATTTTGCTATCCAGTATCGGACTTTATTTTTCCACCATGAGCAATCATCATCAGCAGACTATTCAAGAGCAAACTGCCCAGGATTTCAGTCCAGGTGTGAACAAAGCTATACTCACCTTATCAGACGGATCTAAGGTTGCGCTTGATGGCAAAGGAAGCCTGAAAAAATTAACAGGCAATGAAAAGATGATCATTAGCAAAAACTCAGATGGACAGCTGGTATACAATACCGACGCTTTACAAGGATCCGGAACTGATCACGAAGCATCCAAAAATAATATGATCAGCACCCCAAGGGGTGGACAGTACCAGGTAATCCTGCCAGACGGTACACGCGTGTGGTTAAATGCAGCCTCTTCTCTCCGGTTCCCGCTCGCATTTAAGGGAAACGAACGCAAAGTGCAGGTGACTGGTGAAGCCTATTTTGAAGTAGCCAAGATCAGCATTACTCAGGTTCAGCATGGCAAAAATGCAAAACATCGTGTCCCTTTTATTGTGGAAACTGAAAAACAGCGTATAGAAGTTCTGGGTACACATTTCAACGTAAACAGCTATGCAGATGAATACAGCACAAACACCACACTGCTGGAAGGCTCGGTACGGGTGTCAGTACTGCATGCAATCGCGGGGTTGAAACAGGAGCTTTATACATTGAAGCCTGGTCAGCAGTCCAAAATGACCGCTCAGGGCATCGCCGTAACGGATGCCGATACAGAGGAAGCTATTGCCTGGAAAAACGGATCTATTTCATTTGTAAATGCAGATATCAAAACGATCATGAGACAAGTATCACGCTGGTACAACGTAGATATCAAATACCAGGGAAATATCCCCGAGCGGATTTTCACTGGAAGTATACCCAGAAACTCCAAACTATCGGAACTGCTTAAAATATTAGAATTCAGTAATATCAAATTTAGCATCAGTGGCCACGAAATCACTGTGCTACAATAAACAACTATTTATTTCACCCTTTAAATGATAAATATGGATAAATAAAGACCTAACCATTTAAGGTTTCCTAAAAACCGGAAGCGCTTGCAACACTCCCGGAATGATGTAAAGGATAACCGTCCGATTCTGAAGATTCTTATTGTAAACCTAAACAAAACAAAAGTATGATAATTTTTACGCTAAACCGCAATTCCGGTAGGGATTGGCGGTGGCTATCCAAAACCCTGATGGTAATGAAACTAACGGTACTATTACTTTTTATATTTCAGTTTCATGTACTGGCTTCGGCATCGGGACAAGGAATTACCATCACGGAGAAAAATGCCCCGCTGGAAAGAGTATTTAAAGAAATTAAAAAACAGAGTGGCTATTCCTTCTGGTACGAAAACAAAGTATTAAAAAATGCACGCACTGTAAATCTTTCGCTGCAGATGGCCTCGCTTGATCAAACACTGGTCGCATGTTTTAACGGACAACCCCTTGTCTATCATATTGTAGGCAATGTGATTGTGGTAGAAGAAAAAGCAGCACCAGCAACAACAACTATTAAAACTAAACCGCAAATCATCATTAAAGGAAAGGTATCCGACAATACAGGTACACCGCTGCCAAATGCCAGTGTAATGATCAAGGGGACCAGCACCGGTGTAAGCACCAATGCCAACGGGGAGTTTTCCATATCCATTCCCGATGCGCAGGCCGTATTGATTATCAGATCCGTAGGTTATACTACAAGAGAAGTTCTGGCAGGTTCTTCCGCCGTGCTCAACATCACCCTGAATGCTGATACCCAGGACTTGAATGAGGTAACTGTTACGGCTTTAGGTATCAGAAGGGACAGGAAATCACTTGGGTATTCTGCACAGGAAATCAAAGGTGATGCCATTAGCGGCAGTCACCAGCCAAATATCGTTAACGCCTTACAGGGCCAGGCAGCAGGATTACAGATCAATTCTGGTGGCGGTGCCCCGGGCTCAGGTGCTAAGATTATCCTGAGGGGCTTAAACTCCATGGACCCCAATAGGGATTTCCAGCCACTTTTTGTAGTAGATGGAATTCCGATAGACAACTCCACTGATGTTTCTGATAATAGCGGACTGATGAGTATCAGTAACCGCGCTGCAGATATCAATCCTGATGATATTGAGACAATCAACGTATTAAAAGGTGGTGCCGCTACAGCGCTATATGGCTTACGTGCATCTACCGGCGCAATTATCATTACAACAAAATCTGGTAAAGCTGGTAAACTGCGTGTAAATTACACCAGTACCGCAAGCATTGATGTGATTAATAAATATCCGGAAACACAGGACAAATATACCCAGGGATTTTCGGGCGTGTATGATCCAAATAGTTTCTGGCCATCTCTTGGGCCAACAATAGAAGCTGCAAAGGCAATTGATCCAACACATCCGGACCACCTGTTTAATAACTATAAACACGGTTATGAAACCGGGCACTCTTACCGAAATAGCTTAAACCTTTCAGGCGGTACGGAAAACGCGATTTTCTCCGCGGCCTTCTCACAATTTAACCAGACAGGCATTATGCCTTTTACCGATTATAAAAATTACTCTGCAAAAGTTGGCGGGGAGTTTAAGTTTTCGGACAAACTAAGTTTTGGAACTTCGCTTAATTATATAAAATCCGGTGGACGCCGTGGTGATTCAGACCGATACAATGAAACACTTACATATTTCTCCGGCCGATGGGACATTTGGGATTATATCAACCCTGATGGCACACAGAAAACCATTATAGGCTCAACAAACGATAATCCAGTTTACCTGCTGGCCAACAAGGTTTATAAAGATGATGTTGACCGTGTCATCTCTAATTCCCATTTCACCTACTCTCCGGTAAAATGGCTGGATGTAAACTACCGATTTGGCGTGGACACCTATAATGATTCCCGTACCCGCACTACACCTGGTCCAATTGGAGTTGCCGGAGAAATTTACCCTAACGATTTTGGTTTTGGAACAGTACGAGAATATCGTGCAAAAAATACAGTATTGAATTCGACCCTGATGCTGAACTTTAAAAACAACATTGGGTCACATATCAAATCATCATTTAAAGTTGGACATGATATCTACTCTACTACAAGAAAATCAGTAAATGTTGTAGGTGATACATTAGTTGTATCCAATTACTATAACCTCAGCAACGTAAAAAGGGTCGTAGCAACAAACAATACCAGCGAATACCGTATCATGGGATTATTTGCTGACTGGTCATTGAGTTATGATAACTTTTTGTACCTGACGGTTACCGGCAGAAACGACTGGACCTCTACCCTGCCAAAAGAAAACCGTTCGTTCTTCTATCCATCAGTAAGTACGAGCTGGGTATTTTCAGAAAACTTCAAAATGCCCGATTGGTTAAACAGCGGCCGGGTACGTTTCTCTGTAGCAGGTATAGGTAAAGATGCCTACCGTTATGCCACTTCTTCAGGATACGTCATTGGAAGTCCGCTAAGCAACAAGACACTTCCTTTCACACTTGATATACAGACTGGGGATGCAAAGTTGAAACCCGAGCGCACGGTCTCATATGAAACTGGTACTGAATTAAGGTTTTTGAAAAACAGGTTGAGTTTAGATTTTACGTATTATAACAATAAAAGTACAGACCTCATTATCCCTGTAAATGTTGATGTTGCTACAGGATATGATAAAATATACCTGAATTCGGGCAGCATCCGCAACCGCGGTGTAGAAATCAGTCTTTCAGGAACACCTGTACAAACCACTGACTTTAGCTGGACCGTTAATGCCAATTATACCCGCAATAAAAACACCGTACTTTCTGTATATCCTGGATTAACAGAAATTGTTATGGGCAGTCAATTTGGGTACCTGAGCTCTACAGTTACACAAAAATATATTCCTGGCTTACCTGTTGGCGCACTCTTCGGAAGAACTTATAAACGCCTTGGCGGAACAGGGACCGAGGTAGACACCAGCTTACCAATGGTAATTGGTGCTGATGGGTTTCCTGTCCTTAACCCTGCAACTACACAGCAATACATTGCCAACTCGCAGCCAAAATGGATTGGTAGTTTAGGAAGCACTTTCAAATATAAAAACCTAAGCTTATCATTCCTGTTTGATACCCAACAAGGCGTTTACCGTTATAATCAGCTGGCTAACTTTATGGGTGCCTTTGCACTACAGAAAAGTTCAGAAAACCGGAATGACATTGTGGTATTTCCTGGCGTTTTGGCTGATGGAACTCCAAATACAAAAGCCGTTTGGCTGGGACAAGGTGTTGGTCCAGATGGTGTAAATTACGGAAACGGCTATTACAGAAATGTTTACCGTGGTGCTTCTGAAACGTTTATTGAAGACGCTTCATGGATAAGGTTACGTACTGCGACATTTTCATACAGCCTTCCTCAAAAATTTGTACAGCGAAGTGGCTTCCTGAACAATGCAACACTATCATTTACCGGAAATAACCTTTGGTTAAGTACAGACTTCACAGGCTTCGATCCGGAGTCAAGCTCAACTAATGCTGGAAGCGTGACCGATGGTTTTGCCGGTTTCACCTACCCTGCTACCCGCAGTTACATCTTCTCTTTAAATGTTAATTTTTAAGCACACGAAAATGAAAAAGACCTTTATCATACTTTCGATCGGATTGCTTTCCTTTACTTTCTCAGGATGTGAAAAATTCCTGGATAAACTGGAAAACCCTAATCTCACATCAAAACCACCGATTAATGGACTGCTGGCCACGGCTACTTACCAAACAGGATCAGATGTATTCAGGATTGGCAATGCCGTTTCCTACCTGGACCAGTACCTGGCCGGTAATACTAAGGCAGCTGACGCCGACATTTACAACATTGTTGATTATTCAGCCACCTGGACAAACTTCTACCTGAAGGCGATGATGAATATCCAGCAGATGAACGATATGGCCACAGCACAAAATGCTTCCTATCACCTGGGGATTGGTAAAATACTGATGGCACTGAACCTTAATATGCTGATCAATACTTTTGGTGATGTGCCCTACAGCGAGGCATTTTCCGGACAAGAGACACTGACACCAAAGTATGACAACCAGCAGGCGCTTCATGCTACCTGCCTGAGGTTGATAGATGAGGGAATAGCTGAACTCCAAAAAACTGGAGTGGCCATTACGGTAGACCCAGCTAGTGACGTCATTCATGGTGGTAATATTCCTGCATGGATCCGCACGGGTTATGGGCTCAAAGCGAGGTTCCTGAACCAATTGTCCAAAACAGCAGACTACAGCGCCGCTAACGTACTTGATGCCACCTCAAAGTCCTACACAGCAAATACTGATGACGCAACACTCACCGCGTTTGAGGCTTTGAGTTTCTGGAATAATGTAGCTTTCCAGAATACATTGCTCAACCTTGATGGATGGTTAAGTTCACAATTTGTGGAGGCTTTAAATGGCACAACATATGGTGTAGCTGATCCTAGATTACCAAAAATTGCAACAATAACTAAATTTGGGGATTACCGCGGAACCCCGAATGGTGCAGGAAGAATTGGAACAGGTACTACAAAAGAGGAATCATACCTTTCACTTGATGGTTATTACTCCGCAAAAGGTGCACCTTTGCTAATTCTCACAAATGCAGAAATCAGGTTTATCGAAGCAGAAGCTGCTTTCAGGGCCAATGACAAAGCGAGGGCCTATACGGCATATATCGCTGGAATCAGGGCGCATATGCAGAGACTTGGTGTAAGTGCTGGCGACATCAATACCTATCTTGGCAATCCTGTTGTGGCTGTAGGACAGGCCGGTCTAACACTGGATCTCATATTCAAAGAAAAATACGTAGTCATGTTCCTCAACCCAGAAGCATGGGTAGATGCACGCCGTTACGATTACAAGTACAAGGATTTCACCTTGCCAGTCGGTGCAGTTTTACCTACGTTCATCAGGCGACTTGCGTACCCAACAGTAGCCACCAGCCGTAACGGTGCGAATGTACCAACCATCGGCGGATTATCTGAACGCCTTTTCTGGGATAAATAAATAAACCGATAACCCTGATTATGATTAAAAAATGTTTGTTTTTCGTTTCTTCGGTCTTCATGATGCATAACTGTGCCGCACAATCCATTACCATGGAGAGTGTGGGCAGTTATCCATTTGTTACAGAACTGACGGCGGCACAAAAAGGCTCATCCATTGCTTTCACAGTGAATGAAAAAGGAAAACGGAACATCTATGTTGCAGCTGGTCCGGCCTACACTTTAAGAAAGCTGACCAGCTACAACACAGATGACGGGCAGGAAATTACGGGCGTAACCATATCCGCAGACAGTAAGTGGGTAGTTTATGTAAGAGGCGGTGATCATGGTGCCTATGATGAAACCATTCCCCGTAACCCTTCCTCTTCTCCAAAAGCCCCGAAGATCCAATTGTATTGTATTCCTTTTGCAGGTGGTACGCCTACCCTGCTCACAGAAGGCGACTCACCGGTAATTTCACCAACAGGCGATCGTGTCGCTTTTATCAAAAACGAACAGGTATGGATATCCAACCTAAATGGCAGCAGCAACGCCAAAAAATTGTTCGATCTCCGCGGTTCAGCAGAAGGTATACAATGGTCGCCAGATGCTAAGCGCATCCTGTTTACCGCCGCACGCAACGACCATTCCCTTATAGGAATTTACACTGACAGCTTAACCGCTATCAAATGGATCGCGCCGGAATTCAGTCGTGATCAGAGCCCGCAATGGAGCCCAGATGGAAAGAAAATCGCTTTTATCCGTCGCCCGGCGCGGGGCGGTTATACGGATTCACTTACCACAAGCACCTATCAACCCTGGTCAATCTGGGTGGCTGACGCCATAACCGGGATGGGAAAAGAAATATGGAAAGCGCCTGAAACACCTCGCGGCTCGCTGCCTGGCACCAACGGAGGAACCAACCTGCACTATGCAGCTAAAGGCAGGATAACTTACGTATCATACCAGGATGGCTGGCCACACCTCTATAGTATTACAGAACAGGGCGGCACACCGCTTTCACTTACCCCAGGCAATTTTATTGCTGAACATATTAAATTGAGTGCAGACGGCAACTGGCTTTTGTTCAGCACCAATGCAGGAAAAGATAGTCAGGACCGCGACAGAAGACATGTTGCCCGTGTTCCGGTGGATAAAGCAGCAATGGAATTGCTAAGCACTGGTACAGGACTCGAAAGTTATCCCGTCATGCTGGGCAACGGTGAAGAAGTTGCCGCGCTCTTCGCGTCGGTACAGCAGCCAAACTTCCCTGGGATCATCCACCTGAAAACAAATAAAATCAGCGCTATTGCCAAAGAGCTGATTCCCTCAGAATTCCCCCTTGGAAAATTGATTACTCCACGGTCAGTCAGTTTTAAATCTTCTGATGGCATGACTGTCTACGGCCAACTGTTTGAACCCAAAGGCGGGCCGGCAAAAAAACCAGCTGTTCTCTTTGTCCATGGCGGCCCGCAGCGGCAAATGCTGCTCGGCTGGAATTACGGCGATTACTATTCTAATACTTATGCGCTCAATCAGTACCTTGCCAGTCAGGGTTTCATCGTACTTGCACTCAATTACCGCCTGGGTATTGGCTATGGATATGATTTCCATAACCCTAAAAACACCTGGACAGCAGGTGCTTCGGAATATCTGGACGTACAGGCTGCAGGAAAATGGATGGCCGCCCTGCCACAAGCAGACGCAAGCAGAATAGGTATTTACGGCGGTTCTTATGGCGGGTTTTTAACCGCAATGGCGCTTGCCCGCGACTCTAAACTATTTGCCGCCGGTGTCGACATACATGGGGAACATAACCTGACAGTATTTACACCTGCAGATCAGCCAGAACCCGCACCAGATCTTGCGCTTGCCAAATCCCTGATGTGGAAATCGTCGCCCGTTGCCTGGCTCGACACCTGGACTTCCCCTGCCCTGATCATTCATGGTGACGATGACGGGAATGTGAAGTTTCACCAGAGTGTCGACCTCATCAACAGGCTCAGGGCGAAAAAAATATCGTTTGAAACGTTAATGGTGCCTGATGAAACACATCATTGGATGAAGTACAGCAACATGTTAATGGTAGACAAAGCCACCGCAGAATTCCTTATCCGAAAATTAAGCCTTAAATGAACTTATTGAGCATTCGCTATCCTCTAAAACAAATACTGCCACTTTTAGTGGCCTGGTCTATACTTCCATCTCCTGGTTATACTCAGCAACGCTCATCCCTACCTCCGGGCTTGGACAAATATATTGAGCGCGTAATCAAAACATTTGATGTACCGGGCGTTAGCATATCCATTGTGAAAGATGGTAAAGTATTACTGGCCAAGGGCTACGGCGTAAAAAAACTAGGCTCAAATGATCCGGTTGACAGCGGAACACTTTTTGCCATAGCCTCAAACTCCAAAGCTTTTACCGCTACGGCACTTGCCATACTGGTAGAAGAAGGGAAAATGAAATGGGACGACAGGGTAATCCAGTACCTGCCCTGGTTTCAAATGGCTGATAGTTACGTCACCAGTCACCTCACCATTCGCGACCTCCTGGTGCACCAAAGTGGTTTATTAGGGTATTCTGGTGATATCATGCTATTCCCTCCTTCATCTTACAGCAGACGCGAAATTCTCGAGAAACTTCCAAAACTACCACTAGCATACGACTTTCGAACAACTTATGCTTATGATAACATCCTATACCTGGCTGCCGGAGAGATCATCAAATCCATTAGCGGCCAGGAATGGGAAGACTTCATTAAAACCAGAATTTTCGATAAGGTCGGTATGCCCGGAAGCGTATCCAGGTACTCCCAATTTGGCTCCATGCCCAATATTTCTTCAGCGCACGACCGGCTTAACGGTGAACTGCACCTGGTAGACCGTTACATGGAATTAAACATCGGCGATGCCAGCAACCCCGCAGGTGGCATACTTTCCAACGCTAATGATATTTCTAACTGGATGATTACGCAACTGGATTCTGGTCGCACCCCCGCGCAAGGTTTACTTTTCAAACCGGCAACAACTAAAGAATTATGGAAAA
>Ga0247815_10002986_pt1 | contig 12320 bp, 11 predicted proteins | sample UWRJL194509B1_FD_181014 | JGI IMG/M metagenome (GOLD analysis project Ga0247815, IMG submission 181014) | Plant litter microbial communities from Arlington Agricultural Research Station in Wisconsin, United States - UWRJ-L194-509B-1 | ecosystem: Environmental > Terrestrial > Plant litter >... | reverse complement strand
ACACGAGCGCGCCGACCCGCTTCGACAGCAGGTGCGACGGCTTCTCGACGAACTTCGCGAACAACACCGCGACGAGCACCGCGACCACGACGGTGGCCACCATCGCCCACTTGCGGTTGTCGGCGCCCAGCAGATGGATCGCGGCCAACGCGATCGGCACGTGCACGAGGTAGAGGCTGAACGAGATGACGCCGAGCCACTGCACGAACCGGCTGCCGAGCAGCCGCACGGCGGGGGCCCAGAACGCCGCGACGAGCACGAGGATCGTGGCACCGAGGGTGCGCAGACCGAACGCGACCCCGAACACGACGGTGTCGCTGTCGGCCCACGGCCGCACGAGCCAGTACGAGACGAGAAGCACGACGCCGACCACGGTGATCGCCGCCCACAGCACCGATCCGCCGCACAGGGCGCTGAGCCGGGCGGCTGCGGCCCGCAGCGGGTCGAGTGCCACGGCGATGACGGCGCCGATGAGGAACGCCGGGAGGTAGGTGAACGAGAGGTTGCCCCAGGCCGCGCCTAGACCCCCGAGGGCCGACGCGACGAGGATGCCGAGCACCGGGTGTCTGCGCGCGAGCAGCGCGACACCGATGACAACCGGCAGCGCGAGCGAGAACAGCACCTCCCAGCGCAGCGACCACAGCGGATTGTCGATCGTGATGTCGCCGAAGAGAACGTCGGTCGCGGCGAGCACACGGTCGACGGTGAGACCGTCGACCGAGTAGGCGTTGACCCACCAGCTGAATCCCGGGGCGGTCAGCTGCGGCACGAGCGACACGACGAGCGCCGCGAACAGCACGGCGGCGATCACGGGCAGGTAGAGGCGCACTACGCGCCGCGGGTAATAGGCCACCCAGTCGAAGTTGACCCTGGCCAGCACCGGGAGGGTGAGCACGATTCCGCTCATCACGAAGAACACCAGCACCGCCTCGCCGCCGGCGGTGAACACCTTGAGCGGCGTCGCCGTCAGCAGCCAGAGCACGCTGCCGGTCGCGGGAACGGGTGTCGCCGCCTGGTAGGTGTCGGCGAACCGGGGGTACAGCAGCAGCACGTGGTGCACGACGACGATCACCGCGGCGACACCGCGCAGGCCGTCGAGCTGGCGCAACCGGTCGGACACCCGGGGCGCGGCTACCGCCTTGTCAGCGACCGACACCTACTTCTGCGCCGCGGTCGTCGTGGGGCGTGCGTGGGTAAGGGGGAAGGCACACATGCACTCAAGGGTAGCGTGCCCCGTCAAGCCGTCGGCCGATCGTGCGGTCAGCCGATCGTGCGATCAGCCGATCGGCGATCAGGGCGAGGGCGAGCCCGTCGGCTCGAGCGCCGCCGCGACTGTCGAACGGATGTCGTCGAAGTCGGGGCGCACCACGTCGACGCCGTTGGCCGGCACGAGCTCGACGCTCTCGATCGGCAGCGCCCTCGTCTTCTCCGCGAGCTCGACGAAGTAGGGAAGAGCGGCGGATGGCACGTCTGTCGTCACCACCTGCGAACCGGCCTCGGCGATCGCCTGGAACTTGCCCAGCACGTTGGCGGGCACGAATTGGGCGAGGATCGCCTCCTGCACCTGCCGTTGGCGCGCCATGCGGTCGTAGTCGCTCGTGCCGTGGCGGGCGCGGGCGTACCAGAGGGCGGTGTAGCCGTCCATGCGCTGCACGCCGGGCTCGATCCACCCCTCGACGTTGATCGGCTGGCTGTTGCGGTCTTCGCCGCCGCCGATCGGGTAGCGCCCCGTCGACTCGATCTGCACGCCGCCGAGCGAGTCGATGAGGTCGCTGAAGCCCTGCATGTCGATCAGCACGTAGTACTGCAGCGTGATTCCGAGCACGCCGCCGACGGCGTCGCGCATCGCCTCCACCCCGGCGTTGCTCCCGTTCTTCACGGCATCCGGATACAGGTCCGGGTGTCCGATGCCGTAGGTGTACAGGTAGCTGATGAGGCACTGGTCGCCGCAGTCGTATCCGTCGGGGAACGGGCCGTAGAGCGGGGAGCCGGCGACGAAGGGCGCGCGCTCGAGGTTGCGGGGAATGCCGATCATGGTGGCCTTGCCCGTTGCGGCCTCGATGCTCACGACCGAGATGCTGTCGGGGCGCAGGCCCTGGCGGTCGGGTCCGGCGTCGCCGCCGAGCAGCAGGATGTTGTACCGGCCGTCGACGGCCTCCGCCGCCTGGCCCGAGACGAAGACCTTGTTGATCGCGTCGCGTGTGGCGCCGGTGACGACGACCCCGTAGTTGGCCGTGGCGCTGACGCCGACGAGCACGAGCACCGCGAGCGCCGCCACGAGGGGCCGGGCGCCGGCCGCGACCTTGATCAGCCGTGCCAGTCGCAGGGTGTCGACGGTCAGCGCGATCCAGAGCACGACGTAGAAGACGATGACCGCCTGCATCACGGTGAGCGCGACCACGTTGGTGAACAGCGTGTAGAGCACGGGACGCGCGAACAAGAAGAACACGAGCGTCAGGATGGCGATGATCCAGAGCGCGAAGGTCGCGATGACGCCGAAACGTCCCAGCTTGCGGTTACCGGCGACGAGCTGCGCCGAACCGGGCAGCAGGATGTTCAGTCCCACGAGCCACCACGCCCTGCGGGTCATGGTGGTGCGGGAGCTCGTGTCCGGAAAACGGACAGGGCTGGCGATCGTCACAGTTTCGAGGCGAGAGCCGCGTTTTTGTCGGCCACGAGCTGCTCGAGGCCGAGGGCGAACGTCGCGAGCTTCTCGGCGAGCTCGGAATCGGAAGTGGACAGGATGCGGGCCGCGAGCAGTCCCGCGTTTCGCGCGCCGCCGATCGACACGGTCGCGACCGGAACGCCGGCCGGCATCTGCACGATCGAGAGCAGCGAGTCGAGGCCGTCGAGTTTGGCGAGCGCAACGGGGACGCCGATGACGGGCAGGGTGGTGACGGCGGCGAGCATGCCGGGCAGGTGGGCCGCCCCGCCGGCGCCGGCGATGATGACCTTGAGGCCGCGGTCGACGGCCGTGCGACCGAATTCGATCATGCGCTCCGGGGTGCGGTGGGCCGACACGATCTCGACTTCGTGGGCGATTCCGAACTCGGCGAGGGCTGCCGCGGCGGCCTCCATCACCGTCCAGTCGGAGTCTGATCCCATGACGACGGCTACGAGTGGTGTGGACACGGAGACAATCGTAAGGGTCATCCCTCGAAGAAGGCCGCTGCGGCACGCGCACGGTAGACGACCTCGTCGAGGTCGTCGCCGCCCGCGTTGACGTGTCCGACCTTGCGGCCGGGGCGGGGCGTCTTGTCGTAGAAGTGGAACTTGACCGTCGGCTGGTCGGCGAACGCCGCCGGGTAGCGCTCGTCGATCGTCGCGGTGGTCGGCCCGCCGAGAACGTTGACCATCACGCTCCACTCGTCGCGGCAGCCGGTGGCGCCGAGCGGCAGGTCGAGCACCGCGCGCAGGTGCTGCTCGAACTGGCTGGTCGTCGAACCGTCGATCGACCAGTGGCCGGTGTTGTGCGGGCGCATGGCGAGCTCGTTGACGAGCAGGCGGTCGTCGGTCGTCTCGAACAGCTCGACGGCGAGCACCCCCGTGACGCCGAGCGCCTCGGCGACGGTCGTCGCGATGTCGGCGGCGACGTCGGCAACCTTGCCTGCGGAACGAGGGGCGGGCGCGATGACCTCCGCGCATACGCCGTCGCGCTGCACCGACTCGACGACGGGCCAGAGCACGAGTTCTCCGCTGGGCCGGCGCGCGACGAGCTGCGCCAGTTCGCGGCGGAATTCGACGAGCTCTTCGACGAGCAGCGGTTCGCCGGCCGCGAGCCAGTCGGCCGCCTCCGACGCGTCGCGCACGACGCGCACCCCCTTGCCGTCGTAGCCGCCGGTCGCCGTCTTGAGCACGCCCTCGCCGCCGTGGTCGGCGAGGAAGGCGGCGAGCTGCTCGACGGTGTCGATGCGGGCCCAGTCGGGAACAGGGATGCCGAGTTCTGCGAGACGCTCGCGCATCGCGAGCTTGTTCTGCGCGAACTGCAGCGCATCCGGAGACGGCTGCACGTTGACCCCGCGGGCCACCAGTTCGCGCAATACCGCCTGGGGCACGTGCTCGTGGTCGAAGGTGACGACGTCGAGGCCCTCGGCGAAAGCGACGACCGTCTCGACGTCGCGGTAGTCGCCGAGCGCCGTGACGGCGGCCGCGGCCGGCTCGCCGGCGGTCTCGGCCAGCACCCGCAGGTCGAGCCCGAGGTTGATCGCGGCGGGGATCATCATGCGCGCGAGCTGGCCGCCACCGATCACTCCGATGGACTTCGACATATTCGCTCCTGCGGTACGCACGGGCAGAGCTGGCTCTGCCGCGTTGGGCGGGGGTGGGCCGGTTAGACTGCCACCTCGGTATACCTATCTTCGCTCACCGTCCCGCCGCTGGTCGCATCATGCGGGCTCACAACCCAGGTGGATGCATGCGCGCCTTCGTGGCACAGTTCGCCCGGTTCGGCCTCGTCGGGCTGGTCGGGTTGGCCGTCGACGTGGGGATCTTCAATATCCTGCGCGCGACGGTACTCTCGCCCGAGGCGCTGCACGAGGGGCCGGTGATCGCGAAGGTGGTCTCGACGTCGGTGGCGATCGCCGTCAACTGGCTGGGCAACCGCTACTTCACGTTTCGCGGCAGACGCCGCACGCACTGGCTGCGCGAGGCCGTCGAGTTCGCCATCGTGAGCGTCGGCGGACTGCTCATCGCGCTGGGCTGCCTCTGGGTGTCGCACTACGCGCTCGGCTTCACGTCGGTGCTGGCCGACAACGTGTCGACGAACGTGGTGGGGCTCGCGCTGGGAACGGCGTTCCGGTTCACCTTCTACCGGCTGTGGGTCTTCGGCGGGCACCGGGCGGCGGCGCCCGACGAGGAAGAGCCCGACGCGCACGACGCCGACGCGAAGCCCACCTCGCTGGCACCCGCACCCGCGGGCGACTAGCGCAGGCCCCAGGCCGTCGTCTCGTCGGGGGCCGCGGACTGCTCCTGCTGCCGACGTGCCGCCACCGGGTTCTGGCTGTGCTCCATCAGGTCGTGGATCGCCGACTGCACGAGGTTCGCCCCCGGCACGTCGCGCAGCACGATCGGGCGGTCGAGCCCGGTGTTGATGAGCACGTCGCCGCTGCCGAACATGCTCTGCAGCGCGTTCTTGCGCACCGTGACGTCGTAGCCGCGGCTGTGCAGCAGCTCCTGGCGCACCCGCACGAAGAAGCCGCTGCGCAGCACGATGCGGCGGGTGGTGATCGTGTAGTGCCTGCCGAGCCAGTGCAGCAGCGGAAGCAGCCAGAACAGCAGCCCGAGAAGCATCGCCCCGCCGAGCACCGCGAGGTTCTGCCACGGCTCGGAGAAGCTGCCGTAGAAGTATCCGGTGGCGGCGAGGATCGCGACGAGCGCGGCGCTGGGCCAGAACAGGGCGCGACCGTGCGGTCGGAGCCGCGCTACGACGGCTTCGGGCACCCTGGACTCAGTGGACATGTCTCATTCATACCGCAGATGTGTCACGTCGCCCGCGGCGACAGCCGTAACCCGGCCATCCGACGAGCCGCGCACCAGCAGGCGTCCGTCGGCGTCGATGCCCACCGCGGCGCCGACCAGGTCGGCCGCTCCCGGCAGCTGCACCTTGACGCGCTGGCCGATGGTCGTGCACAGCTCGTCGAGCTGCTCGGCCACGCCGCTGCCGAGCGCGTCACCGCCGAGCCGCACGAACCCGGTGTACAGCTCGCGCAGGTGGCGCAGGTAGGCGCTCAGCGCGGCGTCGGCGAGCCCGTCGCCGGAGAGGCCGACCCCGGCGAGCGCGAGCGAGGTGGAGACCGGGGTCGGTAGCTGGTCGCGGCCGAGCGAGAGGTTCAGGCCCGCGCCCATTACCACCGCGTCGCCGCCGGCGACCAGTTCGGCGAGCAGCCCCGAGACCTTGAGCCCGTCGATCTGCACGTCGTTGGGCCACTTGAGTCCCACGCGTTCGGGTTCGACGAGCGACTGCACCGCGCGCGTCATCGCGATGCCGGCGATGAGTGGCAGCCAGCCGAAGTGCTTCGCCTCGAGCGGCTGCCCGCCCGGCAGAACGGGGCGGAGCAGCACCGAGACGGCGAGGCTCGCGCCGGGCGGCGCCACCCAGACGCGGCCGAGGCGCCCGCGGCCGGCGGTCTGGCTGCCGGTCGCGATGACGGCGAAGTCGTCGAGCCCTGCCGCCTTCGCGACCAGGTCGTCGTTGGTCGAGCCGGTCTCGGCGACGATCTCGAGCCTGTCGACAACGGCCGCGCTGAGGGGGAGCTTCATCGGTCAAGGCTAGCTTGTGCCCGCGAGCCGGCTACTGCTGCTCCCAGACGTGCTCGCGCCCTGCCCGCCGGCGCAGCTTGCGCGCGCGCAGCAGCGCGGCCCTCGCCGGCGTGCCCACGACCAGCGCCACCGCCCCGAGCGTCGAGCGGTCGTGTTCGCCGAACGCCTGCTTGCGCTCCCAGGCACGCCGCAGCAGCCCGCCGAGGGTGCCGCGCAGCGACGGCCGGTCGGGCAGCGTCTGCGACGCGCGCTGCGCGAGCAGCTCGTCGAGGGCGCGCATCCAGTCGACGTCTTCCGGCGCGTGGAAGTAGTTGTCGTCGAGCCAGTGCGCCTCGGGCGACGCGAACCGCAGGGAGGCGACAGCCTCCCCGTCGCCGAACAGCCCGCTGCCGACGAACACGGGGTTGATCAGCTGGTCGCTGACCCCGAACTCGTCGATGACCACGAGGGGCACGTCGCGCGCGATCGCCTCGATCGACGCCGTCGAGCTGACGGTCACGAGGCCCAGCGCCGTGTCGAGGGCGGCCGACATCGGTCCCGACATCACGACCAGGTTGTCGGGTGCCGACGGCCGGAGCGCGAGCAGGTCGGGAAAGCTGTGCTCTTCGTCGTGCGTCTGCTGCTCGCCCGTCACGGCCCGCACCTTGATCACCACGCGGTGCCCCGGGTTGCGGCGCGCGGTCTCGATCAGGATGTCGAGCACCCGCTCTCGCTCGGGGCGCTCGGGCGGCACGATCGACTGCACGGCGAACACGATGTCTCGGCCGCCCTGCGCCTGGCTGCGGTCGATGAACGGCAGCGTGGCGAGCGCGAGCCGGTGAGTCCAGCCGCGTTTGCCCGCCACGACGGCGAACTCGCGGATCTCGCGCTTGCTGTGCAGCACCATCAGGTCGGCCTGCGCCCGGTAGAACAGCGCCTTCCAGGTCGCGGGGATCGAGATCCCCGGCAGCCCGCTGACGAAGACCGGCCGGTCGGGCAGGGCAGAGAGCACACGCAGAACCACGGATGCCGCGGGGCCCCGCATCGCGACGATGACGACGTCGGTCTGCTCGAGCCCGATGCGCTCGGCGATCGAGTCGAGCGTGAGAACACGGGCCGCGCCCTCGAAGCCGCTGCCGGCGAGCGCTGCGGCCAGCTGGCCGGCACTCGGAGCGCCCGGGGTCGCCACCACCGCCACCTCGCGCACCCACGTGTCGGGGAGCTGCGCGAGCAGCGCAGCCCCCCACTTCACGTAGGAGTCGGTGTCGACGAGGGCGAGGGCGCGCACTAGGCCTGCACGCGGCGCAGCTTCGCCAGCGGCGCGAGCTCGCCGGGGAAGACGCGCTTGACACCGTCGCCGAGTGCCTCGGAGACCACGCGGATGTCGGCCACGAGCTGGGCGAAGTCGGCGGGCTCGAGCGACGCGGAGTGGTCGGATCCCCACATGGCGCGGTCGAGGGTGAGGTGGCGCTCGACGACGGTCGCGCCGAGGGCGACGGCCGCGAGGCTGATCTGCAGCTCGCGCTCGTGGCCCGAGTAGCCGATCGGCAGGTCGGGGAAGCGCTGCTTGAGCGTCGGGATCATCAGCAGGTTGGCCTCCTCGGTGGGCATCGGGTACGACGAGGTCGCGTGCAGCACGATGAGGCGCTCGCGGTCGAGCACGTTCACCGCCGCGTCGATCTGGTCGATGGTCGACATGCCGGTGGAGAGGATGATCGGCTTGCCCGTGGCGGCGAGCGCCTGCAGCATCCCGATGTCGGTGACCGACGCCGACGCGACCTTGTGCGCGACGACCCCGAGGTCTTCGAGGAACGCGACGGCCGGCTCGTCCCACGGGGAGGCGAACCAGTCGAGGCCGCGCAGCAGGGCGTGGTCGCCGATCTCGATGTACTGCTCGCGGTCGAACTCGACGCGGTAGCGGTAGTCGAGGTACGTCATGGTGCCCCACGGCGTCTCGCGCATAACGCCCTTCATGTGCTCGGGCGTCGAGACATCCGGCGTGCGCTTCTGGAACTTGACGGCCTGCGCGCCCGCGTCGGCGGCGACGTCGATCATCTGCTTGGCGAGCTCGACGCTGCCGTTGTGGTTGAGGCCGATTTCGGCGATGACGTAGACGGGCTCGCCGGTGCCGATTGAATGCGCGCCGATGGAGCGTGTTCCGATGTGTGCGGTCATGTGGTTTTTTCCTTATCGGTTGGCATTGCGAGCTCGGCGAGTTCGCGAACGGCGCCGTCGCCGCCGCGACGGGTGAGTACCACCCGTGCGGCCGCGATGACGAGGGGGTGGGCGTCGGCGACGGCGATCGGCCAGCCGACGAGGTTCAGGCACGCGAGGTCGTTCACGTCGTTTCCGACGTAGGCGACCCTGGCGAGGTCGAAGCCGCGCTGCTCGACCCACTCGACGAGCGCGCTCGCCTTGTCGGTGAGCCCGTGGCGCACGTCGACGTCGAGCTTGCGGGCGCGCGCGGATACCACGGGGTTGACCTCGGTGGAGAGGATGAGCATCGGCACCCCCGCCTCGCGCAGCAGGCGCACGCCCATACCGTCGGAGCGGTTGGCGGTGATGAACTCGCTGCCGTCTTCGGCGACGAGCACGCGGTCGTCGGTGTGCACTCCGTCGAAGTCGGTGACGACCGCGTCGACGTCGATCGCGGTCGCGGCGGGCAGGGCGGGGGCGGGGATCGCGTCGGCCGCATCCGGATCGAAGGCCTTCGCGAGAACGGATGACACGGCCAGCTGGTCGAGCGTGTCGATCTCGATCGCGTGCCGCTCGTCGACGGTCACAACTCCGACGGTGCCGAAGAACCGGTAGCGGGCCGCGCGGAAACCGTCGGCGCGCATGACGTAGAACGCGCCCGTCTCCTGAAACTGCGCGTCGCGGTCTTGGCGGCGCGGGCGGAACGAGTGGTCGTGGTTGACCCCGGTGGCGCCGGTCTCGCCGACCTTCCAGAGAAAGGCGTGGGTCTCGACGGCGCTGAAGACGACGTCGGCGCCCGCCTCGACGCGGGCGACGGCCTCGTCGAGCGAGGCCGGGTCGATGAACGGGCTCGTGGCCTGCACGAAGACGACGATGCGGGTCGCGACCCCGCGCTCGTCGAGCGCGTCGAGGGCCTGCAGCAGCGCCGACTCCGAGCTCGCGGTGTCGCCGGCGAGGTCGGCGGGGCGGTCGACGACGTCGGCTCCGGCCGCAAAGGCGACGGCCGCGATCTCGGCGTCGTCGGTCGAGACGACGACCCGGTCGACGGATGCCGCGGCCTGCGCACTGCGGATCGCCCGCACGATGAGCGGCACCCCGCCCACCTCGCGCAGGTTCTTGCGCGGCACGCCCTTCGATCCTCCGCGCGCCGGGATCACGGCGACGATTTCGGCCGAAAGTTGCAACGCGGGTCTCCGTATCTCGGCGACCGGGCGGCTGCCAATGTGGCGACGTTACGGCCGCGAAATGACCCAGGAGGCTACGCAAGGGTGAACGGAGGGTGACGAGTGCGCGACATCCGGGCCAAGCGAACGCCGGCGTTTCTGTACGTTTCGGCAGCCGGTCGCCCCGAATCCCGACCAGTAGAGTGAAACCGTGAATCTAGAAGACGCCAATCCCGACCTCTTTACGACAGCGGGCAAGCTCGCCGACCTGAAAGTTCGTTACCACGAGGCCGTGACGGCGAGCGGCGAGGCCGCGATCGAGAAGCAGCACTCCCGCGGCAAGAAGACCGCCCGCGAACGCATCGAAGAGCTGCTCGACCACGGGTCGTTCGTCGAGCTCGACGAATTCGTGCGCCACCGCACCCACGCCTTCGGCATGGAGAAGAAGCGGCCCTACGGCGACGCGGTCGTCACGGGCCTCGGCACCATCCACGGGCGCCAGGTCGCGGTCTACGCGCAGGACTTCACCATCTTCGGCGGCTCGCTCGGCGAGGTCGCCGGCGAGAAGATCATCAAGGTGATGGACCACGCCATCAAGACGGGCGTGCCGATCATCGGCATGCTCGACTCGGGCGGCGCGCGCATCCAGGAGGGCGTCGTGGCCCTCGGCAAGTACGGCGAGATCTTCCGCCGCAACACCCAGGCCTCGGGCGTCATCCCGCAGATCTCGATCATCATGGGCCCGGCGGCGGGCGGCGCGGTGTACTCCCCCGCCCTCACCGACTTCGTCATCATGGTCGACAAGACCAGCCAGATGTTCGTCACCGGCCCCGACGTGATCAAGACCGTCACCGGCGAAGACGTCGGCATGGAAGAGCTCGGCGGAGCCCTCACCCACAACAAGATCTCCGGCGTCGCGCACTACCTCGCGAGCGACGAGAGCGACGCGCTCGACTACGCGAGGGCGCTGATCAGCTTCCTGCCCGACAACAACCTCGCCGAGCTGCCCGTCTACGACAGCGCGGTCGAGCTCGAGATCACCGACGACGACCGCAGACTCAACACGCTCATCCCCGACAGCCCCAACCAGCCGTACGACGTGAAGACCGTCATCGAGCACATCGTCGACAACGGCGACTTCCTCGAGACCCAGCCGCTGTTCGCGCCGAACATCGTGGTCGGCTTCGGCCGCGTCGAGGGCCGCTCGGTCGGCATCGTCGCGAACCAGCCGAACGCGATGGCCGGCACGCTGAACATCGAGGCTGGCGAGAAGGCCGCGCGCTTCGTGCGCTTCTGCGACGCGTTCTCGATCCCGATCATCACCCTCGTCGACGTTCCCGGCTACCTGCCCGGCACCGACCAGGAGTGGACCGGCGTCATCCGCCGCGGCGCGAAGCTGCTCTACGCGTACGCCGAGGCGACCGTGCCGCTGGTGACCGTCATCACCCGCAAGGCCTACGGCGGAGCGTACATCGTGATGGGCTCGAAGCAGCTCGGCGCCGACCTCAACTACGCCTGGCCCACCGCCGAGATCGCCGTGATGGGCGGCCAGGGCGCCGTCAACATCCTCTACCGCAACGAGATCAAGGCTGCGGAGGCCGCCGGCGAAGACGTCGCCGCCGTACGCACCAAGCTCGCCAACGAGTACACCTACAACGTGGCCAGCCCGTTCCTCGCGGCCGAGCGCGGCGAGCTCGACGGCATCATCGAACCCGCCGCCACCCGCGTCGCCATCATCAAGGCGCTGCGCGCGCTGCGCACCAAGCGCGCCACCCTGCCGCCCAAGAAGCACGGGAACATCCCGCTGTGAGCGACAAGACCCCGGTTCCGGATGCCGCGTCGACGTCGTTCACGATCGTGGCGGGCGACCCGACCGCGGCCGAGGTCGCCGCGGTGACGGCCGTGCTCGGCGCCGCCCTCGAAGAGCTCGCGAGCGATCACGAGCGGCACGCGGCATCCGGCCCCACGGCATGGCAGCGCAGCCAGCGCGCCATCCGCACCCCCATCGTGCGTGGGCACGACAGCTGGCGGGGCTTTTCGGCGTAGGTCGCCGGCGGCGCCGAGCTGCCAGGGGCACCCGAGCGCGCTAGCGGCGCGTGAGCGGCGCCAGAGCGGCTAGCGGCGCCGGAGCGCCGACATCACCTTGCGCATCGGCGCGGTGATGCGCCAGGACGCGCTCGCCTCGAGTTCGCGCACGCGACGCTCGAGCAGGTGGGTCTCGGTGCGGCTCTCGCGCACCAGCAGCTCGTGGTGGCGCTCGGCCATGTCGTCGGCGTGCGCCTTCTCGATGCGCGGGTAGTCGGCAGCGTGGCGGGGCGCCTTCACGAACTCGACGAGCGGGCGCGTGGCGTTGGTCCAGCTGAGCAGCGGGGCGTAGTCGCGCACGTTCTGCGCGACGGCCGCGGCGACCTCGTCGTTGTAGAGCAGCTCTTCGAGGGCGGCGGCGAGGGCATCGACGTCGCCCGGCGCCACCACCCGGCCGAGGTCGCGCTCGACGATCGCCTGCTCGAAGGCGTCGCCCGCCGAGTTGACGATCGGGAGCCCGGCCCAGATGTAGTCGAGCAGGCGGGTGCGGAAGCTGAACGAGGTCTCGAGGTGGTCGAGGTGCGTGCTGACTCCGACGTCGGCGTCGAGGAAGTAGTTCGCGCGGTCGGCGTGGGCGACCCAGCTCTCGTTGAAGAACACGTGGGTGTCGAGAATGCCGAGCTCGCGGGCGAGGTCGAC
>Ga0247815_10002984_pt1 | contig 12324 bp, 11 predicted proteins | sample UWRJL194509B1_FD_181014 | JGI IMG/M metagenome (GOLD analysis project Ga0247815, IMG submission 181014) | Plant litter microbial communities from Arlington Agricultural Research Station in Wisconsin, United States - UWRJ-L194-509B-1 | ecosystem: Environmental > Terrestrial > Plant litter >... | reverse complement strand
GCGAGGTCGCTACCGGGCGCTGGATAAAGGGAGCTGATGGACTCATTATTGCGCCGCGCCTTCTTTGGCCGCGCCTTCTTTATTGCGGCGACGATGCTCGCCGGCCGGCGCCGACGCGCCATCCGCTGCGGCGGCCGGCGCGCTCGCGCCGGCAGGGGCGCCGGCAGGGGCGCCTTCCGCCGCGTCGGCCGAGGCGCCATGGCGCCTGCCCTTGCCGCCGCCGGCGTGCTCGCCACGTCCCTTGCCGCCCTGACCGCCCGCGCCCGGCAGCGTGACCGTGGCGCCCTCTTTCAAACGATCGCCGCCTTCGGTGATCACTTTCTCGCCCAGCGCCAGGCCGCTGGTGATCTGCACCTTGTCCACCGTGGCCTGGCCGCGCGCGACCTTGCGCACGGTGACGGTCTTGTCCTCTTTGAGCACGTAGACGAAATCGCCGCTGGTGCCGTGGCGTACCGCAGTCACCGGCACCATTACCGCATCCTTGATGGTGCGCAGTTCCAGCCGCACGTTGACGAACTGGCTCGGGAACAGCGTCGACTTGGCGTTGGCGAAGCGCGCCTTGGCCTTGACGGTGCCGGTCTGCACGTCGATCTGGTTATCCATCGCGGAGAACTTGCCGCTGTCGAGCGTATTGGTGCGGGTGCGGTCCAGCGCCAGCGCCGGCAAGGCCGCGCCCTCGGTCACGCGCTGCATCACCTCCGGCACGCTGTCCTGCGGGATCGAGAACTCCACATCGATCGGCGACAGCTGGGTGATCACGGCGATGCCGTTGGTGTCGCCGGAGCCGACCAGGTTGCCGATATCGACCACGCGCAAGCCGACGCGGCCCGAAATCGGAGCGATCACCTTGGTGTAGCCGAGATTGAGCTTGGCCGTGCCTTCGGCCGCGCGGTCGGTCATGACCGTGCCTTCCAGTTGCTTGACCAGCGCCGCCTGCGTATCCACGTCCTGGCGCGCGATCGAGTCCTGGCCCAGCAGCGTGCGATAGCGGTTCAGCGTCAGCTTGGCGTTTTCCAGCTGCGCCTCGTCGCGCTGGCGTTGGCCGGAAGCCTGCAGCAGCGACATCTCGAACTGGCGCGGATCGATCTGCGCCAGCACCTGGCCGGCCTTGACCATCTGGCCTTCCTTGAACAACACGGTTTGCAGAATGCCCGCCACCTGCGGCCGCACGGTGGTGGTGGCCGCCGCCGTGACGGTGCCCAGCGCCTCCAGCGTGACCGGGATGTCGATCTTCTCCGCCGTCGCTACGCCGACCGTGGTGGCCGCCGAACGGCGCCCGCCACCACCGCCAGGACCGCCGGGACCACCAGGGCCGCCGGGGCCTGGACCGCCGGCTTGCGCGCCGGGCGCGCCGGTGCTCGCAGGCTGGTGAGTCAAGTACCATGCCAGGCCGCCCAGCGCCGCCATGACGGCGACGGCGATCACGCTGCCGAGGATTTTACGGCTGCGTTTAGGTGGGGCGGCGTTCAGTGTCGGCTTGACTTGCGTGTCCATCTTTATCCTTTTTTATATCCGTGCGAGTTCACGGCGAAGCACCGTGACGATCAATGCGAGGACTCTAGCATAAGCATTTACCGGTGTCTGTTGGCAACTGCACGGGGTTACAATCTCGCTACAAATCAAGGACTTTGCGCGCATATCGTTAAAGTAGCTTTACATATCTTTACGTGCCCGACATCGCCCGAAAACCGGTACAGTGCATACTGGCCTCACCGTTAAAAGCTAAGGGTTTCCCTTACAGACCGCATGAATCCTGTAGACCGAATTTTGTTGGTGGAAGATGATCCGCGCCTGGCCGAGATGCTCACCGAGTATCTGAGCCAGGCCGGCTATCGCGTCACCCACGCCCCCACCGGCCGCATCGCGATGGAGCACATCGCCGCCGCCGAGATCGACGCCGTGATCCTCGACCTGATGCTGCCCGATATGGACGGCCTGGACGTGTGCCGCCAGCTGCGCACCGTCTCCGACGTGCCGGTGCTGATGCTGACCGCGCGCGGCGACGCCATCGACCGCATCGTCGGCCTGGAGATCGGCGCCGACGATTACCTGCCCAAGCCGTTCGAGCCGCGCGAGCTGCTGGCGCGCTTGCGCGCCATCCTGCGCCGCCGCGTCGACGTGCGCCACATCGACGCCAAGCGCGGCGTGGCGCCGGCCGCCGACGAGTTCCTGCGCTTCGGCCGGCTGGAGATCGATCCCGCCGCTCACTCGGCCAAGCTTGACGGCGTGCCGTGCGAGCTGACCGCCTACCAGTTCGACCTGCTGCTGGTGATGGCGCAGCACGCCGGCCGCGTGCTGTCGCGCGACGCGCTGATGGACCTGCTCAAGGGTGAGCCGCTGGAGGCCTTCGACCGTTCGATCGACGTGCACATGTCGCGCATCCGCGCCGCCGTCGAGGACGATCCGAAACATCCACGCCGCATCATCACCGTGCGCGGCGCCGGCTACCTGTTCGCCAAGGTGCAGGATTGATGAAGCGCTTCAGCCTCGGCCTGCCGCGCCTCTACTTCCGTTTCTACGCCGCGCTGCTGGTGATCCTGCTGCTGTTCTCGATCGCGGTGATGCAGGTGTGGAGCCGCGCCGGCGGTCCGCTGGAGCGCTCCAATACCACGCTGTCGCGGGTGATGCAGAACGTGCTGGCGCCGATCGACGCGCCGCCGGAGGAGCAGCAAGCGGCGCTGGCGCGGGTCGCGGCCGGCCTGAATGCCCACATGACGCTGTACACGCGCGACTGGCGCCCGCTGGCGGTGGTCGGCGACCAGATCCCTTCCCGCCACTGGCGCCGCCAGGGCGTGACCGGGCCGCCGCCGGAATCGTTCGTGCGCTTGCCGGACGGCCGCAAGTTGTTGTCCAGCGAGCCGCTGGGTTTCACGCGGCCCAAGGCCATGCTGCACAACGCGCTGATGCTGCTCGCGCTGGGCATCGGCATCGCCGCCTTCCCGCTGGTGCGGGCGCTGACCAAGCGCCTGGAGCGTTTGCAGCAAGGGGTGGAATCGCTGGGCGCCGGCGACTTGAGCACGCGGGTCAAGGTCGAGGGCAAGGATGAAGTGGCGCGGCTGGCGCAGAGCTTCAACCGCGCCGCCGACCAGATCGAGCAACTGGTCGGCGCGCACAAGACGCTGCTGGCCAACGCCTCGCACGAATTGCGCACGCCGCTGGCGCGTATCCGCCTGGCGCTGGAGCTGATCAAGGACGGCGTCGATCCGAAGCGCCGCGCGGGTCTTGAACAGGACATCGCGGAGCTGAATCATCTGCTCGATGAAATCCTGCTGGCCAGCCGCCTGGGCGCGATCCAGGAAAACACCGAGTCGGAGGAACTGGATTTGCTGGCGCTGGCGGCGGAGGAATGCGCGCGCTACGACGATGCGATGCTGGATGGCGAATCGGCGGTGATGCAGGGCGATCCGCGTCTGCTGCGACGCTTGCTGCGCAATCTGCTGGAGAACGCGCATCGTCACGGCGTGCCGCCGGCGCAGGTGCAGATCACGTGCGCCGATGGGCGGGCGATATTGCGGGTGTGGGATGAGGGTCCGGGGATACCGGATACGGAATTCGAGCGGGTGTTCGAGCCCTTCTTCCGCCGCCGGGGCACGCTGGACAACAGCGGCGCCGGTCTTGGCCTGGCGCTGGTGCGGCAGATCGCCCGCCGCCACGGCGGCGAAGCGCGCTGCGTCCTGATGAAGAATGGACGCAGCTGCTTCGAGGTTACCTTGCCGCTACGGTGACTCGCACAGGCAGTGCGTGATCGCCGTGAACGGCTTGCGTGACGCCGTCAACTCCGACAACCATCCCAGATCATTCGCGATACCGGTCGCCGCGCTTGGCGGCAGGCCGGTCGCCAGCGTGGTGCCCAGCTTCAGCTGCGAGCCAACCGCCTGCGCCACCGCTTGCGCCGTGCCGCCGCCGACCATCTCCACGAAGCGATCGAACTTGCTGATCTCGCGCTCGACGTAGACCACGCGATAATCGCCCGCCAGCTTGGCGCGCTTGGCCGCCGACTTCAGCGCGTCGCCGTAGCTGCCCAGCGTATCGACCAAACCACGCTCCTTGGCCTGCGCGCCGGTCCACACGCGACCCTGCGCCACTTCATCGATCTTGGCCGGCGTGGTCTTGCGCGCGGCGGCGGCGCGGGTGGTGAACTCCGCGTAGATATGGTTGATGCTGCCCTGGATCACCTGGCCGAAGCGCGGATCCAATGGACGCAGCGGATTGCCCGCGTCGCCCAGCCAGGTGGTCGGCTGGCCGGCGGTGTGGATGCCCAGCTTGTCGATCACCTTGTCGGCGGTCGGCAGGATGGCGAACACGCCGATCGAACCGGTGATGGTGTTCGGCTCCGCGATCACCTCGTCCGATGCCATCGAAATCCAGTAGCCGCCGGAAGCGGCCACGTTGCCCATCGAGACCACCACCGGCTTGCCGGCGGCGCGCGTCAGTTCCAGCTCGCGGCGGATCAGCTCCGAAGCGAAGGCGCTGCCGCCCGGCGAATCGACGCGCAGCACCACCGCCTTGATGTTGTCGTCCTCGCGCGCCATGCGGATCAACTTGGAGGTCGAATCGCCGCCGATCGAACCCGGGCCGGCGGAACCGTCGCTGATCTCGCCCTGCGCCACGATCACGCCGATGGCCTCGCCGGTCAGCTTGTGCGGCACGCGCGCCAGGTATTCGTCGAAGCCGACCTGGCGGAAGCTCTTGCCTTCCGGGTCGCCCGCGCCGCGCTTGATCATCATCTGGCGGATTTCATCGCGCGTCTTCAGGCCGTCGACCAGCTTGGACGACAGCGTAAGCTTGGCCAGGTCGCCATTGACGTCGGCCACCTTGACCGGCAGCTCGTTGATGACCTTCATGATCTCGCCGGCCGGCAGCTTGCGCGCCTTCTCGACGTCGCCGGTGTAGGAAGCCCACAGCGCGTTGTTCAGGTAAGCCTCCGCCTCGCTGGCGGCCTGGGACGGACCGTTGGCGATGTACGGCTCGGCGAAGCTCTTGTAGGTGCCGACACGCAGGAGGTTGACCGTCACGCCCAGCTTGTCGAGCGCGTCGCGGTAATAGTTGCGATAACGGCCGAAGCCCTCCAGCAGCACCATGCCCATCGGATGCATATAGACTTCGCTGGCGTGCGCGGCCAGCAGGTACTGGCGCTGGTCGAAGCTGGAGCCCCAGGCTACCACCGGCTTGCCGGCCGCCTTGAAGCGGTCCAGCGCCGACGCCACTTCGCGCAGCGAAGCCTGGCCGGCGCCTTGCAACTCGTCGGTCAGCAGCACGGCGGCGCCGACGTTAGGATCCTTGGCCGCCGTGTCCAGCACCGCCAGCACGTCGCGCAGTTGCATCATCTTGTGCACTTCGCCGCCGCGCGCGTTGGTCAGCAGCGCGTCGCGCGCGTTGATGCTCGATTGCTCGACCAGTTGGCCCTTCAGGTCCAGCACCAGCGTGGTCTTGGGCTGCAGCGGTTTCAGGCCGCCGCCGAAGATCATGTACAGGATCACCAGCAAAACGGCGAGGAACAGCAAATTCAATATCGTGCGGCGGCCGGCGTCGAGCATGCGCCAGAAAAAGGCGAAGCCGCCGCGAATGTAGGAAAACGGTGATCGGGTCATCAACACTCCAGTGATTGCGTTATTTACAATGATGATACTGCATGCGCGGCGCTTTTCGCTGGTTTGGAGATCAGCGTCAGGCCGGCGAAAACCAGGCAGCCGTTCAGGATAAGCAGTTCCAACCCCAAACGATAGCTGCCAAATAGCAATTCCTGATTGATATCAATACCATAGCACAGGGCCGGACCGGCCAGCGCCACCACCGGCACCCAGCGGTCGCGCACCGCGCGCCGGGTCAGGATGCCGAAGGCGAACAGCCCCAGCAACGGACCATAGGTGTAGCCGGTCAGCTTCAACACAAGGCCGACCATGCTGGCGTTGTCTATCCATTTGAACATCAGCACCAGCAGCAGGAAGATCGCGCAGAACGCCAGGTGCACGCGGTGGCGCAGCCGCACCTTGGCGGGCTCGTCCATGTCGACGCGGCGTCGCAGGCCGAGGATGTCGATGCAGAAGGTGGAGGTCAGCGCCGTCATCGCGCCGTCCGCGCTGGGGAACAGCGCCGAGACCAGGCCGATGAAGAAGATCAGTTGCAGCAGCGCCGGCATGTGGCCCATGACCACCGCCGGGAACAGCTTGTCGCCCACCGCCGCCACCCCGACCGTCGGCGCGTACAGCGTCAGCAGGCCGCCGAGGAACATGAACAGCACCAGCACCGCCGTCAGGATCACGGTCAGCATCAGCATGTTCTTTTGCGAATCGCGCAGCGTCTTGACGGAGATGTTCTTCTGCATGATCTCCTGGTCCATGCCGGTCATCGCCAGCACGATGAAGAAGCCGGCCAGCACTTGCTTCCAGAAATAGGCGGGGCTGTCGACCGAGCTGGTGATCCAGCGGGTCAGGTTGTGCTCGTGCATGCGGGCCAGGCCGGCGAGCGGGCTCAGGTTCATCTCGTGCAGCAGCCAGCCGGCGCAGATCAACAGGCCCAGCACCATGCCGCTGGTTTGCAGCGTGTCGGTCCAGACGATGGTCTTGACGCCGCCTTCGTAGGTGTACAGCAGGATCATGCCGAGGATTACGAGCGTGGTCAGCCAGAACGGCACGCCCAGGCTGTCGAGGATCGTGATCTGCAGGATGTTGACCACCAGGTACAGCCGCGCCGACGCGCTCAGCGTGCGCGACAGGATAAAGAAGGCGGCGCCGCTCTGGTAGGATCGACGGCCGAGGCGGCCATCGAGATAGGTGTAAATGGATGTGAGCTTGAGCCGGTAGTACAGCGGCAGCAGGATGTAGGCGACCGCGATGTAGCCGAGCACGTAGCCGAGGATCACTTGCAGGTAACCGAAACCGTCGCGGCCGACGGCGCCGGGCACGCTGATGAAGGTCACGCCGCTGAGCGTGGTGCCGACCATGCCGAACGCCACCAGCTTCCAGTTGCTGCTCTTGTTACCGATGAAGAAGCTGTCGTTGGTGGCGTTGCGTGAGGTGCGCCAGGCCACGATCAGCAGCAAGGCGAAGTAGGCGAAGACTAAACAAAACAGGGAGACGGCGGACATATTGGCGGCGAGTGATTCGAATCGCCGCCAATATACCTCATCAGTGCGCCACCGCGTGGATGGACTTCTCGCCGCCGACATTAGCCGGGCGCGGATTCAAACGGTCCAGCCGGCCGCTGAGCGCGGTCAGGCCGAAGGCGCCCAGCACCACCAGCGCGCCGATCCAGCCGGTATGCACCAGTCCCATGTGCTCGACGATCAGGCCGCCGCCCCATGCGCCGCCGGCGATGCCCAGGTTGAAAGCGGCGATGTTCAGGCCCGAGGCCACATCGACGGCGCGCGGCGTGTAGTGCTCGGCCTGCTGCACGACATACACCTGCAAGCCGGCCACGTTGCCGAACGCCACCGCGCCCCAGGCCAGCACGGTCGCGATCACCAGCCACTTATACGGCGCGGCGAAGGTCAGCACCAACAGCACTGCGGCCAGGCCGAGGAAGATGATCTTCAAGGCGCTGATCGGGCCACGTTGATCGGCCAGCTTGCCGCCCCAGATATTGCCAACCGCGACCGACACGCCGTACACCAGCATCACCAGCCCGACGGCGTTGGCGCCGAAGCCGGTGACGTCGGTCAGGATAGGCGCCAGGAAGGTAAAGGCGATGAACGAACCGCCGTAGCCGACCGCCGTCATCGCGTACACCAGCAGCAGGCGCGGCTCGCCCAACACCTTCATCTGTTGCAGCAGCGAAGCGGGTTTGTTGTGCTGGATATTCTTCGGCACGTACAGCAGGCTGCCGATGAAGGCGACCACGCCCAGCGCCGAGACGGCGAGGAAAGTCTCGCGCCAGCCGAAGTGCTGGCCGATGAAGGTGCCCAGCGGCACGCCGGTCACCAGCGCAACGGTCAGGCCGGTGAACATGATGGCGATCGCGCTGGCGGCCTTTTCCTTCGGCACCAGCGAGGTGGCGATGGTCGAGCCGATCGAGAAGAACACGCCGTGCGCCAGCCCGGTCAGGATGCGGGCGATCACCAGCGATTCATAGCTGGGCGCTTTCCACGCCAGCAGGTTGCCGAGGGTGAACAGCACCATCAGCGACAACAGCAGCAGCTTGCGCGGCACTTTGCCGGTCAGCGCGGTCAGCACCGGCGCGCCGACCGCGACGCCCAGCGCATACAGGCTGACCAGCAGGCCGGCCGACGGCAGGTTGACGCCAAGATCGGCGGCGATGGTGGGCAACAGCCCGACGATGACGAACTCTGTGGTTCCGATGGCGAAAGCGCTGATGGTCAGCGCCAGCAAGGCGATAGGCATGACTTAACTCCTGAAAAGTTGATGTCATGCAGTATCCGGAGTTTCGCTGCTGAGAAAAAGGCACTAAACTCCAAAACATATTTGCGTAGTGTTCAACAAACCCCGCAAATATGCCCTTAGTTCTTGGCGAACATCGCGGCCATGGCGGTCACGTCGCGCCCCACGCCGCGGTAGCCGATGAAACGGCTGGCCTCGTCGAACATGGGTTCGCCGCTCACTTGCAGATATTGCACCGTGCCGCCCGGCGTGGTGCGGCTGTAGACGAAGTCGAGGAAGGCCTTGCGCTCGCTGATGTTCTCATCGAGCAGGGCGCGCTCCGCCACGTCCCAGCCGCTGGTGTCGGCGCTGCCGATCCCGACCATGTCGGTCACCGGGCCGGACCAGTTGGTCAGCTTGCCGTCGGCGTCCTGCTCCCAGTACCAGTCGGTCGACAGCTCGGCGAAGCGCTGAAAGCGCGCCTCGCTGGCGCGCAGCTCGGCGGTGCGCAACATCACCGTGTACTCCAGTTCCTGGTTGTAGCGGTTGAGCTGGCGATGCAGCAGGCGCACCTCGAGCATGTTGCGGATGCGCGTCTCGACCTCGACCAGCTCGAACGGCTTGCTGACGAAATCCTTGGCGCCGGCCTGCAGCGCATTCAGCTTGTGGCCGGGCTGGGCGGTGATGACCAGCACCGGCACGTAGCCGTCCGGCTCGATGACCTTGAGCGCCTCCAGCACCTCGAAGCCGCTCATGCCGGGCATCTGCAAGTCCAGCAGGATCAGGTCGTAATGGTGGTCCTGGTGCAGTCCGCAGACGGCGAACGGATCGGTGGTGCCGGTGACTTGGGTGTAACCCGCGTTCTCCAGCATTTGCTCCAACAGCATGACGTTGACCTCTTGGTCGTCGACGATCAGGATGTTGGCGCCGAGGATGGCGGATGGTTCAATCATGGCGTGCTTTCGTGTGGTCTGCGGCGTAATCCAAGGCGAGATCCAATGCTTCCATGAATTCGATCACCTTGATGGGCTTGGTCAAATAACGGAAGAAGCCGGCTTCTACGCCCTTTTCCACGTCGCGCGGCATGGCGTTGGCGGACAGCGCCAAAACCGGTATGTGCCTGGTCTCGGAGCCGTCCTGCAGGATCTTCAGGCAACCGTAGCCACTGATGCCGGGCAGGTTAATGTCCATCAAAATCACATCCGGCTGGTAGGTGCGCGCCAGTTGCATGCCGGCATAGCCGTCGGTGGCGGTCAGCAGCTTGAGGTTGGCGCGGCGCGCCACCAGTTGTTCCACCAGGATCAGGTTGGCGGGATTGTCCTCCACGTACAGCACGGTGCGGGTCAGCGCGTGTTCCTCGGTGATGCCGAAATCGGCCGAGCTCAGCGGCACCGCCTCCAGCACCGGCTCCTCGCTGGCGGCCAGGTCGATCGAGAACGTGGTGCCGACCTCGGCCTCGCTTTCGACGCCGATCACGCCGCCCATCAGCTCGACCAGCTGCTTGGTCACGACCAGGCCGATGCCGGTGCCCTCTTCGGCGCCGTGCTCACGTCCCAGGCGGTTGAAGGGCTGAAACAATTGATCGAGCTGGTCGGCGCTCAGTCCGGCGCCCGAATCGGCGACGCGGATCACCACCCTGCCCTCGTCGCCGGAGGTGGCGCTGACGGTCACGCTGCCGCCGCTGCGGTTGTACTTGATGGCGTTGGACAGCAGGTTGATCAGCACCTGCTTGAGACGGGTGCGGTCGGCGTGCACGAAGAACGGCCGCTCCATGACGACGAAGCGCATGGCGATGCCGCGCTTTCTCGCCTGTGGCTCCATCATCGCCTCGCAATCCTTGAGCACTTCGGACAGGCCCATCGCCTCCTGCGACATCATCACCTTGCCCGATTCGATCATGGCCAGGTCGAGGATCTCGTTAATCAGCTGCAGCAGATACCAGCCGCCCTTGAGGATCTGGTCCAGCGAGCGCTGTTGCGAGACGGTCGGCGGCGGCTTGTCCGACGCCAGCAACTGCGCGAAGCCGAGCACCGCGTTGAGCGGCGTGCGCAGTTCGTGGCTCATGCTCGACAGGAACTCGGATTTGGCGCGGTTGGCCTTGTCGGCGATGGCGCGGGCGGTTTCCAGCTCCTGATTGGTTTCCTGCAGCGCATGCTTCTGCTCGCGCAGCAGCAGGTCGAGCTGCTTCTGCTCCGCCTCCACCCGCTTGCGGGCGGTGTTGTCGGTGCCCATCATCAGGTAGCCGATGATGTCTTCTCCGGCGTCGCGCAGCGCGCTGACCGAGACGATGGCGGGGAAGCGGCTGCCGTCCTTGCGGATATAGGTCAGCTCGTAGATGTCCTCGATACCGCGCGACGCCTTGAACACCAGCGCCTCGAAGCCGGGCTGGATGATGGTGCCGAACTCCAGGCTCAGCGACTCGGCGCGCTGGATCACCTCCATCGCGTCGGAGATGCCGGCCGGCGAGATCAGGTTGACCACCTCGGCGGCGCTGTAGCCCAGCATGCGCTCGGCGCCGAGGTTGAAGACCTGGATCACGCCCTGGGCGTCGGTGGCGATGCTGAGGAAGTTGGCGCTGTTGTGGATCGCCAATTGCAGCGCGTCGGCCTTGAGCAAAGGCGCCTCGTGTGTGTTTTTCATGGTTACCCTTAGCGCTGCCGGACGTCGGACATCAGGCGCGCGAATTCCTTCTTAACGACATCGTAGCATTCGCACGTCGTGCTTTCGAGGCCGGCCCGGTCCAGCACCGAGATATGGCCGCGGCGGCAGCTGATGTAGCCGTATTTCTGCAGATTGCCGGCGGCCACGGTCACGCCCTCGCGCCGCACGCCGAGCATGTTGGCGATCAACTCCTGGGTCATGGTCAGCTCGCCGCCGTCGAGACGGTCCATCGTCAGCAATAGCCAGCGGCACAGTTGCTGCTCGACCGTGTGATGGCGGTTGCACACCGCCGTCTGCGACATCTGCGTCAACAGCGCCTGCGTGTAGCGCAACAGCAGGCGCATCACCTGGCCGGCGCGGTTGAACTCGTCCATCAGGATGCTCGACTTGAGGCGATAGCCGTGGCCGCTCGTCTGCACCACCGCGCGGCTGGGCGTGGAGTCGCCGCCCATGAACAGCGAGATGCCGAGGATGCCCTCGTTGCCGACGCCGGCGATCTCGGACGAGGCGCCGTTCTCCAGCACGTAGTGCAGCGAGACGATGGCCGAGGTCGGGAAATATACGTAGTTCAGCTTGCCGCCGGACTCGTACAGCACGTCGCCCAGCCGCATCATTTGCGGTTCCAGGTGCGGCGAAATACGGTCGAACTCGGTGTCGAGCAGGGCGGCGAGCAGGTGGTTTTGATTCGGATTGTTTAGACGCATGGAAATACTCATTTTTCCAAGTCGTCAACGAGGCGGGCGGCGATGACGGTAAACGAAGACCGTATGGACACAATACCACACATGGTCGCGCCGATGATTTCCTGTTGGCACCTATAGCGCCCGGTTCAGCTACAATGGCTCGCCCTCACCACGAAAGACCTTGTGAACCTCAACGCATTTGTCGCCATCGGCGTCGTCGGCCTGATCGCGACCTTCCTGACGGAGCTGGCGGCGGGGCTGCTGAGCGGCGCCTTCGGCCAGCATCCGCTGGGCCGCTGGCTGCCTTATTACACGGTGTGGATCGTGTTCCTGGTGCTGGGACTGGTCATCGGCAAGAAAGCCGCGCTGCCGGAAAAATAATCGGCGCGGTAAAATCGCGGTCATGAATTCCGAAAAACTCGCCCTGCTGCTGACCCGCGAAATGCCCTACGGTAAATACAAGGGCCGCAAAATCGCCGACCTGCCCGGCCATTATCTGGGCTGGTTCGCCCGCGAAGGCTTCCCCTCCGGCGAACTCGGCGGCCTGATCGCGCTGATGTACGAACTCGACCACAACGACCTGCGCGCCCTGCTCGATCCGCTGCGCCGCGCCCGATAGCAATCGTGACTTCGAGGCAATGGAAACAGTGTATAAAGACACTATT
>Ga0247815_10002983_pt1 | contig 12328 bp, 12 predicted proteins | sample UWRJL194509B1_FD_181014 | JGI IMG/M metagenome (GOLD analysis project Ga0247815, IMG submission 181014) | Plant litter microbial communities from Arlington Agricultural Research Station in Wisconsin, United States - UWRJ-L194-509B-1 | ecosystem: Environmental > Terrestrial > Plant litter >... | reverse complement strand
CAAAAGCTGAAGCAATATAATAGGTATGAGTAGTGATACTGTCAGATTTAGATGTGTAACTGAGCCATACCTCATTCCTGGTTTCACAATCTCACATCATATGGGAGTTGAAGGTGCTAATCGAAACCGCATCTTCTTCCATCAGCGACCAAGCTCGCTTGGCTTGAACATGACCGGGATTCCCCTCGTCAAAGTCGACGGCAGTTCCGGTTTCAAATGTTTGAAATGTTCCGATTGATTCCGCGCTATGGAATGTCTGATACGTTCCGAACGTCTCCACACTGGCTGTCCGCTTGGCACGAGCGCCTTCCAAGCCAGATGTAAAGTGGCGTTGTACCCCCTGTCCCAATGAGCCACTTAGGTGCGCAGGATCCTGCTCGGTATCGCTGATGTGAACAGAGGCATCCGATGAGTTGGGCAAGGATAAATCAGATGACATCCCTCTAAGATTGAGAGTCTCTATCGTTGATGACCTGAGCTGGGCAAGCGCGGCCCAAGTGCCATCTGCTTCCGCGAGCATCCCGAGCGTCCGAAACAGGAGAAAAGCACGCTTGTAGTGCAGTTCGGACTCGCTCCATCGTCTGTCTTCGACACAGAGGGCGCCAAGCGAGTATAGAGTCGTGGCTGAGCCTCGACGGTTCTCCTGGTCCAAAAAGGCAGCAAGTGCAATCACCATGCTCGCTCCAGCATCTCCGTAGCGTTTCAAAGCAAAGTGACATTGGCCAACTCGAAGTGTGCACCAGGATGCTGCAGCAATATTAGATATTCCCCGCCAAATATCACCTGCGGCGTCGTACCCCTTCAAGGCAGCGATGTATTCCCCTCGGTGCGCCAGGCAGGAGGCCATTGCCTCCTGGCATCGCGCACCCCAGTCACTGCGTGCAGTCGCACCGAGGCTGCCCCGGAGGCAATCAGAGAGTCGCTGGACGTCGCGAAGAGACGTCGAAGCGTGAGGACGATGCTCTGCCGCAGCTAAAATGGCTTCTACAACCAGCTCGTCGGGTGCTCGCTCGTCGGAGAGCATTGCGCCGAAATTGACGAAAGAATGACTACTACTCTGTGGCCCAACAAGACTCACTCGCTTTGCAGGGCGGTCGAGTCCGCCAAGCATATCGATGCTTACTTTGAGTACAGAGCTGCGGTGCTCTCCTGTGACTGGGTAGTGTTCGAGGATGAAATCGCGAACGGCCCGTGGAGTCTTGATAACTCCGCCTGTACGTGCTATGAGGCCTACCGCTTCAAGCCCGAGCAGTGAACCAGAAGTACTGGTCATCGGTCGAATTTCGAACATCATGTAAACTGGCAAACCACCTGGGAAGTGACTGCAAATCGACAGGCAGGGAATAACCTCCGGACCAGTCCGCGCGAGAGCGCTGATCATGATCTGAAGACTCATAGCGACATCACTAGCGTCTCCAGTGACGGAGGAAGCATACATAACTGTTTTGTTTAATTCTGTAGGCAAGACCTTGGTTCGTCTGACGTAGCGTCCCAATAATACTGCTACAAGCGGGTTAGAGCCGGTGTTTGCGACCACGCTACCAATCGCACGCTCCTGTTCTGGGACGAACGTAGTCGCGATTTGATCGCAGAAAATCTGCTCCGCTGCATATAGAGATACCTCAAGCAGGTCTGAAGAAAGATTTGTCGTCCAGTGAAAGTCTCTGAGAGGCCTCACATTCCGCGTGGTCACGATAATCGTCACATTTTCAAGAGCTTGGAGAACAGATACAGACACAGACATTGTCGCAAAATCAGAAGCGTTGTGACAGAGCTGCTCCGAATCGAAGCCGTCGAGGATGAGTAGAGTGGCCGGATAATCCTCGAAGTGGGCCACGATCGCAGATATCGGATCATTCGATGCATGGCCAGTTATACTTGCCTCCAGAGTGGTGTGCAAATCGTCTATGTCGCTGAGCTCGTCGCAAGGAAAGAAAATGCGGTTGGAATCAAATGCGGAAGCGATGCGCTCATGGTGAAAGACAGTTAGCGCTACTGCGGTTTTTCCGCTGCCAGCCGAGCCTGAGATAGGGATACGAGCAGCAGGTTGACTCCCTACAACTCCCTCAATGATATCGCTGATGATCTGATCCACGAGCAGATCTCGGTCGTAAAGTTTAGCGGGAGGGAGTGGGACACCAATTGGTGTGGCATGCGGCTGGAGATACCGGGATGAGTGCCTATTTTTCAGCATCACAAAGAGATTTCATGAGACTCACCTGTATTGCACTCGCGGAAAGGTCCGAGCCTTCTGATAAGCTAGCAGCAAGCAACAGTATGTCCGTTAGCTCTGTTACTTGACCGGCTGCTTCGACGACTCGTAATTTGACAATGATAGTCGTAAGCTCACTAAAAAATCATGAGACATGGTCAAGATGCTTGTCATTTGCTCACTTCAGCATGAGATCCACTTCAGCTCCACTGGGCCCTGATGGAATGCTCAACCGCTGAAAGTATCTGCTGCTAATGTCATCGATCGATGCGGCTATGCTCCCAAAGGTGTCTGGGGAACGCTGCAATTGCCGTAGATCCAGTCATACTCTATCCAGATGCGAGATGGATTCCACGAACCCAAATGATGGTCAAGAGCTTTACCAGAAGATGCAACACCTCACCAAGCTCCAAGGATTCTCCTGTATCAAGGGAGTTACCTATCCACTTGAATGTTTCACAAAATATGGGGAAGGTGTCGGGTGTAGCCAGGCAGGCAGCCATGGTCCTAAAAGAAAGTTTCAGCGTACATTTATCTGTCTCACGATGGTGCTTACAGGCGCTGTGTCAAGATAGAACGTCAGAATCAGGTCATTTTTGAGAAATTTACCACTCACATCAGCTACATCGATGCATGCGAGTCCGTGAGACCTCTGAGGCTCTGCGATCACAGGTGTGAAACCATCGCCAATCTGCGGGATAATCAGCCGCGCCAAACATTGATGTACCGCTTCTGATCACCTGGAGCATACCCTCTAAAGCTTTTAAAACGTTGAAGAAAGCTTTCAAGGGAGTTGATGAATCGCCGTGTGTGTTAACTGTCAGCCAGTCAAGGACGGCGACGGTGTCTGGGAGCGGGCCGCTGTCACGCAACAGCTCCATGCAGCCTGTCATTATCCTGGTACGATTCAGTAGTGTGATTTACAATGTACTGCGAAATACATGACTCACGTGCCAGCAGCCGCTACAATGGGCGCGACAAAAGAGTGGACCTCTGCGACCTCGATCTCTATGCACGCGCGCGCCACAGAGTCCGCAATGGTTCGCGCCAACTCCTGGATCTGGATGATCAATGGATTGGGCTGTTCGTAAAGCTGGGCGGTGCATGCTCAGTGGAACCTGGTCCAATGCGCGGGAAGAAATTGAAAGCGAACGCACTACGTCCGTTGTTTCGAGATCCCTGGCGAGCTGTTGCAGCTCGCGCACGGACTCGGGTGGATAATAGACAGGAGGGTCCGTCTCGGAGTCGCTCATGGCTCTAACAACGAAGCGGTCGATGTCCAAGGTGCGCTTGGCGGCGAGAGCCGCCCAGGAGTGGCAGACAGGGACAGCCTGGGGTAATCGGACCAAAATCATGTGAACGCTACAATTCTGCTCACCGCTCGCGAATGGATCTTTACACCTGTCTGAGAGTGAGAGATCGGTCTGATGTGGTGTTATGCAAGAAGAGATAACTTGGCGCGTGGGTGGTGACTGAAAACAAACGGCCACCGCGGCGGATTGGTACTTGAAAACTCAATATTATTTTGGTGGAGCTTCGCCTATTCACGAGGTACTACGTATCACGTACGGTATTGGCTCGTGTGAGCGTTTTACGCGCTCATATTACACAATGAGGTTGTAATTGAGTCGCAGTGGGGAACCAGTGGTTTCGATGTAGCCGGACCTGGACCGTTTTACGCCAATCCGGTACAACGTTACATTGTGGAACACAGGTAAGGAAAGTGATCTAGGCCCTCGGTCAGATGAAGGTGATACTCACTAGCCAAAACGCCGACGTTTGTGTCACGCATTGCGGCCGCGGTTTTGCATGTTCCCGCCAGATTAAGTCGGCATTATACAGTTCCGGGTGGGGCAAGAGCGAATTATACATTTTCGCTAAAAATAGAAGTTATAATCATTGCCAGGTCTCTGCACTGTGCCGCAATTTGCGCCATGGCAAGGGCTTCTACGGCGTCACTCTGTCCGTAAAGGTCCATTACAAGTTACAGCCGCCTGATCCGGCCTGAGGAGATTTTGACCAGGATAGAGATATGGAAAGTAAGCGGCCAGGTACGGCCAGATCAAACCAGCCACTGTATCTGCTTGGGCATGTTTAGTATGCCTCGCCAGGCCCTGATTGACGGAAGCAGTGTCATCGATTTTTCAAGCAAACAAGATACTCACAGGCGGCGTGGAATACAATCTAGCAAATATCAGGACTCTAAGAGCAAGTTCTCATCAGTCTCGGCGTACGCTACATCTGCCTCTGAACGGAGTGGAGGGAACTCACTGGCATTGCCTTTTCCCACACGTCAAACCAGACATTCGTGCCGGTCCCTTATCGTGCGCGGCTTATTCGTGAGCTCCTCGGTTGACATCATAACTAAGATCACGACCAACCGACTAGAAGTGATGGGCATTGAGCGCTGAGCGGTGAATGCATGGCGATCACCCACGCGTCAGCATCCCGGTCTTTAAGCTGCGAGCTGCTGAATCGCGTGCTTCAGGTCTCTCCTCCCTCCTCCGCTACATCTATCTCGCCGCTGCTCGTGTGCTTGCCAGTCGCCCGCATACATCTCGCCTGAACGCATCGGTACTCGCGTTAACCGGACTTGGAGCTCCTGTGCCGTAAACGGGCAAGTCTGCTTTGCACTTTGGCGCCGGCACGACCGGAAGTAGCTTACTCCTCGTTTGTCTTCTTCTTCGTCGCCGCTTCGTTTCTTGAAGCCGTGTTCATCCTTGATCCTATTTTCTATCTCTATCTGGCTTCTGGCGTTATTGGATTTCCTTTATTTTTCAATTTCGCACACACAGCGCACCATGCCCCGAATTACACGCAGACACATCGTTCCAGGGCTCCTGGCCCTGACCGCCGTCGTTCTCATTGTCTTCATTATGACACCAGCCGGCAGTGGGTGCCTCGTTGGATAATTCGAAAACCAGGCTGACGATGGCTTGCGCAGGCTACGATACCGAGTCGTGGGATCAGTACATGTCCCAATCGCCGCTACACCTCGACTTGTGGAAACAGCAGCCTCAGATTGTAATACCGGAGACATCACCGTAAGCAAGGGTCCATATTTCCCGCCTCGGACCCTTACTAAAGACAAACGCATGCGTTTTATCTTGTCACATTATCGCCGACGTTGCTTCCTCGGTCGCTCTTGTCCCAACTCGTTATCTGCGCCACTTCTACTGCCATTAGATTGACCAACAGCGCGCCACAAAAGTCATGTGATCGCTGCGACGTCGCTCCCGAGTTCTGTTCACGCGTGGGCAGCAGAAAGTGCGCCAATGTTCCTTGTCCGGCGGCTGCTAGTCCTGACCCATTCCCTCTCCGGCCTTTGTGATTGCTCAGTCTCGACCTTGCCACTGGTTACGAAGGTTCCGGCGACAGGATGCGTCGCGTCCTTGCTAAGGCCGCACGCGGAGAGGTGAGCCCGCTGGTTACCTCCTCAAACGCCAGCGCATCACTGACATCGGACCTCCGACTCGCTGATTCCGTCCGCCAGCCGATTGTCTTTGGCATGATTGGCGGCTCGCTTTCGCGCGGGCACGGCTGCAAGTGCACGACATTCCATCGCCAGATCTTTGATTGTACGTGCCGTAGTCGCGTCGCCAGACAACGACGTTTGACTGACAGTTTGTAGGGTTCAACACGACATGGCCACATGCTGGTCACCAGTATGTCGATGGCAGCGTCGGCGCGCGCGGGAGCAACTATTTCAAGGTGCTTCATCTTATATATTGACAATACTTGCAAAACTAACCTGACTTGCAGTTTTGCCATGTTGAACATTTACCCCAAGACGCAGATATCGTCATCCTCGAAGCGGCACTCAACGACGACGCGACATCTGACCATGCCAAGAACATGGAGTCGATGCTTCGCGGGATCCTGCAATACAAGAACAAACCTGCCGTACTCGTTCTTTCGAGCTTCTCGTACGCCGCGTCCTCGTTTTCACCGTTCCGATTCTGACATTATTTGAAGGTTGATGGGCCGCCTGCACGGGGGAGGCGATGTGCACCTGGCCGTGCAGCAATACTACGACGTACCTGTCATCAACCTGCGTCACGCTCTCTTGCCCGTCATGCAAATGCGGCCAAAAGCAGTGGACGAATTCTTTGTCATCGATAACCCGGTACCGAACAAGCGAGACCAGGTGCGTTGGGTTTAGCGTCGTGCATTCATGCAAAGGCTGACGTGAGGTGTTGCAGATTCATCTGAACGCTGTCGGTCATGCGACACTAGCAAACTTTGGCATTGCGTTCCTGGAGAGGCAAAAGTGTCTGTTGGAGAACCCGCGCCCGGTTGTGCCAGCCAGCGACCCCATGTTCCTTCCAGCTCAGAACTACGAAGATGAGATCCCGAGGGTGCGTTGAGGTGGTGCTTCGGTCCGGTTAGCCCGACTGACATGCCTCTCTCCTGCAGCTGGCACTGCTAACTGACTCGTGGTCGACACACGGCGTCGCCCCCGTCGAACACCCGACCTGCGCAACAATCGACAGCGCTACTAACCCATTCACGCCGGACCCGGCCACAAAGGGATGGACAACATGGACGCAGCCGCACACAACCAAGAACTACTGGCGCGCAACAGAACCTGGTGCACGCTTCGAATATACCGTCAAGCTGACCCAGGGGCATGTCATGTTGTACTACCTGAAGGTGCGTGTCTCAGCAGTGTGGCCGAGAAGTCGTGACTGATGTGTGTGGTATGATGAGTAGAGCGCGAAGATGGGTCTCGGTCGCGTGAAGTGCTGGCTCAACGACGCCGAGAAGGACGCGGTTACGATTGACTCGTACTGGGACGATCCACGGTACGTCCCTCCTTGTCTCTTTGGCTTGTTAATAGACTGACTTCTCCTTCGTCAAGGTCAATCGGCATGTTTTCGGCGATCCGCGATACATCCAAGGGCCCGCTCTCGCCAGGTGACTATGTCGTGCGATGCGAAGTCATCGAGAAGCATCCGTGGGGCAAGGAGGAAGGCCGGGGGACAAAGTGAGTTTACTTCGTCGTGCTGGCGGGAAAGAATGGATATTGATATGCATGACATTGCAGCTTCCACATCATCGCAGTGCTCACAGTATAACATGCTACGCGCTGTTCATCCTCCACATTCTCGTCCATACAGGTTTGAGGTGCCGGTCCATAGGATCTGGTCTGCTCTACTCTGTCCACGCTCGCTGCATTCTACACATCGCTTTCTTCGTCACTCTGCACACACTACTGTTTTCATTTGTCACACAATGTATCTATTTACACAAGGTTCTTGCTACAATTATAACACTACTGGTTCTATTCCATGCAGCCGCTTGCTTCGTTCTCACATTGCTAGTCTCCTCGCAATTTTGACTTTCGTTGTTCTCGCCATTCCTCCTTGCCCCTCCCCCCTGATCCTGCCGTAAACTGGCATGATTATCGTGGGATTCCCACTGAATCCCACGCTGCCCTGCAAGTCTGTCTGTCGTGCCTTGTTCCATCTCGTTGATCGCTGTTCTCTGCGGGCGCCGGCTACGCCACATTCGAGCCTGGGCCTGCGACGGACATACCGGGCTTTCTGCAGGCTTCGGCAGATGAAATGACTGCCAAGAGTCAGCAGTCGGTGTGCTTCTGGCATGCTCATCGCACCTACGCGCGGCTTCTAAGTTGTTCGATCGCTCCTCGATGAACATGACCTATCGCCTGTTGTATTTCTTACCGTCCCGCCACGTCGCACTTGCTTCTTGTTTCCACATCCCCACATGAAATGAGACAGTCAGCTCTGTTAGCCGAAGATCGGCGATTCACAGATGGACGAGTAGGCCGGGCCCCAAGAGGGAGCACCCTGAACGATGCTTGGTTGGGATGCCCGACATCGAAGCGGGGCTTCTTGAAACGACGTCTCGACAAACGCTAACCCTCTAAAGAGGAAGTGTGCCGCCCGCTGCAACGCGCGGGTATTTAGCCTAGGTGCTATCGTCGTCATAGATTGTCTTTTCAGACTCGTCCCCATCCCCATCTCACACTCATTCATTCTCGTCCCCTTGCTCTGTTTCTCCCATCTTACCGCAGCACTCCCTGCCTCTACTACCAGCTACTAAGATGACAGACACTCTTTCGGGGCCCTGCGACGAGGAAAAAGAGTTCGAATGCGCACCGTTGATTATCCTTGGCGATGGCCCAATGTCCACTTCACACACCACATCTTTGCACGCGGAGCCAATACCCCCACACCCGCCGCAAGCAACAGTAGATCCACTGCGAGCCCGTCTGATGGAGATGTATGGTATCGATCCGGAGGGCGAGGGGTCGGACTATGACGAATCTGACCAAGGCGACGAGCTAGATCATGAACGGGCGACAATGATCAGCATGTACGTCCTCCTCCATGTCTACACAACATTCTGCTCACGCAACACGGATTTATCGAGACGCACTGTTGGGATATTTCTTGGAATTATACCTGTCATTGCTGACGTTATCGCCGGCGGGAGCGACATCGGGGAAGTCAAGCTTCTAGTGAGTATCGTGACAGTTATAATTCGAGTTCTAGACGGATTGGTTAATCTGCCCGAGCAGCCATTCTACTGTGTAGCTGCAGCATTCCTGGCAGCATCTGGTGGGCTGTGGTCCATTTTAAGAGAGCGTCTCTGGGCTCATCTCTTTCTTCTTCTGGTGAGCACCGAAACATCGCCCGGATAATCCCGGTTTCACGGTCGTTAACAACGATCTACACTAGGCTGCAACTGAGCTCTTCTGCGCATATACCTTCCATTCGGCTGGTGTCACAGGCTGGCTCTTTCCCTCATCATCATTTGTGTCAACGGCTACCTCGACGCCGGTCTCAATTACCACCTCGGCGCCCGATACGGCCCCGTTCAACCTGTCAGCACCCGAACTATTTATCTCTGCATCAGGTCCCGAATGGCCTACTGTCGATACATCACTGATTTTCTCACTCTACGCGATCACGCTGGTGGCATTCTGGGCTAGCTCGTGCTCGCTGGTGTGGTTGAGAACGAACGAGTTGAAGCATGCGCGAGAGTACCCACTGCAGCCATAGCTATAATCATACACTTGCAGGTTTAGCCTATATATAACTGCTTTATACTCACCTACAACGGCAAAGAAATACAAGAAAAGTGCTTGTTTGGTGTTTGTGGCGACAGGTGCGATGGGACGGGAGCTCGCTGACCGAAATCGGCCAATCAAGGGATTGCACTGCAGAGCTATTCTAGTTCCCTCGACGATCAAGCGCACGGGTCCCGGCTGTGCTGCGCATCCCTTCTTCTCCTTGTGACGCGGACGCCGCGGTTCGGACTATGCTCGAGCGACTGCTTACCTACTCTCTCCCCGACTCTGTTCGCGAGCTGCAGCATGCTGCATTTGAGCTCGGCTCGATGAGCGACGTGCGTTCTATTTGGCTCGACGACGGCGTTAAGCGTCGAACCGCCTGGCTATCATGCGATTGTCATTTCCCTGACCTCGTTCCTCGCAGCGCTACAGCGGGCAAGGCATTCCTGCCGCTCATAGAGCTCACTCGTCCGCAAGAAACATCACGAGCTCTGTGGTGAAGGCGTGTGTCGACGCAAATGTGGCCGAGGTCCACGCCTTTGTTGCGCCACTGGTTGAGGCTGCTCGAACGTGAGCCTCACAATCCCGTCAAACAGTGATTTATAGTACTGAGCAGATAAATGTCTCATATCAGAGCAATTACATGCTACATGAAGTTCCTGCGGTACACCGAAGACGGCTCGATCACCAATAATGTCGAGGTCCTTGACTGGTTGACCGTGAGCGCGCAAGGAGACGCGAAGACTAAACTCCAAGCCATCATTCAAGCTTTCGCATACATTCTCGAAGCTTTAGAGGGGATGCTTCAGGTTTGTGAAGTTAGCTTACTAAGCACCTCCTTGGTTGACCGCCCTACAGATCGTCAATGGTTCCGCCCAAGTCATGGCACATCCCCACAAGTCTCACGGTCTAGACTCTTTGGACACACCAGATGTGAAGCGCTCCTCAAATAACTCATTTCCCAAACTGACGTTTGTACCTTTTGTCGTAGGACCTGTATGTGCTTCGACTACCTGCGCTACCAGAAATCTCACCCCGTTATAGTGGCATGATGAGCTGGTTGGTCACTCCAGATGCTCTACCTCAGTTTCATGCTGCCTTGACCGCGGCAGTACAGTCCGGGAAGCCTTGGCAGTTCAGACAGGGTCTGCACCTTCTCGTCAAGATCCTGTCAGTACTACAGGTCAGCGAAGTCATCTTTCACCATAATGGTGGTTCTGACGGCATGACATGCTAGCGCTCCCCAGTAGCATTCGAAGGGCTTGTCAGACATATTGATTACGTAGTTCACAATTACCTTCAGAGAACGACGGTGCCGCAGGGGCTGATGGTAGAGCAAGTAGATCTTGCAATAAAGTAAGTCGATAATCCCCAGCACGTCTGCCGAGACTCACAGCAAGCAGCGAGCTCGTGACGACTGTGATTGTACTGCGACTAGTCGAAGCGGCAGGTCAAGCGGCAGAACTTGCAGATGTGGGCGCGATCGCTGCGGTTCTCATCGGAACGATGAAGCCATCCCCTTCCAGGAGCACGCCAACGGTGAGCATCGGCAAACTACTCTGCAAGGCCCACAGCTCTGACCTCAGCTATTAAAGCTACCCGTATCTCCTCGATCGCTCTCGCCTGTGTCGCCCGCCGACCAGGCTCAACCGCCCCAGTTTGCCGCTCCGCTCCCTCCGGCAAAACTCCGGGGTCGTGATGTCCTCGTGCGCGAGATGGTCGACCACATTTGTAAGCGAGCCCCTCCCGCACCGGGCCGCTTAGCAGCACGCATTCCCATACATGGTGCGGCTGGAATGGGAAAGACTGCAGTGGCTCTGGCAATACTTCATCACGAGAGTATCATCTCCACTTTCCAGTCCCATCGCATCTTTTTCTCGTGCGATGAATTTAGCGACATAGACGACCTTTGCTCTGCACTGGAATTTCAGCTCGTCGGCAAGCCCTCCCGGAATCCCATATCTTCTGTTGTGGCCTATCTGGCGCAGTGTCCAGCGACATTGCTCATTCTCGACGGCTTTGACAGTGCACGGCTCTGCCCGGCCAAACCACCCACTGTGCTGGCCCAGAAGATGGACAGACTGGCATCAGAACTTGGTTTACTTCAGACGCTCACGCTGGTCGTGACGATGCGAGAAATAATGCATCCGAGGAAGTTCCAATGGACAATCACGACGCCGCTCGCGGCCCTCGGTGGAGTTTCGCCAGAGGCGGGACTGCAGATTTTCAACGACGCCGCTTTCAATGGTCTCTCTACTACTCAGAAGCGCGCGGGAGCCACAGTGGTACAGTCAGCACACTGTGTTCCATTTGCGATTGCCTCGCTGGGACAGCATGTCCGACGCACGAGCACCAGCCCGGCGACACTGGGTGCGCAGACAGCCAACGGAGGCGCTCTATACTTAGGAGAATCAACCATTGCAGTCTTGAGGAGTCTGGGAATTCTCCTCATGGGTATTCGAGATAAGAGCCCAATGCTCATTCAACTATTGTTTGTCTGCAGCCACTTCCCGCGAGGGCTGCATCTGGACAAGGCGCCCGAGCTCAAGCAACGCTTTGCCCAGACCCCTGGCGCCCTGCAAGAGCTCGAGGAGCTGGGTCTCGTTACACGTGATGCAGCCGGTACAATCAGGGTACCACGCGTGGTTCGGGATGTGACTATCATGCAGTTTCCACGTCAAGGAGAGCTCATCGCCCTTGCATCGAGAATCTATGTCGACGCACTGCACGATGCCAAACCTCCATCGCGACGCCTTGAGCTCGTCAGTACGCAAGAGCCCGTCGACTTTGTCAATGTTGGCGTAATGCTGTCCGACGAACGCAAACCCGACGAGTTGCTCGTCAAGACCATTTTGACTTCGACGGCTCATCGTCCTTACGCGTGGACGTCTCTTCACGATGCACTACGGCTCCTTGGTCGTCTGGATAGCGGTATTTGGAGGTCCTCCCGCAACGAGCGAATGGCGCGCTGCCAGGAGGTGATTGGCCATTGCCATGCGCAGCGGGAGAACTTCGCCGATGCGCGAGAGCGGTACGAAGCCGCAGCCGGCATATGGAGCGCATTGTCGAACGCT
>Ga0247815_10002982_pt1 | contig 12332 bp, 11 predicted proteins | sample UWRJL194509B1_FD_181014 | JGI IMG/M metagenome (GOLD analysis project Ga0247815, IMG submission 181014) | Plant litter microbial communities from Arlington Agricultural Research Station in Wisconsin, United States - UWRJ-L194-509B-1 | ecosystem: Environmental > Terrestrial > Plant litter >... | reverse complement strand
CCCGCCTCGTGTCAACAGTGTCGGTCGGTCTGTCCACCACCGTAGTTGCATGCACATTATTCGACGACGTGGGGGACGAAGGCTGAGGGAGAGGGAGAAGAAAGCTACGAGAGCACCCGACGAGACGCGACGAACAGGGTGCGTCATTTCAGAGTGCCACCTCATGAGCGGCGGCCGTTTCGATGCTTCTTTCTCACTCATTCCTCCGAGCTGCCGTCCGATGCAGGCTGAACCAACCCGCGTATGTCACTGATCAGCACGTGATTCGTCCGACCTACAAGATCGAGATACAGACTCTTCAGGGTGTGGCGAGGGGCTCACTGCGAGGACCGTGGAGCACAAGTCACACGACATCAGCTTTACCCTTGGTTCACTGATTGAACACGACGATTCATCTCGAGAGAAGAACATTTAAACCCTGAGTCCAACTTATGTCTTGGAGCTTCGGCAGGACCACGTGACCAAGCTTCGTAAGGTAGCTTGAACTTTGACACAACTCCAACAAACCTGTGTTCATCCTCGTCTTCTATTCCTCTATCAGGGCCGCCTGTGCGTATTGCATGCTGAACTTTTACTCACTGAACGTGCATGTTGCGGCCTTGCAATCTGCCTCGTGCGAACTACGATCTCCACGGGCTACGCAGAACATCGAGGCATCAGCGAGGATCTCAGGGCTTTACTCTCGGATGTACCCGATGCAAGTTTCCACGCCCTGTCACGCTCTATCGAAGTGACATGATCCCTGTCGAGTCGGATTGATTTGAGTCTAGCCGAGGTGTAAGCCCGCTGTGTTGGTTTGGACGCTACTTACGGACTCGAGGATGGATATACAACCATGCAGGTACAGTAGCATGGCAAACCAATTACTTTGGGTCCCGTTTCGGGTATGCTCGCCATCCCAAAATGCTCGACTTTAAGGGCTTGCTGTACCTCGATGGCAGAGTCCGAGCTCGATCGGACGACACCTTTGGCATACAAACACGGAGTGAAAACCTTACGTCTGAAAAATTCATGTCAAATAAAGTTCATTGGAAAATGCACTTTTCCTCCGTTCAACTTGTCGGTCCGCTCGCAAGCAATGGAGGCTGGTCTTCCTTTGAATAAAGTTCGAAACCCGCTCAATAAAGTTTATCGTCATTTTTCACTCTCATGTTACTGCAGGCGTGTCCTCGAACGCGGGACACTGTAACGGCGGAAATTTTTGCTCGCCACTGCCAGACCGGCTTGACGCTGCTCTGTGTCCTTCGAGTGCTAGATATCGTGCTTCGAGGGTTATTTGTTACGAGTTATTACAGTTGAACCCCTCCTAACCCATACTTCTCGTAACCCATGGCCTCCGATAAGCCATACATCTTGGGCTATACCAAACTGGTTCAGTGCCAAATGAGTCTCATAACTCACAGATCTCGTATAAGTCATAAGCCATACTCTGGCGAACCGGAAACCCATAGGCCAGGAGCAGTCAGGCGACTGACCTCTGCCACGACAATGTCGTGCGGAACCCTTTTTCTTGCTCGTCGACATTCCTCAGGCTCCTAGTGCCTGTCATCACAATGATGTGCTTCTCTTCTCGGAGTGTGCCTCAGTTTCAAACCGGCACAAAGTCTGCGTCGAGACTTGAATCTATCGGATTGAGCCGAAGGTCCGTGCGCCAACCTCTTGCAACCCATAACCTCGCATAGCCCATACCTTAACGGCTTGGCCGAGAGATATGGGTTAGAAGGGGTTCAACTGTACATGCTTGGGTGATTCTGCACTGCAATTTGATCGCCCTGGCATCGCCGAGCAGATCACTTCATCAGGAAAATGACGCGATGCACATAGGCGCTGGTCACAGCCTGTGGGCCCAAAGCGGCATCATCAACAGCAACCGAGCGCCAACGCGCAGCTGTTTACAATCCGCACGAGCCCCTCACGCAATCAACCGGGGACCCAGTGCGTTGTCACGTTAACAGGCTGCTCAGCCGTAACTGGGCATGACTTGACAGGCCGTGCCCGCCAACGTGGGCAATATGGCGCTCGTAGGATGCAAAGGGCGCAAAGGGCGCAAAGAGCGCAAAGAGCGCAAAGGCAGCAAGCGGATGGCCACATTTCCTCTTCTCTCACTGCACTACAGCTCCATCCCTAGAATAGCTGTTGGTAAGCTTAATGCAATTAGATGCTTAGGAAGCATTGATATATTAGTGCATTACCATATGTTCATGACGACACAGCCCTCGCGGAGGTTGAGGATGACGACCAAGAAGCCATTGTACTCACTGCCAAAGAGATCAGCGATTTTGAGCCGGCGTAGTGGCCCACAAAGAGTACCTCATCATTCTTTTAGTACTGTATCACATTTAGTTCACTTATTTCACCGTTTTATTGCTCAGATATATATCGTGAGTTGCTGCATTGTGGCGCGTCAATGCGGAGCTCAGTTGGCGGTGAACTCTACGGCGCAAACGCCGCGAAGGGCGTGAAGGCTGCAATGGCTGCAAACAGGCATGAAGAGCCCCTCTATCTCGCTAAGGCATGCAAACGGAAGTGTCATTCCACAACTTGGGGACAAGTTGCCGGCATATGACGCAACTGTGAGCCACTGGGCTGAGATAGACAGCTCTGTTAGGCAATGGTTCGAAGCGGTGAAGTAAAGGCCGTAACCACGCAAAGGCCGCCAAGTGGCGCCTGTTCGCACGCGGGGGTTTTCCTGATGTTTTTGCAGATTCCGAGCCCTTATACGTATGTGTTCGCACAGTCCTACTTATAAAACATGACTCACCACGCAGTCCCGCGAAAATCAAGCTTGCCCTACTCAGGTGCACAGTCAAACATCTACAGCTCAGACTGGTATTCCGTAGACCAATCGAGGCCTGAGTTCGGGCCGAGCCGAGACTAGCCGCGCGCAACTCCGACAAATGACCCTTGTCCTCAGATCTCCATGGCCACAGAAAATTTGGCAGCGGCGCCTAGCTCAGAGCAGCTCAAATCATGTGTTGTGTTTCTACAACGAGGCTTGCTTGAACCCGATAGCCTCGTGCATGGCTCAAAGCGCCGCCGCATCCAACTCTGCCCTTTCTGCATCGTGACGCGCAGTAAAGCCATCGAGTCTTCCGATCTTCATGCGTCAGACGAGCTTTCACTGTACCTTCTTCTCACAAAATGTCGTACTTTCTTGGTAGACGCGATGGGCTTTGTAACAACTTTACCATCTGTCGACGATGAGCGGAAGATCTGGCCCGATGTGCGTCGAGCATACAATATGTGCTCGAGCCCGAGCGACCATATAGACGATCCAAGTGACGAACAGCTGTTCAAACAGCTTGTAAGGTCACTGGGAGCGACATTGTTCAACTGTCTCCATCTCACCTGGGACAGCTCCACCGTACCGGCATCGATGCGGTTCAGCACGAATGGAGCCTGGCCCACAGACATCACAGACGTCTTTCCGGGCAATTCCACGCGTTCTCGGTTGACGAACCTGTTGTTCTTCTGGTCGCGTCACCCAGCGATGACTGCTTTGGTGACGACAGTACTGCAGCTACCCGGCATTTCCCACGACGCTAGTGCGGCACTCATGGGCGGTCGCCGTGTCTTTTTATCTACATATATTAGAAACCTCACCATGCTGGGAAGTGCGGTGCAGTCCTTGCCCGTCGGAAGCCCACAGATTCCTCAAACATACCGCCCCTTGTCCGACATCGTTTCGCTCGGTGCGAAAGTCGCGCAAGTCCTGATAGCTGCTACGATCTCGCCTCACGAGTTCGTCGCCGGATATGAGGACCAACTCAGCGCTGCTTTCGACGAGGTGGCTCATGCAGCAAGAGTCGCCTCAGATCCAGATCCTTCCATTTTCACGCTTCGTCGGGTGTTTCTCACAAATCATCGGGTCCCGCTTGCACAGGGCCAAGATGCAACCGATATATTACGCAGTTCGCAGAGATTGGCCGACCCAAAAGAAGACCCTTACGCCAGATTCTATCGGATTGCAAGCTTATTTAGCCGCAAGAGCAGGTGTTCGGTTCGTGGATGTCAACGATCCAGCGAGTTGGAGGCTCCGAAGCTTATGCGATGTGCGCGGTGCCGTGCAGTTCAATACTGCTCCCGAGAGTGCCAGCGCTTGCACTGGAAGGACGAATTGCAGCCGCACAAAGCTGCGTGCTCAATTTTGGCACGCATACAAGACGTCTCTCCCTTCTCCGTTGGTGAAAATGACGCTCAAGCATTCTCCGTAGCCTGCCGTGGCGCCGGTATTCAAGTCGAGGAACTTGCAAGACCATTCTATCACATCATTTCCGCTGAAGTGCGAGATGAGCTGCCCAGTGATATAGGAATAAAGGGTGGGTCACCAGATCTGGCTTGAAATATGTTCACTCACGAAAGAATTCGCAGCCGCGAGGAACTGGCTCGACCCGTTGCCGCAGTAGAGGTCTGTCATGGCAAGAAGTGATGCCGTGACAGGATCACTATGATAATCTCCACATGTATCCAAACTGTCTCACTTGTCCACATTGTGGTACCTCAACGGCTCAGTCTTGACAAATTATAATGTCACTTTAAATCGTCAAATCATATGCTCGCGTTCAGAATCCAGATCTCTCAGATGAAATGAAAGCCGTGAAAAAGCAGCTTGTCACCATGGCATGATCTGTCCGTCCAAACAGCGGTACCAGCTCCTCACCCAAGCTCCGTTCACAACCATTTTTCTCTCATTTTCACAGGTAAAGCATACAACGCACATGGCATCAATCTTCTCCATCTGCTTCTCTGCACAATTGTGTGACAATATGTACTCGATATTGTTCTGATCTAACCATGTCATAGTCCGATTGTTGCTCAGTGTTGTCTTATCAGTCAAGATTATGTCCCTCGTCTGTCGGCATTTGTCGCCTTACGCCAAATTCCCGTCTCGCAAGTCGCGCCGAGAGCAAATAAGCATCATATTTTTATATTTATCTGTAAGACTTGAGCGATCTGCTTCGGCAAGACCACGTGACCAAGCCTTGTACGGCGGTTTGAACTTTGACCAAAGCTCAACAAACCTATCTTTGTCATCATCATCGGATCCAGCGCCCGGGCCGCTCGTGCGTATTGCATGCTGATATTTTACTATAGAGCACGCGTGTTGCGGCCTTGCAATCTGCCTCATGCGAACTACGATCTGCGCGGAACATGAAGTCTCAGTGAGGATTTCAGGGCTCTGCTCTTGGAGGTAACTCGATGCGGTTTCCAAGCTGGGTTACGGAGGAAGACGGGGAAGGAGGATCGTTTGGTCCTTATGGCGAGAGCCGGAAAGGGCGAAGAGACGGGTTACGCAATCGTGTTGCCCCATTATTTTGACACAAAGATCTGTGGCCTCAGTGTTCTTATTCATTTGTTTAATCCAATACCGTGATTTGGAGCGATGATATATGCCTTTATTGGTTCAAAGTTCTGAGCGAGCGAACATTTGTCACGACATCCATCGCCGCTCAGAGAGCAGCTGCCGCACCCATGACAGCAGCCACGGCCCATCCCCAAGTACCTACAGAAACTACACCAAGAGCAGCGTCTGCCGGTGGAGAGACACTTGGAACAGCCGAGTTGGACGTGCTCGGTGAAGCCCCGCCAGTAACCGAGTGTGATGCGGACTCGGAGACGGAGCCCGTCGGAATACCGGTCTCCGTGAGGCTCGTTCCAGGAGTTGTGGTGCCAACAATAGAGGAGCAAGCACCAAGAAGCTGTTCTGCGGCCTGAGCCAAAAATAAAAATAAAAAAAATAAAAAAAATAAAAAAAAAATAAAAAATTAAAAAAACCAGAGGCGGATTGCTTCGGGTCAGCGGACGCTTTGGACGAGGTCGTGCTGGCAAAGCTTACGGTGACGTCCTCGGGCGTGCACTTTTCGGCCAGACAGGCGTCGGACAGTTGTACGAACGGGTCAGACGTACAGATACATTGATAGTCCCGACTGTCGTTTTGATGTAGTTCCGAGAAGAAGAAGAAGAAGAAGAAGAAGAAGAACGGGTTGGGATGGCGGGATCAGATTTTGGCTCTGTAGTCGGAGCAAAAAGACTCACACGTTGCTGCAGCCAGCGCCAGTTGCTGCTTCGGTCAAGCATGCCACCAGGCACTCAGACATACTACCGCCCTGCGCAGAGACGGACACAATGAGCGTGAAGAGTACGGCAAAAGAGACACGCATTGTAGGGGATGTCGTGGTCGCGGCCTGCTAGGTGTGAGACGCAGAAGGCAGACCGTGCGCCAGTGCGGCCTTTTATCTGATAATCAACCCACCTGCGCCCCGCCAAGAAGGCGTGCAGGCAGACAGGCCAGCTGATCAGATAAAAATGCAGAAGGCGGCAATCATTTTGATTATCTGATAATCTCCCTTGGCAGCACGCGGGCACGGATGCGGGGTCTAGGCTGCCGCCGGCCGGGATCCACTCTCTGCGCGTATCCTTCACTGTCTCCAGCGCAATTTCGGGTATAAAAGCTGGGCAGAACTGTGAGCTAGTAACGTTCAATATCTTAGTCAGAGTGGTGTATTGTAGGGGCATCCAGGCACCCACGGACAGCATGACAGCGTGAGCATGGACACTGTGCCTGATCAATTCAGTTGATTGCACAGTCCTCGGTTGTTTTGGCCGTTATCGGATGTTCTTCTCAGAAAAGACTTACAACTCCACTATGTACGTTGTGGGTCTCCATCTTGCCTACTCCCTGCCTTGTCCCACAATTCAAATACATTCGCTACAGCACTTTCATAGCCGCTGGAAACCTTTGCCGATCGAATCACCACGCACGGCGGGCTCACCTCCACGTCAACCTCGCTGGCAAGCTTCCACAGTTCTGCAAACGCAAGCTCGGGGAACGGATCACCGATATGCGACAGTGACAGGTTGTGCAGAGTAAGACGGTCGAGCTTGACTGGGAGCGGAAGAGATGGCTCATCACTTGAGGATAGTTGCATTTCCGGCTGCTCTCTGCTTGGAGCGAGAGTTTCGTTACATGGGGTCGCAGGTCTGAGTTGTTGCGGGTCAAGGTTTGGCCCTATCGGGGCTTCAACGACTCCGCCACGGCCAACGAAGTTAGACTCCACAAATGCTGCAAGTGTGGTCGCACTCCACGTCAAGTGCTCCAGACCTTCGATGCTATCGCGCTTGTCCAAGTACGCAATTCGGACGTTCCGCAACTCCGGGAACCTTATCCGTGGTGTTAACCGGGCCTTCGTGATTGAAATGCCATCGGGGGGTCCAAGCGCGGGATGCGAATTTGCTGAGAAGTCGTGCAAACCCGGGATGGCATTCTGCCACCGCAACTCGACGCGAGGCAAGATTATGAATGTCAAGTCCCGTAGCTGCGGCAAGCGCAGCGCTTCCCCGAAGGCCGTGGACGCGTCGAAGTGTATGGTCCACACATTGGAATCGATTGTCAGATCCCGAAGGCGGGAAGTCACTGCGCGCTCCACAGCCCAGTAACTTCGAGCACGCTCAAGAAACAGTCGCTGGATTGGTGTCGACCCGACGTGTCCTAGGATGAGAAGTTTATCCACCGCAATGAGGTCGGTTGGAGATCGCTCATCTTGCGCAGAAGGTGAAACTGGTACGATAGGCTGCGGTGAGAGTGACTCCTTGATAAATGCTTCCCAAATGAGCGACGGAAGGCGTCGATTGTTGAATGACAATGCGACTTCTGGGATGCGCCATGCCCGTATCCACGTGCTGAACTCTGCATAGAACAGACGCTGGTTGCCTTCTGGCGCGTATCTAGGGTCCTGTACCCGAACAGAAACACGACGAAGTGACGGATGTCCTCCCTCAGTTAGATGTAACATCTGAGTTACATCTGGGGCGTGAGAGCCTTCGTGTTGGGATGTTGAAGTCGGAAAAGTTATAGCGAGGCTGAGCGTGTGAAGCTCTGGAAGATATTTGACGATCTGTATGATCTCCTGTTCAAGAATTCCACCTGGAGAAAGTGTGGTCTGATAGTCAAGACGGTTCAACCGGCTCAATGCCGCGTATCTCTCTGGCTTCAGTGCAACGCCACGAAGCGTGAGATCCTGTAGACCAGTACACTCGCCCAATAAGTTGAGTGTAAGATCAGGTGCAACAAGAAGGTCTATGTCCGATCGCGATATGTGTTGCCCTTTCCAATTTTCACGTATGCCAGAACCCAGAACGAGCGATTTAAGGCTAGGCATGGGCTGCGCCAGGATGCCGAAAACAACATGCCAATCCTGTGATTGCGCGTGGTCTTGTACGTAGAATGGGCCCGATAAATTTGACTCTGGCAGAGGGCGGTATTGTCCTCCACGACCGACAAGCAGGTTCTGGAAGAATTGCTGAAGGATCAACTGTTGGTGATCCCGCTGCTCCAGTCGATCTCGAAAGACGAATACTTCTAGGGATTCGGCACGAGGCAGCACAGATCGTAGAAAGCAGAGGTATTCAGGCTTTGTCGCGTCAATGCCAGTTGAGATTTGGAGTGGCAAATGTGCGGAACGGTGTAGAACCGCTTCATCTGGCGCACGATCGACATCGCTCCTACCTCGTGGCCGAAGTCTTTTCCGAATCAAGTCAAAGTCCGTCCATAGCTGAGGACTCTCTAGAGATCTCTTGCGCATTTCACGACAGGTGGACGCAAACGCAAGGACTGTTGTGATGGGACCACGTATGAGGATGTTGAGAAATACCCTTTGTGGCAGCGTCGTGAATACGTGCCGAGTGTTGGGACCACCAGCAACGGATGTCACCAGTACTCGCCGGGTCTGCTGGCCTAGATCGCGGGGACTGAGCAAGCTTTAGCTCATACAGGTAGTGGTAGATGTTGGACTTTTCGCGCTTACCTGACAGCTCGTCCTGGCAGGCCGCTCGAATCTGCCACCACTCGTCGCGTCAAAGTTTGCAACCGGGCTGCAAGATCTTGCCTGTCTTCAAAGTATGTAAACATCGCAAATGTGCTGAATATGACTGTTGCTTCTTGTGCAGACGCGAGTGACAAACACGAGGCGAAGAGGCGCGAGGCGCGAGGCGGCTATTCGCCGACTATCATTCAAACCCTCGAAGCTCTCAAACTCCCTTCAGGCAAAAATATTAGCGAGTTGGTGAGTGTGGAGCAGATAGTTCCGGTCTCTGCGACGCCTGGCTATGCAATCGCTATGAAGCACTGCTTGCCAGTCTCGTGATCTCGCAGATGGCCCAGTCTCCTACCCACAGGGATTATACGACATGATATCACTTATCTCTGCACCGTATTAACGTAAATATCAGACTATTTACAATCTCGGATTTGACGTAGGTGGTATGCTTGGAATCTCTGTGACCAGAGGTACAGCGTTTTTCGCTGGTCAACGTCGGAACCACTGCGGAGCGGCCGTCCATCGGATAAGGATGAGCTGTGGTGGTCTGATTTGGCTTCCCTCAGTAACGGTTTGGGCTCGGAAAGTCCCCGAATGCCTGTTTCTGACAATCCAAAGAAGCCTATGGCGAATCTTCATGACCCAGGGGATTCGCCCATATCCCCGCCTCAGGTTGCTTGACATTGACGACCATGTGCCTCTCAGTGCCTGAAGTATATAAAGGTCACATGAGAGCTCATGGTGACCGGCCACGACTTCCCTATCGCCACATCACAAAGCATGCAATTCCTCTATACCATCTTCGCCGTCGCCGTCGCCGTCGGCGGCACGTTGGGAGCACCAGCACCGGAGGAGACAGGCGCAGTTGAAGCTCGCGCATGTATTGGTCTGCCCTCCGTATGCTTTCCTGGGAGCACGCATACGCCATGAGTCGGTGAAGAGCTTCGGTGCCAGTGAGCCGAATCCGCATATCGTCGCACGGCCCCAAACTAACACGTCAAAATATACAGCTTCTGCAATTCTAGTGCAACCAGTTGTACAATGGATGGCTACACAATACAGATATCGGGATCATTGTCACAGGATCTGTGCATTGAGCATCCATATGACTCAACGGACCACGATCGTGAATGATTAAACCTGCGAGAAATCAGCTGCTATGCTCTAGTGTAGCTCTTGGAAGGTATTCACGTGAACTCGAATGGTTATGGTCTGGTTCTCGCCCGGTGGGTAGACAGGATTCCCTGCGACAGCAGACACTGCAACGTTGGGGGCTGGCTTCTTGCTTCAACTGCGAGAAATCTAATGGGATAAGTACTGTGGGACCAATCACACCGGAAGCCAGGTTGAGGATTTGAAGTCAGTTGAGATGACGCGCCGGAGGAGCTGCGCGCTGCCGGTAGATGCCGGCGAATCCGACTCTGCCTCCTGCGTGCGACGCGCTTTCTGTTGCGCCTAATTCCTCGCTCGCCGCTGCCTGTCGCAGGCGTATATGTCAGACGGCATATCCCTGCGCACCATACGTGGCAATTCAAGAGGTACAGGATACGCGAAACTCGACTCTGAGGATCCCGACACCTCCAACGGCGCAGCCATGTCTTCAAGTTCCCGCGCAGGAAAGCAAGCAGCGCATTCCCGCACCAAGAGCAAGAGGAAACTTGCGCGCTACACAGACGATAACGGCGACGAGGAAGAGGCGGCCCTGCTGTCCGCGGACTTGGACGGCGATCTCGAAGCGCAGCAGGAAGACATCCCCCTCGCAACACGACCTGTACGTCTTTCAATCAGCCCTTTATACGAATAAAGCTGAACCTGAGGTATATTGTCATCAGCAAGAGTCAAGCCCGACGCGAAGGAAGGGCGACAAGTCGCGAACGGTGCCTTTTCGGCCACCCGGTGCGTCCGCAACGTTCCCACTCAACCAACGCTGACTCTCTGCAGACAAGTTACAACGGAGCTTCCCTCGCAATCTCGTTCGGAACCAGAAGTACAATCCAATAACCTTCCTCCCACTCGTGTTTTACGAGCAGTTCAAGTTCTTCTTCAACCTCTACTTTCTCCTTGTTGCGCTTTCGCAATTCATTCCTGCTCTCAAGATCGGTACGTCAATGTTTATCCAGTAGCGCTCTTCGCTCATTCTAGTGGCAGGCTTCATTGTCACATACGTCGCCCCGTTGGCTTTTGTGCTCTGCGTTACCATTGGCAAGGAGGCCTATGACGACTACAAGCGGTATCTGCGCGACCGCGAGGCCAACTCGGCGCGCTACCTCATCCTCGATCCGGATAGCACTTCCGAGCCTGTGCACTCCGGCCTTCCATCGCGCGCCGTGCCGTCCAGTGACATCCGCGTCGGCGACTTGATCTTCCTCGAGAAGAATCAACGTGTGCCAGCCGATATGGTCCTACTACGAACGAGCGATGCCAGTGGCACGTGCTTCATCCGAACCGACCAGCTCGACGGTGAAACCGACTGGAAACTCCGCGTCGCTGTTCCAACCTGCCAGAGCGTGCCGTCGGACACCGACCTCCTCAGGCTTACCGCGGAGATCTACGCGGATGCGCCAATCAAAGACATTCACACTTTCGTCGGCACGTTCTCGCTCCATGATGGCGCGCAGCCCAAGATCGAGCCATTGACCGCGGAGAATGTCTTGTGGAGCAACACTGTTCTTGCAGCTGGCACCGCCGTTGGGTTCGTCATCTACACTGGCCCGGAGACCCGTGCGGTAATGAACACAAGCCATCCGGGGACCAAGGTTGGCCTGCTGGACCTGGAGATCAACAGGCTGGCCAAGATTCTTTGCGCCGTCACCTTTGCGCTCTCGGTGCTGCTGGTTGCGCTGAATGGCTTCCACGGCACCTGGTACGTGTACATCTTCCGATTCCTCATCCTCTTCTCGTCGATCATTCCGATATCGTAAGTTGTTTAAGATCTGATCTTAACTCAGTGCTGACGCTCGTAAAGGCTCCGCGTCAACCTCGACATGGGCAAGACGGTCTACGCGCAACAGATCATGACCGACTCGGAAATCCCTGGCACCGTCGTTCGCACAAGCACTCTCCCTGAAGAGCTCGGCCGAATCGAGTACCTTCTCTCTGACAAGACCGGCACGCTCACACAAAACGAGATGGAGCTCAAGAAGCTCCACATGGGCACCATGTCGTTCGGCGCAGACTCGATGGACGAAGTCACACACCAGCTAGCGACTGCGTTTGGCGCAGACCACACGGCGACAGGCATCCAGCTTGCGTCGACTCGCGGGCGGCGCGATATGAGCGTGCGTGTGCGCGACGTCGTAACCAGCCTCGCGCTGTGCCACAACGTTACGCCGGTGACGAACGACGACGGCACGGTGACATATCAAGCGAGCTCGCCGGACGAGGTGGCGATCGTGCGCTGGACGGAAAGCGTCGGGCTGACGTTGACATTCCGTGACCGGACGCGTGTTGAGCTTCAGGCTCCGGACGGCACAACCCTGGCGTACGACATTCTCGAAGTTTTCCCGTTCACGAGCG
>Ga0247815_10002980_pt1 | contig 12336 bp, 11 predicted proteins | sample UWRJL194509B1_FD_181014 | JGI IMG/M metagenome (GOLD analysis project Ga0247815, IMG submission 181014) | Plant litter microbial communities from Arlington Agricultural Research Station in Wisconsin, United States - UWRJ-L194-509B-1 | ecosystem: Environmental > Terrestrial > Plant litter >... | reverse complement strand
GTTCGCTACGCTCGAAAATATTGGCCATATCATCTAGTTCAAGCCCAGCTTCTGACGCTGGTACACCCCTCTTTCCTCCACAACCTGGAGCAATTCGAATTATGGGGCCGCGCACAGCAACCTGTTCACTCATGGTTTACCGAATCTTGGTTCAGTGTCGATGAGATCGATCATCTTGGTGAACTGGTGGACCTTCTTTGTGTGGTGAGTTTAGATTGCGAGTACGTAATCTACGCCTGACACCTTTCACGAAGTCAACTCCCACCACTCCTATTCTTACAGCCCATCCCGGGGAATGGCTTCGCGGCGCAACAATCGTGGTCAATCTTGTCCTCGGTATCTGCGGAATCCTCGATAGCGAAGTAAGCGATCACAAAGCGCTCTCCGAGATTCGAACAGTCGTTCTCGTGGCAATTGCCAGCATTCGTGCGGAACGGATGTGTGCGGGGCTTGCCATGGAGCATCTGGGAAGGGAGCACGAGCGCACTGTACTGAGGCTGAAGCAGGCAGAACTGGAAACAGATACTTCAGTGCTGGAACAGGAATCTGCAGAGGCTGACTCGGAACAAGAGGAACTGGAACTGGGGAGGCAAAAACTTGAGGAGGACCTTACGAAGTTAAACCAGGTCATCGTGATGCTAGAGCAAAAGCATGCAGGCCAGGAGAAGGATATTGCAGCACAAGATCAAGATTCCGCAGAGATCGACGAGCTGCGTGTAGCGGTGGCGGAGTGTGCTGCAGCACTGGAGGGTAGGCGGACAATGCTGGAACAGTCATCGTTATCAATCGAGCAGATAGTCGCGACGCTCATGGAGAAGCGTACGGCGCTGCAGCAGAAACATGTGCAGTTGGAGCGATATGCTGTAGCGCAGGAGCAGAAGCACGAAGCACAAGAGCTCAATGCTGCAGCGGTGGTATGGCAGCATGAAATAATGAAGCAGAAGCTTGCGGCGCTGGTGCGTACAGGAGCACATACTTCAGGAAAACGGGCCGACGTCAAGTTGCGCATCTTTGCCGGCTTCACGCCCCTTGCGGCCTTTCCGTAACCCCCCTTCCCTTTGCACTCAGCAAAGTCCCCTTCGCGCGGAGTTGCATTTCCGTCTCTCCTAGTTGCGCAAAGCACTTTTGCTGCCTCGCAATCATTATAATCTGTTTGCAAGCTTTTGCGGGACCTTTCCGAGTGAAAACAACGCCAATATTACGATTCTTTGTTTTAGTTGTAATCAACGAGTTTATAAATTATGCATCAAATCTGTTACGATGTACAGAGCAGGGCCTCAAGCTACAAAGGCAGAGAGAGCGAATGACAGAAGGACCTGCAGACCTCCATGACATGGCAGTCAAACGCGGCCTCAACGAGCCAATGACCCAGGTGACGAGATACTAAGCGCAGTCAAAAGGCGAGGCAGAAGCCTGTGACGGTTTGAGTGTGACGCTGGGCACAAGTCAGCAAACGAATAACATGTGAATAGTATCCGCGCACCACTAGCTTTAACTAGATTGAATAAAACCCTACAATGCTCAAAACCAGTTTAAAAAAGCTGGGAGCCAAAGCCCAGGGGGCCGAAGCAGTTCTTGGTTGACGGGACGACACCTCGAGCACTGAATGAACCAAGCCAAAGCAGTGGAACAGTATCCACAGCAGCACATGGCCCAAGTTCCTGCCCACTCAGCTTGAAGCTCTGGATCCGAGGGAGGGCTAGCGGCGGGGTGCTGCTCGACTCAGAGTAAGATGACCAGTGGCAATTGAAGCCCAAACGCGACCACGGTATGCCGAGATACAAAAACGGAAAGATCTCCAGGTTGAAGCCGCGCAAACGGCATTGACACGGCCGGCAGGAGGACGTTTGGAGCATGAAATCCAAACGCACCCTTTGGAGCGACTGTTTGCGAGTTCAACACGGCAAACAAACCTAGCTGATACAATTCCATGCGGGTGGTTGTGACCCCGAGTGTGAACCCTCTGCCCGCCACCCGGCGATTCAATCTCTCTGAGGTTGTCATAACCAAGCAATCGAACTCGGGCTGTGCGACTGCCGACCCGGCTGCTGTTATTGTATGTGGCGAAGCCAGCCATCAGTCACTCTCAGACAATGCAATCATTGTCCCTGTGACGGGTGAGCTACCGCCACACGATGTAGGATTTTCAGCATCCGTTATCCGAACGAATGTACTCTAATAGAATATAGCCTGACGATCTGTGTTTCATTGTGCACTTGCACCTTTTCTCTCACTATGTCTGATCTCGCTACTTCTTTCGTCACAACTGCTCAGGCACAAGTTCAGTAGTTTATTGCGGCACCTCCTTTCGGCATAACCGTGTAAGGAACAACAAGGGAAATGAAATTGTTCGACCACAGGGACAAACGTGGCTCCCAAATGAACCTCCGAAGGGTGCGTTTGGATATGGGTCCCCAAACGTGCCCCTGCCGGCTGTGTGAGTTGACGTGACAAGCTGCGACCGGGAATGAAGTGGCGGTTGGTGGCCGCAAACGCCGAGACACGTTTTCCTGAAGTAAAGTGATAATCTAATTGCACAATGGTCGATACATAATACATCAGCTTATTGTACATGACTCTAACTTACGTGACTTGATTCTCGCCACATTTTCTTGACAGGTTCCCTTCTGATCATTCTATCTTGGGCCACATATTGACTATCGGGTTATTCTTGTCTCACGATTTCAGCCGTCGATCGACATGTCCTGGATACAGGCTGTTCAACACCGCCCACACAGGACGCAAGGGCGCGCCTTCGCGCCCGTGTTAGGTGCCCGGCAATTGGTGGCCATCTTGCCTTCACGCAGGTGGCGGGTTTCTGCGGAACGAACAGACAGCTGTGATCAACTAGCCTATCACTAAAACGGACCACTCAGCCTGTGAGCTGCCCCCGTCCGCTATTAACGTTGGTTGCCAGACCGACTACAGTCTATCTGCACAGTGTCATGCCCCACCGATCGGCCTTCGCCTTCGCGGCGGCCGGGCCTTCGCCTTCGCCTTCCATGGGGCTCGCCGACTCCACCAGCAACCTGGCAATTCTTGCCTCATCAATGAAAATGGTTCCGTTCATTGGTTCGATCCTCGAAGGTGTTGTCGAGACAATGCAGAAGCTCTGCGAGCGCGCACAGGTACCCGCATGGCTCGCTCAGACGCGGACTTCGATCACTTACAGATTCAACACGTGCTATTTTACAATTACAGCATATGCGTGAAAGCAAGCAGAAGCTTCAAGATGTCATCAAGCATGCCGTAGATATTCTGGTGGCCCTGGGTACATCCTGGGAGACGATGGACCCCTTCCGACGAGACAGAATGCGCTCGACCGTCGAGGTATTCGCCACGTGGGTGCATTTTGGTCTAGTAAAAGGTATATCTTGCGGAACACACACTGACGCTTGAGATATTACGCAGATGCCTTCAAGGCGTGCTGGACGCGGCTGAGCAGATCAGCAAGCCCAAGTTACTCGGCAGGCTCATAGCACCTCTGCGACCAAATAGACTGGCCGCCGCGATAGAAGCGCTCAGCGCATGCTTGGTTGATGCTGTAGTGTTGTTTCAAGTGAGAAAAGCCCCCTTAGACATTCAGATGTCGCTCGTAGGCTGACGAAAAGAAACCTTGCGCGCGCCGCACAGATGGAGTCAAAGGATCGGTCGCGCAAGCGCGACAAGGTCTTTGCAATTTTTCTACCGGGATCACGGCGTAGCGACATCCAGCTTAGGAGTCGCATGAATATGGCGATGTTGAGACACCATGTACGTGCAACTGTTCAACGTTCAACGTTCACCCGTACCGTCGACACACAACGCTAACAATATAATTCGCGCCACGCATATAGAGCTCATCTCGGTCCAATCCAGGCAGCTATATTACTCACTAGCTTCCGCACCAATGGTAAATTTATGGGAAAATTAAAGGGTTAGAACATAATGGGAACGCCATTGCTTAGTCCTCGCTGATCATAGAAGTGCTCTTGAAAGTGTATTTGTTGTACTTGTAGTTTTGTGTACCAGCAAGAGAGCAAAATAAATTACAATTGACTGATATAGAAGCCGCATGATGCCGAGACAGACCAGGTGGTGCTTATGGACACACACGACCGAGAATGAACCTGCCTTCAAACTCCGCAACAGACTTGTCTTCTTTGTTCAGAACTGGCACCGCGCCGAATCTGAACCCTCAGTTGCGTGACCTCATGATATGGCATGCTAATAAGCCACAAGCAGTGACCATGCTACGATTTCTCAGTTGGGGGTATTCGAGCGGTCGGTGGTTGGGCTAAAGTTTCTTTTCAGCCTGACACCGGACGTCAGGCTAGATGCAAATCAAAAGGCCTCAAAAGTTTTAAAATTCTGTATCAAGCCGAGATATACCTGTTGATAGAGGCACTAAAACATGCAGACGGGCGCGGAGACGAACAACTCTCGCCTCCACGTGGCATCGCAAGTGTACACGAGACTTGTCCGTTTGCCGGCTTGCTACCTGTTCACTGCGCCTAAACAAATTGCGGTTCCCCGCATGCCGCAAATTACACGCCTATGCGGGTCACAGCGTGTCTCCTGTCTGGTCCATGCACAGTGTGCTCTTGAGGGACACGCACTCTGCCGATGGTGCGTCTGCACACGAGGTGGATCGGCTATGAGCTACTGGCAGATCGACATCCGCAGCTGCAACCCACCATGAGGTAGTGCCTCACCCTATCCTCCCTGGTGTATATCCACTAGCATTCGTAGTCCCACCCCCGTGATCAGCCAGCCTCGCTGACCCTCTCGTGCGCGCGTTCCGCAAGGCCTCGACCCTGACCAGCACGCATAGGACGGGCGTCGAGCTGCGTGTTGTCCGTATTATAAACCAGGCCACAGACGAAAGCATCTTATATCGTGTCTCTTGAGCACATCGTTAGACGTGCAAGTTCCACATCATTACTCGTCTCCGACGCCTTCGCTTACTTCAATGGAGATATCAGAACTGAAAGGCTCCTTAGAGGTCGTTAAAACGATGGTGGGCGCTGTTCCTTTTGCTGGGCCGATTATGGGCGGAGGTATGGGACTGCTTGGAGACATCTGCACGAAGATCGAGGTTCTTACCCACTACATGCGACGTCGGAGATGCCTACTGACGCTGTTATAGGAGGCGCGGGCGAACAAGGAGGCCCTGGAGGCACTCGCGAAGCACGCTATTGGTCTTATGCGAGAGGTGTGCGAAGCCATTCAGACTGCTAGTCAGGAAACTCAGGCCGGTATGGACACGAGGGTGCGGAGTTTGAATGGGTTGGTGCTCTGTTGGTGACATGTCTAGGACAGAGGGACTGATCGGTATGGGCAGCGTTCTGGAACAGATCGACAGGACTGCGGCAAAACTGGGAAAACGATCCCGAGTCTGGGGCTTCGTCAAAAGCAAGGCCGACAAGGAGCGTCTCACGGAATTGGAGAGTAAATTAAAAGATGCAATCCAAACCTTCCAGGTTAGTTCAACCGTCATGCCTCGTCATTCGAGTTGATCTGACCTCCGCGAAGGTTAGTTCGCAGGCCCGAACCGAGGTACGCGTGCAAGAGACCCACGGTACTCTCGTGAAGCTTCAGAAGGGTCTTGCTGCCGCTACCGAGGTGACACAGCTCGCCGCAGCCGCTGCAGCTGAGAAGGAGAAACAACGCGCCGCCGCTGTCGCAGTCGAGCAGGAGAAGCGTCAGGCCGCGCAGCTCGCCTCCGCCGAAAAGAATACGCTTCTCGCCATCGCAGCTGAGAAGGAGAAGCAGCTCACCGCAGCTGCTGAGCATCAGAAGCAACTCTCCGCCGCATCTGCTGAGCACCAGAGGCAGCTTGCCGCAGCAACTGCTGAGAAGGAAATGCAGATGGCCGCCGCCGCCGCCGAACACCAGAATCACATTGCAGCTGCTGCTGAGAAAGAGATGCAGCTCGCCATCGCTGTTGAGAAAGAGAAGCAACTTACCGCTGCTGTGGAGCATCAGAGGCAGCTCACCGCAGCTTCTGAGGAGCACCAGAAGCAGCTCTCCACCGCCGCAGCTGAGAAAGAAAGGCAACTTGCAGTATCTTCTGCTGAGAACGAGAAGCAGACGGCCGCTGCTGCTGAGTATCAGAAGCAGCTCGCCGACGCTGCTGACCATCAGAAGCAGCTCGTCGCTGCTGCGACTGAGAAGGAGGAAGAGCTCGCCGTCGCCGTCGCAGTAGAGCAGGAGAAGCGGCAGGCCGCACAGCTTGCGGTCGCCGATAAGGAGAGCCTGCTCGCCGTCGCGGTTGAGACAGAGCACCAGAGGCGGGTGGCCGTTGCCGCTGAGTACAATATGCAACTCGGCGCCACCACCATCGACCCGGAGAAGTGCAATGTTGCGGAATTTGCTGGTGCCGAGCACTGGAAATATGTTCCCGGCGCCCTCTATGTGAAAGAGAAGCAACTCGCCGTCTCTCTCGTCGAGCAGGACAAGCCACTTCTCATCTTTTTATTTTTGGTACTTTACTTTTTGTTTGTTTGAATATTATCGTGAGCGGGAGCTATAAATAAATTACTTGACGTAACAACTGTCGTCCTAGCTTTGAACTGTCACATGGCAATGCTGGTTGGTTCGTCCGCGTGCTGGCATATCCATGCGCCAAATGCCTCCCGCTCGCCTCCTTGACTGTAAGGACACTTGCACCCATTCCCGAATGAAGTTTACTCGAAGATTTCATTAGCTTCTCTTTTTTGCTCAATTGATCGCAGTGCAGAGTGGAGCCTTTTGTTTCATGCGACATCGTTCCCGCCACATTTTCTTGACACGTCTCCTCCGAGTCCCGATTCATTCTATCCTGGCCTACTAATCACCGATCGGTCTATTCTTGTCCCAAGATTTTAGCAGTCGATCGACTTGCCCTGAGTGAAGGCTGCTCAACACGCGCTAGCCGCCAGGCATGTGGCGGTCAACTCATTGCTACTCGGGCGGCGGGTTCCAACGGAAAGAACCTGACAGCTGTGATAAACCGGACTAGCCCCGTGTAGGCTGGCTCAGTCTGTGGGCTTGTCTGTCTATCATTTATGTTGACCGCCAGATAGACCAGAGCCCACCTGAGCCGAACCATGCCCCGTCCGCCGAAATTCGTCTTCGCGGCCGGCCCTCCAAAGGCTTCCAAGGCGCTCGCCGACTGCGCGAGCAACCTAGAGATACTCGCGTCATCTATGACGATGATTCCGATTATCGGACAACAGATTGCAGGTGCCATTCAGACGGTGCAAAAGATCTGCGAGCGTGCGCAGGTACTTGCCTCTCTAGCTCTCTCTGACATGTTTTGTTTTTCTTCCAATCACTGACGAGCTCAATCTTCATGCTTTCGTTCGCAGCATATTCGCGAGACCAAGAAGGAACTCCAAGAGCTCGTCCTGTATGCCGTCGACATCCTGGTGAACCTCATGAATTCCTGGGAGACGATGGACCTCTTGCGACACGAGGAGATGCGCTCAGCCGTCGAAGTATTTATGCTGTGCGTATATTTCGAGCGACTGGAGCATGGGCAGGAATGTACAGGCTGACGCTTGCATCGGCGTTCAGATGTCTTCAGGGCGTGTTGGACGCCGCCGAGCAAATCAGCAGGCCCCCGTTACTCACCAAGCTCATGGAACCGCTGCGACCGAATTCGCTGGCTGCCACAGTTGGCAAGTTGAATGAGTGCTTGGACAAGGCTGTGTTGTCATTTCAAGTGAGCGCGATCCAACGTCCGTTTAACCTCCTTCAAGTGGCTGACCAAATTATTTCGTTTCCGATCTCGTAGCTGGAGTTGCAAGAGTGTGTGCAAAGGTGGGAGCCTAGGTGGTGACAGAGCGAGATACAGCTCAGCGGTCACATGGAACTGGCGGCGTTGGGGCACCATTTACGTGAAACCAGTCACCGTCCGAAGCGATGCTCGACGCTGGCAGCTGAATTTGGGTTGCGCGCGCAGGGCCCATTGCGGTCCAAACACGGTGGCAAGATCAATGACTAGTTCCGGCGGCGATTGCAAAAATTGAGGGCGTTCAAAGGGTTAGAACAGGGGAAAGGCATTGCTCCAATCGTGGAAGTGCGCTTGAGAGGTGTACCAGTAGTGATTTCGACTTATGTACCAACGAGGACACAAATGGAAGAGGATAGGGTGGTGTATGAGGTGTATGGGGAGACAGCCCAGGCGGGCTGTTTAGACACATGCGGTGGTGAATCAACTCATCTCCGTACTCGCCCTCCCTTTAGAGCGGTCGGCAATTGAGCGGGGTTTTCGCTTCATGCTGACGTTCAGGATGCGACTTGAATGGCTTCAGGATCTGCTAATAGTGTCTGAATGATGCCGGGGCGTGCGTGGTGAGGAATCGAAACGAAGATGAAGCAGGGGAGACCAAGGAGACTGCCAACTCTCACCCAGGTGTCGTCGCTCGACGCTTCAGGGTATATTGTACACTGTGCAGATGTGACGACCCGAAGCGTGAACGGCTTCGCTGGCAGCGTTGTATACTAGAACGGGTGGTAACGCCGCAACAAATACTGTACATTGGCTGGTCTGGGCGATGGGCGGTCCGAACGGACAAAGAGCGCGATCCACCGGGCCAGGGTTTGACTCGGACTTCGTGAGATGTTCAAGCAGTACATTGTCCAATATTGCTGAGAACGTGAGTAGTACAGTGTCATAGGAGGGCGACGACAACTCGGAAGTGCACTATGTATCCCGGGTCGCCACCACCCCCCACCGCGCATCGTCGCAAAAGATACACTGAACAGGAATTGAACCTGCGATCTCCCAAAGCAACAGTAGGGCGCGTTACCACTCCGCCAACAGTGTGCCCGCTAAAACCGCCCAATTGAGGATATCGAAGTGATCGGGAATTGAGCGGGGTTTCATTTCACTCCGACACCAGACGTGAGACCAAGGATGCGACTTGAACGGCCTCAGGTGTCAGTATGATCCTCGGAGGAATGCTGATTCAGGGATGCTAGAGAATCGAAACGGCAAAGACGGGCAGATGAAGCGGAGGATGCGGGGTACCCGATCGACTCTTGCCCAGGCGTCACCGTCCCTCGACGCTTCGTCGTCGCGCAGAAGTCGTGCCTGCCATTTCCAGATGTAGCGGTCGGATACGTCATCATCGACTTTGCCGATATTGTAACTGTTGTACGTGGGGCTAGGTGGCCAAGCGGTGACATGCACAGGTACAGGGCATGGGCGGTCCGAGTGGACAAAGAGCGCGATTCAGCGCTTCAGGGCTCCATTGCGTATCTCTGAGGGATACAGACTGTGTGCTTCCCAAGATACATGTATGGGAGCAACACAGTATCGTACCGTAATAGGACAAGGACAACTCGAAAACGTGCCCCTCCACCCACACCTCCCGCCCCACTCCGCACCGTCGCAAAAAGATACACTGAACAGGAATCGAACCTGCGATCTCCCAATTTAAAGGTAGGGCGCTTTACCATTTCACCACCAGTGTCGTGCGCGGAGGCTAGACGGGCGGTGACATATACGGCCTTGCGTGGGCGGCGTGGCGCCAAGTGGGTGGAGAGCGGGCAACCAGGACCGCGCGCCTCACTCGAGTGCACGGCCTTACCATCTGAATTGCGGGAACTTGTGGAAGAGAGAGTAGGACGTCGGGATTCTCGCCGGCAACTACCACAGGGAGAATGCAACAGGTGCCGCGCGCGCCTCAATGCCCGCGCACGCCCGGGAACATTGCGAGTCAAAATTGAGCCGTGAAAGACAGGTGGGCTCGGTATGACGTTGTCCTCCGTGGTTATCCCAGATTAATCCGAGCACGGACTCGTTTGTTTCGCCTCCGTCGGTAACACAGCCCGTCCCCAAGGCGAACAGCAAGGCAAAACTAAAGCCCAGCCGACGTCGAAATACGTAGCAGCTCGGGCCGGGGTGGCGACAAAGGAGAGCGCAAGAGGGATTCGTCACCACAAGATCGCCAGGCACGGCAAATAGAGACGTATGAAACGGGGTCACAGGCGCCCGTCGAGCCGCGGTCCAGACCTGCGTGGACCACAGTCCCCTCTCTTGCCTTGCTGTGCTCCGCCCGCGCACCTCTCTCTCATTCTCTCATCGACGCGCTGGCGCAGTATGGCGTCTACCCACACTACCACCACCACTACGAATGTTCAGTGCATGTATTGCGCCGTCGCGCGGTTGCTTAGCGATACGGGACGGCCTATTGCGGAGGATGTGCCAAGAGATGACGGGTGTGCGGGGTGTCGAGCGAGAGTTCCAGCGATGGCACGGCCGAAGAGTGTAGACGAATTGAAAGAACGGATGGGTGTAGCGGGTAGTTCGCGAGAGGTGCGGATTGAACTCCAAGTCAGTGCTATTTGGCTGACGAGTGTGTGGTTTGTACAGGGCCGACAACATGCTCAAAGGGATCCAAATGCGACTTTACGTTCTGGATCGAGTACGACGACGACGGGGATGGGAGGGGACCGGACGATTACGGGCCGGCCGACGAGTGGAGCGGGTGTGACGCAGCTCACCGGTGGCGCCAACGGTGCCCGTCCACGCACCGCACCCAGCACCACCCCCAGTCCAACACCCACACCGCACACCTTACACGCCAGACCCGTGCGTCTTTCTTCGTAATCGCACATACCGCAAACACTAATAATACCACTTCATTCAGTCTCGCATAGGCGACTCGATAACTACGAGTCGATACGCCGACTTTGACGCGTACGTCGCGACTGCCGAGGCGCGCGAGGCGAAACGAGCAGCAGTGGCGAATGGAAGCAGTCCCGCCCACGCATGGCTCAGCCTCCACCGCACCGGCACCGTCACGTCCAAACTGCGCTCTTCGTCCGCCACCCGCTCGCAGTCGTCATCGACCATAATAGTCCCACCTTCGTCATCTTCATCTGCCTCCTCACCGCCTTCACCTACTTCGCCTAGACTCAAACGCGCTGCAACGGCTCCCACTACCAATTACAATGCGACCTATCCGCCTGCTGCACCCTCGCCTGGGCCATCTTCGGCGAAATTGGAGATGTTGGCGACGTCGTATGCCCGTGCGAGGCTGGCATGGTACAAATCGAACGTGCATCGGATCCCACCCGCGATAGACGCAGACGAACTCGAGCGGATGTATCGCGCGTACATCCAAACTTGCCCATCGTCATCGGGAAAAGAACACGACGACGGGTTGCCGCCGCTCGTTTGTTCCAAAGAACGCGCCGAGAGACTCCGGGGAGGTAAAGAAGCTCCGAATTTCCCCGTGCGGGATATATGGACAGCCTTGGGAGGAGAGCCGGACGATGGATGGGAGATCCTCGAGGCGGTCGATCGGGAGCGCAGGTGATTTGAATCTTCCGTTCCTTCTCTGCTTGGTTTTCGTTGTGTCGAGTTGCTTCGTCTTATGCTCTGTCCGTGCTCCTCTGACCTTGTCTAGTCAAGGTGGGAGCAGTGCGCGACTATGTCTCTGGCCCTCGTCATATGACCCCGCTATATCGCGTCCGCGGTTCTCTAACCCGATCGGCACGGCTCCTCGTCCTCGTTACGTGCTCTACCACGGTTCTGCATTCCTCCCAACACGTGTCCCAGAGCGCGCGACCAACGCTTGTGCTCTCCAGACTGCTCTGCCCACGTCTTATGCCCCAAAAGACTCTTCCATCATACACCACACAGCTATTACATACTCATCCCTCGCTCATACTGCTCTCGTTTCGGTCTTGGTTCTCGCTCATGCCGTGCTCCTCGTTTTACGTTGCTTGGTCCTGGTCTGATATCTGTTGTGCTCGTTCTTTTGGTTGTATGACTATCTGTACACTGTCTCGATATATCAATACACGCCCTGGGAGGCGGTTGACCTGTTCTTCTCGTCGGATCGACCATGACATGACGGGATGCCACTCCTCTGTTGGTGTAGTGGTTCTCACGTGCGACGAGTTTAGTTGCGGTACGTAGGTTCGATTCCTGCACAGTGTATCCGTCTCGTTTTCGAGGCGTGCTGACTGGTCGAATAAAAATGACACTGTTGGTGTAGTGGTTAACGCACGTGGCGAAGTTCGCCGCGCGACGTAGGTTCGAGTCCTGCACAGTGTATGAATCTAGTTATTAGGAACTGGGCGAAAATATCTCAACGGGGTCTATGTCACCTGGATGATGAATCACCCTGTTGGCGTAGTGGTTATCGCGTGCGGCGGTCTGCCGCGAGACGTAGGTTCGACTCCTGCACAGTGTATGAATTCAGTTTTCGCGGGGAAGCTGGACGAACGGAAAGAGGGCAATGGGTCCTCGAGCAAGGAGGAATAACACTGTTGGCATAGTGGTTATTGCGTGCTGCGGTGTCGCGGCGAGACGTAGGTTCGATTCCTGCACAGTGTATACCTTTCGCCACGTTA
>Ga0247815_10002979_pt1 | contig 12336 bp, 16 predicted proteins | sample UWRJL194509B1_FD_181014 | JGI IMG/M metagenome (GOLD analysis project Ga0247815, IMG submission 181014) | Plant litter microbial communities from Arlington Agricultural Research Station in Wisconsin, United States - UWRJ-L194-509B-1 | ecosystem: Environmental > Terrestrial > Plant litter >... | reverse complement strand
TGGTCCCCACACTCCTTTGTTTTCACGCTTATCACAACCCTTGCGACATCTGGCTGGATTGGAGATCTTGTACCTGTGTTGTATGTATCCTCGCCCCTGTGGCTTTGAATCACACTCTATCAAGTGATTACGCTTCCTTTGCGTGCGGTGATCTAACTTGGACCAGCGTCAAGACTAGAATGATGTAAATCAACCGTATGACAATGTGCATCGCGAAGGTTTCGGGCTTTGTCCAACTTACCCGCTGAGGGTGCTGCGCTGTTAACAAGTAAATGTGGTTCATGAGAAACGCAATCGCGCTCAATGGAACGTGTTATCCATGTGCTTGAGCACTACCGCTGTGTGGTATCGATGCCTGAGTGAAGCCAAGGTTGTCAAGTTGCAAGTCCGCTCGTTCGCGACTTGACCTACTCCTTCTCCGCTCGCGCGCGCGCAATGACGCGCACCCGCAGTTCACGTCGCGGCAACCCTGCACCTGCACCTGTTGATCCTGGAACTGAGACCGAACACGAAGAGAACGACGAAAACGAGTCCTTGTCGGACGCAAGCGGGGCGGCGAGCCAGGACGAAGGCAGCCAGCTCACGCGGACCCGCAGCCAAACCCCTACTGGCAGTGACGCGGAGTCTGAATACTCTTCATCTGCAGTAGACGCCCAACGCGAGGTGCTCATCGAACAAAGGCTCGAACTGTTGCAGTAAGTCCCGTCGCGCAACAACTTGTCAAGCTCGCCGTTGACGTTCGTGCCCAGAATGTCGCAGCGCGCGCGCAACCGAATGCTTCGCGAGTTTCAGGCGCTGTACCAGCAGGGCCGAGTCCACGCTGGAACGGTTCTGGACTGCAATGAGGACGGCGACGATTCCATCGTTGACAAGCCTGCCGCTATCCTCGAGGACCCGCCTCGCCTGACCCCAGAAGTCGATTTCATACACACGGAGTGGGATGCTGGTCCTCTTTCACCGCTCGTTGCTACGCCGCAGAGCGAGTCGGCTGAACCAGTGCCAATTTCGGTGGAAGTGGTCGCACCAGGCGCTGCGACGCCTGCTGCTGACCCAGGTGATGCCACAAGCACATACGCGGATGCATCGGAACGCATGGATATTGACGAGGAACGTGAGGCGGAAGAAGAGTCATCTGGAGATCCAGAAGTGGTTGACAAAAGCGAAGATACTACCGACCAAGCGGTGTCAGCCACCGTGACCGACCGCGAGTCTGTTGCTTCAGCGACTCCTCGTGGGACCGAATCAGATCTCCAGGTCGATCTAGACTCCCATCGACCCGCTACTGAAGCATCCGAACGACCATCGCCAGCACCTTCTCGCAGCCCAGACACTGAGGCCCCAACCGACGAAGCCGAAGTAGAGGCAGCCGCAACCATGAGCGCACCCGAGGACGTTCTCGATGTCGAACCTGGAGTTACCACGGAGCAAGTTGACCAAACTATGGAGGTAGACGACGTTGTAGTAGACCAGTCGCTTGGCGTCGCTCCAGCCGATGTCCAGCCACGTCCGCCACCCCGTCCACGCATTGCGATCGACCCTAGCGTTCTGTTGCTCCCGCCGAGATCTCCTGGCGGCTCCCTTATCACCTTTGCTCCTCCTTCGCCGCGACGCTTGTTGCTCAACGCACCTCAGCCGTTAGCCTCAAACATGATTTTGGAGGGCATGGACGTCGCATCTCCGTCGGACAACGCGACACTCATTGACCAGGGCCCGATTCCAGAGTCGGAATTTTCGCGCAAGCTGCCGCTTCCTCCACTTGCCTCGCTTCCGTCGTCCTTCAATATTCTCACCAAACCCGCCAAGCTCCACCGACGCCGAGAGAAGGAGCGGAAAGAGAGTCTCGCCGCAGTTGGCGGTGGACCGGTTCCCGGTGCTGCCTCTAGCGATCTCAAGGCTACGCTTGCGCCGCCCAGTGTGCAAGAGTATCTTCCGCTAGGAATGAATCGGTGGGCGGCGACCATCAGGGCGAATCCAGTCCACAAGCTCATCAAGAAGGCGCCAAAGGTTCTCTTGACGAGCGATTGGCGTGTGGCACATGACGAACTCATGTTTATGCGCGGCATGGAGAAAATCGACAAACTCAAACAGGACTCAATGTGGTCGTTCCGTCAGCCCAAGCGCCAAAAGAACCCAACCAATGTCAAGGTCCACTGGGATTACGTCCTCGACGAGATGGTTGGTCTATGCTCGCTATCGTTTGTTGCGTTTAAGCTGATGCTTTTCTCCTGTAGAAATGGATGCGGACCGATTTCCGCGAGGAACGCAAGTGGAAGCTCGCGATGGCACACCAGCTCGCCCATGCCGTTGTCGAGTGGCACGAGACTCCAGCGGAGCAGCGACATGTTCTCTGTTGCAAGTTCCCGCGATTACCATTTATTCCGTACAACGACGACGAGCTCGAGCAGCAAGCGGAGGACACCGTCATGGCGGAAGCGGATGCGGCGCAGGATGACCCGCCCGTGGTCGTCCAAGGCTGGCAGCCGCCACCGGCCGGCACACCAGATCTGCTTGGCCCACCATCGCCAGAGCGTGTTCTAGGGCTCGAGGCCCACATTGCTAGCGGTTCTATGTTTGTGGACGATGACCTTGATCCTCTCCTCCTTCTTCCAGCGAAGACTGAGGAGGCCGACTTTGATATCGGCAGTCTACCGATTTCAACCCTCGGTTTGGCTGACCTCGTTCCTGCCAACGGCCTGCCGCAGGAGAAAATCGAGGACCAGAAGCCTGTCGACATGGGCGAGCCGGTCGGCGTCTCTGCACTCCGACCCGGCTCGCAGAATCCACTCGTTGGCAATATCACTGTAGGCAAGCTCGGCCCGTATCCGCAGTACCGCGACCCGATCCTCAACTTGGACGACGATGAGCTCTGGCTTGACCTCGAGAAACTCGCCGTGTCCTCAACATCGACTGGGACCACCGCCGATACGCCCGCGCCGCAAACACCAGCAGCGCAAACCTCGCCCAACGCCTTTGTGAAACCGTTTATCGCGACACTACCAGAGATCTTCCCGGAGCTGGAAGTTTACGACGCGTTCTCGTCTGTCGGACCTGACGGCACCATTGCCTATAGTCTCGTCGAGGCGTACCACGACCGACCGGGCGACAAGCGGAGCGAGGAGGTTCAACTCGGCCGATTAACGAGCACCAGCATTTACATGGACGTTCGGCCAACACTTCTGAGTGCGCTGAACCCTGCAGAGAAGTTTAAAAACGGCGTGTGGACAGATCTCGAGGACACCGTCGTGCTTCCATCCTTGGTGCCCGACGAGGCGGTAGCGAAGGCGCCGGCGAATCGTTCCGGTAAGCAGACGGCATCATTCTTTCTCTGGACTTGCAACTGAATGTTCACTTTCGCAGAGCTGTTCGGCAGCCATCGTCCGGACTCTCTAAGGCCCTTGGGAAGGAGCGTGCCCTCGTCCATTCCCGTTCATCCTCAAAGCCGCGCGAACGAGCTGTACTGGACTGCCGCAGAGGACGATTTGCTCAAGGCGCTGGTCGACAAGTTCCACGGTAACTGGTCACTCATTGCCGACTGGTTCAACTCGTCGAGAACGACAATCGCGGAACCATCCGACGCGAGGACGCCGTGGGATTGCTGCGAGCGCTGGCAGCGGCTTTATGGTGCAGCGGAGGAGCATGCCCGCAGTCCAAGTCCGCCGCCGCTAGCCGAACCACCGATGCCTGGAGTGAAACTGCTGAAGAGGACGGCGGCAACGGCGTTGTCTAATCCGCCTGCTGAGCCGTTGAAGAGACGTAGGACAATGCAGTTCACGTCTACAATGAGCACCGTTAGGAAGAAGCGGGCAGACACAACTAAGGCGAATGGTAGGTCATTGCCTCGGTGAATTGGGTACTGCTTACTGAAAGCCGTCATCTAGCAACCGCGATCAAGCGTGCGATGACCTCTTCGACGCACGAAACGCACCTCAAGATCTCCAAGGCCAGCTACTCGGTCGCCGACATGATCGCGCTGAAAGTGAACAAGGATCGCGAGGAGCTCTTGCGTCAACAGGCGATTCGAGCGGCCGCCAACGTTCCAGCAGCCCTTGCACAACAAATGCCCAATATGAACGCACAAGCACAACGCATGGTCCTTGTATGTTTCGCTTTGTTTAGCATTGAGCTATTTCGCGCTAATGATATGTTTCTTTTTATCGCAGGGCCAAGGACAGAAGATTGCAATGGGAGATCGCAATGGGGCGCCTCAGCAGTATCCTCCACAGGTCATCGCCGCTCTTCGCGCTCAAGCTCAAGCGCAAGCTCAAGCAGTTGCATCCGCAAATGCTGCCGGAGGCACCCCGCTCACCGACCAGCAGCTGCAGGCACTGCGTATGAACATGCCAAATATCCCCGGCATGCCCAACTTGTCGAACATCAACTTGCAGGGCATGCCGCCGGAACGTGTTCAACAACTTCATCAGCAGTTGCAGCGACAAACAGCGCTTCGCATAGCACAACAGCAGGCGCAGGCCACAATGGCTGCGCAAGCAGCTGTTCAACAAGTGGTACAACAGCAAAACGGTGGTACGGCGGCGGCACCGGGTCCGTCAGCTGCAGCGACGAATGGAACCCACTCGTCCCCTCCGATGGCACAGGCGCAGCCTGCGTTGCGCCCAGGGAGTGCAAGGCCACCGTCAGCGGCACCTCATATGGACGCAGCATCAATACAGATGGCGCAGCAGCAGGCCGTCCATGCGATGATGCAGAACTACAGCAACGAGGAGCAGATCCGTCAGCGGGTGAATCTACAGAACATGATTGGCGCGAATGGCGTCTCGTCGGTATGTTGACGTCGAGTATTTCTGCGTAGTCTTCTGACTCGTATCTGCAGCCTGCTGCGCCAAATGGTGCCCCCGCCGCAGGACACCGATGACCTCGCCGCCTTATCTGCTTTGCTCTGCTGTTGCTGTATTGTGACTTCTCAACTTGCCAGCTCTCGCTCTGTGCTCCACCCGTGTATCGTTATCAGTGTGCTACTATCGCACACCAAGTCTGTACACCACTTGATTGCATTGAACGCCTCCTTCTCTCGCCTCGTTAGTGTGCATGATGAGCGATCAGGAGTCGACGTCGTGCGTCGGATTCGCTCCCAGCTCGCACAGTCGGATGATCTTCAAGAACACAACCAAACCTGAAAAGCGATCTGCTGCTGTATCATCCCGTTTGGGTGCCCGAACACACCATCATAAGATTTAGTCAACAAGTAGAGCTGACTGCAACTCACAGTCCATCACGGTCACTCCAGTGAGTCGCACCGTATCCTGAGTTGAACATGTTGCGCAAAGAATGCTCGACGCAGGTGCACGTCGGACGCTCATTCCGTCGGATGCAACACATTTGTCAACTTCTCAGCTCATCCAAGGGATGGTCATCACCAATTGATGCGGTACAATCATTCATCGAAATAAGTGCTATTGCGGACATTGATCTCATCCTTCGTGAAAGTCCCAATATAATCTTTGATGTCTGCAATTCAAATAACAGCATTATGTGCCTCGGCAGCCGAGAAGGCAGCGTAGTTGAAGTCGCTGAAGGATGTCTTTTTTTCCATTTGCCCCAAGTATGACCTGAAATTGTGAGATGTGGCAATTCCAGGTTGGTTGATAAGCGATCTGCGGAGTGGTAGTCGGGCCAAGCGGTCCGCTGTGGCCGCTTAAACCGGGTAGTGCTCCCTGGCCGCTTTTGCCCCACCAGAAACAGTACATCACGTGCCATATACATCCGCTCGCGCCATTCTCTCGCTGTTCTCGGAGAATCCTACCACTCTTACTGTTTACGGTTCTATACAGATTAGTCGGCGTCAGCCGACAGCGGTTGTACCTCTCACCAGGTATGTGCCCCGCTGGCAACATTTTGGTATAGCGCAACGGCCCGGCAAGCTGACATCAGATTGCTGCCTTTGTCACAGTAGCTAGTCAATTGTCTTGGATTCGGGGGAGCACTGGCTTCGGCTGCTCGTCGGCCCACTCGAAGGCCGTCTTCTCACATCTATACATTCACTCATTGATCGCTGTCTGTTATCATAGGACAATCAGCTCCCGTGACTCTTTTTACTCCTCCGCTCCTGTCTAATCTCCGCTCATCCCCGACTGCCAGCATATGAGCCCTCATCTTCTCGGCCTGTATCGCATGCAAAGCTCATTGCGCTACCAATTATGCCAAAAATGACAGGCCCTGTATTTTATTGCTCCGTCGTGCTTTCACGTGCCTGGTTTGAAACGATGAGACTGTGACCTTAATCTCACATCCCAATGCCAGCGCATGCTGCTTGGCCGGCTCGCTTCTCCCGAAAGCTGTTACCATCACCCAATTGGCTCCGTCCTCATGTCTGGTGCGGTCCACACGCAAATTTCTGCCACGTCTCATGAATACGGGGTAAAAGTCGGTCGGTACATGCCTGCAATGAATCGTCGTGGCGCGAGACGTAGCCGGCTGGGCCGGAGCAGACAGCACAACGTCACAGCACGATATAAAGCAGTTGCAGTCTTTAAGACGAGTTCAATATCATTCCATTGCCCGCCGTCGCTAAATCCTGATCAAGATGCTCCTTCGGTTCACCTACACGCTTGCTCTCGCCGCGGCTCTGGCCACAGCAACGCCGTCACCGACCCTTACCCTGAAGGAGCTGGAGGCTCGCAATCTACCTGCTGATGCTCAACCATTCGCCAGGCGGGCTGCGAGCTGTAGCTTCCCGAACCCCTCGGGCACTACAGTTCTCACCGCGCCACGCACTGTGAAGAGCGGCGAAGTGTTCGATGGTAAAAACCAACGGTACGACCGCGAGAGCGGCGTCTGCCAGGGGCAGACTGAGACTGGTGAGGCCGACACTGTCTTCATCGTTGAGTCCGGAGGCACCGTACAGAACGTCGTGCTTGGTCCCAACCAAGCCGAAGGTATATTTTTTTGACTGCGCAAGAACAGAGCATCACTAATTCTTTGCAGGTATCCACTGCAAAGGCCCTTGCAAGATCTTCAATGTTTGGTGGGAAAATGTCTGTGAGGATGCTCTCACCATCAAGCAGACATCCGGAACTTCATACGTTGTTGGTTCGTCAGCCGCGTCGACATCTGACAATAAGCCATCATTAACCCTAAGCTTGCAGGTGGTGGTGCGAAGGGTGCCGATGACAAAGTCCTCCAGCACAATGGTGCCGGCACTCTGATCGTCGATAGCTTCTGCGTTCAGACAGCAGGCAAGCTTTACCGCTCTTGTGGCACTTGCGGCACGTGAGTCCTTGCTCTTCCAGTTTGTTTGAAGTTTGCGACGAGTCCGAAATTGACCACTTCTCACAGTACAACGCAACGCCATGTTCAGATCTCAAACGTCATTGCGTCGAGCGTGGGCTCCCTGGCGGGCATGAACAGCAACAACAATGACACAGCTACGATCTGGGTTGATACCATCCAGATGACCTCCGTCAGCTCGCGTTGCGACACCTACAAGGCGGTCAGCAGTGGCGAGCCCACCAAGCTAACCTCAAACGTCGCCAACGGTAGCTGCATCTTCAAGACTGGCTCCTACGCCGGTCCTGGTGTCGGGCCAACCTCGTCCTCCTCGTCCTCCTCATCCAGCTCGTCATCATCTAGTTCTTCGTCGTCGAGCTCCTCCAGCGGTGGTAGCGGTTGCACCACCCCAATTTACGGCCAGGTGTGTACGATCACGGCGGCTGCGAGCTACCACTAATACCTCTAAAGTGCGGCGGGATCGGCTTTACAGGCTGCAAAACCTGTGCTTCGGGCACGACCTGCAAGTATAGCAACGATTGTAAGTGTCTCGGCATCTCTGCGTTTGCGTGCGACTCATCCCCGACTGTTTTCAGATTACTCTCAGTGCCTGTAGTGAACCACACTTGTCTGGTGGTTCTCATTGTAACACTATGCGGTTTCTCGGACCTGTTTCTGGATTTGTTTCATCGTGTCTGTTTATCTCAGTTAGCTTTTCTGCAATGACGACTCGTTCATAACATTGGTGGCAATTCGCAAAGTCTAAATTTACTCCCCGTAGTATCAGGCTGCGGCTGACGGATGACGGGCCAGTGACTCAAGATCGTAAGTAAAAGTCGATAAGGAACGAAATCGATCTCAATGCTGACAGTGGACGAGTGAATTTACGGCAGTCTCTGGTGTATAGCCAACTTTCAAGTTGTCGGTAGTTTCATGAGACGAACGTTGGCGGGCCCAACGCTTTGGCAGAAGGAGAAAACACGGATGCGACCATATACGCGATTAAAGGAGACGATTGTAGAGTACAAATTAGGTTGGTTAGGAGGGATGCTTACTGTGGACGAGGCAGAGCACCAACATCTAAATCCTGGTGGTAGTTCCTCAAATCGTACACTTGCTTTCTCTCAGGTCTTAGTCAAGTTGCGACAATCATTCTCAGACTTATGAAAACTGTCTAGTGTCACCAGAAGGTGTACAAAGACCATTGTCGGACTCATTTTGACTAAGACCGCGAACGCTCAGAAAGTCAAAGGAGATGGCAGAGCGGATATGATTAATGACAGAGCGAGATCGAGAGCAACGACGCAACAAACAAGACAACAAAACGCACACTTGTCACAGCAGGGAGCATACAGAGTCATCCGCAGACGACGGCGGCGGGGGGACGACAGCTGCCGATGGGGTGCGTGGCAGGTCAAGACATCTACTTGTACAGCAACAGCAGCTGACTACGGTACTGCAGAGGCGGGCGATTGAAACAGGCCGTGCTTTTGTACAACAGGTGGAAAACTGCGAAGGGCGGACATTCCCGAACAGAGCCACGTGTGAGTGAACCGGACACCGCGAGGGAGATATATGTGCAGCAGAAGATGAAGACAACGCAGCTAGGTGCGAGAGATAATCGCAGCCAAAAAGATACGAACAGACGGATGGATGTGCGAGACAATGGAAAGACAGGTTTCATGAGGCGACATCAGACAGGGTCATAACCAAAAAAGATACAGAGAGATAGGGATACTACGCAATAAGGCGTCAGATGGACGGGGAGTGGTTGTAATTCTACGCGCGCTGACGACTGGCTGCCTCGATGGACTCGGAAAGTGCGAAGGCTGCTGCGACGCTTGAATTCAAGACACGCCACTTGGTGTCCAAGACACCCTCATTGAGTCCCCATTTGCCAGCGACGGAGCAGGCAACGCGAACAATCGATGCGCTGAGCGGGTCTACCCGACGCCGAGGGGTCGAGAACGAGATGAGCGCGCCGAAGAGCTGTGGAACGAGGAGGGTCGGCAGGAGCCAGAGGAAGACGGTAGTGTACAGGTCGGAGGTAAGCAGATAATTGAGCGGCGCATAGGGCAGGTGAGCGACGACGCTAGACGCGCCGATGCCGGATGCTTTGAAAGGCGGAGTGAGCGGGATCTGTGTGTGTTGGATGTCAGGTCACGTGCAGGATACGAGGTCTGAGCCCGCACTTACCGCGAGATACTGCCACGGCACGATTGTGTAAATGATGTACAGAAGCTCGCTGACAACAGTCACGGTTGCGATGTTGGACGAGTTCGAGATGAACTGGGATTAGTGCATGAGTCAAGAGTCAGGGTCTCTGCGAGCACGTGTGAGACGCACGGCACGAAGGTTGTCGAGGTAGACTTGTGAGTCGCGCAGCAGCTCGCTGGTCTTGATACGCTCAACGACCACCTCAGGCTCCTCGATAGCCTCGCGAACCTCGTTGAAAATCGAGCGCACGGGAGATGGTGGCAGGACCGAGCGCACTGGTGACGGTGGGTGAACCGAACGCACGGGAGACGGCGGGTGAATCGAGCGGACGGGAGACGGTGGCAAGGCAGAGTAGGTAGGTTCGGCAGGTGGGGCTGCTGCTGCCGGCACGACCTCTGTAGCCTTATTGCGCAGGGCCACAGCACGACCTGGCTTGCGAGTGGTGCGTGTAGTGACGGGCGGAGGTGTACCTTCGTCGTCGGACTCGTTTGAGGTAACACTGGAATCATATATCAGCGTCAAAGTTGAAAGCCGGCGCGCAAGAATGTAACTCACGGGACGGCCACCTGAGAAACTCGCTTCTTGCGACCATACAACCCGCTGAACTGGGGATCTTCCTGCAGCTTGGTCTCATTTGCGTCGAGGTGATCTCTGCAGGCAATTGGTCAGCTTGGGTGTTGACACTTCAACATGGAACGAGACACGAACTTGATTCGGGTCTCAAGATCATCTTTGGTGCCAGTTGTCGCGATAGAAAGGGTGTTCGCAATCTCCTGCAACTCAGACTTCTTCTTGGACTTGAGGGTGCCGGTATAGCTTGACATCGGGGGCGAGGACAGACGCGGGGGTACAGGAGGCGGCAGTTAGAAGGACAAGGCGTGTGCCGGCAATTTCCACGATCACCTGACCGGAAGACGCCGAGTCGGCGCTCGAAATGGTCAACGCACCCTGAAAGGTCACTAACTGTCCCTCAACCCTTTTCACATGTCGCGATTCGACACATTGAATGTGTCAAAGTGTATGGTTCCGAGTCGCGAAGTATATGTGTCACGTAAGAGCCATTATTGGACACGAGAGTTGAAGCAGAATCAGCATGTACATGTCTCGTCAGAGACCAGCAAGAAGGGAGGCTGCGGCGCGTCTTGTTTCCAGCTCTGCGTACAAGACCTGCGTTCGAGAGTAGTCAATAGTGAAGCAGATCAATCTACCCCAAAGCTGTTGAGTGGGCAGTCCGTTTCGAATGACCAGAGCGGTACAAACCTCCGCGAGCGCGTTGTACATATCTGTCATTCCGGCGCGCACTGTGTCCTCATCAGGGGGTGCTGGTGTCCTGCCGCGTGTGATTCGTGAAAGGGCAACGTCGAAATGCGGCCCTGTTACGAGCACTCCGTTGACCTCAACGTGTGCGGATCCCGCAACGATAACTCCGCCGGGCAGCTCGCGGCGCTGATTTCCGGCACCAGACCATGCCCAATTTATTGGTGTGGTGTCGAGGAAAGCGTTTTGGATCACCTGTGGATCTGGGAAGGATGGCTTCACGCGAGCCACGGTGACCTGTCCTCCGCCCACGTTCATCATTTCCCATCTGTGTAACGCACATAACGGGCCAGTCCAGCTGTCAGTATTCTAACGAAAATATAGCCCTAGAAGCTGCTGGATGTGCTCACATTACAGGGATGTTGCGGGCGATGATGAGAACTGGTCCGGCGCTGTCGCTCAGGCCGGCTTGTGTGACCACCACACCCGCAGGAAGGATACCTCGAGCAAAATCATCCATCTCCACGCACACCGGCCGCACTCCAAATAGTGTCAGTCTGGCCAGAATGTGGTCGATATTGGGAGGTGGAGGTTCGAGAATCGCGCGAAGACGAGTGACAAGTCCCGATAGCATGTAGAATTCTGCATCCTTGAGCAGACTCTTGGTCGCAGCCTGGACCCCCATGCGCGGTACAGAGCCCTGCTCGAGCGGAAGGACATCGTAACCGCTAAGGTAATCGCGGATGATATAAAATAGGTCAGGGTTTCGATCTAGTCGAACGACACGCGACTCGGACTCCACGAAATCGCCCAGGAAGAGCATAGAGAAGTAGTTCGGCATATCGAACTGAACCTGCTCTTGCGAGAGGGTGAATTTATTGCCTCTGACTAGGACCGTGAACTCTTCCATCTTGGACGAAGGGCGTGGGGCCGAGAGTATGAGGGAGAGATGCTTTCGACCTTCGGTGTGAACCGAACGCTGACGCCTCTTCCGAGGCAATTAAGCTCAACAATAAGCCCTAGGCGCCCCACCAAGGTTACGTAATTTAAAGAAGCAGCCCCGGATGCTACGCGGTCGAAATGGCTCCTTTGTATTGGATGTGAAGGCGGGTATCGACCTGCATTTGCCGCAACGGGTTGACGTTTAGGATGGTGAGAACTAGGATATTGAACAGCGCTGGTCACGACTATTGCTGCCAAGGTACGATAATCGCCAGCAGGATTTCTCAGTGGCGAGCCAATGTGATAAGTAGAGTCTGCATAAGATGATGAGCTAGCTGTAAAAGGCGGCGGATCCCGTATCGCGCCACTTGGCGTGCGGATCGTCCGCGAGCGCCTAATCCAGCTTGTCCAGGTCCTTCCACGCGCGAGCGAAATGATTCGCTTTATCCTAGTCCAGAACCGCCAGGGCAAGACGAGGTTATCCAAATGGTACACCGCATATGACGACGAAGAGAAGGTTCGAGCTCCGTCAAGGCAAGGGCGACTTGCAGCTGCTGACGAAGCGGCAGGTCCGTGTGCGTGGTGAAGTCCATCGACTTGTCGCAGCACGCGACCAGAAGTACCAATCGAACTTCGTCGAGTTCCGGAACTACAAGGTCGTTTACCGGCGCTACGCAGGCTTGTACTTCTGCCTAT